>JAAUYM010019987.1_pt1 | contig 15076 bp, 14 predicted proteins | sample 7278001 | NCBI WGS metagenome assembly JAAUYM01 (sample SAMN14350224, study PRJNA611818) | marine sediment metagenome | isolation source: surface marine sediment (1.8m) | place: French Polynesia: Moorea | collected 2018-08
AGAGACCAAAACGTCACCCATCCAAGTACTAGCCGGACCCAACGTTGCTTAACTTCAGTGATCTCACGGGAACTGGTGTGTCAACGTGGCTATAGGGCGCTGCCCCTCATCTCTTCCTTTTTCATGCAATGATTTTGCAGAAAAATGAAAACAAACCTTCAGAAACCGCTCTCTCTGACGGTGACGTGACCTGGCCCGGGAGAAAAAGTCTCTTGGAAAAAAAAGAGAGAGAGAGAAGTAGGAGGAGATCCACGTGATGATGGCTCTTCCGAGATCGTCCGGTGCCACCCGCGAGTTTCCTGGCCTCAGTCGCGACGTGCCCGAGTGGCTGCCGGCATCCTTGGGGCCTCAGGTGAGCATCAAGGAGGAGGTGGAGGACACACACATGATGTTGGTGTCGCTGCACAGGGCCGATCCTTTATTTTGCAGTGTCGTTGGTCGGCGCTAAAAGTATTAGTATTGTAGGTACATAAAGTTAATAAATAAATGTGGATACTGAAAAGTTTGTGGTTCTTGACTACTATTCAAGTATACCACTGGCAGAATTATAACGTAATGCAACTTTTTAAATCATTTTTACATCTTTGCTTCTCTCCAAGGCCAAGGAAGAGGTCATGTCGACCGGCACCACCCTAGTGGCAATGGAGTACAATGGGGGCGTTGTCCTGGGTGCCGACTCCAGGACCTCCACTGGCACCTATGTGGCAAGCAGGGTGACCGACAAGCTGACCCCTGTCACTGACTACATCTTCGCGTGCAGATCTGGCTCTGCCGCTGACACACAGGCAGTCACTGATGTAGTCAAGTACAAGTTGGACTTCCTGGAGATTGAGCGTGGTGAGCCCGCTCTGGTTCACACTGCTGCACACTTTTTCAAGGAGCTCTGCTACGACTACAGAGATGCCATCACTGCTGGCATCATTGTGGCAGGGTAAAGAATAATCCAATGCAGTGCTTCCATTTGTGCTAAATGTGTTAAATGAGTGTCATGATTGTGTATGCAGGTGGGACAAGCACAAGGGCGGACAGGTTTATGCCATCCCCATTGGAGGCATGATGGTGCGCCAACCAGCCGCCATCGGAGGGTCAGGATCAACTTACCTGTATGGCTTTCTCGACTCCAGCTACAGGCCAGGAATGAGCAAAGAAGAGTGCATGGACCTCGTACTCAAGTAAGTTCTTGCTTGCTATGGACTTGGTTGTTAATTACTGTATTTACTTGTTACATTCTTTTGTAGGTGTGTGACTCTTGCGATCAATCGTGACGGCAGCTCTGGCGGATGTTGTCGGCTGGCGGCCATCTCGGAGCAGGGAGTAGAGAGAAAGATCATTCTCAACAACGACCTGCCCAAACTGCCCAACTAAGCTCGAGCAAGCATCGCATGTACCGAGTACTACACGAGTGGAATGTGGGGGGTATTTTTTTCTGACACGATAAAATAAAATGTATCATAAAGTTCTTTACTAAAATTATTTAGTCACTGTATTAGTGAACATGGACGTTCAGACTACTAAGCAGGTTGTAGTCCAGACAGACGCCTACAAAGAGGAGAGAGGCATAATTTTGTTGGGTCCATTTATGTGCTATAGTGTAATACAAACTAGAGGTCTGGTCCCATTTATTTTATCTCTCTTGATCTCCCGCCAATTAACCATCTTACAGAATGATGATGGTTTGTTTCCCTCTGTTGACGATCTTCCAATTGATGACCCTGGTAGCATTGCCGCCAGGGAAAAGCAGCTTCTTCAGGTGTCCGTCCGGGACTTCCTCGCTGGAGACGCTGGAGGTGCCGCTCAGGCCGTAGCGCAACCTGTTTCCATAGTTCTTCTCCTTCAGCTTGTCGGCCAGCGCCTTGACTATGGGGTCGGTCACCGCGGTGACTTGGTGGGTCGGAGACCGACTACCGAGGATCTTCATCAGGTCAGTCAGGAACTGCGTGTGGTGCATGGCGGACATCCGCGGCGACAGCGGCAGCGCCGAGTGTGCCAAGGGCGCCAGGGGGGACTTGGGAGCCGTCGAGTGGGACAAGTGGTGTGCGTGGTGCAGGGCGTCCAACTTCTTAAAAGGTTTTTTTTTTCAGGAGTAGGTATTCCTCATGGTACTACACGACATATGCATAGGTACGTTCTACGTAGTAGTATACCATTCATCCCTTACCTCCTTGCTGATGCTGGACCCGAATCTGTTAAGAATAACTGGATGTTGGTGCGTGCTAGCGCCGCCGCCGCCACCATTCCCACCGTTCTGCAGCATGGCCTTCTTCACCAAGTCCTCCAGCTCCTTCTTGTGCAGCCCGGCCCTGTTGGTGGAAGGAAGCACCACGAACGGGTCGGGGGAGTCGGGAGACGGGTAAGAGGACGGGGGGCCCAGATTTAGCGCGCGGGGTGGCGGGAGCGGGGTCGGCGGGGCCGGGGCTAGGATGTGGTGGCGGTACAGGTTTTCTCCGTGCCTGGAATAGTCAGTCATCAGATGGCGTCCCTTGTCCTCCCTTCTCGCGTGGCTGAGGTCGCTCTGCACCTCCTTGGCGATCTCCTTGGTGACCTCGGCGGCATTGTCGGCCGCGGCAGAGGCGGCGACCCCTTCACCTCCTCCGGTGTCGTGGTGGTGCTGCTGGATCGCGTGGCCGGGGGCAGCCGGGGTGTCCAACTTGACGTTCTCGGCCGCTGGCGCGTTGTCCTCCTGCACCACACGGGGAGGGCCCTTCTCGCCGTCCTTCAGGTCTTGCTGCTGCTGTTGCTCTTGCTGCTGTTGCCCCTGTTGCTCTTGTTGCGGCTGCTGCGCCTGCTGCTGTTGTTGCGGCTGTTGTTGCTCTTCTTGAGGAGGCTTTTCCTGCTCCGCCTGTTGCCCGCCCTTCTTCACTGCTTCTACCCTAAGAGCGGAGGGTGACCTGCTCTCCTGTCGCCTCCTCCTGTCTTCTCGCCCCGACGGAGAGGGAAGAGGAGGAGGCAGAGGGGGATACCGAAATCTTCCCAGGGGCGCGGCGAACAACCCGTTGAGGGCGTCTCCTTCCCCGTCCTCCTCGGTGGGAAACCTGCTTACCAGTCCCGGTGGCAGGGGCTCAATGCGGCGCCGGTGATGCTCCACCGGAGGCTTCTTCATGGTGACGGCACTGGACCCCACGGTCGTCCCCTTTGGCCTCCCGGTGGAGGCCCGCTCGGCCGCGGACGCGAGGATAGCGACGGCTACGAAGGCAACGGTGACGGTGACGCCGGCCCTGTCCGCCATCCGGACCGTGGAGCCGTCCCCCCTCCTCCTCCTCTTCTTCCTCCCGGCGACCGCGTCCCACGTCCGCTCCGGTCATAATTAACCCTTCCTCCTCTTCCTCCTTCATTATGACGAGATAAAGGTATCGGGTTCCAGACCACCATCAATAAAGGGGAAACGAATGCAAGCGCGCGCATCACCTTAAGAAGCAAGGCAAAGGGCTTTTTTGTGATTGTTGTAACTATAGTTCTTCTTTCCATTCACGCTTTGTACTCCCACTAAGCATCCCAACGTTGACTTTTTTCCGTATCACGTACGTAATCTTCACTAACTCGACCCGTAGCAGCAGCTCCCAACAGAAGCCAGTAAGAGGAGGGGGGGAGAGAACTCCATGCATAGCTAAAAGGGAAAAAAAAAACAAGTTTTTTTTTCGTTCAGAGTAGAAGATTGATTGTTGTTGCGGAAGGAAAAAAAATCTTTTTTTTTTTTAAGCCTTATCTCTGTCGTCATGCGGTTTAAGTACAAATTGGGCGGGTCTGTCGCCCAAGGGTACGAGCCCGTGAAGATCGCCTTCGAGTCGAGCTTCGCCAGCGGTCGGGAGAGAGACGCGCAGTGCTGCGCCATCGTGGACGGGCAGACGGTGGTGGACCTCTGGGGAAGCGCAGCAGACTCGCCCAATGCAGGAAGATACGACGGAGATTCTTTGCAGGCAGGGGAAAATAAAGTATCAGGAAAATTATTTGCGGTGTATGTAATGAAAAAATGTGGGAAAATATGCGTTGTAAAATTCCTCCTTGTGGTATTTATTGCACTTTTTATTTATTTTTTTTCTCTTAAAAGTTCTGTGTAGAGAAGGAAAGTGGTAATTGTTGTCACTGAATTTCTCATTCATTGCCTTTAAAAAATTAGTCTCGCAAATTACTATAGGTATATTTCGACATTCTTACCTTGTCAGTGCATCGTCCAATAAATTAAGCTTCATTTTATGGGAAAAAGTGTTGTTTTACTAAAGTTGCCGAAAATTCTGACATGGACAATTTGTAAGGAAACACGACCATGGCGAAGAGAGGTGCAAAGAAGAAGAAGAAGAAGTCAAAGCCGAGGAAGAAAGCAACAACGGGCACAGTGGACTCCAGGACTGGACTGCAGAGGCAAAAGATGAAAACGAGGAGGATTGCGAGGACGAGCGGTCCAGTGATGCTCACTATCGGCCCCAGACAGCGCGATGGCAACGGCCAGGAGCCCTTCAGGATACTGATCAACCGCAGCACCTCTCCCGCTCCTGGCGGCCCGTCCAGGGGCTCCTCGAGGGTCACCATCCGCACATCGGCCAGAAGCCAGCAAGCCAGTGGCAACGAGTCGAGGATAACGATATCCTACGACCCGGATGGGAACATCGTCCTCTCCTCGGGTGAGAGCAAGGGACAGAGGGGCTCGGAAATACGGATCAGCAAGGGCGGCGGCGGCTCCAGCGGCAAGGAAAGGTCTGGGTCAGAGATGCCAATAAGCAAGGGACAGCATGGAAGCTCTGTCGGCTCAAGGTCGTCCCATGAGGCCATCCAGGCCCTGCGGAACGACCTGTCTCTGCTGCTGAAGACGATCGTCGGTAAGTCGGCCACCTCCTCCTCCGCCCCGTCGCCACCTGACGACGGCGACGGGAAAGAAGAGCCGGTGATGAAAACGCATTCGCCCAAGTCCTACGTTGGCCCGACGGGAGGAGGAAGGACGGCGGCGGCAAGACCAAAGAAGAGGGCAGCACCAAAGAGGAAAAGGAAGCCGGCGGCAAGAAGGAAAGGCGGGGGAAGACAGAAAAGAAAGAAGAGAAGGGCCGGGAAGCCCCGAAGGAAGGCGGCAAGGAGGAAGAAGAAAAAGAAGAGGCCCAGGAAAGGAAAGGCCCAAATGGCATCAGCCCGGGGCGGCCCGAGGTCCAAGGGGGGGCGTTCGGGGGGCGCGGCTCGGAGCAAGGGAAGTCCCGCCTCGGGTGCCGCCCGGTCAAAGGGCAGGCAGGACGTGTATTCGATCAGGGAGTCGAAACACGTCCAGAGGAGGCGACAAATCCGAACTCCGGTGTCCCAGGGGGGTGCGGGCACGTCTACCCAGAAGTCCCTTCGCGAAAGTGATGAGCAGCATCGTGACCTCCGACAGAGTGATCACGGGCACCCAGTGGGACCTACCCTGAAGGATGGGTCAAAGGAGGTGTACCAGCGAGCACCGAAGCCGGCCCCGAACAAGATAAGATATTCAAAGAATCGTCCAACTTCCTCCTCCCAACCTGGGGCACCAACCACAAAGAAGAGTTCCACAACTTCTGGGGCTGCACGAAGCAAGGCCACTGCTGGCAGGCGGGAACAAAAACCCAGCACTGCTTCCTCTAAAAGTGCAGAGGCCAAGAAGGGTGCCACACAAGAAGAAGAACAAAGAAAAGAAGCTACAGTGGAAGAAGCAAAGAAGCCAGAGAGTGACCAAGACAAGCCTGCACAAGATGATGCCGAAGGAACCCAACCTACAACAAAAGGCACGGTTGGGCCTGGGGGAGTTCGTAAGGCACCCACTACTAATGCCGGTTTGATGGTTAAAGAAACTCCTGCTGCAAACAAGATTCAATTTTTTCCGCGAGATAATCGAACCCAAGGCAACAAGCCACAGAGCAAGAAATCTTCAGCAAAAGATGTCCAACAGCATATTCCAGATGGCTGATAAAAAAGGAAAAGAGAAAAACGAAAAGCACAAAACTTTCTTCTTCAACATGCCAATACAATGATTTACATACCGTTGCTTGGTGTGCCATATTCCGTAGTAATCGAAAAGTAAGCGTAAAAGCATATTTTCCTCTACTGATGATGATACACACCGAATGAGCGGGGAAGCACATTGCTATTTTCTCTCGAGTGCCTATGATTTATTGCACTCTTGAGCACTTAGTTTCTTTCCCATCTGCTAGATCGTCTGCAGCAGCACAAAAAGCATAACGGCTCTCGCAGTGGCGTCCCTGGTAGACAAGGAACTTCTAAGCTACGATGAACGCGTGGCCGAGATCTGGCCAGAGTTCGGACAACAGGGCAAAGAGAAGGTCACCGTTGCCGACGTCCTCAGGCACGAATCGGGACTGGCAAATCCAAAGGGTTCTATCAGGCAAAAAAAAAATTGAAATGCATGCCTTCATTAAGGTTATTTTTAATGGTGTTGCTACCGACAACCATTTCTTCTCTAGGCCCGAGGCTCTGCTGCGAGAGAACATAAAGTGCAATGAAATAGGCAAGATGCTGGAGCAGGAGCAACAGCAGTTTCCGGCAGGTGACTTGGACAGCAGAAGAGAATATCACCCATTCTCCAGGCAAATAACAACATGGGAAGAATGTTGGTACTTTTTTTTTTTACTTTACATTTTTTTTTTTTGCTTCAGAGGATTTATGTTAAACGAGATCTTTCGGAGGCGAGATCCCTCCCATCGCACCGTCGGAGAATGGGTGGAGCAGGAGGTGAGGCAGATGCTGGATGCGGCCGTCCACATCGGCGCCGGCGACGAGGAAGAGGCCGAGCGCCTGCTCGGCAGGACGGCCCGCGTCGGACTGTGGGACTCGCGATGGGCAATGTCGATGAGCATGCTGCCGTGGTGGGCCGATGGCAGGATGCCCATGGGCCCGCGGGAGACGGCCCGCAGGGTGCGCATGGTCAACTCCACGGCTGCGGGGGCGGCCAGGAAGAACCCGGTGCCGTGGTTTGACGCGGAGACGCCCATGAGCCTGAGGGCCAGCGTGGAGATGACTAGGGACCGCAGCTACCTCAGGGGGGAGGTGCCCAGTGCAAACGGACTCTGCTCGGCAAGGGGAATGGCAAAGGTAACATGTGGAAAATTCAAAAATGACTAAATTTTGGAATATCATTGAAATGTGAAACCAGAAGCAAGTATACTTATGTACCGTATGTTTGGGCTGCAGGTATATGTAGCAGCACAGCTTAAAAAAAACAATAGTAAGAGCAACTTCATTGTACTACTCGTATACTACGTACTACATACAACAGCAGCAGCAGCAACGACAACACATACAACAGCAGCAGCAGCAACAACAACAACACATGCAACAGCAGAATCAACAACAACAACAACAAACAGGGTTGCACAAGCTAGTACGTACCGTAGTTTTTCTAGGCTAGCCGACCTTTAATCTTATCTTTTCTTTTTCTGCTGGAAAGGTTGCCAGCGTGCTTTCCAACAAGGGCAAGGTGGGCGACGTCCGCATCATCTCGGAGGAGACTTGGAGGTCGATGCACTCCCACGGGAGGAAGAGGAAGGACTTCGGGCTGGAGGGGCTCTGCACGGAGGGGATCTCCCCGTCGGAGTTCACGCAGGGAGGGGTCAACTGCTTCAGGGTCTACCCCGAGGAGCCGGCCGGCGCCCGGCGGGTGCGTCTCCTCCGCTCCGGCTTCTGCGGGTGGATGGGCTACGGCGGGTCCGTCCTGCAGTGGCACCCGGGGCTGCACGTCGGGTTCGCCTACGCCCCGACGCTGTGGGCCTGGTACGACCCGGCCAACACCAGGGGGGCGGAACTGCAGTATCGGGTCAGGAGATGCGCGGCCGAACTGAGGAGGAAGAGAAAGGGGAGCAAAGAGGATGGAGAAGAGCCGGAGAAGCCCTGATTCGTTCGTTGGTGACAAGACCCTCGGCGTGATGGATGTAGTAGTAAGGTGACAGAAAGATTTCCCCTTACCTATCTTTGTTAAACTTCCGTTAAAAAGAACGAACCCTACAGAACAAAATATTATGTACACTCCTGGACCTGATCATGTCAAAAATAATTTATGTGAGACAATGTTACCCTCTCAGAATGGGCAAAAAAAAACCAGTTCGAAAGAAACTCACTGTATGTAGATCCGAACACTATATGTATGTAGTATTTTTATGGTTTTAACTTTTAAATAACTGCAATATGTCTCTTAAGAGCGACAGATCCGAGACGGAGAAACCGATTTGCGGAGAGACTATTTATTTTCCGAACCATCTCGCAAGCAAGCTCCGAGCCTCCTCCCCTCCTCCTCTCAAGCAGCTCTTCTTACCAAAATAACTTACCGGAGGGCAGGGCGGACAGTTAAAGCTCTTCCTTTTGCCCCTACTATGCAGGGCAGTCAGACACAGTCACCTTTCTTGAGGTATTTTTCATCCTATTACGCGACCAAATTTACTCGCACTACTACTGCCTATATCTTACAGTACAACTTGTAAAAAACATCATGCATTGCTTTCCTGTATCCCACGAAACCGCCTACTCCTTACAAAAAAAAAGAAATTTTCATTAATCTTCTTCTACAGCTGGTTGTCGATGTCGTAGTAGTCCTCGTAGACGTAGTTGTTGTCGATGCCCTGGCCGATGCCGCCGTCGTCCCCGTCGTCGTACAGGGTGCCGTCGTAGTAGTAGTCGTCGTCGTCGAGGTCGTCCTGCTTCAGCCTGGGCTGGACGTCGGCGGCGGACATCAAAGCCTTGGGCGCCACTGCGTCGCGGTACAGAACGGCGTCCTCGGCCTGCTGCTGCTGCTGCTGCTGCTCGCCTCCATCCTGCGCCGACTGGAACACCGGCGTGTGGTGCACCTGTCTGACGTCGTCGTTCCTGTCGTTAGCCGCCGCCGCCGCCGCCGCCCCCCTGAGCCTGTCCGCCAGGCCGGCGAAGAAGTCGGCCCCAAAGCGCCCGGAGAAGTAGGAGCGCGCCTCGCTGTTGTCGTACACGCCGCCCACGGCCAGGTCGAAGGGGACGGACGAGGACGGCGGGGGAGAGAGGAGGAGGAGGAGCAGGAGGGTGACGGCCGCAGTGACGGAGGAAGACGGGAGGAAGAAGGAGCGAACCATGATGTGTTCTTGATGGACAAGGAGGGGGGGAGGGGAGATAAAAGGCCTGAAAAGAACGATGAGACTTTGTGAAAAGCTCGTTGCTATTATCCCAACGAAACATCGGAGTCTCTAAGTACAGTAGTCTACTGTACAACTCCTCTAGGACAACCTAGACAACTTAGACTACTTAGAGACTCCAAATGTTTCGTATATGCGTGCAACTCTTTCAGAAAAGTTTTTCAGCATCTTTCTTATGAAGAACGAAGCCTAAAGAGAGAAAAGGGATGTGAATTCCATCTCCCGAAAATGATGCTCTGCTTCACACAAACACATGAACGAAGCACGTTCACGTCGCTATTTATCCACGCCCTATCCATCCTCTAATATTTCAAAAGGGACTCCCCCCCCCACACCCTCCTTCCCAAAACTATGGTACGGAAGACAAAAGATGGGGGCCCAGGATCTTTTCTTCCAAATCATAATTTTGTTCGGCCAAGTGGGAATTCTGATTAAGTGCCAAAAAAAATTTGCCCTTCTCCCCAAAAATGCCGTTCCCACTTCGATTGCACTGCATCACATCCTTTTGCAAATTCCTCTTCTCTTAGCTCCACCTCCATCCTATTCTTTTCCCTCCACATCCTTTCTCCAGTCATTTCCTCCTGTCTCTCCCGTAAATGTCAAACCCACGACGACGACGACATACTCGTACCTGGTGTAGTATAAAGTTCAGCTGTTGTCTCCTCATCATTGCCGCTATAAAGTTTCAGTAGTGTACGTAGGGTACTATGGACCCCTACATGTGCACTTACAACAGCAAACATTAAACTACATATACTCGTATTGTACATCCTTTCTCTTTGTTTTGAATGCACTTTTCCTCACTTCTTTGCCGCACGACAAATATTTGAAAACATTTGAAAAATGGGTGCCAAAAGGACAAGTTCTTCTTTTTTTGTGTTGTCTTCCTCCCCCGCACGTGATGATGATTATGATGATGGAGGAATCCAGCATCTTTCCTGTTGCCTTCGCCTACTATGATGATGGGCAGGTCCTTCTTCGCTTCCTCCTCAGCGGAGCGTTCTGAATTTCAAATTAGTTCCCTTCGAAAAGTTCAGCCTCCACATTCCGCATATTTCGCATTTATTTTTCTTCCCTTCCTCTCCTCTCAGTATGTTTGGCATATAACTAGGTATGCAATCTCTGCGTAGGTATGTATTCGTAGAGGGGATTTATTCCTCTTTCACTCGATGGGAACCCAACCAATATTTGGGTCACTAGGGGCACGCCTGCGGTGACGGCACTAATGGTAATTAGTGATGGGGTCAAAATCTGGTTGCTCTAAGGCCTCTTATTTATCCAGTGTTCTAACACCTGCCCTGGCGTTAGGACAACCAATCACTAAATTCACGCTAGAGATATTGGTTGGGGAGCCAGATCCGCGCCACCGCCGCCCTGCCCATCCCGTCGGCGGTGACGAGGGTGGCGGTGTCGTCCAACCTGGCCTGGCCCACCGACGTCGACCGGTCGTGCGGAAGACTCAGTTGGCGATATCCGCCGTCGCCGTCGCCGTCGCCGTCCCCGTTGAGGTTCCAGACCCCGACTTCGCCCCGCCTCCCTGCCGCGACCACCCGCAGCCCGTAGAGGTCGACGGACCAGATCTTGCCGCCGGAGAAGCCCCGCAGCACCCTGAGGCAGTCGCCCGGAGGGTAGGAGGAGGAGGAGGAGGAGGAGGAGGAGGAGGAGGAGGAGGAGGAGGAGGACAGGTCCCACAGCCGGGCGGTGCCGTCTGACGAGCCGGAGACCGCCAGGAGGCCGCAGCAACGGAACCGCAGGCAGTTCACCTCGTCCTCGTGGCCCCGGAGGACAAAGGCGGCGGATCCTCCTCCTCCGAGTTCCACCTCGCCCCCGTCGCCGTCGTTGTGGCTCTCAACAAGTCCTCCGAGGTCCCAGACGTAGATGTCGAAGGTCTCCTCGTCGGCGGCGCCCACCATGCGGCCCCTGCAGTCCACCGAGAGGCCGTCGCCCCACCTCAGCGGACCCTGGCGTGCCGTAGTGACATCAACATCACGCTCATAGCTGGACGACCCAGAGAATAAAACGTTCCTGCTACTCCCAAATTTCCTTTTCTCTAGAGGTCTTTCCTCTTTAAGGGTCTGAGCAACAGTTTAGCTTCGGGAAAGAAAGTTTTTGCAAAAGTCATGAAGCTTTAAACTGTTTGCCGTCCTGTGCTATCATCCATCGCTTCCGCCAGCTTAATTGCGACAATTAAGCTGAGTCACCCACCCCCAACTCCCCCCCACCCCTGCTGGCGAATCTCGCTCAATGGCATTGTGCTGCTGCTGAACGTGGGATCTGGAAGTGACTCTTTCTTATGTTCCACACGTACCTATATACCTATCTTCGCTTGGCATTCTCTCCCCCCGTCCCCTCTTCCAACCTTCCTTCTTTTCTTCCTTGAAGATTTTTCAAACCTGCCATTATTCAACATCGTCAGTTCCCAAGCTCCCTCTCTCCCTCTCCCACCCACCTATCGTCCTAGCCTGTGAGCGTGATAGTCGTGTGTGCAAATTTCCTTCCTTGATCGTCCTCCTGCGCCGTACGTCCTCCCCGCCGTCGGACACCGACCAGACGGAGGCCGTGCAGTCGTAGGAGAAGGCGACGAGCGTGCGCAGGAAGAGTCTGACGGCCCACACGATGTAGTCGTGGGCCGGCGCCACCGCTGCCAGCAGCCGCCCGGACCGCGCCGACCAGACCCTGACGGCGGCGTCGTCGCCGCCGCTGGCCACCAGCCGCTGCGGCGCCGCGCCGCCGAGGTCCACGGAGTAGATGCCCCCCGGGTGCGCCGCCGCGGCGCGCCAGAGGCGGCGCAGGCCGCGGCGGTCCCACAGCTCCAGGTCGCCGGAGGAGGCCAGGGCGAAGGCCAACGAGTCGTCGTCCATGGCCAGGTCGGAAACTAATGACGCGACGATGTTTCACGTTTGCTTCTTCCTCGGATTCATTATTTTTTGTCCTTTTAAAGATAGTACATACGTAGTTACGTAGAAATTGCAAAGATTGTGCCAAACAATAATTTTAATTCAGACGAGCAGAATCCGAGGAAGAGAAGGGTTATGTTGCTGTTTTTTTTCCCTGTGCAGACTGCCCGCTCCCTGGTGCACTGCAACACCGTCACCTCCATCCTGTCGTCCGCGGCGGCTGCGGTGGCTTCGGCGCGCGCCCAGAGCGCGTCCACCGCCCTGCGCCAGGTCTTGCACACGCGCCCGCAGCGACGCAGGTCCAGCGCCGACAGCCGCGACAGCAGCGACGACGTCAGCACCGGCTCCAGGCCCAGGCGCCACAGCTCCCCAACAATGTCGAATGGGGCCGCCGCAGCCGCAGCCGCGTTGTCAGAACCCTCCTGAAAGACGCAGACTTGACGAGGCTGCTTCGACATGGTCACGACTTCTGCCCGCCAGCGAGGAACATCCTTTGGGAGGTGCGACTATATGTGGTGCAGCTGAGATGCTGCAGCCAGGCGACTTCATAGGTGCCCTGGCTTTCTCTTTACTTCCAGTACTTTTTTGCTGTCTATGTGTGTGTAGTACCTACTACTACCTAGGAGCTGAGGATAAGCTTTCTACTTGGGAAGGAAGAGGATGAACCCAACCTACAACGGTCCAGAAAGTGCTGCTTTTGCAGAGAAGCACGTTGCCTTGTGCTGCAGCACAAGGCAACCGGCGTAGCCCGATGTTGACAAGCAAGTGGGATGCTTTGTGGTAGTACTCTACTACTACCCGGTATAGTAGATAGATGCGTCAGGTGGTGTTGTTCCTCTGGACAAGTAACAGGGAGGGTGGGGGTTTAGTACGGAGCAGATCGGAGCGGAAATCGAAGCCGAATGACGACCAAACGACGCTTCCCTTCCCTTCCCTTCCCTTCCCTTTTGCGTCTCACCTCAGAACCACAGCCTTATCTTAATCATACCACTGTACGTGCCTACAGTATATACCTACTACTAGTACATGCTACCTTGCGCCTCAGTTCCCACAAAGACGATACGGAAGGAAGTCAACAAGACGCTTTCAACCGCGCGATCAGGATAACCTGGCGGTGACTGGGTTGGTTTTCCATTGATCATATCGGATTACATAATGATTACAGTATAGTACCTACACGCTTGCCTGATTCTCTCTCTTTCTCTGTCTTCCTCCCTCCCTCCCTCCCTCCCTCCCGCCCCCTCCCCCGCCTCCCCATCCGCAGTTTTGAATGACAGGATGTGTCTGCAGCGTCTGCCGTATGTATGTACGTACGTACTATAGTAGAACCTCTTGCAGCCGAGGGTAAAAAAAAGGGAGCTGAAGAGGAGGAGGGTTGGTTTGCTCGTCTCCATCATGTCCTTTGTGGCATGGACCTGTATAGTACGTAGTACAACTGTGTACACTGTACAACATAATACAATACAACGGATGTGGGAGTGTGCCTATAAAGACTACGTAGTAGTAGTGGGTTACACTCTCAGAAAGAAAAGCACAGAAAAAGACATCCGCCACCCCAAAGTAGGCGCATAAGTATACCAGTACTGTATGTCATTTTTTTTTCCGGCTTACATACCTAGGTAGTGATTATTCATATACGGAATCATTCGCCGCCCTGCATACGTACGTAATGCCGCATGCGGTCTCACGAGCCAAGCTGCATAGTACAGGGTGTCCCAGAAGAGAAACTCGCATCTACGGTATTTCATGGTACAGTAGTACAGCAGTGTCTTTGGGTCCATATTGCTTTTTACAGTCATTTGCACAAAGTGCAAGACAAATTTAGTTGGCTGTCGGTTTTTATCGTACGCATTATTATTGTTGTTGTTACTATTGGTACATCCTGTACTCCGACTTGTCGGTGCGCCTAGCACACAATCTCCACAAAGAAGAAGAGCGGCATTGACGTGTGACATTTGTGTTGCACAGCCGTCCCTCCCCCTCCCCTCCCTTCTCCCCCTCTGCCTTCCCTCCCTTTTTTTGTTGTCCCCACCCTCCTTCGACATTCTGCATCATCATCATCATTATATGCTGAGAAAAAGTTGAGCATCTTTTTTTTTGGGGGGGGGGTGTTCTTTGGAGAGCAGCTCGGTTGACCTTTATTTGAAAAACCTTTCTGTGAGAGGGGGAGAAAAAAATTCTAAATGTCGCGAGCAAATGTGAGAATTGCAAAGCTTCCATTTGTGTACAACTGCTATATACTGTAGATATAATTACTACGTCTACAGAGGTACGAACTAGTTCAAAACGACATCCTATTTGTGGAAAAATGCTGCAACAACCCAACCAACAACGGACCCTTAATAAACTTCCGACTGAGTTTCGATACAGAAATTTTGTTAACAAGTGCCAATTGAGCATACAAGTCAGCGTAAAACGTGCAAAACGTGTATGCAATGTGTACTACATATTCCAACTGAACTTCCATTTTGCATACCACCGTTGCTGGTTGGGAAGAAAAAGTTCAAGATACAGGAAACTTCATACTACTTACTCGGATGTTTTTTTTTCCGGGATGGCTGGGTGGGTGGGTGCAATAAATGTGCTTGTCTGCTGATCGTCTGGTTGAGCCACTGACGGAGACGATTTTTTGTCTTCGATGGGGTCCTGGCTAGCTGCAGGTTTCTTTTTTCCCTGTTCCTCTCAGCACTACAGTCACAGATACGTGGAAAATCGATGGATGTGCACTGGTTGGCGAACCACTTGCAACTGAAACATACGGGGAGGGGGAAGCGGAGGAGGGAGGAGCGCGAGCAAGCCAACCACTAGTACTCAGCCTCCTCCTCCTCCTCCTCCTCAGCAAAAAAAAGTCCCACGGTGCCTCATTTCCTACATCATCAACATTGATTTGTTACGAGTGTTATCACAAGGATGGAAATCTCATGAAAAAGGTTTAAGAAAAAAATCTCAAGCTCTCTAAAGCATTATTCGCATACTACGAGTACAGTAGTCCACGGTTAATGGTGGGCCAGGGGCAAATTGCACAATAAAGCGAGGTGCACAATAAAGCGAGGAGATTTATGAGGTAAAATCTGA
>JAAUYM010167009.1_pt1 | contig 15064 bp, 17 predicted proteins | sample 7278001 | NCBI WGS metagenome assembly JAAUYM01 (sample SAMN14350224, study PRJNA611818) | marine sediment metagenome | isolation source: surface marine sediment (1.8m) | place: French Polynesia: Moorea | collected 2018-08
ACTGAAGCGGACTTTAAATGCGCATAACCGGTACAAATAACGTACGTATCATATTGACCACGGATGCAAGCTACACTGAATCATCCCTCCTCTTGTAAAAGAGCTTCAACTTTCTGGGGATCGCCATGGCCTCCCTGATCGGCCCGCTGGCGGTGCCTTACGACGACAAGTACCAGGATGACGACGTCGACGTCCCTGACTCGGTGGTGGACGACACCATCGACCACATCCACAACTACATGGTCTGGTCGGCCGTCGTCGCCGCCGCAGAGTTCTTCCTCCTCCTCGCGTACTTTCCCGCGAGGCCGAAGCGCCCTCCTAGCGTCACCACCATGGTGGAGAGGACGGACTTTGTCGGAGGATGGAGGCTGGTGCTGCGCAACCGCCAGCTCTGGCTGGTGGGGCTGGCGCTGTCCATACCGGGAATGCAGTACGGCTGGCAGTCCATTATGGCCATCGTCTTCGAGGACTTCGGCGTGACCGACAGGGAGGTGGCCAACATCATGTTCCTCTCGGTGGTCTGCCAGGCCGCCGCCGTTGCCGTCGTCGGGCTGGCCATGGACCACTTCAGGGACCGGCTGAAGCCCTCCGTCTTTGTCCTCCTCACGACCTCCTGCCTCTCCTATGTTTGGCTGGCCCTGCTCATCCTGGACGTGATTCCATACAGCCTGCCGCAGCTGTACGTGTCCACGGTGGTGGCCACTACGGGCTTTGTCGCCACCCTGCCTCTCTTCTTCGAGTTGGCCCTGATGATCTCCTACCCGATCCCGGAGGGCCTCGTGGGCGCCTACCTCACGGGCCTGCTCAACCTAATGTTCACCGCCTTCCTGCTGGTGCTCATGGTGCCGGACATGGACTACACGTGGGTGACCTATGTGCTTATCACCTGTACCGTGGCCGCCATCCCACTGGTGTACGCCATAGAGAGGCCCGAGGATTACATCAAGAGCAAGCAATAAATCATAATCTGGGCCACCCATAAAAAGCGTACGTTTTCCTATATGTAAAAGCAATTAAATTTGCTATTATGCTATCTTTCTCTTTTCTTCCTTAAAGTCTCAAATCCCATCGGTGTACCGGGTGTTTATTGCAAAAAGAGCACTTTTTTATCCTTTTGAGCATGTAAAAAAAATAGTTCCTGGTGTACTTGCCATATCCTGAGTCAACAGTGACGTTAAAGTGCTTTAGTGGTTTTAGAACAAGCAAAAATAGTACCTAACATCAGTGACCTGAACAGCTAAAGAGTGTTTTTGCAGTATACACGTAGAATACACATATAATCTACCTTCGGAGTCTTTTGACCTCCTTTTGACCGAAGGTATATTTAATATAAATATAGGGAAATTGCTTTTAGTGCAATGGTCGAAGGCGTTATAGGGCGTTAGGAGAGGGAGGAAGGAATGGAGGGAGGCAACGTCGATCGATCTACGGAAGGAGAAACAGAGCGTGAAGAAAGACATAAGAAAAATAGGAGCAGGAGGAGGAGGCTTCTAACTTCCCTTTCGCATCCAAACCTCCAATTAGTGTGGCACAGTCCATGTAACACGTGGAATAAGCGGCATCTCTTTTTATTTGCTTTCGGTATCCACTACTTTCCTTTCCTGCATTCAAATTCCTTCGCTATACTATGTGGCCATCGCAATTTGCTGCTTGCTGGTGCCTCGCAAGGTCGCTCTGCCCATTTTGTGCTCGTGTAGCGTGAAGAAGAAGGCGTGGTCCCAACGCAAGGATAAAGATGGGGAAAGGGGAAGAGGAGGTGGAGGAAAGAGCGACATAATTGGATCATCAAAGCAGATTAGGACAGTCATCTCGAAGGAATATAAAAAAACTTTAATGCTTGGAGGGGGATAGAGTATGCTAAACTGAAATCTCTGGAGAAGACGAAAGATAAAAATGGTATTTGAGTTTTTTTCTTGCTGCACGCTGTATATTTTTTCCGAAAGAGGAGGCTCTGCTACTACGTATTTTCGCTTTTCCTGTGGTGGCAAAAGTAGGATGTCACGATCGCAGACGTGACGGGAGGAAGAGGAGGAGGAGTTCTGTGCAATAATCCAAAGCCTCATGCACATGTGGCTTTTCTCTTTTTTTGCATTGCTGCCTCTACCTCCACATTGATCCAAGAATGGAGAGGATTCCATTCCCGTTCCAATAGTACAGTGAAATTCCAACATAGTAAAGTTCGCTTGCTGGTCATCAGCTAAAAAGTTTACTGGTATCGCAGAGTTCGGAGCAATCTTTACTACAGGGAGGCCTATTGCAGTATTTTACAGTACAACATCTTGGATTTCCAGTCTCGCAAGCTTCACAGACCGGCGATGTCGATCTGCCCACAGCAAAAACCTCCTTTGAGGGTTTTTATGGGGAAGAAAGAAACTTTGCAATCCAATGTTAAGAAAGAGAGGGGGAGAGATTTGTTTAAGAAGTTCCTCTCCTGAATATAATTCAGCTCCTTAATTCTCCTCCTCCTTCTCCTTCTCCTTCTCCTCCTCTCCTTCTTGTTCCTCATTTGCGTCGTCATCCTCCCTTGACTCTTGCAGAGAAGCCTTCCTTAAACAGAGGTGGGTTGAACAGTGAACATGGCTGAAGGAGGAAGAGGAGGAGAGGGGAAGATTTATAGCGCAGATTCTGACGGGGGTGCAGTACGTACAGAGTGTCAGTGCGCAATGTGTGCAGCAAAATACATCCTCCTCCCCTCCCTCCCTGCTCCTTTTATGACAGCAATTTCTCCTTTCTTCCGAGTCAAGGACTGCCCATGACGGGAAACTGAACTTTTTAACAAGCAGGCGGAGGAAAAGAAGGAAAGAACGCAAGGACTTATCGCCAGAATTGACCCGGTCGAGAAATAGTTTCGGTGAAAACGAAAAAAAAAAGAGAAAACTCCCAGCGCTGCTGCCCTCACGTTCTATCAGCATCCATTTACCTATCATTTTCCCTTATATTTGCAGCAAAAAATTGAAGATATTGAAAGGTGGAAGAGAAAGAGGAAGATTAATGGAGTCCGTTAACTTATCTGCGCGTTAACTTATTGACCTTTTTTCTTCCTCTCTCGATTTCGAGTTGATTATGAAGTGCTTCGCACCACAGAGAAATTGAGTTGCCGCCGACAATATGTAGTGTTTCACAGACTGTTAGCTACAGTGTCTGTGAAATAAAAAAGAAAGAAAGTCGCTCTGTTGTTTTGTTGTTTTTATATAAATTACCTCCTCTACTTAAAAAAGTTTGTATGTATGGTACCTACAGTAAACTTTCAACTGCTTCCACCACTGACTTCACGTATTAGTACGTACGTAGTAGTAGACTATCGGATGTCTAACTACTGTAGTGTATTTCCGAGCCGTCACATGCCTGCCAACCAAGGCATTGCCTCTTTTTTGTTGCTGACGGTGGTGGCGGTTGGGGGGGGGGGCTGTCAGGCCCACCCAAGTGGCTCGATGCATCAAGGCACACCAAAAAAAACCACTCTCTTGCCGCGGCTGGCAAAAGAAATTGAATAAGCAAGAGAGCAAATTAAACCCTGCAGCACAGGAGAGCAAACAAGCATCAAGTGTATTTGCAAACCGTTCCGTACCGCTGGCTCAGGATTTTGTGTGTACAGTGTGTTTCGTGTGTGCCTTAAGTTCTATGTTGGCAAAAATAAAGGTATGTAGTTTTTCAAAGAAAATTTTACAATTGCCACATTTGAGTACTTCAAAGTTGTCTTACTAGCTGATCATGTGACACACATTATCACACCTTACCTGTCTATTTTTGGTGCCCTCTAGCGCAAGTGTGACGAAATGATTTGTGACTTTCACAGCAAAAAAAAGCAAGAACGGCATTGCTCTTAGACCGCGATGCTCGCGGGTAAAGAAAAAGGAAAACATAGGAACCCGGAACCGTTTGCAAAGGCTTGCAAGCCTCTTTCTGTCTTTCCCCCTCTTTTTGCACCGACAGCAGAAGCCAATTTTCTGGTCTGAAGGTGGAATAACCAACCTGGAAGAAGACGGAGGATGGTTCATTGCACGGGAGATTTCATCATTACGGCCGTGGTGCAGACTTTTCGAAAAAAGAAAAAAAAAAGAGACTCCAATTTGCCATTTTTTTCTCGGGACCATTAATTTGCCCATTTGGTCGGGTTGTTTGCGGTCGGACCTTTGGAGAAAGAAGAAGCTTCTTTCTTTTTCAACAGAGTGAAACGACGATGACGGCGGCGGGTTTATTGACGGGACTCACCTTGAACAAGTCTTCTTCTTCCTCCCGCCTTTAATTGCACCCTCCCTCTTTCTACCTCACGACCAGAGATCGTCATGTCAACAGCCTTTGTGCTGATGCCGAGCACCGAGGACCTTAATTCGCCTCGGATCTGCCATGAGTGAGAGTACGACTTGTTGATCGGAAGAATCGACTCTCAACGACTCCGCTTTTCCCAAATCGCAAAAAAAAATTTAAGGTTATTCAACCTTGTCGTGGCAGAAGTTAATTGAACGATTTCTTTCCTGAGTGGCGGGTGGAGGAGAGAGAAGAAGAGAGAAAGAAGCTACGTCAACGTCTTGGTTGTCTGCACACATGGGCATAGAACCCAATGAGCTGCTTACCCCGGTCCTACGTCAAAGATTTGACTTCCCCCTGGGAGTTACCACATAAGTAAATAGATTCTGAAGATTTTCCAGGAGGTAGCTTCCTCCTCCGAACCCCCAATCCTTCGAAGCTCTGCCCTGCCTGTGCCCATGTGTGATATGTTTCTGGATAAAGACAGTCCATGAGAAAGACAGTCTCTTGTGTGTGTTTTTGCTCTCTCTTTCTTCTTCTTTCCGGATTTGGGAAAACCAGAGATGGGAAAATTTTCTCCCAAAATGGACGCTAATAGATGGAAGGGTGTGTGTGTGAGAGAGAGATGCCGGATACTTTTATACGTTTTCGAAGCTGTCTACTAGTTTCCAGAATCTCCTCCTCTCCTGTTCTTTCTACGTTAAATGAGCCGAATTCTCATCAAGAAAAAAATAAAACGCTTGTTTTCTATGGCAGGCCACTTTGGGAAGGAGGAGAAAGGGCATCTTCGATTTCCTCCTCCTCTGCCAGAGGTTACTGGTTCAACTGTTTTTCCCACGATCTGTTCCGAGAACAGAAATTTAAGCGTAACACAAACCTCTGTTTTTGCCACATACCACTAGTACAGGTGGAGCATCACGTTAAATATCTTATGCCACGCTAACGAACCGAAAAGGGCCTTCGAAAGACACAAATTGCCCATTTTTGCCCCCAAGGGTGGCGAGTGGCGACCTTTGTGGGGCTGAGAACGCATAACTACACAGGAATCAACTTGATACACCCCAGCCGAGACATTTGCAATTATTTAACTACGTAGTAGTATAACAAACGTGGGAAAGTGTTACCAGCTATGTATTTAAATTTTGGCGATTTTTGCCATCCCAAAAGCTTCTTTCAAGATATTTTCCGCCCTCCACCGTCATTTATCGTGGGTTAAAAATTGGAGACGACGAACCTTCTTTAATTAGTACACGTATCAAAATGTGGACGTTACTCAATCCGGCCGTGGGAGAAAGAACTGTCCACCGCCGCGACCATTGCGTGACTGCGAGGGGGGGATTAATGAACACAAGACGGAATTCCGAGACGTGTGCATTTATTTTTCCCACGAGAAGAGCGAAATCTGAAGTATACAGAAAAAATTAACATATTTTTGGCCCTCGCCCCTTCATTAGATCAGAAAATACAACCCAAATGTACATATACGAGCTAAATTCAGGGTGTCAGTTTTTAATTGGGACATCCTGTAGTATATTCATTAGTATACGTACCATCACTATACAGTATTTGTCCTTCTCTAAATTCATTTAGCAGCTGAAACGTATCAACTTCTCAACTTTGTTCATAGTTGCTCTCTTGCTTCGTACTCGGTGATTGGAGAGGGAGGCTGCAACACGGGAACCTGCAATTTCTCTATCAGAAAATGTTCTCCGGGGGAATTACACCTTACTACACAAACACGCACCTCTTTTTCCCACAATTAGGTCGTAAAAAGAAAGAAAGATTTTTTTTTCCTGAAGAAGGTCTCGCGAGAAAGTTTTTCTTCTTCGCATCTGGGAAATAAATCGTGACAAGGTGGAATTCGCCCTTGGAGCCGGAGAAGCAAGCGAGCGAGCGAGCGAACAAAGCGATTTCCCCCCCCCCCTCTTTTTTTTGCGGCGCATGATGCGGGAAATAACGGCGCTTGTAAAGGCCCAAACTCAATTCTTCTTTTTCGAGTCGTCGTTGCCTTATAGCAGTCAGGTCGTGATGAAGGCAACATTCGGCGCGGAGAACTTCCCTTCCGGGTCGAACTCTCTCCTCAGCCGGTTGAACCGCCCCAGCCTCTCTCGGTTCCTCCGCCTCCACGTCTCCAGCGCCCCGGCGGCGGTCTCCGGCTTCCACTCTATCTTGGCCAGGTGCTCGTTCACCCCGTGCCGGTCGCCCAACCTCTCCGAGATCGCCAGGTACCACGCGTCCATGGCGGAGCGGAGCTCCACATCCCTGTCCTCGTCACCGGTGGTAAACAGGAGCAGCTGCACCCAGACGAAGTAGTCCTCCTCCCCCTCCTCGGAGTAGAGCGGGCTCAAGATGGATCGGCTGGCGGGGCTCCACCTGCACAGGAGAGGGGTGTGGGCTGCCACTCCGATCTCCTCGGTAATCGCCAACACCGACTCCATGAACTCCAAGTCCTTCCTTCTTCCTCCTCCTCCTCCTCCTCCTCCTCCTCCTGCGCCACGGCCGCCACCGGTGGCACTCACGCACAGCTCCTTCACCAGGTGGGGGGCCTTGAAGTCGAGGACCATGAGCAGGTGTTGGCTGAAGCCCACCTGCTCAAAGGTCTCGCCGAACTCCGTCCAGTATGCGGCCTCCGCGCGGTACAACCGCTTCAGGACGGCCAGGTCAGTCGGGGCCCTCCGGAAGATCTCCAGCTTCACCTCGTCCAGGCCGAGGGAAGCATGCTTCCGGGCAAAGGCGTCGAAACCATGCGCCTTGTCGAAAGATGTTTCGTCCAACAGGTCGAAGTAGATCCTCAAGAGGTCTCTCTTGGCGCTCATCATTTCCTGGTTCGTCGGCTTTTTCTGGGTTTGTTCTCGCTTCTTCCTCAACTCCTCTTCGTAGTCCTCCTTCACCATCTTCTCATGCGTGAAGACGACCACCTTGCCCCCCGTGTGCGGCAACAGTTGCACCGAGGTGTCCTTGCACCCTACCAACCTCAGAACCTCCCTCAGGTCTTTCAACTCCGTCACCCTGATCCCGGCCTTCAGTCGGCAGACCGGGACGCATCTCAGGGTCACCTGGACGACGGGCCCGAAGCACCCAAGCGCGCACCTGGCAGCCAGAAAAAGCTCCCCATCTGCCTTCTCCGTCAGCTCCACCACTTCCCCTTTGCAGTTCATCACCCTCATTGCGATGACCATGGCGTCGAAGGCCGGCCTGTGGGTCCCGCTGCCGTGAGATCCAGTCTGCACAAGTCCTCCGATCTGATGAAGAGATCATAGCAACTGGTTTAGCAGACTCGGCTTTAATGTAAAAACACCGGATATAAGAACACCCTGCTTATAAACTTTAAAGTTTTCTGAAAAACATAATCGGTAATACTGTATTATGTAACAAATACTTCGTACTATGATTATAACAACAGTTTGTAACAAGGGTGATTATAAATGAGGTCAACTATCTTAATACGTAGTATATTGTCGTTAAAATTCGACATTATTTTGCAAATTTTGATACTCTCACCGTCATGCCCTGAATAAAGGGAAATCCCGGAAGGGTCATCCCGTGCGCCTCCAGTCTCGCCACCAGGTCTTCCACCTTGATCCCGGCCTCCACCACCACCGTCATCTTTTCCGCGTCCACGTTCAACACCTTGTCGAACCTCCTCATGCAGACGACGGCGACGGTTGCGTCCCCCTCCTCCTCCTCGTTGACGGCTACGCCGTAAGGTGACATGTATGCCCCCACAACCCTGACCTTGTGGCTCCTTCTGACGATGTCGGCTAGCTCTTCCACCGACTCCGGCTCGTGGTAGTCGGAGACGTCTGCGCGAACGGTGCCGGACCAGTTCACCAGGCGCTTCTTGTTACACGCCGCCATCTTCCAAGTCTTTAAATGCACTAGATGTGTCGCTGCTGCTGTTGCTGTGTGCTGTGTGGTTTGGGCTGGACTCCACTTAAGCTACCAAAACCAGTTTTACGAATGGTGCTTCTGTTTCTCTTTCTCTCTTCCCCCTTTCTCTCTCTCTGTCAAAAGAATTCGGAGCAAGTTTAATTAACCGTCTCCCTGCAGAGTTTTTGGCAGAATGGAACAACTACCAATTACATAGACTTGGTCACAGAAGTCTTCGACCTGGCAAGGTCGAAGACTTCAAAAAAAAATTAAAGTTTAGGTTTTAAAATCAAAAGACTATAGTATATAAAAATTACAGCACAATAAAGTTTGCTACAGTCGTTGAAGAAAATCTGAGAAGAGTTTGCCTCATTTTGTACTATACGAGTACTACATAAGGTTTTTTTAATATAACTTTAAAGTCATGCGCTCACAAGGTGCGAGTTATAAATAACATTAGCTACAAATTTATTGCTCTCAATTTATTATATAATAAATTTTCTTGTTGGATGCATTATTTAAGCTGTATACGAAGGTCATACGACAACAGGGGGAAAACAGTTTCTTTTCCAGAGCGAGATTTTTGTGACTTGGTGTAGAAAAACTCCTCGGTAAAAAAAAAAAAGTTAATTAACCTCATGATGAAGAAGTCTGTTTTGTTCTTTTGCAGGTATGACCTTGTTGCACCAGTGACGCAAACAGCAGCAATGATCGTGCAAGACCGCCGCTTCGGGAGCCCGGGCTCGGAACCTGGGCCACCTCCGCAACACCCGGGTTCGCAGCAGCAGCATCCGCCACCGATGCCGCCTGGTCCGCCCCCTCCGCCCGGCTTCCCGGCCGGGTTTCCCTCCACCTCGGAGGACCTCCACGCCTGGTCCATCTACCGGCAGAACCTGAACTCGGACTTCACCGACTCCGCTCTGGGCAGCAGCGAGAAGTCGCCGATGCCCTACGGCAACTTCCACCTGCGCGAGACCACCATGCAGAGCATCCTCAGCAACCCCAAGTACGGCCCTCGATCTGAGCTGGGCGCCAACATGTACACGTACCTCAAGTTCGGGCTTCCGCGCGTCCTCCCGCCCAACCATGGTGGTGGCGGCGGGCCGGGAATGCACCACCACCCGAACTCGAGCGGATACGACTCCACGGATGACGACGTCGCATTAATGCGCGCTAGGGCCGCCAACGGCTTGAGGGCGGCCAGGAGCGAGGACTTCCTCAGGCACACCGGGGACAGGAGGGAGAGGAGGGGAAAGAGTAAGGATAACAGACATAACTTTTTAAGGGAAATCGCGTGTTGCTAACTTGCTTTATTGCTCAGGCTACACCCGCAACGCCCGAGAGAGCTCCACCGGTCGCCGCTACCACCACCGGGACACAGGGGCGGACGAGTCGTGGACGCGGAGGGAGCGCAGGCTTAAGTCCCACAGCGAGGCCAACCTGCTGGCCTCCGCCTCCTACGACGACCATGGGAGAACACCTTCAGCGCGCAGGCTGAGCAGGAGCAACGGACACCTGGCTATGTCCAACAGGGACTTGCTGAGGGGCGGAGCCTTCGTCAATAGAGGGATGGAGATGGAAGAGGAGGAGGAGGACGGCGAGGAGGAGATGAACGAGGAGGAGCTAGCGATGGAGGAGGAGATGGCGGCCATGCAGGAGGAGGAAGAAGAGGAGAGACGGAGGAGAGCGAGATCAGCAAGCAGGTGAGGATAGAGGTGTTGTACATACTCGTACGTGCTGTACAAGTACTATGATGAAACAAGGTAAAGTGGGAAGACAAAGCATGCTATTCGCTAGTAAATGTTTTCTTCTTTTGTAATGGAGGTGACGAATCTTCAGACAAATTCAATTACAAAACTCTTCCTTTCCCCATTATCCACTCCGCGCTGTCGCGTGTCGTGTCACCTATGCGTTATCCTACTTCCAATCCACGACCGACGGTAATGGCGCGGAAAGCGAGAGCGGAGCGAAAGAAAAAAAAGTCGGCACGCGCAGTTTCCCGTAAAAACGGGAAAAAAATTATATTTTCCCTCTTGTTTCATATAAGGGGGAGGCTGAATACTGCGGGAGGAGGAGGGGTATTGCACTGTTCTTTACGCATGCGCCACTGACGCGCGTGCCCGCGTAACTGCGCATACATGACGCAAATTACACCGGGGGAGCGGGGCTCAACCGTATGTGTCACAAAAAAACATGGCTTTATACAGTAGTTGCATAGTTGAAAAAATGTTCATGATTACTAGTCTAGAAATTGCGAAATACTTGTGGGATAACGCACCAGAATTATGAAGACTTTTCTCTTAATTTTTTTCTGTTCTTGACCACAAAGACTTCAGGCGATATCACCATCCATCCATCGCTTAGCACAGTAAAAAGGGAGAAAATTCCAACCGCAGCTATAGTACATAGCTCCGCTCCCGCCCCCTACACATCAGCCATGGGAAAACCAAGCTAATGCACATCAGTCTCTGTCTCTTCCTCCAACTTTAGCGTAGTGTATACCTACGATACAGTACTCGTGCACATACTCGTGACATATCTGAGAACGCATCTGATCCTCGATCACCGAGCAGGCTGGCGAAGGGAGGAGGCAGCCGGGCGTCGCTGGCGTCGCGCCACTCCCGGCGCAGCGCAGCAGCAGCCGCCAACGGCCACGCCAACGGGATCTCCTACAGGCAGGAGGCGCCCATGCTCAACGACAAGTACTTTCCAAGGTGAAGATCGGAATAATATTTGTAGCCCACACTACGTATACTGTATGTTTATGTAACCTTTTGTGTGCCAGAGACAAGATGTTGGGGGACATGATGGTGCCAGTGGTATCCGGGGGAAACTTTATCCAGTCCAACGGGGATCCATCGGACGGATTCAAATATCCCCACTTACAGGTGAGATAACAATTGCAGGTTGAAGAATTTATCTCGTAATAAAGTACATACAATTTTTTTCTTTTTCTTCAGCTCCGCAACGTGTGCTTTGACAGCCGGAGCAGCGGCGCTAGTGGCGCGGAGAGGGTGCTAGACTCAATCACCCTGGAGGCCAGGGGAGGGGACCTCGTCGCCATCATGGCAACCAGACGTAATGAGAAATATTTGCTAGAGTGACGTGGTTTTTCAAATTTAAAATAACAATATTTTATTGTTCTATGTATAGCGGAGGAGGGCACCGCTCTGTGCGACATCCTAACGGACTCGTACAACGCGTGGCGGTGGCGGCTGAGCGGAGAGGTAGTCCTGAACGGCGTCTCCGTCGGCACCACTCGCCTGCGCGACAGGGTGGCCTACGCCAGGAGGGACGCAGAGTTCTCCCCGGACATGTCCGTGAGGCAGACCATGCTCTTCCACGCATTCCTCAGGGAGCCGGGCACACACGCCAGGAGCAGGGACACCAAGGGCAGGGTGAGTGAGGACAGCTACCATATGTACGAAAGTAAAGATACAAAAGTGCCAACCTCTTCTTCCACAGATAAACGCGCTGATAGAGGACCTGGGGCTGTCGCAGGTGAAGCACACCCGTGTGAAGGACCTGACCATCTCTGAGAGGCAGCGCCTGAATGTTGCCTGCCAGCTGCTGCTGGACACGGACCTGGTGGTTCTGGACCAGGCCACCCGCGGCATGGACATCTTTGACACCTTCTTCCTGGTGGAGTACCTTCGCCAGTGGGCGGCCAGGGGCAGGATCGTCTTCATGACCCTGCAGCCACCCACCTACGAGATTCTCACCATGATCTCCAAGGTGGTGCTGCTCTCCACCGGCCGGATGATGTACTACGGCAAGCGGAGAGAGATGCTCCCATACTTTGCCTTCATCGAGTACCCATGCCCGGCATACAAGAACCCATCAGACTATTATCGTAAGTACTAAGGTTATGTAATTGAATGTTTTCCATATTTTAATCAACTTTTATTAATTCTTTTCTGAAATTAACCAGTTGACTTAGTGACTCTGGACGACCTCTCCAACGAGGCAATGCTGGAGTCGTCCCAGCGGATCGACCAGCTGGCGACGGCCTTTAAGCGGCGAGCGGAACCGCTGTCGGACCCGGGGCCGCCCGGCGTACTGCCGCCCAAGATTAAGAGAGCCAACTTTGTTGTGGAGATATTCGGGCTGTGGATGTGAGTCTGGACTGGAGACACTGTCAGTGTCATTTAAAATAGGGGATTGCTGGTAATGTCGTTTTTTACCCCCTCTGCAGACGCGCGCTGATCTACATGTACCCGTTCAACGTGATCTCTCGGGTGCGCCTGGTGCTGCTCTCCGGACTGATGTCCATCCTGACGGGCGGCATCTTCGCTGGCATCCGCTGGCGCTACTGGGACCGCAAGTGGCAGGACGACCCCATCTTCGAGCAGGACAACGTCAACGATCGGATGGGCTTCCACTACGTGCTCATGTGCGTGGCGGTGTGGCCCACGCTGCTCTCCCTCGTCACGGAGGAGTGGAGAAACAAGAGGTCCGTCACCAGGGACGTTGACGACCGGCTCTACTCCAAGGCAGCATATCTCTTCACCAAAGTGAGAACATAAGAGATAGAGATGTCGAGAACTAGTCAGAACCAGCTCTAACGTTGCCGGCGTTGATCTTTCATTCTCCAGACCTTGTACAGCATCCCTTCCACCTTGGGGATCTTTGTGGCGTATGTCGTCCCTGCGTACCTTCTGGCGGGCATTCACTATCCGGTCAAGGACGACGATGTCTTCTACTACCTCTACATAGGTGGGCAGAGCCTAGTTCTTTAAGAAAACCTTAAGTTTATGCATTAAATATAATCACCAAACTTTTGTCTTTCTATCACCTACGCTACCGTTTTTTATCAATCGACTAGGTCATAATGCACTTAATTGATAAAAATACATTGTAATTACAAAGTGTTTTCATAGAACTTTATTTACAAATAATATACGTATATCAGCTGCAAATAAAGGGGGAAAATGATGCTTAATCTTTGTGCACGAACTTAATTTCTAAAGAACCCACCTCAGGCTCTTCTTGGATTTGCAAAGGCATCTGCTACAGCTTCGTCCTGCTTTCCAGGTTACATGGTCCTGTATCTGTTCGCTCTCCGCGCCGCCTGCCTCTGCGCGGCACACTTCTGCCGCTCACGCCACTCCGCCGCGGCGCTGTGTGGCGTGCTGCACCTGCTGGTCCTGTGCCTGCCCTCTGGCCTGGCGCCGGGGGCGCCGCACTTGTCGCATCTGGCGCCCTGGGTTGACTGGATCAGACACCTCTCTCCGGTGTACTGGATGGCGCACCCCATCCTGCAAGGGGAGTTCGAACCCGTGGACATTCTCAGGTAAAATGAGACTTTGATTTGATAGAAAATAGCATTAATTTAACTTCTCTTTTACACTCTTTCATCAGGTGTTCCAGCAATCCTCTCATCACAGAGAACTCCATCATCAAGCAGGTTCCTTGCGGCCTCCCCAGCGGGCAGGAGGTCATTAGGTACTTCGGCTTCCTCCCCAAGTTTGTCGCCAAAGAGGAGGGAGACGTGGATTCCTCTTCGCTCATGTCACTCCTGGCCGAGTTGGCCCCGCTGCTCATCACCGCCGCATTCCTCCTCTTCTTCCTCATCCTGGGCGTCATCTTCTTCCTCGGTCGCAGGCAAAAGACTAAGCGATCCAGGGCCAGAGAGAACAAGATCATGTGATCGGAGGAGGAGGAGGAGGAATCCCCATGTGCTCAACAATGCTTCTTACGTTATTAGTAATATGATTTTATACCGTACAGAACTACTGTAGTATGTTTGTTTCTCATTGAAAAGGAAGACATGAAGAATTAATTCATGCTTTAGAAACTAATATGACACCCGCGCGATTATTTCTAGCTACTGTGCGAACAAGGTCAACAATGGCAATAAGGCGATTATTAAAGAAAAGTCACATAATGCATGATAAGTTGTGCAGCATCGGCTAGGCTAGCGGATGCCTCTGCAGTACGACCGCAGCGCCCTGTCCTCCGGCCGCGCACGACGCCACCAGCGCCAGCTCGCCGTTCTCGGCGATCAGGCGGTTGGTGGCGTGGTTCAGCAGACGCACGCCCGTGGCGCCGAAGGGATGGCCTGCGGCCCAACAAAGCCAATAAATAATGAGGGCACGAACAAATATGGAAATCTACATTCTTAATCTCTCTCTCTCTCTCTCTCGCTCTCTCGCTCTCTCTCGCTCTCGCTCTCTCTGTCTCTCTCGCTCTCTCTCACTCTCGCTCTCTCACCCAAAGCTAGCGATCCCCCCCAAGCGTTGAGCCTCTCCACGGGGATGTTTCCCGCCTTCTCCAATCCGCTCTCAAGCTTCTCCCTGGCAAATCGATCCGAGTCCAGGGCTGCTAGAGTCGCTAGCAGCTGGCCGGCAAAGGCCTCGTGCACTTCGAAAACGTCAAAGTCTGCTTGTTTAAAAGAGAATAAGTGAAAGTGAAGAGTGATTTGTTTGGGCAAGAAAATCTGCTATTTTTGGCAGACTTACCGCTGAGCCTCATCTTTGCCCTCCTGAGCAACTTTGGGATGACGTACGCTGACCCGAGCAGGAGATCTTCACGTGGGTCAGACGAGGCGAAGGTAAAGTGGTGAACGGTTGCCTTTGGCCGCAAACCCAGTGACTTGGCCTGAGACACCGGAAATGACAGTCAGTGGGAGAATTAACATTATTAGAAAGATTTGCATCCTGCCTTGTCGTCTGAGGTGAGCAAGCAGGCAGCGGCTCCGTCAGTCAGGAAGGAAGAGTTGGCGGCAGTGATTGTGCCGTTTGCCTAACAAGGATTTGTACAGACTCGTAAATCGCAGGACTTTTAAACTTGCAAGCGTAACAAATTTACGAAAAAAATTGTGACATTTATGTGGTACAGTCGAAACTCGATTTTACGTATTTTTCCGTCAGTGGGGGAAAATACGTAAAATCGGGTCATACGTAAAATCGAATCTGGCAAACTGAGCAAGATAATGACAAATTAG
>JAAUYM010093832.1_pt1 | contig 15056 bp, 14 predicted proteins | sample 7278001 | NCBI WGS metagenome assembly JAAUYM01 (sample SAMN14350224, study PRJNA611818) | marine sediment metagenome | isolation source: surface marine sediment (1.8m) | place: French Polynesia: Moorea | collected 2018-08
GGAGAAGGAGATGGCGGTAGAGGGAGGAGAAGGGATTGAAATCACAGATTGAAAACTCTGGGGAGGAAGGGATCGGGAAAGGGGAGTGGAGAAATGATGTGTGATTAACAAAGCAGAGTGAAAACGCAAGGGAGGAGGGGATGGGAAGAGGAGGGTGGATGGGGGAAGGGCGATTGAAATCGCAGGTTGAAAACGCGGGAAAGGAGGGGTTAGGGAGAGAGAGGCGGAAGAAGCGGGGCCGCAGCCGCGCCTTGTTCATCCACTGGACTGGATCACACACCCTGTGCCGCGGCTGCAGGACAACTACGAGGATCACGGAATTTGCACCATTACAAATTGGTGCTTGACTGTCATCGACACAATCCATTCGAAAACGCACTTGTCCTTGTTCTCACCCACTGTCTGAACATTTAGAAAACTATTCTCTCTTCACGCGGTTCCTTCGTCGTCTTCACCCATCCTTTGCATTGCCATTTCGGATTTGCTGAGTTTTCGCGCCCTGGCGGCCGATAGAGCCAAGCCCATTTTCTCGCGCGCCCTGGCGGCCGATAGCTCACAGAGCAAACCGTGTACGCGTTGGCCATCCTTCTAACTCTATCTGGGTTGTCCGCTCGCCCGTGATGCCTCCAAAGGGCAACAAACGGAGCTTTCGTACCGCACCGCTGAAAGACCAGATCGACATTCTCGTTGTGCGGGCTTCTGAATTGTCACAGAAGCAGACCTTGAAATCCTTGAACGACACCCTCAAAGCGCAACCGGCGCTTTTGCCCGGCGTCGTGCGCTACCTGGAGGGCCTGGGCATCGACATACAGACCGCGACTGAGCTTGGCAAAAAGAGGGTCAAGCCCACCATCGAGGACGACAGCAAGGAAGGTGAAAGCAGCGAGCAGCCCGAGAAGATTCGGAAGGGGAAGAGGGTGGAGGATTCAAATTCAGATAATTGGCTTCCGCGCTCGTACACGAGGCTGGACAACACGACGGCTTCTACCCTGGAGGAAGTTGTTTCAGTCGTGGTGCCAGTCGTCTGCAGCAAGTATGCGTTGAAGGGCTTGAAGGCGACCAAGAATTCATCTGTGTCCTTCAAAACAATGTTGCTGGAGATTTTGGAGTACGCTACAGGCTTCGACGTATCGACGTCCCTGAAGGGCGATTTGCGCCACAAGCCCACTTTGACCTCGCATCTCACGAAGTTGAGCGACGAGCGAAACTCAAGAGCCTCTAATCTGTGCTTGCCGCCCGTTTGGAGCTCTTCCAAAGATGGCATCTTTGAGTTGAAGGAAACAGAGGAGGGTTGCATTTCGGTTGTCGACAAGACTAAGAAGTGTAGCCGTCTTCTTTCCGTGTCCAAGTTGCATTCCCATTTTGGGTCAGACATTGAATTCAAAGACTTGTGCATCAACAACAACTTCAGCGAGGTGAGGGCTAGCATCGGGTGCGAGGAGACAGCAGCAACGATTCTCATTGCGAGCCTCCCAGAGGCGGATGAGCACAAGAATCACGCAAATCAACAATGACGATTTGAAGATCGAGGCGGTCTTCTGGGCTGGCTCGAGAAGGGGGGTCGACATGCGTCGTTTGTTGCGATGTTGTGCCTCGAGTCACCCAAAGTCGTCTTGTGAATGAGCGGCAATCGTGTCTTGGCTAGATTTGCACAGGGTGGCGAATTTTGGTTGCAGAGGGGGGTGTCTCTGCTGTGGCGAGTGACCGCTTCTGGCGGTGGGCACGCCATCGGATGGGGCCAATACGCCGTGACTAGTGGCAGTTTCGAGCTGTCGGGGTTGGTTCTCGCGTGTTGCCTACAGTTTCGAAGGCTCTTCATCGTCATCCTTGTCTTCATGCTCCTGCTCCTTCCCCTGTTCATCTTCGTCGTCCTCCCCCTTATCCTCCTGTCCCTGCTGCTTCACCATTTGCTCTTGCCCCTGATCCTGGTAATTGACTCCTGCTGCCTTCCTGCCTCCCTGCCTGCCTCCCTGCCTTCCTGCTTCCTTCCCCGACTCCCTCCGACCGTCCGTCGCTCCCACTCTCACTCCAGGGGAGCCCAACACGGGCGGGAGATGTCATTTGGGGCTGGGGCGCGCCCTGTCTTCCCTTGCATGATCGAGTTAGGAAAACCAAAGACAGCCAACTGCAGCTATTGAGTGCTTGCCTTGTTGTCTGTACTTGACCTAGCGAACACATGCATCTTCATTTCTCGGTTCTTGCACGTATTTTTGGCTCCAAGGGTATTTTTTTCGCGCCCTCGCGGCCGAATTACTAATTGCGTCGGCGAAATGAGTGGTTTGTGCTTTTCCCAAGTTACGCAGACGCCAGCAAGCATTTCGGCTCCAAGGATCATGCGGCCGAATTGCCACTCTTGCCGTGGTGCCCACAGGCATTGCTTCCTGTCGGATCTGGCGCCCTCGCGGCCGAGTGTTACTTAATCTATGCCCACATTGATACTCGCGGGGGCCAATTACGAAGAGGCATTGCAGAGGTTGCCTCCGGAATGGTTCTCGCACCCGCCGCAGAAGAAAGCTCGGATAGCTTGCGTCCGGCTTAATCTGAAAGCATGCTGCCACTGCACCACCGCAATTTCCTGGTCGGAACGTGATACGCCGGAGATGTGTGCGAGTTGGAGTACTCAACAACATTCCAAAGTCGTCGTGTGCAAGTGGAGCGATGGAGAGCTTCTGTGCGAACCCAATTTGGGGAAAGAGCCAAAGGACTTCTATTATGGCATAAACAAGGTACCCGAGTTAATGTCAGCCCAACTGTACAGAGACGTTTTAGTTGCTCTGAATCAGGAGTGTAAAGAGATTGGTAAGAGCGGCTTGAGGAGGAGGTCGCGAATGGCAAAGGAATCCTGGCAGATGATGGGTTTCTTTGAAAAAGATGTGGAAGACCACGTTCTGGGTGGACATGCAGGGAACTTCTTTGCACAAATATTTAACGTGCTCCCCACGGGGGGAGTGGGCGCAAAGCCTTGTGGTACGGAGGTGATGTCAACCCAAGCAGAGTTCATGAAGGCACAGCTCAAAGAGCTATTGCGGTATGCAAAGATCGTGAGCACTTCAGATGTGAAATCGGGTTTGCGGGAAGGCACCGCGGTGTTGGATCCGACAGGGAGCGGATTTTCTTCGAGCCTGTTGCTCAAGCCACATCAAGATGAGAAAAATTTGAAGGGCAGTGGGCAGAACCGACTGCTTTGGGTGGTACATTGGGAACGAGTGCAGAAATTCATGTGGGAGAACCACCTTGAAGGTTATGTCGGACGGATTGGGCAGGTCGTCCTAGTGAAGTCTGTGAGCGGCTGGAAAGTTTCTGTCTCCCCTCCGTTAGACTTGCACAAATTTGATGTCGATCTTTCAGAGTCGCGCAAACAAGGAGGACATCGTGTCGCTGTCCTGGAGTTGGCAGACATTCAACCCTGGATCAATATGTTTGGCTGTTTGAAAGCAGCCATGGATGGTAACCCCAAAGACCTATCTTTAAGCGTGGGATATCTTGGATTCTGCAATCCTGAGATTGAATGGACAGATTGCGATGTGTTATACGGGAATCCAGGCAGCCGTCGTCAGTTTATCGAGGACACGTTGCCCACAATGTACGGAATACGGTTGACGCAAGGTCAGGCCCACTTGATATACAATCTTGGGGCAGCGATTTCGGTGTGGGACATGTTCGCGGGATTTGGCAAATCCTTGCTATTGGCGATAAGCGCCCGCCTGTTTCATCGTGAGAATGACACGAAGCAGCCAGATCGCATCGCGTATGTTGTCGCTCCCACTCGCGAAACGTGCGCAGAGTTGGTGCAAACCTTGAGTACATTTTTTGACCCCCAGGAAATACTTCAGATTCGCGTTGTTGAAGAGGATGACGCAGAAGGAGCGAGTTTCGTTGACCTCGAACAGACATCGGTGGACCGCATTGCTATAAATGATCTCTCTCCGCAGTTTACTTTCCTGAACATCGTTGACGACCATTTAGATGCTTTGTCGAGTGATCTTCAGAATCGTGTGGAAGATGCCCCGCAAGAGTCGATTTATCGTGCAGTCACTGAGCTCTTTGCCCTGCGGCATTGTTTCTTGCACTTGGTGCTGTACGAAGATTTGACGAAAAGCAGACAAGAAGCGTTGAAAGCGGTGAAGGTCGTCGTGTGCACGATACAGGACCGCCTGAAATTGAAAGGCAAAATATTTCCGTGGGACAAAATGCTGGGAGAACGCACACACGAGGTCTTGCTCATGGACGAAATGGAGGGCGTGGGAAAACTACAAGCTGCATCTTGCCTCGTAGGCGCACATTCCGCCATTTTCAGTGGGGACGAGAATCAAGATTCCGCTCGCAACAGCATGACGCGTCAGACTGGCTCGTCGTGCATTTCCATGTGCGCGTCCATGAACGTCCAACAGTTCGGTGAAGACAAGTGGTACTTGCGGCCAAACCCATTGCATTTCCTTCCAGTACCTCAGTGGGCGTGCTTCTTGCGCAGAACAGCTCCACCGGGATTCGTCGACATAAGAAAGGGGTTTCAAACGCGGCGCCTGGGGAAGGACGTTGTGGCCTTGCTCAAACATGTCTTCCCACACCTAAGAGAAAACGGATTGGTCTCGCATCCAGAAGCACCGAACACGCTCATCTGTCCAGTGTTCGTCGACCCCAAAAACAGTGACTGGCAGTATGCCTCACGCAATGCGACCGGCACGCGGCAAGAGGTAACAAAGAGCGCGCAGTTCTTCAATTTAGCCCTTGCGATTCTGGTGCTCGAAGTGGTGTTGCTCTCCCATTCTAGTGTAGAGTCCGAGCGTGACCAGGGAAATATTTTGGTGATGTGGTCATTGTCGCGTCCTCTAAGGGAGTTTGAAAGTTTCGTGAGTCAGTACTTTACACTTGCATGCGTCGCAATGCACAGGAGCTTAGGTTTCCCTTGGAGTGCACGTGATGGAAGAATGTACACAAATGAGAAATGGCTCACGAACACCAGGAATGAAGGAGATCTGTAGGCCTTGCGGCCGCCGTCGCCGCCAACGGCGCTTGGGGAGTTTGGCCAGCGTTAGTTGTAGTAGATTCAAATGTTCAAATAGCCGATTCGCAAACATTAAGCACAGGCAAGTTTGCTTGGTGGGCACACACACGCGTACATCTTATGGTTTGGGAGGGACAGTTGACCTCGGGCATTCGATGAAAGACTCTTCTAGGTGATCGTCACCGCAATCGCGCGGTCGTCGGAGTTCACGGTGCCACGTATTCGCTTCAAGACCACAAAGAGCGCGCAGGGCAAGAGAGCTACCGTAGGCCTGCTCTTCCTCACGCGCGTTTCCAAGGAGGCTGCCGTGTGGCTCGGGCTCACCGGCGACCAAACACGTGCACCATCGCTTCTGGCGGCGTTCAGTCGGTCGGAGCAGAGGATCCACGCCATCATTGAGGATTTCGAGGACCCCTACCGATGCAGACGAAAATCAGTGGACGGGAGCTCGATCATGAGCAAACTCGTGGACCACCTAAGAAACTACCTTGAACGAGACTCTGGGTTGCGCCTAGTAAGTGACTGGGCTCGACGACCATTTCAATCCCATGCACCTCGACTGCCTGTACTCCATTCCCAAGAGTTCGTTGTCCGGTTGAATCTTCCATCGAAGCTCAGAAACGTACTCAAGAAGAAGATGTCTCAGTGGCCTCTGCAGGATTTCTTTGAGAACGCTGGAACGTTGGACCTTGACTTTGGCAAGAAGCACGTATGCCCTCCGAAAACCAGGTGCCTCGAATCTTCAGATGGTAGTGCTTCCATACTCTTCAAGTCGCGGCACGACGGATACCTGAAACAATTCATGAATTCATGCCACTGGTTTCCTCCGGAGAGCAAGCTCAGGGAGTACGCCATGCTCGGGGATTGTGTGGTGAATGACGATTGTGACCAAATTGACGCATTCGAATTGAGTTGGCATGAGATCTATCACCAGGTTTCCGTGAATACACTGACTGTGACGCTTTCTTGTCGTTCTACAAGAGACCCTCCTTTGCACGCTTGCAACGTCTGTCTTCCAATGGTGCATCCTTCTGTGCTGGGTATTCGGGAAACGGACGACTGGGACAAGTTGCTGCTCTTGATCGCAAAATTGTGGCAACGTCAACTCAAGAAGAGCGACGAATTCCGCAGTTTTGAACGTGACCATGGCGAGATCTCATGGGACGTTGCGCACGACAAGAAGACAGTTTTGAACGTGGATGGAAATCCGTTCGCACTAGCCCAGTGCAACAGTGACCGATTTGCTCTGGTAGCACGCTGGAAGGACAAGAGCAATGGCGACCAAAAAGAGATTGTGCAGATGTACTTTGCTGTGGGGTTGCCGCATCAGCATAGGAAACAATTCGTTCTCTTGGCTGTCTGCCAAGGTTTGTTCCTTGCCTCAGCTCTGGTGGCGGCCGTTCACCCTTGGTGGTCAGAGACTCTGGTGCTCGCGTCAACGGGCGACCCACAGGCAAATCTGGACTTGCTCACGCAGTGGGAATCGCGTGTTCCGCTTGAACGGCCCCGCGCAGGCTCGGCGGCTTCGCGGGAGAGATGGCAAGAAACATCGGTTGCTTTGACGGACTTGAAGAACAGATCGACGATCACAGTGGAAGATTTGTTTAGAGTGCTAGGCCTTTGACAGGCGCAACAGAATTCGTTGGGCTTACTGTTACTTTCTCGGGGTAAAAACGCAGATTCGTCGTCTTCTGTTTATTCTTCTCTCAGCAGTGCAGTTTTCGTAACCAGTTCGGGACGTTGCAGTGCTTCGTGGTCGTTGTCGTCGCTTTCCTCGTTTCTCTTCCCTTCCCTGGATCCCTTCATTGCTAGACGTTGTCGCTGCTTCTGTGGCTTCGCCGCTTATCATTTATGTCATCGCCATTGTTGTTTTCTTGTCGTGGTCATGATCGCTGTGGTCGCGGTGGTCGTCGTCGTTGCGTTGTTCTCGTCATAGTCGTCGTCGCCGTGTCGTGGCTTCGTCGTCATTCTCGAAGTCGTCCTCGTTGCCATCGTTGTCGTCGTCGTCGTCCTCCGCCTCGTCCTTGTCCTCGTCCTCGTCCTCGTCCGCAGCGTCCTCATCCTCATCCTCGTCCTCGTCGCCGTCCTCGATCTCGTCCCCGTCATAATCAGCCAGCATGCATGCGTTCACGAACAATCTTCAGCAGCACCAGACAGCTGGCAGCAGCCAGCAGCCATCGGCCACCAGTCAGCACATCGCCTGGGACTTTGTACACCACAAAAGTACAATTTTGAACGTGGATGGACACGCTGAGGCGAGCCGGCGAATCGACATGATGATTGCCAAGCGAGATCAAAGGTATAAGCAATTCCCAAAATTCAGCGAGTTTGACGCCGTCGAGGATGAAATGGGAAGGAACGCCGCGGACGGACAGAGACTCCTGGAGCGAATGATGACCGCTTGCCGTGGTTTCAAGCGGTAATCAAGCATTGGTGACAGAAACAGGTGCTAAGAGCATTGATTTGGCCAGCGGTTCGCCAGATCCCACACTCTGAGCGGATGGCTCATTGGGCGTGCGCATGCTGTTCGGGGTAGGGGCTTCGCGCGAGAGGCGCGTGGTTGTTTTTGATAGATTGTCTGAAGCGGGGGTGGGCTTGGCATTTAGAGGCTACAGGGGAAGAATGCCCTTACGATTTTTCGATTTTGCAAGCTTCGGGACGCTGCATCTGACAGCAAGGGGATCGCGCTCGCTGCAATTCCGCAGCACTGGGCTGAAATATGTGGAAGGATTGTTTGCATCGTTCTGCTGCTGTTGTTGCTGCTGATGCTTCTGCTTTTGCTGCCTCATCCTCCTCCTCATTCTGCACTGTGTCCTCGACATCATCATCGTCGCCATCTGTCTTCCTACTTCCAAGGCATGTGGTGTTGGTCGTTTCAGTGTGCGTGGCGTTGGCGGTTTCGGTGCATCCCCGTCTTCATCAGCGCAGTTTTGGCTCAAATGCGCAACTGCGACAACCAGGCAAGACGGTCTCGTTCCCATGGCCGTCGCGGAAGATAATCGAATGAACGTAAAGCACATCTGAGACTGATTGGCTGGCTCCGCGCACGCCGCGGGCTCCAGGCAGGCCTGCCTGCCGGGTACGCCGGCGGACCAGGCCGTGCCGTGCACGCCGCTCTCCTTTACTTCGATTGGCTTCTCCCCTATGAAAAACTCGTCACATCATCTTGCATTCTCCTACTCGGCGACACAACTAGAAGCGATGCCGCTGAGATCAAGGACGCATCACTGGATTTCTGCGAAGTCCCGCTGTGCCAGGATAGTGAATTCTGGTAATAAGTTCGAGTGTAGTACACGCTCCATGTTCCACAGTTTCCTGCTCAATTGAATTTCTTGTATTTTTGTGTCAATTCTGGAACCGTAATGTGGATACCATTGCATTATTGTCATCACCATTGTCGTGTTCCTTGCCATGGCCACACGCTTCTGTAAACTTTTCGGTTCTGCTGAGTTCTGGCGCCCTGGCGGCGGAGTGAAACACAAAGTCTCGACTGATCGCTGCTGCATGGAAGAGGCCAACTCGAAGCAGCTTAGTTAGATGCCTTTTGTCTCAGATTTCGCGCTCTTGAAGCTGTATTTCCACGCCTTTCTGCCCACGGAGGTACACGTTGAGTTCGAGCTGCGCAGGCAGCCCGATGAGTTGAAGAACAATGCTGTGAACAAAAGCAATTTTCACCAAAGAGAACAAGGATGCATGGGGTCCCATATTCAGCATGTTCGGCGGCAACACGTACAGCGCCATCATTCTGAGCACCACGGCCTGGATTTCACTGATCAAATCGTATCCACCATATCCCATCCTTTCGGAGTGCCAGGTCGAGGGCTGGGCTACTGTGTGCATCATCGCCCAGCAGCCAGGGTTGGCTCGAGCAGACGAAACTCGCAGTCGCACCCTTGACTTGATCAAGTTGTTGCTGCGAACGACAGCAGGCGGTGCTGGCAACGGAGATTCTTGTGACACGCTTTTGGTTGATGCCATCACTTTGGGTGGCCAGCGCAGATTCGAACATTTCTTCGGTGCAGCGACCCTGGTTATGCTCCAAAGAAATGTGTCCCAGCCCGGAAGTTTTCAGTCGGAGAGCACTATCTGCCTTTGAAAGATTTTCGGAGTAATGCGTGCCGACTGAATGAAGCCAAGTGGGCGGGGCCACAGGGCCCCGTACGTGCAAATGCATTAACGACTGCATGTTGCTCTGCGGGGGGTCTGGAGCGTTGAGGGTACGGCTCCGCATGGCGCCCTTTGGGCTTCGGCCACAATGTTCTACACAGAGCCGTAATTCGAACCACATGTGCCCTCCCCACAGGCCTCCCTAAACTCAGATGCACTGACGACTGCACGGGGCATTGTGGCGTCGCTCACTGGGGCTCGTGCACGCCTGAGGTTGGATGACGGAAAACACGTGCAGTTTCAAATCAGACCCAGTGCGCGCACTCGCGAGTAACGTTCCGTGTGAGCTGACAGCGGCCGTTCGCTAAGCGAAACATGGCTAGTGATTCGCCCTCAACTGTTTTGGACCACCTTGCAAGCATGAGGAGGGCGGGATGAACGGGGTTGGCAAGAGAGGGGAAGAAATCCAGGTACAGGAGTTTTCCCATTTAGTTTTCGATGTCGTTTCCAACATCGTTTTCCGCAGATGTCTCGCGCCCCGTCGCCCCTGTGAGCAAACAGGAACCCGTTCGGCTTCGAAGGATCGCTGCCGCATTGAAGTGGCCAGCTCGAAGCAGCCTCGATGGCGGCCTTTTGGCCAACCTGTTGGCTTCTGGCCCTCGAAGCTGTATTTCCATGCCTTGCAGCCCACGGAGTTGCGGGTTAAGCTCGAGCTGCTCAGGTTGCTCGATGAGTGGAATGGCAGGGCTGTGCAGACAAATTGCCACATGGCCCATATATTCAAAAGCATTCGCGACGTGGAGGGGCCTGGAGTGTTTAGGGTGCGTCTCCGTGGAGAGCGCTGTGATCTCGGCCACAGTGCGCTATCTGTACAGAGCAGAAGTCAGAACAACGCGTACACTCCAGATGCCTTTGTACTCTCAGATGCACTAACGACCGTATGGGGCTGTGTGGTGTCATTAAGTAGGGCTCGTACACACCTGAGGTTGGATGAGTATACAGAAGTGCAGTGTCTAATCATACCCAGAGCGCGCACATGTGATGTACGTTCGGTGTGAGCTCGCAGCGGCGATACCCTCAGGGAAAGGTGGCCAGTGGTTCGCCTTCCATCGTTTTGGACATTGCAACAGTGAGGAAGGCGCGGATGCAGGGAGTTCGAAGGAGGGTGGGAGGAATTTCGGTAGGGGAGTTTTTACGTTTTGTAATTTAAATTGTTTCCTACTTCGAGTCAGTATATTTTTTCACATTATTTTATATTTCGTGGTCCATATAATTTCCCGCTTCGTCTTTGATATCGTTTGCGAATGTCTTTCCCGTATAGTTTTCTTCAGGAGTTTCTGCATGTTTTTTTGGTCCCGTCTCGCTTTTGTATGTTTTTGTTGTTTTCTCTACTGAACCCCCGCGGAGGAGCGAGCAAGCGAGCACCCACCTGCCCACCCACACACACACTCATCATCATCATCATCATCGTTATCATCATCATCGTCATCGTCATAACCATCCTCATCATCATCACGAGCATCATCATCAATCACAATTCATTAGTCTCGTTGTCGTCTCCCTTGTCACGTGCCTCGCGATAGCCACACTCTGCCGTAAGGTTTTTGGTTCTGCTGGGTTCTCGTGCTCCTGCAGCCGAGTGAAAAGTAATCTTCAGAGCCATCGTTGCCGCATGGAAGAGGGCAGCTGGAAGAAGCCTCGATGGCTGCCTTTGGGCAAAGGTTTTTCTCCCTTAAAGCTTTATTTCCACCCCTCGCAGTCCACAGAGTTCCGGGTTAAGTTCGAGCTCCGCAGGGTTCTCGATGAGTTGAAGGACGAGCCTGTGAAGACAAACATTTGCATCAAAGAGAAGAATGAGACATGGGATCCCATATTCAGATTGTTCGGTTGCAACAGGAACCCCGGCATCATCCCCAGCGGCAAGTCTTGGACTACAAAGCACAACTCGCATCCACCAGATCATATCCTTTCGGAGTACCAGGGCGAGATCTGGGCTACCGTGTGCATCATCGCGCACCAGGCCTCGTCGAGTCGACAACTTGCATCTCGCGAGCGCGCCTTCTCCTTGCTGGAGCAGTTGCTGCGAGCGACAGCTGGCGTAGTTGGCGACGGAGATAGTTGGGACGCTATGTCGTTTTACCAGCTATCAGATTCAGTCCGCCAGAAAGCAGAAGAGTGCGAGCAAGCGCAGTGCGGCCATCGATTTGGTTGCCACCATTTGCAACGGATCCTGAGCGATGCCATGGACAGCAAGACGTCCGACGGCGCCAACGTTCTCGCCAAGATCATCGTCTCTTGCATGAAGGCAAAGAGATGCCCCGCAGCCGTTGCTCAGTTGGCCGATATGACTTCAAAGCTCGAGACCATTTTGTCAGAGAACTTCGACGATATTGGCATTGACGACCCCTTGTCGGAGAACACCGACCTCCGAGCAAGTAAGCGTCGACGACTGGATAAGGAGAGGAAGTCAGCATTGATGCACTGGGCCATCAATGAGAAAAAGGGGAAAACTATCAAGTCGCTGTGCGTGAGCAGGGGAGAGGCTGGTGCCGACAACTCTTCTAAGTGGCTTCGCGAGGAGATGGGTCCCTACCAGTGGTGCTTGTGGTTTCTGTTCCAAGACGTGCAGGCCCTGGCAGTTGCATTTGATGCTTCGCGAGTGGGCATGCCTCGAGAGGAGACGCTGTCCATAGCTGGTTGCCGTGTCGAGACGGAGTTGGCAGCTTGGTTCATGCCACAGGTTGAGGTTTGCAAAATTTTGGGTGGCCTGCACAGATTCGAACACCCGCATGTGTGCCCAGAAGTAACGTATCCCAGCGTTAAACTTTTCAGTTGGAGAGCACCAGCAGCTTTCGAAAGAGTGATGAAGTTCTGCCTGAAGATTGCATGAAGCCTAGTGGGCAGGGCCACAGTGCTCCACACGGTCAAATGGACTGGTGCTCTGCTCTGTGGGAGGAGGTCTGGAGCGTTCAGAGTAAGTCTCCTCATGGCGCCGTTTGGGCTTCGGCCACAGTGTGCTATTCAGAGCCGTAGTTCGAACGGAATATGCCCTTGTCACGCCTCCCAATATTCATGTGCGCTAACGACTGTATGGGGCATTGTGGCGTCACTCACTGGTACTCGTGCACACCTGAGGTTGGGTGACAAAAAATCACATGCAGTTTCAGATCAGACCCAGTGAGCGCACGTGCGATGAACTTTCGGTGCGAGCTCATTTTCCGCATCGTTTTCTGTATCGTTTCCCATACGGTTTTCTATTTCGCCACATCCCAAGTGAGTTTCTTGTCTCTGTACACACGGCCATGCAGGAACGCGCACGGGAACCCATCCTCACAGCAACGCGCACACACACAGTCATGTCGTCATCGCCCCCCCGTGCGGTAAGCGGTAATCAGAAGGCTTACGGCAAGGTCAACGCGTTCACGGTAAGCGGTAAGCGCAGTGTCTTACGGCAAGCGGTAAGGCGGTAAGTTGAGAATGACTTTCGCAGACTCGCGGTAAGGAACGGCCGCAAATATGTATCCAGATGGTTTCGGCTGGATACGTGCATCTGGATACCTGGTTTTTGATGCAAGTGTTTCGGGGAATCCGGATACATGTATCCGAATCCGGGGTGTTCTCGGTGAATCGTTTTGTGATGCTTCACTTTCGCTTGCAATATCACCCCAAGGTTCTGAAGGAAGAAACCACGGATTTGCCTGCTGACGATCAAGGCCGCAGTGAAAAATACTTGGCAACAGTGGACTGTGCGGTCACCAAAGCCTTGATGCTGGACAAGATCGAGAACGGTAATCAAAAGAAGATTACGACACTTGGCGACCTCGAGCCCCACTTGACTTTGGCGCCGAATAAGTTCTTCCTCCTCAGTCTTGACAAGAGCTTGCGTAAATCCATAAACATAGGGTTGGACCGGTTTCTGGTCGAGCAGCACAATTTCAGGATTGGCCCTCAGGAGAAGTTGGGTTTCGTCACGCTCCCTGAGGAGAGCAAGATCAATGGCTCTGCTGATCGCAGAGCTTGGGTGATGGGGAAATCTGGCGAGCCACTTCGAGAGTTGGTTCCCAGAAAACTCGTGAACGGTAAGTTGCACCGACCTGCTTTGCACAAGGCCCAAGACCAAGGTTCAGTCGGATGGCCAGCCTCCGTGTTCCTCGACAACTTTTGTCACTTGAGGTCAACGACGACTCCAGATCCATACCACAGATGGTATGGGAACGACCTCAAACTGGGTATCGCCCAGGCAGGAGCTTGGATTATCGTGTGCGAGCACGCTAACGTGTTCAACTGTCCGACAGGTCCTTTTGAAAAAGGACAGAACTTCGGCCTTTTGTCAGAGTCTGCCAGGAGTTACTTCAACACCCGGACACCGAATTGTCCATTATATTTGCATATGTACGAGCAGATATGCGAAGAGCGAAATGAGCCTGTCCTGAATCGAGGCACACCGGAGCACTTGACTAAGCTTTGGTATGACTTGAAGGAGCTCGACGTCTTCCACAAGAAGGGGACCAGGGTCAAGTTGGGCAGGTGGGGCAGCTGGTTCAAAGCATGTCGCTCTTGGCAGGGGCAGCGAGGAGCGTGCTTGCTGGTACTGCTGTACCTCGGCGTCAAGAGAGGTTGGTGGACTGACGCGTCAAGTCTCCCGCTTACCCCATTGGCTCAGATCGGGCAGCCCGGCGCCAACAATGACAAGGCAAAGCAGGTGCCGGTTGCACCGGCAGCGTCTTCCTCGTCTGGTTCGGGGGCAGCTTCTTCATCGACAGCTGTGTCTTCGAGCAGCCGTGCTCCCGGGCCAGCTGTTTCGGCTGCTGTGAGCAGCTCTGGAGGATCTACCTCTTCGCCTGTATCCCTTAAAAAGATGTCTGTCAAGGACTCGAATGCAGAGGTCAAGCGATTGAAGAACGATGCCCCGCATGCACTTGCTTTTTGTGCACAAGTGCTGGGCAACCCTTTCTCGTGTGCAATCGCCCAAGTCGTCTTCCACGTGTGCGACCCTATCGTGCAATGGATCGACCAGATGAAGACAGCTTGCAACACACCTCGGGGCAGTGAGAACTGGCACATGGATATCGTCCACGGATCGATGTTGAAGGTTTTCGCCCAGTCGTGGGAGAAGTTGTCATCCCCTCCACTTCTTGAGGACGCTGGTTTCTTGGCACAGAGCGATTGGGACGTTCATCTTGACGTGGAGCTGGACTACGACTGCAAGCTGGCCGAGGTGATGTTCGAGATTCACTGTGGAGTTGTGAAGGAGTGCTACCTCAGCATGCTTTCTTGGACGGACAGATTCCCTGGAGTCTTTGTGGGGTTGTTGGACATATTGAAGGACAAGAGAAAGACCCACATGGAACATCTGCAGAAGCAGTTCGACCTCCTCTTGATGCTGGAGTCTCATACAGAGAACTTTAATTTTGCGCAGAAATTCTTGAAAGACTTGCAGTGGCCTAACCACTGTTTCTGCATGGAAATCCTTTATATGCTGGCCGAGATCGAATTCGACCTCGAGAAGATGACGGAAGAGATCATTGCCTTGATTCGGGGCTATTCGAGGTCTTGGCTAAGCAGCCTCATCAATGAGGATGGCTTTAACCACTTGAGGGGACAGGCTCTAAACCATTCTGCTGGCCAGATGGGAAGGGAAGCAAGGTGGGGAAATTTAGCACTTAGCAGTCTTCTTGCGAAGCATGGCAGGAAGACATTCGAGATCACCCCTGTTGCTCGGCAAAACGGTCCAGGGCGAGTGCCCGAAAGCAGCTTCGTTGCGACGAACACCAAGGACTTTTCCTTGGGCACCGATGTGCTCCACGAGATGGGCGGGAAGAAATGGGTCGACACATCCGTGCCGAATGACAAATTGGTTGGGGCCATGTGGAAGGCTTTCCAGCTGTGCGACGGCGACATGAGACTGATCCAAAAATGTTGGTTAGCTCTCTTGGCCAGCCCA
>JAAUYM010063147.1_pt1 | contig 15052 bp, 12 predicted proteins | sample 7278001 | NCBI WGS metagenome assembly JAAUYM01 (sample SAMN14350224, study PRJNA611818) | marine sediment metagenome | isolation source: surface marine sediment (1.8m) | place: French Polynesia: Moorea | collected 2018-08
CCGGGCCCCCCCACCCCCACCCCCAACCCCCACCCCCCACAGGGGTCAAAAATGTCCCCCCGCCCCCCACAACCCCCCGCGGGGGGGGGCCCCGGGCAGGAGGGAGGAGTGGAAATTTCAGACCGCGAGGAGAGGAGGGGGAGGAGGTCTCTGTCCTCCCGAAGCAATTTGTGACGGCCAGACAAAGCGCGTCCCGAACAAAAAAAAATCGAGTATCGAATCGCACTGGTGTCACTTTCCCATAAAAAATGACATTTTTTTTCTTTTTTGTGCAGTGGGTGCATGACTATCCCGACGGCTGCGCTCTTGTCTCGTAAAGACGGAGAGATGGTTATTTAAGAGTGGGTTGCATTTTCTATTGCAATCACAGCTCTCGACAGATGAATGATCAATACATTGAAGGAAAAAAAAAACATGCCTACGTACTACATGCATAATAATACTACAAACGTGGCCATATAAAGAGTCTGGCGAAACAAACTTTGATACCCGAGCAGTAGTAGCATGACCAGAAAAAAATTAAGTCTTCTTTGTTGGCATCACTGAATACGGCGTCAAAGTGCCATTCTTAAGCTGTCGAGTGGTCTTCACCGGTTCAATTTTCTTTTCTGAATATTCTTTTCTTTTCTTTTTTTTTTCTTATCGGTCTCACAGCCGCACAAACTTCATTCCAGTCCAGAGTCGAAGGAGTCGATCCTGGTGAGCGACCTCGACCTCTTCCTCACCCTCGCCGGCTCCTCCGTCTGCACCACCGACATCGCTGGAACCGACCGAGAGTGAGGCAGGCAGGGAGACCGCGCCGCAACCTCCAACTCCGGGTGGAGGCTGCTCCTCAGCCGGTCCCTCGCGACGACGGCGTCCCGGTGCCCCTCGGCCGCTGACATCTCGTAGCAGGCCAGCGCCATCTCCAGGTCGGGGGCCAGCCCGGCCAGACCGAAGTGGTGCGCCCGGCCGAGCAGGTACAGCGTGGCCGGGTCCCTCTCCGGGCGGGAGACTATGACCTCAGGGTGCTGCTGGGCTGCATTGGCACCTTCGTCCTCCTCAGCAACCTTTGCGTTTCGTAGAAACTCCTCGGCCCTCTTCAAATCTACCGTACAATGTACGTAGTAAATCGGTACACGTGGTACAACTACAAGATTTCAGATTTTTGAGGCGACTATATGTAGATACATAGCGACGATATCTCGTGCGATACTGTACCTGGACTTGATCCTTCCAGCCCGGACTGGTAGATCGACGCCAAGTTGTACATGGACGGGACGTATCCAACGTCGGCAGCTCTCCTGAAACATCTGACACATACAAGAGCACATATACGTAGGTGCGCATTAAATTAATTAGGTAATACAAGCATGTCTTCTCACCTTACAGCCTTTTTTGCATCCTGAGCGACCCCTACTCCCTCAAAATAAGCAACACCGAGGTTGTGCAGGGCTTCTGGATGGTGGCGTCTTGCTGCTCGATGAAGGAGGGAGATCCCAGACCTGGCACGAAATGTAAAGAAAAAAAAAGACGGCTGTTTGTGTGCCACAAAACGTCGATATATATTTCCGTTCCAATTACCTCTGGTCTCCTGCTTGAAGGAGGTCCAGGCCCAACCTTGCTTCCAGTGCGGCCACCATCTTGTCTTGAGTCTTGCTCAACTCCGACAGGGCTCCGTCGATCTCCGAGACATCGTCGCTGCTCCTCGCCGCGTCAGCGCGCCGACCGCCTTCATGGGCTGCCTCCTGGGCCTCGATCTCCTCCGAGGTCTCCCGGCCGGGGACCGTCGGCAGCGTAGCAGCAGGCCAGGCTTCCAGAAGTCCTTCCAATTGTCCTTGGCTGAAGTCAACACTGATGTGATCCCCAACATTCTCCGCCTCCCCTTTCTTGACGAAGAGTTCCTTGTCTGTGGTGTAGTAGCACCGCGGGAGGGCCCTGAGGAGCGACTGCTGGTTGGTGTAGCCGGCGGCGCCCGGGTTCAAGAACCTCTTGACGAAGACGGCAGGGCAAGTCTGGCGCGCCCTCGCATCAGCCTGCCACGAATCCGAGTGAAGGCGATGCACCACCTGATGGTAACGGATGACGATAACATAAGTAAAACCCTGTTTAGCGAAGATGTACCTAAGATCTGAAGTCTGCAAAATATCTGTCTTTTACCTGATGGCAGCGAAAGACCTGGAAGCCCAGTGCCAGGATTGCACCCCAGTGCAGGCCCTGCACCCAGGGATATTCAACCCACCTGCAATTGAGGATGGTGAGAACTCAACCATATTTTTATAGGGAAACCCCTCCCCCCACTCTCCTACTCCTGAGTCCTGATCACATGGCAGTCTAGTATAACAATTCTGCTCCCTTAAAAGCCCGCACCTCTCTTCCTGTTGCCATTGCCGTCCTCTCCTGTTGTGTCCGTCCTGTTGTGTGTCCTCCTCCGCCCTCTGCTGCCTGACTTGGGCCAGGCCACAGTGCGCTCCCCTCTGCTGGGCACCCTGGCCCGGGCCCTGCTGCAGCAGGACGTGCTTGAAGGGCCTGCAACCCTGGTACAAGCGCCACGACAGGGACATCCTAAAGACTGTCTGGACGGTTAACTTGAAAGTTGTTTCTTAGACCTTGGCTTGATTGCGTTGCCTTACGCTTACTGATAGTGATACTGGAAGTTGTGTTGTGGGCTCGGCTGAGTAGCTGCTGCGACTGCAACTGAAAGTACGTAGAGATGCACTCGAGCATGGCTCGAAGCTCGAAGATTTGGTGGCTCGGCGTGAATTTGAGAGGTTCGGTTAGGCTCGAGGAGGTGCAGGCTTGAGAGCCTGCCCAACACGGTGCTTTAAGCGGTAAATTAAAAAATATCCATATACCGTATACCAAAGACTAAGCTAAGAAAAAAAACTTCCTGACCATTAATTTTGTTAATAGAAGGTAAGAAAAGCTTAAATTTTGCTTGTGAACCAGGCTCTCAAGCCAGCTCGGGCTCATGCTTCTGGGGTCGATTCAAGCTTGAGCTCGGAAATTTTAGGCTCGTACCATCTCTAGAAAGAAGCAAGGGGGAGAGGGAAAGAACTGGAAAGAAAAAAGCACGTAGTTGACAGATAACTATCTGCGTAGAGTTATAAACCCAGGAGATTAAAAGAAGGCTGCCTTATTTAAATTAACGATGCTGATGCAGCTGTAAAACTTGAAATCTTGTGACAAGCATTTCTGTATTCCATGATCCTGTCTATGCGTTTCTTGGCAACGGCGTTGCTGGCAGAGGGAACTTCTTTGCACCGCCAGATGACTCTGGATGAACGGCTGAGAGAAAGCACCATAGAGAAAGAAGCACTCTTGTCTCAAGTCCTATTCTTTATTTCGAGTAACATTGCTATTTTTTTTAGCATGCTTTCTCACCAGGATTGCCAGGTGGCCTAGCCTGGGCCTTGTGGGCTATGAAATTGTGAACAAAAAAATTACTCAAAGCACACAGTTACAAAGATATTTGGAGTTTGAAATATATTTGAACTTTAGATTATTTAGTGTTAGGGTTGTTATCTCTTCTACAATGTTTTTAGCTAATACTAAATACTGTACTATTAATTCTTTCTGTGACGTAAAAAAACTCGAATCCTAACGTTATAGTAATTCCTTGGTTGACCAACCAGTTATTTGGACCGTAATAGCCTACTAGTATGTTGCAAAGAACTTTACTATATTCAGCTACTGCTATCTGCTTGTTACGCCAATGACTCCTTTTAGACTTTGAAGGCCAGGTCAAGAATAAGTTTTACTGTTTCCCTGTGACTTTATTGCTTTGACGATGTTCGTATACAAAAAAAATCGTAACGTGCAGCACAGTGCGAATGGCATTAGCCTTTGAATTTTGAGCACCTACTCTCCAGATGTTTGTACTTCAGTCTAATAATGAAGAAGTTTTAAAGTATGCACATAATATTGGAAGCATAAGAAATCAAGCAGCAGAAAAAGAGAGCACTTTAGTAGCGAAGCTTCTTGATAAAGTCATCAATGGAAGTGATGCCAAAGGTCTGAGGACTCCTGGTTGACCCAATGTCAGGTCCAGCAACTTTGCCATTGACCAGGTAGCTCTTGCCCAACTTCTCAGAAGCATATTCAATGATGATGTCCATATTGGGCGTGGGGACCTCAAGGAGTTCAGCTATTCCTCTGGTTACCACCATTCCCATGGGAACATCCTCAGAAAGGTAGCGGTACTTGAAATTTGGCATGAACTTGCCACTGCTAGTCTCCAGCATGGGATGAGTTAGACCCTGGTAGCCCTTATTGGTATTCATCATTCTGTGGAGGCAGCTCTTGTCAGCAATGTCATCACCATAAGTGCGAAGAATCCAATCAGTGACAGAATGAAGTCCAGTCAAATCCAATTGGTACTGTGTTTCAAGAACTTTCTTCATTTCATCAACTTCATCACTTATCTTGCATAGCATAACTCCCGTGGCTTGGTCGACTTCCTCATAGAAAAGTGGTGGCTTGTTGAATGGGGTCTTGCCATCCCAAAGGCGGTAACATCCCCAGGTAATGGTTGGATGCCAGTAAGCCAGGCTGAGGGTGATAGCAAGCTGGCTTGGGATAGTGTGCAACTTGGGCAGCTCATTCCCCATGAGATGCTGCACAACTGTGGTTACCTCTTTGCCCATAGCTGCAGGTGTGACTGCCATGTCAACAACAAGTTTTGTACCCAGAACATCAGCGGACTTTCCATACTCAGTGAGCCTGACAGCCCAAGGCAGTGTCTCCAGTGCAAAAAGGGAAATGTTGTCAAAGATTTCCCCTCCCAAGATGCTCCTTGCTTGAATGTCAAATCCACTTCCACCAGGCATTGCTCCCACCAGGACACGGCCTCCTGGAGCCTTGCTGCCAGAGGTACGAACAAAAGGTTTGATCGCCCCCAGGTATCCACCATGAGCAAAAGCTGGGACTACAAACACGATGACATCTGAGCTGGCCACAACACTTGGATCATCTGTGATCTTTGTTGGCCGTCCCTTCACGAGGACGTCCCCTCCATTTGGCCCCTCCTTGCAGCGCGTGACGTGGACCTCTCCGCCCTGCATGGCTGCTGCAGCGGAAAACTTGTCGCCCTCGCCCGGGAAGATGGAGAGAATGTTGACCTCGGAAAACCACCCCGTGGCCGGGACGAGCCCCGCCATGGCGTGCACGCCGTTGCCGCCGCCACAGATCGTCACGTTCAGTCCAGAGGACATACTGGGCACAAACTTGCAAACTTGTGATCTTAGGTAATCAGTCTCATGCGATGCTGCAAGACTCCTCCCGCAACGTCCCTTCGATGCCGCAACTTTTTCCCTCTGACACTAACAGTAGCTGGGCTGGGCTCGGCAAAGGGCTCGCTGTTGTTGCTAATCCGCTTCCTCCCCCTCTCTCCACTCCCTCCTCCGCCCACGCCTCCCCCTTCTCAGCGGTGCTCGTAGTCGTGCAGCACAGTTCTACCCAGGCGCCCGCATGGGCACACCAGCCTACCAAGGCAAATTTCACGCTAAGCTCTCTTCTTCCCTTCCAGCCAGTCCAATTTCAATGAGTGCGGTGGGAAGTTGCTCCAAGGAAGGGAGGATTATAGTAATAGGGAGACTTGGGAGAAAGCTCTTCCTTCCTTCCTTCCCTTCTCCCAGAGGGACTCCGACCGGTCGACGGACTGACGCAGTGCCAGGAGGGTTGGGATTTTTTTTTTTGCACGTGTAGGGATTGGAGAGAGGGTGAGTCCAGCCAGAGGAAAGGATATGTTGCTTCGGTGCATGAGGTGGACTCTGGCCACGCACGCATGTGTCGTACTGCAACTGCAGTACAATCTTTGCTACCTGCCAACAACAATCGGCACAAGCCAAGCAAAAAGTAGGCAGATTAGCACACTCCTCAGAAATAGCTAAAAATCGCTACTAGCCACCGACTGAGCATACTACATTTCGGCGCCAAACACACTGTAAATGTACGTAGATACATAGATAGATACATGTACAGTTACATTACATAGTGTTTGTACGTATGCACTAGTGTAATACACAAGAAACTGATGCATGTTGAGATTTGGATTACAGTATGGTCAGTCGGCGACTATTAGCTACTTTTAGCCATTTATGAGCCCAGTCCGAATTTGGAGCTTCCACTGCGTGCCATTGCATCGACCGAGCTTCAAAGTTTCATTTTTTTTTAGCTGTACAGTATACTGTACTACTGTACAGTATACAGGAATCGTTGTTGGTTGGACTGGCCTAAAGCCCTAATTAGCCAATACACCACACTCCCCGTCTTTGTCTTTACCCGGTCTGGTCACACGCAACGCAAAACACGCTATGTCGTGACAACTGAATTCTTCAACCCTTTATTCTTTTGCGAACGACAGATTGGATCGCTTGATAGATGTACGTAAAAGTACTGTAGTAAGTGTGCTCTCTGAAGTGACTTTGGACATCTGACAATCAAAGGTGCTATCATTTAGCTCAGCAACCGATACGTTTTACAAACTACTTTCTGTAGTAGTATAGTAGTACCTGCCTACGTACAGTACTGTACCTTGGGCGAGGGGAGGGTATAAGATAGGTTACTCATTCAATACTTAATTTAGAATAAGATTGTAGTCAAAAGGATCTGTTTGAGCGAGGTCGCCGCCTTCTCCGGCAAGTGGATCCACCAACGTGGGAGGAACCACCTGGTTCAGCACCTGGGTGCTCGCACCGGGGTACATGTCCCTCTTCCTCTTCTTGTGGCTCGCGGCCGCAGCGTTCTTCCTGAGGCACTTCATCTTGACCGAGCGGCAGGAGAAACGATCCGTGAACCTGCTCAGCTTGGTGCACTGCTTGTGGAACCAACGGTCGCAGTCGCAGCCGACCCACCCGACGCTGACGCTCCCGCCGGAGGTCTCATCCATTTCGGGAGGGTCGTACTGCGCGCAGATGCCGCACTGGTAGTCGTCCTCGGACTCGTCGATGGTGCCCGTCACGTCAACCGGTTTGCCGCGGCCGCCGGCCCCGCCGCCGCTGCTGCTCTTGCCCTTCGTCCTCTGGTGAGCAGAAGGCGTCATCTGTCACGAGATCTTTCTTTATTAATTGAGGAGGTATTGGTCACGGAATGTGTGCCACAAATTGGCTGTACCTACCATCAGCCTGGAGTTTGGCGGGTCGAAGGTGAGCGGAGGCAAGTTATCCTCATCCGGAAAGAAGTCTCTCATCTCCGCTTCGGAGACGGTTTGCGCGACATAGGAAGACCTGGGGGGAGAGACACCCCCGCTGGGGCCGACGTCGTCTCCGTCCCCGCCGTCGACGTCCACCTCCTCGTCTTCGTCGTCCCTGGCGTCACCGACGGTGGGGTTCACGTTGAGGACGATCTGGCGATCGGAGGGCCCGGCGGCCGACATGTCGATAATGCTGGCGGGGGCGAGGTCGTCGGAATCGTCGAGGTCAGGAATGGCGTCGGGCGGAGGCAGATCTTCGCTCCCTGGCTCAGCCTTCATAGCCACCTCCGTGGAGGAGCTCTCCTTCTTCAACTTCTGCACCATCTCGTGCTTGGCCAGCAGCTGCTTGTGCAGATCTCTGGCCGCCGTCTTGATGCGATTGTGCTTGGCGGCCAACTTCGAGTAGCTCAACTCCAGCTTGGAATTGACAGCTCGGGAAGAGTCGTACCTCTTCTGCAGCTGGTTCTTCTTGGCGTTCTCCTTGGTGCACTGGTTCTGCATGGCGAGCAACGAGAGGCGCAGGTGGCTCAGCTCGCCCTCCTGATTCCGCAGCCTGTCCCTCAGGTCTTCCGGAGATGCCGCCTCCGAGGTCGAGGCGCTCTTTCCGGCGCGATGTTCGGCCTCCCTGGCCAGGTCGGTCTGCCGGAGCTCCCTCTCCAGACCCTGAACCCTGCTATGCAGCTCCAGGTTGCGACTCTTCAAGGTGTCTACTTCCTCATTCTTGCTCTCCAGCCTGGCAATGGCCTTGGCACGCTCCCGTTCAGTCAGCTCCAGAGACCTGAGGCGGGAAGACGACGGGCATTTAATTTACAGGGTACGTATAGCGAAACACAATAAACAAGGGCGGATCACGAACTTTGCTGCTTGCTGCTCCTTCTTCTCCAAGGCCTTGCACTTGGCGTTGAGGTCATACATCTCCTCCTCCGCGCCTGTGTTGTTCTCCTCAAAGTCCTTTACCCTCCTCTTGAGGTCGCTGTTCTCCTTCTCCAGTCCGGCTATGAGCTTCACGTTGGTGAACTGGCGTGCCTCCCAGTCCTTCAGCGTGGACTGCAGCTGCTTCACCTGCCTGGTCAACTCCTTCTTGTCTTTGTCGGCACTTTTCTGATCCTTAATCTTCTGCATCGCCTCTTCCACGTTCATCTCAGCGTCTTCCAATTTTGCGCCCAGGTCTCTGAAAGGGGGAAATTGAGAAAAATGATATATATACCTACAATACTGTACTCGTATATAAACACCCCCAAACTTTAACTTGGTTCATTTAAGCAGGACACAGCTACCTTCCTTGCATGTACCTGATCTTGTCGTTCTTCTCCTGCAGCACCAACTCGAAATCGTTGAGTATCCTCTCCAGCCTGTCCAAGCTGTCCAGAAGGTCGCTCCTCTCTCTAGAGATCTGCTCCACCCGTCTGTTGGCCTCCGACAGGTTCTCCTCCAGTTCGTGCACTCGACCCTGATCCTTCTCCAGCTTTTTCAGCTCCTGCCGCTTCTCCTGAGCTGATTTGGCAGCCAGAGTCCTGGAATTTTGCGTTTTTAGCGACGATTAATCCACCAGTGCGATCTGCCCACCTGTTTTCCTTCGTAAGTGCTTGTATCTGTCCCTTGAGCTGTTGTTCTGTCTCGTCCCTCTTCCTCGCCGCCTCCTTTTCCTTCGCCGCACGCTCTTTCTTCTCCTCCTGCAGCTTCTCCGCCCGACCCTTCTGATGCTCAACCTGGCACGCAATAAACATTTCAGGTCAAAAATTGGGTGTGTAAAAAATTTGCAATGGTCGATTACCGGTGCCAAGATGAAGTACTAGGATCATGAGGTACTTTACCTGTTTCTCCAGTCTCTTCAACTTCTTCTCCAGCTCGCCCATCTCAAACTTGTGAGTGTTCGCCTGCTCCTTGAACTCGTCCTCTTTCTCCGCAACGGTAATCTCCAGATTCCTGGACTTGTTCTCCGCCGCTTCCCTCTCTTTCCTCAACTGTTCCTCCGCGGACGCCTTCTGCTCCAGCTTCTCCTCCGCCTCTGCCGTCCTCGCTTTCAGAGAGTTCAGAGTCTTGTCGGAAGTCTTCTTTTCCTTCAGGAGCTCCACTGCGAAGTCGTCTTTCTCCTTCAGCTCGGCAACCATCTCCTCCTGGATATTATGTACATATGGGGGAGGTCAATCACGTATGTACGTATGCGTAACCGTAAAGCTTCCTAATGAATTGTGCAGCATCCTTTCAAATCCTTCAGAGTGCCATGATCTCACTCACCTGCTTTGCTTCTGCCTGCTCCAGTTTTTTCTTCATCTCGACGATGTCGACGTTAGCTTGCTCCAGCCTCTCCTCCACTGCCTTCTTGGCCGACGCCTCACTCTCCAACGCTTTCTCTTTCTGAGAGATCCAGCGCTCAAACTCTTGGGCCTTCTGCTTCAGCCTCTCTGAGTGCGCCTCTTCCTGTTCCTTGAGTCTGGAAGAAGAAAAAAATAAGAGCAAACAAAAACCAGGTATTTACCCACACTGGTACCTTGATTGCAAAACATCCCAATCAACAATCAACGCACCCTAAAAAAAAATTCCAACTGAGCTCAAAGCAGGAATTTATTAGAAATTTTGTCAATAAGCACCGACTGAGCATACAAATTGGTGCCAAATGTGCAAAAACATGTATGCAATGTGTAAATATTCAAACTGAGCTTTCATTCTGCATACCACCGTTGGTGATTGGGATGGCATCTAAAAAAAATACGAAAGGAGAAAAAAAAGAAATCAACTTACTTGGCCTCCAACTCCTCGATCCGATGCCTGTGGCCGTCGAGGGACGTGTTCTCCCACTTCTTCATCAATCGCTGCCGCGCTGTCATAAGGCTGCCGCCTCCACCGCTACTAGCCCCTTCGACACCTGCAGCCGTGCCACCGTCGCCGCCACCGCTACCTCCACCACCTCCGTCACCGCCTCCGACCACGTGGACCGTGTGTCGCACTCGGCTCTGAGGGATCGGGGCCTCCAACGAGTGGGCCTCCACGTCCCTCCTCGAGACCCGACTGGTCTTCTTGCGGGCTCCTCGCTCCGCGACCTCCTTTTCGCCGCCGCCCCCTTTTCCACCACCAGCTGCCTCGGCAACTTTCCTGGCATCTTCCTTTCTGTCCTTTTCCTGATCCTTGTTCTTGCTGTCTCGTGCCAGTTCCCGCGACTCGCGCGGCTTGTTGAAGCCCCTTTTGCGGGGCTCCTTGCCCTCCTTGGACAGCCTGACAAACTCGTCCAGGTGGTCGGCGATAAAATGCTTGACGAACGTGGTCTTCTCCTGAAAGGACTCTGAGCACATCAAGCACCCGAAGGTCGGGCCAGAATTATTTCCCAAGTGGGGCAGGTAATGCGTGAGCACCAAATGATAGTTCATCGACTTCTGGGTGACAAAAGTCTTCTTTCCCTTGCACTTGGTGCAGGACAGAGCGCTCTCTCGGTGAGAGCGCTTGGAGCTCAGCGGGGGACTCTTGTTGGCAGCGCTAAACATGTCAAGCTCTACTAGCTTGCCTGGCGGAGCCCTTCTGGTCTTGTCCTCTCTCCTTAACTTGGCGGCACTTGGCCCTTTGTGGCCCTCGCTCGCCTGGCATGCCCCCTTGGAGCCGCCTTCTTCGGGCTTGGGAAGATGCGAGCTCTTTTGTACTTGCGCGTGGTGAGAATTCGGCGGGGAAGGAGAGCCGAGGGCCTTTGACAGTGAGACGACCTCCTTGGGACGCGACCTCTTCTCGGACGAGTCCTTGCGCTTCTCGCCCTCACAGAAGGAGGAGGTTGCTGAAAGACTGTTCCTCTCCGTCCTCCGGTGGACGCCGCCGATGGCGACTATCTCAACATCGGAGGAGGAGGAGGAGTACGCAGGAGGGACAGGGTCCTTGTTCTCCGCGGTGTCCACCACAGTTTCCACTGTATTGCTGCCCTCCTTCCTCCTCTTCTCGGCGTCTTCGTCCTTCGTCTTCTTTGCGTAGAGCTCCAGACTGACGTTGTGTTCACAGCCGTAGTGCAGCATGAGGCTGCGCTGGCTTACTCGCTCCTGAGGGAGAGAGAGAGAGAGAGAAAGAATGAGAAAATTATTGTTAGCAAGGCGAAACACCAAATGTTAGTGAATATTTTCACACCAGAGCTTTGACTAAGCTGGTGGATGCTTTGTAACTTCGTTCGACTTGGGATCATTTTCTACTTTCATCACTGACCTGGCCACAGTCAATATCAGGGCAGCAATAGGGTGGCACTTTCGGCAAATCCTCAGAGAGCTCCTTGGAAAAGTGCTTTAGACTGAGGTGTCGGACGAAGAGGCGCTCGTTGTCATGGGAGGAGGAGCACAGGCTGCAGTGAATTTTCTCCTCCGAGTGGGTGGTGCCGGTTGATTCAGAATTGCCAGAATCAGGCATGCTATTGACCGGGTTGGCATCGCCGGTGCTGACGGGAGTATTGGTCGGCGGTGAAGGCAAGGCGGAACATTCCTGCAAGAGAAAGGAGGTGATAAGAAGTGAGGATGGGTTCTACGTACAATCTGTTTCAGTCAAACTTTAACAAGTTTCTGGCCTATTTCAAGGGGGTAAAGAGGCACCACACTATTTTTCTTAGTACGATCTAGTCCAGAAGTGTCTAGCATTTAATTTATGCTGACAGATCTAGAGAATTGGCTTGCCAAGAAACATCAATTTAATGAAAGGTACTCTGTTTTCAAATTCCTAACTGAGAAAATCTTGCACTCGGTGAACCACAGGAAGGCACCATTTTGCACAAACCTCTTCTTATTACAATGCTAAATATTTTGGCCAGAATGCAAAATTACGCATTTCTCTCTAAAAAAAACCATTCTGTCGGTCATAAAAAATACTGAGAAAAAACAACTAGTATAGTATAGTCTAGTCCAAGTGTCTAGTATAACAATATACTAGACACTTGGATTAGACTATCCAAAAATTTACAACAGTTCGACTAAAACACACTGTCTTGTGTGTTTTAGTCGTCCCTCCCCCCCCTTGAACCGGTATAAAACTGACCAGCTGGTAGTAGTTGTATGCCACCCCTTCCTCACAGCCGTAGTGCATGAGCAGCTCGTCCGCCCGCGAGCTGGCGTCGATGCCCTCGGGGGGAGTGAACTTGCACAGGTAACACTCGTAGGGGGACTTGATCCGACGCATGATCTTCTCCCGGTAGTGGATGAAGGTCAGGTGCACGGAGAGGTCCTTGGCCGTGCGGTACGGCTTGCCGTTGTCGCAGAGGCGACAGAACACGGGACCAGACGAGGTCGACAAAGGAGGAGGAGAAAGAGGAGGAACTCTGCCGACTGTCCGCTCCAAAGTGGGTGCGGCAAGGGGAGGAGGAGAGAGGGGTGACTCTGGCACGGCCGCCGACACCATCTCGAACATCTGCCTCGGCCTCCTCCCTTCGGAAACCACCTCCACTTCGTCGACCTCCCTCCTCTGGCTGTTGTCTTCTTCTTCATCGCTGATGACGATGGGCTGCGAGTTCGACTGCTGCTCCTTCTCCATCGCCGTCTCTGCTGCCGACTCCGTCTCCGTCGCCGTCGCCGACTGCATGTTCCGCCGCTGCTGTTCCTCCTGCTGCTCCTGCAACATCCTCTGCAGCGACGGGGGCGCGGAGGAGAGCGTGGGGGACAGGCTCCTCCTGGCCGGTCCCCTCGCCCCTCCCCTCGGCCCCACCCACTTCTCTCCCGACGGCTCAGTCGGGGACGACCGGAACCTCTTGGCCGGGACCTCCTGCTCCCTGCTGCCGTGTCCGCCCCTGTCGGCCAGGCGCTTGAACTGCTGTAACTCATCCGAGTAGTCGTTGCCCCCTCCGCCCCTCCCCATCCCCGGCGGTCCTCCTCTCCACTGCTCCCTCCCTCTCCACCTCGTCTGCCGGTCCCGATCCTGCTCTTCCCTCCTCCAGTCCAACCCTCTCCCCCTGCCTCCTTCCTCCCTGAAGCTGAAGCTCTGTCCCCCCTGCTGCCAGGCGTCCTCCTCCGGCAGGTAATTTCTGAACCTGGGCCTGAAGGAGTCGACGTGCTGCTGTTGCTGTTGCTGTTGCTGTTGCCGCTGCTGTTGGTGTTGGTGTTGGTGGTGGTAATGATTCTCAGCAGGAAACCTCCCCCGCCGTCCGTGATAGTATCTGCCTTGATCAGGAGGACGTCCACCAAAGCCTTCCCCGAAGGACATGGCGACTCACTCGAAACAGCCAACCGATCTCACTCACATTCGACAAACTGCCAGTCAGCAGTCAAGGAAGGGGGGGGGGGAGGATTGAACATTCCATTCGACCACACCTGACCTTGCAACTTGGTCACTTGGTCACTTTTAGTCTTTCACCCGATCTGAACCTGACTTGATTCCCCGTTTTTCGTCATAAACTTTATGGTTTCCTTCAGTGGTTCAGTCTCTCTCGTCTCGTTATTTTGCTACCCCAGCTCCAGCTGCCCCATTCTCATAGCTAGTCCTTCAGGCCTGTTGGGGCTGCTGCTGCATGGCTGTCCGGGAGAGAGCTGTCTACTGACTGCTTTGTCGTGCGTGCTGCTGGTGCCTTTCTTGGCGGCTGGCGGCGGCGGCTGGCGGCCCACACGCCGCGTCAGCCGCCAACAAAGCGCCCTCCTCTCTCTGATTAATGAATGTTTACTGATTTCTCACAAGGAATGAAAGTAAGATACACATTTTTGTATGTACCCCAAACATTCCATCTATTCCATTATTTCCCCCCCCCTTTTATTGTCCTCCCAGGGCTCTTTAATTCTTAAGGAATAAATTTACATTTTATAGATCGAAAACAGACTTGGAATTGTGAGAGAACCCGCACTGTTGCTCTGCAGATTTATTACTTTTAAACTGTTACTTTCTGTCTTTCCAAGTTCCAAATGTTAGCCTTTCTTATTAGTTTTCTTGCTTTGTATTCCAATTTCCAGTTGCAGTTGGCAACTTCTCTTCCGTGACGTCTGTCAGCAACGTCATAGGGATTGCCACAGGTCCTGGAAAGCTAAAATACCGTAGACCTAGTTCAAGAATGATCCCAGACTCTAAACCGTTAATGGATTTATTAGTGCAAGGCCCAAACAAAGTGATTCATTTAACAAAAAAGTATGCCAAATGGCCCAGAGGGCAACACTGAGCGGCGACGAGGACAGGGAGAAGGAAGAAAGAGAGGGTTTATCCAGGGCGAATGTGCATCGGCCTCTTCCTACAGTATCGCCCCTGGCGAGATGCAATGAAACTACATACCGTAGAATACAGGACATAAGGCTTATGTACTGCACTGCGAAACTTAAATCTTTTATACTTGTCTCGAAAACATTAACTGATCTTCATAATAAAGTGCTAATATCAACTTTATACAACAAACTCTATAAAAAAAATTGATGGTCCTCAACACCTTCTTTGGTCTTTATTTACGTACACATAAAGATCACTGATCTGATCATAGACTGCAAAAAACCTAACTATTTTTCCCCAGGAAAGTCTTATGCCCTGTATTCTTGATAGTTTCCATTGCATCTCGCAAGGGGTGCTATTGTAGAAGAAGGCAGACGTACACGAGAGCAGGCGCTGGGAATAGAACCTCCCCTTCTGCCTTCTTTCTGGAGGAGGAGGGCGAGAGAGAGAAGATAACGAAAATAGCTCGGTCCTGGCCCATTGCGTTGGGCAGAGCAGGCGGCAGGCGGCGGCAGCAGCAGCAGCAGCAGCAGCCAGCAGGGAGGAAAGGACTGAACTGAACTGAAGCAGGGTGAAAAGGAGAGGCGGAAGTAGAAGTGACTGCAAAGTGCGCTGCTTGGGAGAGGAACACAACTTCGCATCTGGCAAAGCACTTGGACAGCAGCCGCAGCAGTGCACACCACTAACGAGGGCGTGAGGAGGGCAGACGTAACAGCAGCAGCAGCAGCAGCAGCAGCATTTGGGAACGAG
>JAAUYM010046080.1_pt1 | contig 15046 bp, 13 predicted proteins | sample 7278001 | NCBI WGS metagenome assembly JAAUYM01 (sample SAMN14350224, study PRJNA611818) | marine sediment metagenome | isolation source: surface marine sediment (1.8m) | place: French Polynesia: Moorea | collected 2018-08
CGAAAATTTTTTGTGACTCATACGGTATAGTAGGATGTACGTACAGTACAACAGGAAGAAGAGGCTCTTAAGGAGAAAAGTCCTTCTTGGCTAGGATGAGAAAAAATTGTAGAACGATGCAAAAAGAAATGTTTTTCCATCCCTTCCTCTTTCTCCTCCTTCCTCCCCTTTTCACTCGTGCATTTTTCAATTTCGAAGGTGATTCGACAAGTTTTTTCTCTCTTTCTCCTCCTACTGATTTTTTTTTGAGCCGCCTCAAGCAAAACTTACCTGTTGAGATTTCCCGATATTGGAGGAGGAGGAAGAAGAAAAAAATCCTTGAGGGAAAAAAGAATAAATGCAAGCTCCCTCCCCTACCCCCCCTCCCAAATCCACTCCAACTAGTACTCGAGAGAAGAAGGAAGGTTTTTTTCCCTCCTTCTCCAATTTTGGGCTTCTAAACAGACGGAAAAAAAGGCCCGAAGAAAATGTTTTTTCTTGCCGACTCATCTCGCATCATTGGTGCGAAATTCTCTTTTCTTTAACCTTTGGGGAAGCCGTCAGGTCTTTGAATGCAACAAGCTGTTGTTGTTGTTCCTCTTCTTATTCTTGTTGTTGAGGCGAAATTCGACTTTACCATTTTGGTGCGTGTGCAGCAAAGCCTCTCTCTCTTTGATTTGCCTCCCCCTTAGTTTCTTTGAGCAGAACCCGTTCTTGTTTTTTTTTCTTTCGTCACGCCGTACGTTTTCCCGTATCTACCGACGTCCGCCCAATCATCCAGAATTAATTACCCTCGGAGGAGGGGGGGGCCAACATCATGTTGCTCTACTGCCTCGTGGATTATGGGAGAAAGTTATGGATGTTTGGTTGCACATTCTTGATGCAGCAAAAGCTATGACTGCTGCTTTACACTATCGGAGTTCTACCGTATTTTCTCTTTTAAATAAATATTTGGACATCTTGACCAGATATGGATTATGGCAGACAGATGTCTTTTTTCTTATTTCTTTTTATTTTCGCGTGTGACTCCTGCCCACTGCCTTTCTGCAATAGAGCGAAACTCCATATTTGGGGAAACGTCCAGGTGTGTAGTAGTAAATCTGCCGAACTGAGGAGGAGAAAAGAGAGAAATCATGTTCAGTGTCAGCTCGGACACTCTCCCAACGGCAAATAAAAAAATCGAGACTTTCTGTTTCCCTCATTTTTCTGTCGAGAAAACTAATGACATTGGAAATATTTCTTTGGCTTTTTCGGCACCCCGCCCAACAAATATAGGACCCAACATCATGTTGGGTCCTATATATATACCCAAAGGCAAGAAAAAAAAATAATTAGCCCATAGATTTCTTCCGAAAATGACATGCACAACTTCCTAAGCGTCAAAAATGAATTTGACCCCGACGAGTCCTGTTTTGCTCAGCGACTCTAACCTTCCTAGAGAGAAAAAAAAGCAAGAATTATGGGCAGATTGCGTGTGTGTGTACAAGGAAGGAGGAAATTGCGAAGGAAACTTTGGGCTGTCGATATTTCATGCCTGAGGGGAGAGGGCATTTGGGAAATTGGAGAGGGGAGATGGAGAATAGTTTTTTGTATTAATTTTGTAATAGTATAGGGCTCGTTTTTTTAATGCCCAGGTCAGACAAAGTTTCTTCACGGCTACATTCACCTGCGGCAAGCCCGACAGATTATAGTACGCAAAGTTCTTACTTTTAGAAAAACAAGAACAGGCTCTTTTGAAACACCTCAAAACAGAGTTTAAAGGGAGGGGTGTACACCTCGAACATAGCTCTGCATTTAAGTAGACATTTTGCAAAATTTCCACTTGGTAAAGGCAAGCTTTGTCTCAACAACAACAATAATAATAGTATTTCCTCGTATCTTTCCCTCCACCTCAATTGACCTACCCAATATCTGAACTTGTTTTTACGACAAGACGATTACGTTACTCAATTTTTTCCTCTTCTTTTCCTGGATTGCAGGTAAGGAGCGTGCGTGGCGCCCCTCCAATACATCATTGCACTCACGAGCATTTCCCCAAATAAGACAGGGCAACAAAAAGTTCCTCTTCCGCGTTCAAATAAAAAATATACCTGTATACGTACGTATGAGAAAAGGAACTCGCGTTGGAATCTCTCAAACAACAAAAAGTCTCTCATAGCAGCAAAAAAAAGGATGCTGTTCTTCTTATAGACAGCACAGCATCACGATTGGAAGAGATCCCAATAATCCCAGCATCTCCCATCCTCCACAACAACATCCTTTCTGCTTTCGTTTTGCACAGTCAACTTTTAATATTGTATTGTAAAAACTCTCAATGCAGATGCAGTAAAGACTTCTCTGATAAGCAATTTTTTATTACCTACTGTACATAGTAGCAAACCACTTTTCAATATAGCAAGACTTTTGAAATGCATTAAAGTTATTTCTTCACCCAACTTATCAATATTCGACTGTACTCGGCGCCACTTCCGCCACCTCACACACATTATTGGGAGGATGGGAGGAGCCGCCAACCAGATCGTGATCTCGAAACGGCTCCGTGGCATTAGCAGAGGAAGAAAGAAGAAGAGAGAGGAAAGGAAAAACATTTTTGAAATGCCCGAATAAGTACGGGTTCAAAAAAAAATCTTTAATTTTTTTTAGTCTTCTTCTCTGAAGACTCTTCTCTTGGATCAAAAAAGCTGGATGATTTATGGGGGGTGGTGGGAGAGGAGGAGGAATCGAGAAGAGGCATAAAAAGTACAGTAGATCTCTGCTATATAGTAAACTTCACTAATGATAAAAGAATACTACCAAACTTTTTTTTAGACAAATTGGATACAGTTAACTTGTACGTAGGTGCTGACCGCCGACTTTGTTATGTCACTTCATGTGTGGATGTGATAACAGACTTTATAACATCGGAGCTCTGCTGTAGTTCTTCATGTGTAAGAAGAAGGCATTGCATTTGAGCAGAAAAAAGAACAAGAAAACCCTCCTTTGTGGTGCAAATGTTGAAGCATCTCTCTCTCTCTTGAAGAGGTGAGATGCTTCTCAGGTGTGCGGAGTTATTTTTTTTGCCTCCTCCTCCTCTTCACTCAATTTGCCACACCTGATTTGCCCATGCTCGGATGCTGCAGCAGAGAGAGATGCTTTGTTTGAGCAGGGAGGAGGAGGCTACATAAATCATGTGCGAGTTAGACCAGCGATTCAAACGCAAATTAAATACCTCTCTTTTTTTCAACCCTTCTCTTGATCTTCATATCTCTGCTGCTGCTGGACTCATTATGAGGTGCAACGTGCGCAATTTGGCAATTTTTTAAATAATAATTCGGTTGACTACTATTATAAAAGCAAGTTGAAGCTACCTAGCCCTACCAGCCATCAAGACACATTTGTTACCGTTTGACATAGTTAAGCTCATAACATAAACATAAAGTTATTATGAAGTATTAAACTAACTATGTTATGTTTGAAATATGTCAGAAGCGAACCAGCGAGACAAAAGGTATTATGTCAGATCGGGTACCTTTGCCATATGCTAGTAAAAAATCTGCTACGCGTATATTTTGCTGCACTAGTGTTTTTTTTTACAGCAGTTTTGTTGTCACAAAATTAACCCTCACTCAATTCACTCTCCTGAACTCGTAGGAATCCGTGTTTTTTTTCCACCCTCTTTGAACTTCGTACGAAACCAAACACCACCACCCGAGAAAACGATCACATCACACAAACAAGTCCCAAGGTCGAATAAAGAAAGACGAAATGTGGGATTTTGGGAGCCTCTTCTGAATTATACATACGGCAAGAATCACCTTAAATTTTTCTGGGGTTTTTTGGGGGGGGAGGGGGGAGTATGAAGGGAAGGGCGTTGTTGTCGTCGGGCGATGATGAGAAGTATTTTTTTCTTCTTCTTCTTGGCTGCAGGCCATGAAAAGCATTTTGACGCCTGATTTGCTGAATTGCTTCGTTGGACGAGAATCGGGATTTTTACCGTAAAAAAAGTGTTGTTGTCATATTGTTGGGTTTTTTTTTCGTCTCGTCATGTTTCGTCTTTCTGTGCGCTAGCCAAACTTGGTGTGATGACCGAAAAACGTGGTTTATGCAAAAAAATTGGACAACCGCAAATAAGAATTGCGGGTAAGAAAAAAAAGTTTCTCCCTTTCGCCACAAGCCAAAAAGATGTGGGTATTCACCAAAAGTTTTAACTCTTCTCTTTTCTTCCAAAAGGGCCATTCTCTTTTTTACCTGCGGCGTAGCACAAGTACCGACACCTTGCACCAACATCTTGTTCTCGTACTTTGTTATTGTTGGTGAGACGAAGTTTGTTATTTTTTGGGCACCCAGCTCAAACTAAACTCCGTGCAACTGTGGGCGTGGGTCCAGCCCCTGCAGTTCAGTTAACTCTTTGTGCTCTCTGTCATCATCAAGCCGCAGGCCTTTGAACGGAGTCTGTTCTTGTTCCTCTTTGTTTTTTTTTTTTTTTTGTTTTTTGCATGCATACACAACAGCAACATCGGACCAACCTACTCAGCCAAAGAGAGGCTCTCCTTCCCTCTTTCTTCTTGTTCTTCAAAACACGCACGCGATGTGACTTTTGGAGCGGCGACCATTAAAGAGAGAGACAAGGGGCCAAGTTCGGCTCCTATTCTAACGTGCTGAGCGAGAGATCTGGCCTGCAAAATCCCAAGTTTTCCGGGGCCTCTTCTGTTTGCTTCCAAAGAGAAAAGGGAGGCAGTGAAAATGAGAAGAAAATTGGCAAGAAGACCATTTTTTTCGCCAACGTGGGAGGAGGAGGAATGAAAGAAAGAAAGAAAGATGATGCTTCTCTTTTTTCTTCGCTGCACCCACAACACACAGCACAATAGTACATTGCATTATATTGGTAAAGTAGCACTTTACGGCAGTGCTGACAGCCAAGATCCGAGGGGTGTAAATGTAGTTTTTTACTCCAGGCAACAAACAAGGCTCGGGACCTTGTTTAGAAAAATGAGTTCATTACTTTACCTTGTACTGGTTGGTTTTTTTAAATCATCTAGTCTTGATTTATGTGCCCAATTTACAAAATTCCACGAGTCATTACATTAAGAAAGATGTAATACACTATAAAGCAAACGTCCTGTTTACTACCCATAGCAAAAAAGTAAAGTACCAAGATGCAGGGAAAATCTTCTTTCCTTTTCTTCTTCTTCTTCTTTCCAATCAGCTCTGTCAGACAACAAGATCTGAATGGAGCAGACGAAGAAACTCCAACTTCAACTTCTTGCATGCATCCTGTCTTCTTCTTTTTGTGCCTCTGCCGTTTTTTATCAGTCCCAAAAAAATCTTCAAGTCCTCCACCCCCACCTCACTTTGGTCTGGCAAAAAAAAAAAAGATTGTGTTCCAGCATCCGGGTGGGTGATGAGAGCTGTTATATTCGAGAAACCTCCAAGTCTGGGGTGTGTGGAGGAGGCAAAAAGGGACTGAGAGGAGGTGAACTGCCACCCAGGGTTGCCAACTGGCGTTTCTCAATGCCACGCAAAGTGACAAATCTGGCATTTGTTGAAAACTATTTGGCATCTACTTTCTGGGCATTTTACCTTCGCGCCAGAAAGTTTGGTTCTCAACCTTGTGACAACACTGTTACCGCCACCACCACCCATTTTACCCCACTCATTTTTTTGGGGTAAGGTGGGGTCAGGTCTTTCTTTTCTGCTCGCCCACTAACTTTTTTTGGGAGGGGGGCTGAAAACCGATCTCTTTCTCCCCACCCACTCATTCAGCAGCTTTCAGAGGAAGAAAATGTCGGGTGGAGAGAGATTAAATTGGCTCCTTTCCTTTACCAAGATCTTGGATGAGGAGGAGGAAGAAGAAAGTTTTTTTTTCTGTTTCACTTTCCTAATTGACGCTTTCTGCCAAAAAAATGTGAAGCAAAGTGGGTGGCTGAAACGAGAAGAAAGAGAGAGAGAGAAACAAAACTCTCACTTTCTTTTTGCTGCCTAACTAGGACATCTCAGACACAATTTGTCTTTTAACAACTTTAACCACCTCAGCCAGAATCTCCCAAAGGGCAGTTGCAAATTTCCACAAAGGGCATCTTCCCCCCCCTAACCTGGGGCATTGCCAGTTAAGTCAGAAAGAAGATTTTTCAATTAACCTTCTCTTGTCCTCCTCCTCCTTCACAAAAATGCTCGTGTCCTTGTGGAGGCCGCTACGAGAAGCATAAAAATTAACTCCTCCTTCTCTCCGTTCCTTTATTTAAATATTTTTCAGTGAGTCAGAGCGAGAGAGGAAATGAAAAGGGCGGTTAGAATCCTTTTCCTCCTAGCACTACTTCCACCCTCGACGCACTGAGGAGGTCAAGGAAGCATGAAGAAGAGAAAGAAGAAAGATGTTCTTTTAGCGTCCCACTTTTGCTTCGGCAAAAAAAAGTGAAGAAGTTTTTCACTGCCGCTTCAGCTTCTTCTTCCTCCCCTCCCACCCCCTCTTTGTCTCGCCTCCGAAGCCTAATTGAATCCTAAGGCTTCCTGTTTCCTCCACACAACAATTCCGCGGTGGTGGTGAAGAAGGAGGAGGAGGAGGAGGTGGTGGTGGTGGTACCTCATAATTGCCTCCTGACGAAAGAACATTTTTTTCGTCAAAAAGAGTCGAAACGAAAACAGATGGCAAATTATCACCCACCTCCACCACGCTCCGCCGATGGACATAAACGCGGCCTCAGCAGCAACACACGTTTTCTCTCTCTCTCTCTCTCTCTCCCTCTCTTGCTCTCGGGAAAATACCATACGTAGTAGTACGGTACAGTTCGACAAACGCGGTTCCAGCCAGCATTTCCCTATGTAGCAGGCCTTAATTTTCGGCCCTTCTGACACAGTTTCCGCAAGAAAAAGAAGGCGGTTTACAAATCTGGGAAAGTGCTTGCATCAGGACAAATAATGCATTTTTTTATGAAGGGAGTGTTGTTTTTTTTCAACAAGAACTGAAGTGTCGGATATGCTGATGAAGTTATCAGGATTTCCCAGGAGGAGGAAAGGAGGAGAGGGGAGATGAACCTAACAGCGACCCGAGCAAGGTCGTCACCATCAAAAGAGGAAGAAGAAAGAGGGAGGAGGAGGAGGAGAAGGAAGAGGAGGTCTCTGCACATGCAAATTTCTCAGGCTGCGCTAATCTCAAGGTTTAAGAAAGGTGTGCGCAAATCTTCCGTGTCGCGGGCCGAATCGAAAATTGTGACAAAAAAATGCCAAATTTGACAGATTTGGCCCCTAGAGACACACTGTTCTTTTTTCTTCTAGTATTATGGCGGTGGGGAGGCCAAAGATGCTTTTTAAGCGTCGTGCTTTGCCCATTACGGGCGGAAGGAGGAGGAAGGGGAGTAGGAGCTGAAGACGCAACAATGGGTAGCCTCGCTTTTTAGGGCCCACTTCTCGCTCTCTCTTTCTTCCCTTAACCCTTAACGAACTCTGGTTGTCCATGGAAAATTTGGGAAAAAAATAGCTGCGCTCATCTTCCATTCATGGATGTTCCGACGGGACATAGCACATATTTTCTGTGGCGCTACGAACTAGTACTACAAACCTAACTTTTTCTTTCAAAGCTTTGTCTAAGAACTGAACGATCGTTCAGAGCAACAACAACAACAACTGGAGTTGCCCTCTCAAAAGTTGCGTACGGGTTCTCCTTAAGTGCCCACTTATATGCATACTACAGTAGTACAGTAGACCTTCATTATAAGTAGTATGTACTACATAAACTCCAGTGCAGTCAAACAATGTAAGGTACAGTACTGCCAGTCAAGACTGGTACATAGCAATCACGTGTGATTGCTATGTTATACAGGTACTACACATAAAATAACCTCCCGCCATTGCACTAAAAGCTCTGCTGGTACTGTAAAACCTTAACTTTTCTACACATAGCAAAGGTTTACTGTACTACCTACTCGTACATGCGTACGTGGGGGAAGAGGGAGATGTGTGACTCGTGGGAGACTCAGCCTCCACCTCTTCATCAAAAAAATGCCACTGGTTAACTAACAATCCTGGGAAGGACACTTTTAAGTGGCGGCGGCTGCGGCTGCGGCTGCTTGAGACAAAGATACAGATCCATAGCTACCCAGTAGTGTGCAACCCCACAAACTTGCGGACCACTTCTTCCTCTCTCCGTCCTCCTCAGTTCTCAACGAACTTTTGTGCGACCGAGACGCGGAATTCTTCCTCTTCATTTCTGCTCTTTCAAGAAGACTTTTTTCATCATTATGCCGTTCTCGCTGAGGTAAGAAAACTCTTGTGAGGAAAAGAGGATCGAATATTTGGATTTTCACACGCACACAACTCTTTCACAGAAAAATTCTTATCGGACAAAGAACTCGAAAAGAAAAAAAAATCTGGGTTGAAGGGAAATGACAAAGCGCCTGGTGCAATGTTTGCCCAATCATATCTGCACTCCTTCCTTTTCCCCCAGCATGAAAGGGGGAAGAGGACGAGGAGGAGAAGAGAATAATTGCGTCTGACGAGAGTTTGGCAGCAATCGCACTCCCATCATATCATCTCGCTCCTACATACAAAAAAACGTTGTTTTTCCGAGAAGAAACATCACACCATCAGAAGAGGACAAAGGGAGATCAGCTCTAGTAGTTACGCCTAGGTACTTCTTCTTAATTCCATTTGGTGTTTGGAGAGCAGCAGCACAAAAAATCTCCCCTCTCCCTTCTTTGATATGCGCGTGTCTATCAAGTCTAATCATCTGGGCTGGAAAAGAAGTGTTGGATGAAGGCGCAGAAGGAGGAGGCGTTGTTGCCAGATCGCTCTGACTCCCTCCCTAAAAGTTCTTTAGCAACACGAAACAGAGAAAAAGAAGGAGAACGCCGTAGTCTGTGGGTGCAGTTGCAATTATTTATTATACTAGTTTTTGTTGCCAATCAAAAGCGTTCAGAGAACTTTTAGTTCCTTAGCTTTTGCTTCACGTTCTTCTTTTTGCGAGCGATGCAGAATGTCCTTTTCGTGCTTGTTTTTTTTTTCCTATCTCCAGGTGCAAGCGACGCCTCTCTGGCATAGCGTGTGTTAGTAGTACAGTAAACTCCACCTTTTTTACATAGAGCACCACTTGTTCTGGAGCAAAGTGTTCTTGTATGCTAAGAACTTACCAGCAATAGACAATTTTATAAAAAGACATTATTATACCAAATGGGAGGCTTTTAATACCTGAGAATGCCTCTTATCCAAGGGAAGTTTCTGTACCACACCACGAAGACAAAGCTCTCTCCCTTTTTTTTCGGGTCAGCACCGCCCCAACCCAACCGGCGTTGGCGGAGAGCCAACATTTCCAGCAACATGACCGAGAAAGATCGGAATCAACATTTTTTTTCTTAAATAGAGGAAATTCCAACGCGCGGAGCGAATTTTTTTTTTCTTGTTCTTCTCCTCCTTCTCTCGTCAGAATTTCAAAGGAGGCTGTGAAATGCGATGCGGGAGAGAGAGAGATGTGAGTGTGTGTGTGTGTGTGTGTGGATGCGGAGGCGGAGGATGAAAAAAAAATTGCTTCCACGAATTTTTAAGATCTTCTTGAGCCCCCACACCGCACCGCACGATTCTTTTATTCGGAAGTGCACATGATTTACACACCACACACCCACAGACAGAAGTCATTAATCCAGACAAATGGGAGCAAAAACCCGCCTCCGTCCCCTTCCGCCTTCCATATTGCCCACCCACGACAAGAAGCGCATCGGTTAAACTTCGATATAGTGAGTTACTAGGTCGGTCAGAGACTGCGTTGATATTATTTGTTATTAATTGATGCATCATTTCTTCTATGCCATTGCTCATCATGGCGTAAATTCATTATATTGAAGAAATTGACCAGATTTACTGTGTGTTTCTTTCTCTCATCAATGTTTTCAAGGTTGGTCTGCTGCTATCAGCGGGAATACGAGGTTCCCTCTTTGCACGGGCAAAAGGAGGAAGAAGAGGAGGACGTCGAAGAAGCCGGCCAGCGACAGGAACAGCGACTACGTCATCGCCGTCTCCGCCACCGCTACCCGACCAGTTCTGGGGACAGGAGGAGGGCGAGGTAAGAACAAGAAATTAAAGACTGTTTGTTGCATATTGAAAAAGATGTAATTTACTTGGCAAAGCACGTACGGTCGACTTGCACAACTGCTAACTCTTTTTACCCTTAACTTTTATGTATGGTTACTCATTGTAAGTAAAGAAAGTAACTCTAAAGATAAGTCTCCTTAGGCAGCTAACTTGATTTAGTTAATTTTTTCCTCTTATAGGTATACTACGAACGTTGACTGTACTGCTTCCACGCTTGGCGATTATTTAAAGAATAAAAAACAAAGGCCTTCTTTCTTCCTTTCTTTGCGTCATCTCCGTAAGAGGTGCTAATATGGGCAAAGTCAACTTCACGTGTGTGTCCACCAGACAAAGTCTCACGGCCAAGAAATGTGGCGTTTTTAACTAGGGGGGGAGGATATATTTGCTCTTGTCAGCCTTCCCCTCTATGCTAATGAATGTAGGAGTCTCCTTTTTTGTCTCTCTGTGCGGGATGTTTACTCCCTAGTGTGTTTGTGTTGGGTCGTTGGAGGATGTCGTCTTCGTCCCCCCCCCTGCCCCTCATGTGTGCGTTGTGTTACTCCTGAAAGGCGGATGGATGGGCAGCAAACCGAAAATTCGGCACACATCTTAATTTAGTACAGTGGAACCTCGGTAATGAAAGTGAATATCTATCTACTAAACTTTTTTAAAAGAAGGTCTATGACAAAATTTTAGCTTTATAGAAATATACGGTATGTGTAAAAAGTGCGTCTAAAAAGGCATACGTACCATACAGTATGTACGTATTTGCTGCTGACCGACCAGGTCATCCAAGTTATCGAAGTTGTACTGTACTTGGCCAACCCTACGAAGACGAAATAAATGTTTGGATTCAATTATCCTTCTCGTTCTCTGGCAGCAAAGTCGTGTGTGTGCTCGTGTCTCTCTCATCCTCCAGATGCGGCAAAGTCGCCCTTCAGACATCAGATAAAAGTCCTTCTTGGCACTCAACTCCCCCCTCTCTCTCCCAAAAAATGCGTAAAAGGCAGATGAGCAACAGCAGCGCCAAATAAGTCATTTTTTTTCTCTTCGTAAGAGACCATGAACACACACTGCTGCTTTTTGCGCCACACATGTCGACAATTTAGCCTTTCTGAAAACAAACGACCGACGACCCATTACTATATTTCTCTCTCTCTCTGCCCGAAGTCAAGTGGGCGTCCCAGATGAGCAGGACATCAGAAAAATGTAGCCCAGGTGTGCAAAGCGTCAACGGTGGCGGCGGCAGCGATGATGCCTGCAATATCGACGGCAGTCCTGTGTTTGCTTGCTGGCTTTTTTTGGGTGGAGGGAGAAGGAGGAGACTGACTTGACTGGCAACCCCAAAATCGCCCGCCGTTTCGCCCCCGCCGCCCACGCGAAGTTTTTGGGCAAGAGAGAAAGAGAGAGACGGCAGAGGGAGACAAGAATTCCCCAAATTAGACGGAGATATTGGTAAACATCTAACGTTTTCTTGCATACATTTCTGTGTCTTGTGTAACTACCTATGGCAGCACCAACACCTGCCGATAGTTGATATACTCTCGAAATTGCCGCTGGCAAAGAGGAGCGTTCTTAACTTTTTGACACAAGAATCTTCCCTCCACCTCCCCGTTCTCTTTTTTTCTTAAAACGACAGAATGGGGCAAGTTTCCGTAACAGCATTCTCCCGTTGTCCTTGGTTAGGTCTTTTTCCTTCTCCTCCCTCCTCCTCCACCTCCCTGTTCTTCCTTATCCATTTCTGGCTACGACGAAGAATGAGTCAACAGGAGGAGGAGGAGGTGGCGCAGAGACCCGGTGTGTGTTGCACGTTTTGGTCGTCGATAGCCCCTCATCCACCCACTCCCATTTCAATTTAATCAAAGACGCAACCGCGCAGCTTCCTCCTTCCAAGTCACTAGTCCTACTATCCACTTGGTCGAATTTTTTTTGCGTTGACCTACGTTTGCGATGGCATTTTGAGACTGCCAAAAGACATCAGTCGTCGCATTGCACTAGTAAAAAAAACTAATCTTGCTTTTTTGTACTGCTTATGCATCCAACGCATCTGTTTCATGTTTTTTACAGGCTGTCCCTTCGCAGAAGGACCAGAGACCAGAAACGTGAAGAGGACGACGACCAAGCCCTCTCTGCCTTCCGCTTGGTGACGCCGCCGGTGGACTACAGGGTCGCGCCATACGTGGAAGCAGACCTGAAGGTCGAGAGCGCAGACGACGAAGACGACTGGCACCAGGACCAGCAACCACACCAGCACCAGCACCAGCACCAGCACCATCCATGGCCGGAATGACAGGAGGCGAACATCGGCGGCGAAGAGGAGGAGATCGCCACCGCGGACAGAGATGACGGGAGGATGCAGCAGCAGCCGGACAGAGACGAACAAGACCAACAGCCCCTACCTCCTCCTCTTCCTCCCCCTTCCTCTTCCTCCTCCTCCTTTTTCTCTCCTCCTTCCCTGTCTCACCACCTGCAGCAGCACCTCCAGCGCTCGGACTCCTTCAGGTCAGACCAGACAGACGCCTCCTCCGAAGCCAGGAGAGTCAGCTTCAATAGCGACGTCAAGGTCAAGAAGATCCCCAAGAGGCCGCAGCCGCCTCCCAAGCCTCAGCAGCAGGCCCCGCCGTCGCATTTGTCTCCATCCCTACCCCCGTCCGAGATCGACTCAGGCCCCTTTGCCGAGAACGTGAGGAAGGAAGCTCCCCCGGAGGACGAAGGTGAGATCGCCAGCGAGGCTGCCAGGATCCTCAGCCAGCTGGAGGGCGTCCACTGCAGCGCGTCGCCCACGCCCAACAACGTGAGCAGCAGCAGCAACGCCCACAACAACCACACGCGCCGCCCACAGCAACAGCAGCAGCAACACACGTCGGCGCCCCTCCCCGCTCCTCCTTCTCACCGACCATTTGTGACGCCCACGCTCTCCTCCTCTTCTTCCACCACCATTGAGCGGGGCGGCAGTCACCTCCTTCGCCGCCGCCCATCGCCGCCTCCTCGACCCGCCGCCACATTTGCTCTGAGCAACAAGTACAGCAGCAGCAGCGAGGAGGGCGACAGCGGGCTGCAGGAGGCCAGCGTTAGCGGCGTCAGCGTCAGCGGCGGCGGCGGCGAGGCCATGCCCGTAGGAGAGTCGCTGTCGTCCACGACAACAACGCAGAGCAACGACACCAACAGCGGCGGCAGCAGCGGCAGCGACGCCACTGCCAAAAAAAGGCTCGGAGGTGGCAACAGCGGCGGCCCCGGGGATAACCGCCTCTTCGGTCTGCACGCCCTCAACAACTTGGACATTGCCGTCAACGGCAAGAACGTCAACTCCATGCCCAGCTACCAGGAGGTCCGTAGGGCCACACAGCAGCAGCAGCAGCACCAGTATCTGGACAGCTCCGGCAACTCCGCCGAGTACTCCCCGCCGGAGAAGAGGAACCAGAGCTTCATCACCCCTCCGAAGCCGCCGCGCACCAAGGCCCCGTCGGCCAGTCCCCCGAGCGTACGGAGGTCGGCCATGATGATGGCGCCGCCGGCGCCGGCGCCGCACTACGCGCAGCCGGTGGACCGCTCTACCAAGATGGTCAGCTCGATGATGGAGCAGCTGTCTCAGGACGCGCGCTTCAGGCGGAGGCTGGCCGAGACCAGCGGCGACGACGACGTCACGTCCAACGTCACGTCGTCCGCCTATTCGGCTGCCAGGTGAGGACGAATGGTGAAATACAGTTTCCAACTTTCCTGGAAGCCAATACAGTATAACATACTTTCGAAACAAAACATTGTCAGTGTCGTGGGGCCCAATGTCAAAATGTCAAAATGGCAGTGTACATACGTTAGGAATAAGCACCATTTTAAGCATGCCACTTTAGCAATTTTTTTCCATAAAACATGCCAGTATAGGCAACACATACTCGATTGGTGACATGCCTCTTTTTTCCCTTTACACTAGGAATCCTCAAGCTCCTCCTCCCGTGAGCACCTCCTACCTCCATCACCGCGTGGACGCGCGCGCAGACTCCCCGTCCTCCTCCCGCCTGTCCCCGTCACGGACTTGCATGACGGACACCGAGCTCCTCCGCTCCCCGACTGAGGTCCTCTACGCCGTGTCGGACAAGTACAGGCACAACAACCACAACAGCCACAACGAGAGGGTCTCGCACTCCGCAAGCCAGACCGTACACTCGGGTGAGTAAAGATGCATTGCGCAATGGTAAAAGCGACTGCTAAGCAACACTGATATTTTCAGATGCATACTACTGTGTTATGCATACTAATCAGTGTTGCCAGATGGTTTAAAAAAAAACCAAATTAGTTTCTTTCGAGTCTTAGAGCCAGAAAAACTTGCTTAGTAAGAATAAAATAGTTGTAATAAGCAAGGTTTGATACCTTTTCAGGCAAAAAAGATGTTTAGTCTTGTTTTTCTAAAAGTCTTTTGTTGCTAAAATCTGGCAGCACTGGTTTAAATTCCAATTATTTTTTAGAGCTCCAGCAGCAGCCGCAACAGCACCCGGGCAGCCGCTACACCTCCACCTATGAGAGGAGGTCGAAGCCGGCGGCCGTCTCCTCCAGGGAGGACCTGCTCTCGGACGCGTCAGTCAGGACCAAGCAGCACCTGCAGACCAGCCGCTCTCTCGACAGATACGGCGGCGGTGGTGGCGACGGCGGCGGCAGAGGCAGGATGAGCAGGGGAGAGGACAAGGAGAACGCCTTCAAGGCCCGCATCCATGTGACCTCCCCCGGCGGACGCGCCTCCCCCTCCGCGGCCAACAGGAAGCCCTACAAGACGACCATCAACACCGCCAACGACAACATCATCCAGTACGACGGTGGGTACAACCGACCGGCGTCGTCTTCCTCTAGGGGGGGACAGCACCAGCAGCAGAGGCAGCTGTATCAGAAGAACCAGGTATGGAAAATGTGGGCTGGCATGAGATGAACGGGTTTTTTTTATCTTCATAACTTTTCAGATGTATCGGCGTCCTGAGTCTGAGCACTACAAGGTGCCGAAGAACAAGCCGGTGGAGTACAACGTCCGCAACGGTGGCGCCAGGCA
>JAAUYM010067621.1_pt1 | contig 15044 bp, 20 predicted proteins | sample 7278001 | NCBI WGS metagenome assembly JAAUYM01 (sample SAMN14350224, study PRJNA611818) | marine sediment metagenome | isolation source: surface marine sediment (1.8m) | place: French Polynesia: Moorea | collected 2018-08
AACTATAGCCTCCCGACGTTTAGACCACGATCCGGGAGGAGGACAAAAAGAGAGAAAAAAAGGCCTTTTTTTGCCCTCACCTCCTCCTCCTCCTCCTTCTGACTTTTCTCCCCCGACATCGGTTTCCGATCCGACTTCTCCTTCCTCCTCTCCTCCTCCTCCTTCCCCTTGATGACGCCTGAGTCGTCGGCAGCAGCGGCGGTGGCGACGTTGGTGCAGCTGCTGTTGGCGGCGAAGATGGCGGCGGAGGCGGCGGCGGTGGCGGCCGCGGCGACCGAGATCTGACTCGCACCAGCACTCCTCGTCGTCGTCGTCCTCCTCCTCCTCTTCTTCTTCCTCTTCTCCTTCCTCGTCGTCGTATTCGTCTGGGCAGTCCTCCTCCTCCTCCTCCGCCGCCGCCGCCTCCAGTAGGTGGTCCTCGGACAGGTCCATAGACGGGTAGTGTCCGTCACCCCTGCAGAGCGAAACAAAGATCTGAAAACTGCTTTTTTGTACAAGTTGTTCTTGTTCTACTACATGCTACTCCACATTTCGAAGTCAGATGGTTCCTTTTCCTCCTCCTCCGTTAGCCTGATTTATTGCAATTGCCCTGGGGGAGCCTTTAAGTCTTGCTGCAAAGTTTCTTTAACAATCCTTCTCCTTCCCCAATTAAGATTCTTTCTGCTGGCACAGAAAGGACTGCTTTGTGCGCTCTCTCTTTCTCTCTTCCTTCCTCTCTTCCCTCCCCCACCCACCCACACAGAGAGCAAATAGAGAGAGAGAAAGGGCCCAATTACCATTTAGAGAGCATCCTTGCAATCTTTCCCCTCTCTCTTTGGTACTGCAAAAAAAGGAAATTGCTTCTTCTGTGCTGGGACCTCCTTCAAAGGAACCCCATTCCCTTGCTCTGAATCTCTCTCCTTCTGTCTCTCACACACACCTCAAAGGAGAGGAGCAGAAGAAGCATCCACTGGGTCATTCTCGCAACATCTTGTCAGAAAGAGGAGAAGCCTTTCCCTCCTCTACTCCACCCCACCCAAAAAATTGAAGCTTCTTCCTTCTTCTTGGGTGGGGTCACGCACACGACCTGGGAAAAGTTGAGGCCAGTAAAAAAATCTCTTCTTGAATGAGGTTGCTTGTGGTGCTGGTGGCAGTGGCGGTGCCCTCATGGGAAAAAAGAGGAGGAGAGGTCAGATAAGGGGAGTCAGGATAGACAGCCTCGGACCAGGATTGCCAGTTTGGCTGTTTCTGAGCAAACTTTAAACATTAAAAAAAGTCGTTAATAAAAATGTAAAAAACTCCACCGTTTTTGTCTTACCTTGTTTACAGGCTTTCTTACTTTGCGGATCTGGCAACTCTGCCTCAGACGGCCTCTAACCCACTCACAAGGGAATCCTCCACCACCTTCCTTTTTTTATGTTGTACTTACGATATCTTTTCCGAGAAAATAAAAGGAGAGAGAGAGTCGAACCAGCCACAGGAGACATGGACACGTTTGGGGGAAAGGTGCAGGAGAACAAAACTCTGTCCTCTTTCATTCGGAAGTTTCGAACATCGCACAAACAAACAAAGATTTACCGCAAGTGCCTTTGTCTTCTTCTTTTTGCCTCTCAAAGACACTTTCCGATATATGGAAAAAACAGTTTCTGTCCACGTATTCTTTATATGCAAAATTGGGATGTGCGTGTTTGGGGAAAAAACCATAGCGGGAGAGAGAGAGAGAGATACAGAGTAGGGAAGAGAATTGAATGGGCGGGACTCTCTTTCTTCTTCCCTTCTTCCACACTCACACACAAAACGCATGTCAAACACATCCTTCGCACGGAAGAAAGGAAGAAAGAAAGGAAGGAAGAAAGGAAGGAAGGAAGGAAGAAACTTTCTTAACAATATATTTTTTCTGGGAAGCGACGGGAGGTGTGAGAAGAAGAGAGGAAGGAGGCAAAGGGAATTTCTTTTTCTCCTCCCCCTTCCTGTGCCCTTCGATCAAAGCCGTCGCCTTCGGAAGACCAAAGTTTTTACTCGGGCCCTCCATTCCTTCCTTCCTTTCCCGCCCAGAGAAGAAAGGAACAAAAATTCAAATTTCTTTTGGGAAATGGAAGGTTTCCTTCGTCTTCCTTCCTTCCTCTCCAGGGACACCCAACCCAGCCCAGCCCAGCACTCTACCCGTAGTACAAGTAGTTGTCGCAGTGTGTCTCTCGCTCGCATAATACAGGACACATTTCCGCAGGGGCAAACTTGGAAGGGGAGTAGGGGAGCAAAACGAAGTTAAAGTAGTTGACATTATCTTGAATTTCGCGTGACGTGTCTATGAAGGACGACAGATTTTTTGTGTGTGGGGTGGGGAATCTTGTCATATCCTCAGTTCTGCGCCGCCGCCCGCCCAAGAACAGAAAACTGTAAAAAGAAGGGAAGCACAAAGGGATGAGAAAGGAGGAGGAAGAGGAGGAGGAAAAGCTGAGAGGAAAAAAGCTTTGAAAAAAAGAAAACAGAAGTTGTCCTATCCTCTCTTTCTCTTTCTGTCAAAATGGAAAGTGATTTAATTTCACACCCTTCTCTGTCGCACCTTTTTGTCACAACCTGGACTTCTCGACGACAAAACACTCAGAGACTTGTTTCCCTATGCTTATTTCTGCATCAGACTCCGAGTTTCTTTTTTGCCTCCTTTTTTTTCGCTCGTCGTCATCGAGGGCGCCTTTTTGGAGCCCAGATGTGAATTGAGTTGGGTTGAACCCGACGAGAGATTTCCCCTGGGCCCAATTGAAGCCATTTCGAGCTTACTCGCTCTCCTCCTTTGGCGTGTGTGAAATGAAGAGAGAGAGAGTGGGAGCAGGTCCAACACTTGTATGTAGTACAGTACTATTAGTAGAGTACAGTCAAACCCGATTAAATGAGAATCGGATTAGTGGGAATCCCGCTTAAAGTGGTAACATTTTTCAGAAACCATTTTGAGAAAACTTACTGTACTCTTCTTTGGAGATAAGTGGGACGATATTTCCCACTTCAGAGAGTTTGACTGTAGGTATAGTTGCAAAAGTAGGCACGAGAGTTCGGCAAAGAAATTACCAGACTGCTAAAGGCTGAAAAAAAAACTGTTTTCTCATTCTTTGGTCTTGGCTGGCAGGCGTGGGAGGTGCGGGAAGAATTTGCAAAGAGGACAGTTTGACAGTTTCTTCTCGGACGGAGAAAGAAGAGCCAGAAAAAGTCAAAAATCCCAAGGGGCAAAAGGGAGGAAAAGGGGGTGACGCAACACATTATGCAAAAAGCCGAAAAAAAATATTCCAATTTCCGCCAGGGAAAAAGAACGTAGTTTGAAATATAAAAAGAGTGTAATGGCAGGATGTGGAATTAAGCCATGAAGACCTCATTTGCCTGCGAATGAGCCTTGATTTGCGCAGCGCCGAAGGAAAAGGAGGAGGAGGAAGGATCAGAGAGACTGGAGGCAGGAAAGAGAGAGAGAATTAATGAGCCCCTTTAGCAGTAACCACCTCCCTTCTTCTTCCTCTCTCCATTCTCCTAATTCTGCCCCGGTTTTAATTCGATTTTCCTCCTCCGTGGGCAAGGATGAGGCAGCACCACAGAGAAGGAAAGAAGATGGAAGGATGGAAGATGCGCCAAAGTCCGCGGCTGAGATGGTGCTCTTGAAACTAAGGACCAAGATTACATACCTACTACATACATGTACACATGCTAGGGACTTGATAAGCAACTTCCCGATAGTCCCGATGGTACATAGCAGGTACAGCATCCCCATCTATTCCTCCTCCTCCTCTTCTTTTCCAGCAATCGTGCCTGTGTCCGTGAGACGCGGAGAGATATAGATAGAGTATCCAGCTTCCTGTTGTAACAGATATGTTTCCCCAATATCCTTCTCCGTTTCCAGCTCCATTTCACTGTACGTACCAGCGACGGCTGCCGCGGCAGCGGCGGCAGTGGCGACGGCGGCGGCGTACCAGTACAACATGAAGGTTTCATGGGCCGAGAAAAAAAGAGTAATATGTATTTCTCTCAAGAAGAAAAAGAAACCTCTCTCTTCTCCTTTGAATCGTTCTACCGTAAAGAGAAAGACACAGTTCTCTTCTCTCCCTCTTTTTCTTTCTCCAACTCTCAGCGGCGCTTCTCATCTCTCTCTCTCTCTCTCTCCTCTCTTCGTTCATGGCTCTGTGAATCTGAAGAGATGTGCCGTAGTATACTACAGTATTGTGGCAGTCATATCTCAGCGGAGAGAAAATGCGACAGCGGTTGAAGGGAGGGGGCCACGGCGCGGGGAAAATATGCAAATCGTGCTCTAGCTAGGAAGACTTGCATGTGGTATGTGCAAGTATATGCTGTACAATGAAAAAAGCTTTGCCATATTTCTTCCTATGTCGCTATGTTCACACAGTAAATAGAACATAGTAGCTGTGGTCCCAACTAATTAGGTCAAGCAAAGCGATGGCGGAAAGAGGAAGAGGCAGCTCGTGAAGCATAGATGTTGTCCTTATCAATTAGCCCCCGACACAAGAATGAATGGACAATGATGGACTTAATGCAGAGAGAGAGAGAGAAAGACCGAGACTACCAGCAGCCGCTGTGCATATGATAGTATGTACAGTAGTAGTAAGGCGAGGGTATTAAGCGATTTCTTGCCAATCACATGGGGGTGGGGGTGGGGTATTGCATCCTAAAGAGGAGGAATACTGCGGCATGCTAAGGATGCTGTGGCCTCCAATCTCCCTCTCTGAATCCTCTCTCTCTCTCTCTTTCTTTCTTGTTTACATGCAAAGAAGACGTCTTCATGAAAGGCAATTTCCTGCCCACATTTTCCCTCCCTTCCTCACACACTCACACACACGTGCGTGTGATGAGCCTTTGGTCCCGCCTTGAAAGGAGGGGGGAGGAAAGGGGAAAACATGCGCGTGTCTCTCGGAGAATCGCGATTGGCACGCAAGAAGATTTGGGGCAGTACCTCCGCTATAGTAAAATCTACTAAACTCGACTAGAGTAATAGAATTGTTATTTAATAGCTAAATTAGTACTAGTTTCTTTACACCCTACCTAAGCTATATGGTAGTAAAAAAACTTTGGCACACTTTAGTTGTAATAAACTGTTCTTTACTATAATACGTATATCGAAGGTCTTCTGTGTACACACTGTATCTTATGCTTCTCTCGAAATAAGCAAAGGTAGAAAAAGAAGGATGGCTGAAAAAAGGGAGAATCTTTGGGTCCTTTTTATCTCTTCGTCTTCGTCTTTCCTGCAAGGAGGAGGAGGAGGAGGAGGAGGAGGGAGAGGAAAAGAAGGCCACGTTCAGAATTCGCGATGAGGGAAGAAGGAGACGGAGACAGAGAGAAGGAAAGGGGGGAAACAGACCCATTGCAAAAAAGACTTGGGGACGACCTTGGAAGAAAGAGAAGGAAGGGATGCAGAAACAAAAGTCTTTCTCCAGTTGCACCGAGATGCAAGAATTGCAGTTGAAGGAGGGAGGAAAAAGAGAATTGGAAAAAAATTATGTTCTTTGCAGAACAGAGGGAAGGAATAAATGCACAGGATTTTTTTAGTCCTTAAAGGCGCGATCTGCCATAAATCTCTAATCCTTTTTTTTGTGTGTCTCCTTGCTCCGTGTGAGGACAATAAATACTCTTTTATCTGTAAAGGAGGAGGACGGATTCAGCAGAAAAGTTCTGTCTCTCCCCTTGGCCCCCCCCAAGGGCGACGGAGGAAGAAGGAGAATTATGGGCCCCGAGAAGAGAGAAATCCCTTTAAGGCGAGCGAGCGATATCTCCGCTGCTACTGCAGCTACTAGCACTTGCAGCAACAAAGAAAAAAGTACGTACAGCAAGCCTTTTCGTTTGCTGGAAAGCAAAAAATAGCTGGGTGGGGTTGGTTTGGCCCAAAATGAGTGACTAACATCACCCACTTAGCTGCGTGCGTGAGGAGGAAGCTGGAAGCGAGATTAGCACATACGTTTCCCTGGGATAAATATATCGTTATTAAACCTCTACCTCCTCCTCCTCCTTTCCACAAACCGTGTTGTAGCGGAGGCCGCTTCTGGATTGTAAACAATCTCATTTTTCATGGAGGGTCCTCTCCTCCTCCTCTCTCCTCTTCCTCCTCTCTCCTCTGGGAAAACCCCTCCTTCGTCGTCTAATGAAGTGGACGTCCTCCTCTCGGATCTGCCTTTTTTGGGTTGAGAGACCCGTTTTTTTGTCGCCCCTCTCCCCTTCTTTGGCCCATTTGCGAAGAACCCAAGATAAAAGAGGCTCTGGAGACTCAGCCGCGCTTCCTTCATGAACAGGGGATAGGCGTAAGAGTAGTTTTGCCAAAAAATAGGTGACCCAAAAACGTCATCTGAATTTCGTCTGTTCCGCAATTGCTTGTTGGAAAGAACAAGCAATTGTGTTTTCGTAACGTCCAATATTTATGTCCTGACTGATTCTGCATGCACAATCAAGTGGTTTCGTTGGAAGTATAGTACGTACTTAAAAAAAGCTTAAAGAGCTGACCACGCATGCAAGCAAGAAGCCCCTTTTTATTAGACCCTCCTAACTCGACTGTGGATGACATCCAAAGTGGGAAAAGAGGAGGAGGAGGAGGAGGAAGCTCCGGAAATGACAGCCCCGAAGGCCATAAAATGCAGAGGAAAAAAAAACCGAAAGCAGACCCCAGAAAAAAACATCCAACACATGAGAATTTCTTAATAGTTTGAGGATTGGGTTATCATGAGGTAGTATATGTAACAATGACGGCAAGCGGAAGAGAGAGAAAATAGAGAGGAGAGAGACCTCTACTTCCTCAACCTTTTATGGCTTTGAGTTCCATGGCAGAGCCAGCCATTGGAAAAAGGAGGAGGAGTTGGATGCTGTTCCTGCGGTAAGACGATATTTGCAGGGTGGGATAGATATCTCCAAAGAGGAGGAGAAGGAGGGAAAGGCAGGAATCGGAGAGAGGGAGAAACTTTTGATGGGTTTCTGCGGCTGTTGCTGCTGCTGCTGTTGTTGTTGTTGTTGCGGCCAGCGTAGGAGAGAATCCAAGAACTTCCAAATGGAGGAGGTGAGTGAAGAATGGGAGAACAGAAGGAAGAAGCTGTGGTCTGGTGGCAAGATGCCTTCCCCCTCCCCTTCCTAGGCAAATGGGAAAATGGTGTCTGTTCAAGAGGAGAAAGAAGAAGAGCTGCTAACTTTATCTCTTATTCTCTTTCCTGTCATCGGAAACTTTTTTCTCTCAACTTTGTTTCTTCATGGAAGAAAAAAATGGAATCTTTTTCGCTGCTGACAAGGCTTTTTTTATTCTTCTTCAAGCCGGGCAAATATTCGATACCTGATCCATCTCTTAGTCATCCTCGTTGCCAAGAAAAAAAAACTTTTTTCCTTCTCTCTCCTTTGGATGCTGCCAAACTTTTTATGGGAAATAGTTTGCTTGGGATGGGAAAGAGGGAAGAAGAATCTTTCTTCATCCCTTGCTCCCTCCCATCCTTTCCTCTCTCCCCTAATCGTGGGCATAGCGCCTCCGACTACCGGTGATTTAGTGGCTCTCTTTGCCCATATTTCATGAAATGAAAGTCCCATCCAAATCCCTTCTTCTTCTTTATTGCAAACTTTAGTTATAGTAGGCAAGAGCCTGCCGTGTACTGTATACCGGTATAGCATCCTCTTTCCTCCCCTTGCCTTACCTAAACGGTTTCCGCAGTGCGGCTGCCAAAAGAGAGAAGAGTGAGACAAACGAGGAAGGGACTGGAGAAAAGGGAACAAAATTTGTTCCTGCAATTACTTGCACCTGCAGAGAAGCTTGGAAAAGAAAGTCAACAGCGCAGTTTGTCAGGCCTTCCCTCCTTCCTTCCTCCTCGTCTGCCCCCCCATAAAGTTTGATGATAGATGCAACAGTCGCAAGAAAAAGTTTGTCTCTTAAAGAAAACAGCTGGCAGCTGATTTTGCTTACATGTACAACACTTCTTTAGTGCGGATAATACGTACGTACAAGTCTCTTCTTCAAGGAAATGAGGCAGCAACCCCCCTGATTTAAAGTGCGTAATACCATCTCGAGTAGCACAAAAGACTGCATTTGTCATCTCCGATGAGGGAGTCATGAGGGATGATGAAGGAATGCCGGGATGGGGTTCGGAGTGCCTTGGCGATGATGCAGCATCCATCCTGACGTACTAGGACGACAGGGTGGATCAGAAGGAAAAGGGTAGGAGAGTTTCCGTTGCGGTTGCGGTCGAGACGTTCATGTCAGTGCGTTTGCTCGAGTCACCCTGTAAGTGCTTGGATGTTCTCTCTCTCTCTGGTTTTCCTCTTCCTCTCCCTCCCCGCCCATCGCATTATCCGACCTTCTCATCCTCATTTGCAGAGGCTGCAGAGTAAGAGAGCGAGAGAGACGGGATGATGGAGTGAAAGACCCCAAAGGATATTAACAGGAGGGATAGCAAAAGCCAGAGGTGGCGCAAAAGGTTTTTTTTTGGGTGAGGTGGGGTGGGGTGGGAAGGTCGATGCGATGGAAAGAGGGGAGGAAACTAATGAACCATATTTTTTTGACGGAAGGGAGGAGATAGCGGAAGCTCCCATCATCCGTCATCTTCCTCCCCTTCTTCCTCCACATACTAATAGTACAGTGGACCTCTTCTAATACCGTAATACAGTAAAAAAATATAGGTAGCAAAGGTACTGTAGATTAAAAAATTGAGAGGCATTTTGTAACCTACATTGTAAAAACACGTTCTTGCTTCAGCAAACTCATAGCTGTTGACCACATCTGGGATATCTACTGTACTGTACGTACTACGTGGGTAGAGTAGTGCACCGCCCGAAATTGTTAACGGCACATGTCAGGGCACAATACTCGTAAATGGCAAAAAAGGTTCTTTTTTCTTGGGGAAGGAACATGAACCAAAAACCACACTGACCTCCTGCAGACGAAGATTCTGACTGCGCAGACGACCAGTGAGAACGAGACGAGAAGGGCGAGGCAGCCGAGCATCAGGTAGACCGACAGGTGGAGGAGGAGAGAGACGGATGGGTCGCGGTCGCCGATGCCCCCGACGCCGCCGACCCCGAGTCGGCCCGGAGACGACCCGGAGAGGCCGCCCAGGTCCGGGGAGGAAGGGTCGTGAAACCCGGGGTAGCCGTGGCGGTTCGGAGAATGCTGAGAGACCAAAAAAAGTTTTGCACGTAAGTCCTCAGATTTTAATGCCTAAACACAGAAACCAGTCTAAGTTTGTTGACATATGTACTATAAATATAGTATAGTAATTACGAGTATTATGGTGTCATGGCGGTATGGTTTTTTAAGGCATCAAAGGAGGCAAAAACTTGACCCGAAGCCAACTTCTCTGGAGGCGTTTTCATGATTCTGCAAATTGGACGTTTTAAGCCCTTTTTTAGCCCAGGGGACGAAAAGGAGGAGATCTAATTTGAGCCCCATTATTTCCCTCCCCTCTTTTCCAGGACATCAAAAGACTTGCTTTCACAACACGAGAGGAGCAGGAAGAGGAACAGCCTTTTTGAGAGAAAAGGGGAGAGGGAGTGGAAAATGCTGTCCCTTGGCTGCAAAATCGGGGATGGGGTAGTACCAGGATCAAAAGATGCTAGAAGGAGAGTTGAAGAGCAACTCCTTTTTCATCTCATGCGAGTGTCTCTTTCTGCTTGCTACCTTGTTTTAATCAAGTGGATTAGTTTCTTTTTTTATAGCAAAATACCAGGAAAATATGGGGAAATTGAGAGACAATGTTGATAAAGAGTAGGGCAGACGCTCCTGTCAGTGGTACAATGAACCCACCAACAGGACTGCGGAGTACCTTTTTTTTTTTACACTGGAACAGAGGATTTCTTCCTAATGTTTATGCTTGTTCAGTGCATCTCTGACAAGAATGTCTGGCCTATTTTTTTCAATTTTTTTTCTCCATAGTTATTGAGGCTTTTTTTTAAGCAGACTAATCTAGTTGATTGGTAACTTCTCGTGAGCTACTACAGACGTACGTACAACCTAGTTGGTGTTCTGCGGAGTATTTTTTTTACACTGGCAACAGAGCACCAAGTGAATGACTCTGCAGAACATCCCCACCGATGTTGTAGTGGTGGTAGCTCCCCAGAGAGAAAGAGAGAGAGAGAGACGGGAAATTTTCTTCATAAAAGAAGGAGCCTCAAGGCCAACCAACATTCTGACACTTTTTTCTTCTTCTTCCTCCCTCTTTCCCTAGAACAGACAGGCTCACTTTACTGCCCCCTTCTGTTGCTGCGTCTCTTGTTCCCAGCCCTCCTCTTCTCCCCAAAAAAGACCAAAAAAAAGTTTTTTTTTTCTCTCCCCAAACAGGAACTTTTCTTTAGTCTTTCTTTCTCTGCGAGGTCGACAAGTAAGGAAGTTGCCTAATTGCTGCCTTTCATTTCTTTGGGTGGGGTCGGAGGACTTGGGAAAACAAATGATGATGAAAAAGGAAAGAAATGTCACGAGGAATTATTTAAGGTTGAGGAAAAGAAAAAATTAAATTTTAGTCACGACAACCAGAGGGAGGGAAAAAATTCTTCAGCACTTTTCACAATCGCATTAAATTGGGAGAGGAGAGAGGAAATAATCCTGTGGGTTCGGAGAGAGAGAAGACCTTTTTTCCTCCTCCCCCTTTCTCCCCCTTCCATTTTTTTTTCATCCATAAGGAATGAGAATTGGTTGGCCTTTCTATCCTCCCGCCAGAGCCAACGCACAAGACTCAGAAGAAAAGGCAAAAGGGTTTTCAAAACTTTTTTACTCCGCAGCGACGGTGGCGGTGGCAAGAGCCGACGCTACTTTTAACAGAAATTGGAAACTTTTTTTTCAAAGAAAGAAGGTATTTTGTTTCTTCTCGCTTCTTCTTTCTTACAGTATAGTACAGTACTATTACAGTAGAACTGTGATTTAGCGAACTAGTCGGTTAGCAGCAAGATCTTCACTATGTTGACGCAATTCACTGTTTTGAAGAATGCATGAATTTCTATGCAGTTGAAAGCTTGCCAACAGGGGAGGGGAATTCACTGGAATAAAAAGAATAATGCATATCGAAGTTGCAATATAGTAGTACTTTTTTCAGGATAAATGCTCGTTACTTCAAAAGTACAGCAGAACTTTGATGTGTAGTGGAGTTGTTGGTCAGGAAGAAACCATACCGGGGGGTTTCACAGCACATTTTCATTTTCTCTTATAATTCTTCTCTCACCACATCCATTTCCGGTGGACAGTTGAACTCCGGCTGGTTTTGTTGCTGTCCTCCTCCTCCTCCACACCAGAGTGAGTGATGCGAAGACGACGACGAAGCTAAGGGCGGAGGAGGCGGAGGTGGAATCTCGAAGGCGGGAGGAGGGAGGAGAAGGATGCTGACGTCCATCTGACCGAGGGGGGAGGAGGAGAAGGAGGAAGATGCATCTCTCGACATCTCAAGAGGAGAGGAAGAGGAGGAGAAGAGGGTGGAAACCGCATGGCCTCTATATGGATGGATGGATGGATGATGCCTTGGCTGATCTGTCTGCCTGTCCGATATCTGAAAGCAATTGATGCACTTTATGGAAAACTTTCTTCTGGAGATGATGGGGGGAGGAGGAGGGACGGGAGGGTAAAAGCAATCTCTCGACATTTACGACCGAAGAGATAGATCAATAACAAGAACATTACGTACCTATATCGTGGTAGCACGATGAGAAAGCGTGTCAGAAGCTGGAAATTGCGTAGCTACATTTGAGTGCGATCCATGTGGCATTAAACACCTCCCAAAGTAAAAAAGAGCTTCCTTTTTCCATTCCTGGATGTGTCTGCTGCTCTACAACGTTGGTGTCCGTTACGACAGTGTCTGGTCCTAAAGCCCTCGACCGCCCACCTTCTATGGATTGCCCAACCAACCAACCAACCATCCATCCATCCATTCATCTGCTCCGAAGTGATTCTTCTTGTTCCTCCCTATTCCCCTTTTCCATCTCTTTTTTTTCCTTTTCCTCCTCCCTTCTCATGTCTTGAGCTGCACATACATAGTAGAAGAAGAAGAAGATATGTGTGTGTGTATAGACGTCCTACCTCGTACGGCCACATTACCTTCCCAACGAAGACAAATACAAGGAAACTGCAAAAAAGCAAAATAAAGCCAAATAAGGCTTTCTAGCTTTTTCTGAGTGGCTTGGTAGTTTTTTCTTCTTTCCCAAAAAGCAAGCTAAATCTGTTGTTTCTCCTCAATGTGAGTAGCCATGAGAAAGAGGTAAAAAGACATAAGACAGAATTAAGGCTGAGTCGAAGTTGAGGCTCCGCCCTACCGATTCCTCTTCCTCCTCCCTCCCCTTACTTTCCCCCCTTTCTCCACCCATCAGACTCCTTCTCTTTCTTCCTCGGTGCTTACAAGGATTTCCTCTCTCTTCCTTCTTCTCCTGCTATCCCCCCCTTTTCCCCTATTCCATTCCGCCCTCCCCCTTCAGAATTGAAAAGAATCACAAAGAGGAGAAGGAGGAGGAGGAAGAGAGTGTGAAATGGAGAAAGGGACGGCTTGAAAATCCGAAAGCCTTTTTCTCCCCTAGTAAAAAATTGAAAACGAAGGGTGATTCTTGACGGCGTCTTTTCGTCTTTTTCTTTTTGGGTTGGTTGGCCTCTTTCTTTCCATTAGCAGCAACCCTTTCCTTCTTTCCATGACTTTTTGGGCGGCGGTGGATGGAGGCACCCGAGATAATGGGGAACTTGGAAGAAGAGAGGGAGGAAAGGAGAAAAAAAGAGAAGCAATTCTTTACTCGAATTTATGCTCCTCTTGGCATTTTTAAGGGGTTTAGAGAGAGAGAGAGCGAGAGAGAGGAAATGGCGCCATTATAGCGAGGGAGGAGGGGAGTGGGCATAAAAGGTGGCTCGGAAGAAACGCTACCGCCATTCCAAATGCCACACTCCCCCCCTTTAGTATTTTTCTTTGGGATCGTAAAGGCCACTTCCAAAAGCAGGAATTGAAATCGTCACACTCAACTTTAACAACGACTCTAGCGTCTACTGTGCCACCCATTTACGTACATATATACGCACTACTAGATAAGCGCACTGTCCTGCACCCACCTCGAATCAGTTGCTGTATCTGTGTTGATTCCTTTGGTCTCGATTCCTCCTTCTTTTCGATCAAACTCTGTTTGTCCAGAGGGGAGGAGGAGGGGGAAGATGAGATGAGAAGAAGAAAATGAGGTCTCTCTCCTCGATCGCTTGATGCTATCGTCGCCCTGAGGTGATGATGGAGGGAGGATGGAGGAAGAGGAGGTAAAGTGACTTCTTTCCTCCTCTGTTGACTTATCCTCCCCTCTCTCCCTTCTCTTGAAGCTCCTCTCTCTTGGGCCTCGGACGCCAGACTGAAGCGGGCGACGGACGGATTTGGAGGAGGAAGAAGAGAGTGAAGAAAGAAAGAAGGCTGCGCTGAGAACATTCTCTCTGTCGGGATGACCCCCCCCCAAAAGCGAGGCTGCCAATTAAACAAACACTCAACTATGGTTGAGTGTGCGATCGCAATAACAATTTTGTTGGTGTCACGACAGCCAAGGCCTAGCATACATTTCGTGTGTGTCAATTATTTAGAGAGTTGTTTTGCTTTCTTTTTAATAAAAACTGGGGTGTTAAAAAGGACTTGTAGTACCAGAATCTCAGCTTATTTTCATCCAAAACGGTGAAAGAAAAGCCATCTTGACTGCAAGGTTCTCAACCATCTGAGGTAAATCTGTGCAGTGGGAGAGTTACCTCAGAACTTTGGAGCTAAGTATCACGGACGTGTTGAAGCAATTCCTTTGGCACAAACTAAACTTACGGTATGTCCTGTAAGAAAAAAAAAGTATCAATCGCTTCCAAAAATACTGCTACTTTGTAGTGGAGTACTTCGTGCCGGTAAGATTGTCCAGTCAATTCCAGTTCTTGCTGACACTGGACTTGCTTATAACCTCGGCATCTTCCTCTTCCTCCTTCCATTCCATCCATCCACTTTCTCACTTGGCGGCTTTTGTGTGCCCGTAAAGGGGAGGGGGAGAGAAGAAAAAGGAGCCTCCAGTAAATCTTCTTCTTGTGGTGGTGGTGGTGCTGGCGAGCGCTTAACAGATTACCGGAGAAACGGAATGAGAAGGAGGAGAGGAGAAGAGAAGAGAGGAGAAAGGCGGCATCCGAAGAGAAGGGGAAGGGCTTTAATGAAGGAGAATACATACTGCATGCAGCTTTGTGTCGACACCGTCACCCGATACAGCCCGGGCGGCATTGTTGACGGATTCGTTATTATATCCTTTTGTGTGCGGCGTCATCTTTGTGTGACCTTCCGAACATCTCCTTCTCCCTCCCCCTGGTCCCTTGGGAGAGCAACTTTTTTTTTCTTTCTCTTCGTTTACACGCGTGGATGATGTGTGAGAGACACAAAGGGTCCTTTTTTTTTCCTACCTCGCACGAATGATTGCCCATCTGGTGTTGTCCCTTCTCCTCCTCCTGGCGTGGGTGTCATCATCAAAAAGCCTGCCATCATGCCTTTCCCTTCTTCTCCCTCCTCCTCTTTCCCTTGCCCCCTCCCATCATGACATAGTCGCAAATGGAGAGGGCAAACAAGCTGGGAGGGGACATGATGATGATGGTGATGACACTGCGATGCGCTTTCACCACGGCTGAGTCATCATTGCCTGGACATCCAGCAGCAACATTTATGCCTTTCGCAGTAGGTACTACAGTCGAACGTTCCTGTGTGGAAAAGATTAGGAGCAGGCAAACTTTACCACCGGCATTCCCGATTGTCCGAACAAGAGCATAGAACTTTTGACTCCATATTTGAAAAAAAAGTATCAACTTCAGCAAAACTTTCACTTTTCCGATTGCCATTTCTACTGTACGTACGTGATACCAAGACTTTTTATCTTAGCCGAAAAAGAAGGGCCCATCTTTCCGCCTTTCTTGTCTAGTGTTGGTACAAAGGGCAAAATCAATTACCAGACCGACAGAGACTGAGTAGAAAGTTTGTGGAGGTATTCCCCCGCAGCACTCCTTCAAAAAGAGCGCGGGGTAATTAGATTAGAAGTTTCCCACTCCTGCCACTTCTCTTCCTCCCCTTCCTCCTCCTCCTCCTTCTCCTCCTCCTCCTCCTCCTCCTTCTCCT
>JAAUYM010011917.1_pt1 | contig 15032 bp, 13 predicted proteins | sample 7278001 | NCBI WGS metagenome assembly JAAUYM01 (sample SAMN14350224, study PRJNA611818) | marine sediment metagenome | isolation source: surface marine sediment (1.8m) | place: French Polynesia: Moorea | collected 2018-08
CGTCCCCCCCCCATTCCCAACCCCCCCCCCCCTGCGTTCCCCCCGCGCCCCCCCCCCCCCCCGCCGCGCCCCGGCCCCCCCCCCCCGCGGGGGCGCAAGGACCCGACCCGAAGTGGCAACGGTGGTGGTGGCAAAAAGCACACCCTCGAAAGACAAGACGGGAGGGAAGGATGGTGGCGGTTGGGAGAGGGCAAGGGTGCCGGTTGCAACAGACAGACACCATCCTGGTTGCCATGGGCTTTTTTAAGCAATTGTGAGAACACACTCAAACGGAACAATTTTATTTAATTAGCATTAATTTTATTTAATTAGCATTAAAAAAAAACCGCTGTACGATCCTTTCGCCTACTGGGACAGTTTTTATGACAGAGTATTGTTATACTACATGTACGTACAATACATGTACGCAAGGAGTACTCGTAAAGTGTTGTTTTTGTTGTGGCGTTAGAAGCGGAGAAAACTTCTTTGTTCACGAAGGGTTTGATTTTCGTTTGAGAAATAAGTGAGATAAGCTCTTTTAATTAGCACAATTCTAATTGCACTTTATTTCCGTGGTTGAAGCATGGCCCCTCAACTGTCTCGACTTTTGAGAAGTACTATTTACGGACAGTTGTTTCTCTCTTTTTTTTGCACTTGTGTAATCTGTTGGACAGATTTTTACCATGATAAAAGTTGACAACAATGTAAGTTAAGTGATTTTTTTCCTATTTGAGTTAAACATACAAAAAAATCGGTTAATGTTGAAAGTTAGGGGCATATAATCGGTCCGAGTTAAACAAAAAAATCGATCTAAGTTAAACAGAAAACATAGGAAACCTCGGTCTAAGTTAAACTTTTAAAGTCGACTTGAAGCTTCCCAAATATCGGTTTAAATATATTTAAACTGTCAACTTACCGTATATGTTGTTCTCAGTTGTCTCAGGTCCAGCAAGCACTCCAAGAGGACCCATCCAATGCAGATCTGGTCCAGTTGAAGATGGATCTAAACCAAATCATTCTGCTGACGTCACAGAGTCTGCTCGAAGAGAAGAAGAAGCAACTGCTTGATCATCTCGATCAGACAGAGGTGGTTCAGAAGAAACCTGAGATCGTTGGGAGGAGCTGAGACGGGAGGAAGGAGGAAGGGAGCAGGAAGAGGAGACATTCCTCCTCGAGAAGAGGCGGCGGAGGTCGTCTTCCAGGGAGAAAGATTGGAGGAGAAGAGACCGATCCAAGGAAAGGAGGAGGGACTAAATGTGTATACTATACTGTATCGGTAATTTCATGGGGAAAGAAGTTCTCTCTGTGTATGCATTCAGGAAAATTTAAGTGGGGAATCCGACTGGACTAGAGAAAATAAACTAGAGTACGGTACAGTATGTTTCTACTGGAGCATTTCTCTGACCCTTCATCTTTACCCCAGCCACCAACGATGGTATGCCAAATGGAAGCTCAAGTGGAATATGTACACATTGCATACACTTTTTGCACGTTCGGCGCTGACTTGTTTGCTCAATTGGCACTTAACAAAATTTCTGCATTGGAGCTCAGTCGGAAGTTTTTTCAGGGTCCGTTGTTGGTTGGGTTCATTCTCATCTGCATGAGGGAGGAGAATAAGTCATGTTGTTCATCACCAGAGAAAAGGACCACACCAAATAAAACCATAACAATTGGCGCTCTCGTGTCCCAGGAGGCCGAACACTGAACTGGCTGGCCTACGTCGAGCATGGAGGTATCTGGTATATATGCTACGTAGTACTCAGCTATTGTACTACAGTCCACTTCGGATTAGCGGGACGCCTTGGGAGCCAAGAAAAAATCCCTCTAATCCAAAAATCCCGCTAAAACGAAGTTAATATTTCTCTAACTTGTTAATATTGTTTCAAAAAAAAAAATATCCCCCTAATCTGAAAATCCCGCTAATCTGAAGTCGACTGTATGCTCAATTTAGAGGTGCAACATGACGCCGAAAAGCCCTGCTACTCTGGTTTTCGATAGCTTGAAAAATAGTACATTGCTGCCTTTATTCTTTGGCAAGAAGGGAATACATTTGACACCGCAGTTTACAAAAGTCTTCCCCTGCACTGGTTGGTGCCGCAGCTGCAGAGAATCTCTTTGCCATCCACCTGTCCAACTACGTAGCAGTAGTCCCAACAGAGCTCTGAGCCAGCCCTGCGTAAACAGTGAAAGATCAAATGCTGGTCTACTAATAGTCAGTGATTAATCACTAACCTTCACAACTCACCTAATGTATTCCAAAGCGAAGAAGGCAACCCAAGGAAACCTCAGGTCGTGGGTGTCAACGAAGCAGTTCTGCACAAAGACGTTTGGCGAGCACGAGTGATTGAGGTACCTCCCGATGTTGCCCCTCGTCTTGGCGTCCATGATGTACACGTCCTCCTCCTCTCCGAAGTACTTCCTGGTGGAGGTGAACTTTTCCTTCGGCTCCTTCGGCGCCTTTTTTCTCCTAGGCGGTGCCTTCGTCGGAGTCGGCTGTTTCAGGGCCTTCTGCGAAGAGGTCTCCTGGCCCCGGACACCGTCCCCCCTATGCCTTCTGCTGCTCCTAGTCAACCTGTCTTGACCCGAGTGAGAGGGTCTCACGTTGGGCATCTTCAGTGTCGTGTCCTCCTTGCTGGACCTGATTGTAGGGTATGTACGGTACAAATGGAGGAGGATAAGTGGGGAACTAAACTAGTCTTGGCACAAAATCGCGTCTTCACCTTTCGTCCTCTCCAAAGTCGTCGTCGTCATCTTCTGTAGAAGGAACGCATTCTTCGTCGTCTTCGTCGTCTTTCTCGCCCTCGCCCTCTCCCTCCTCCTCGTCTTCATCCCTGAATGGACTGACGCTGCTGTCTCGAGAGCGAACGTCCATATCGTCATCCACATCAGATTCGTAACTGTACAAAGCAGCGAGGGGCACAGTCACACAACAGTAAAGTGAAATTCGGTCCGACAAACACCGGGCATCAGAGCCTAAAGGGAGATAAAACTTGCCCATCTTTTCCCCTCTCCACGGTTTCGATCATATCTAGCTCCGCGAAGTACTCGTCGCCAAAGTCCTGCCCCACCTGGTTGGCCTCGGAGTTCGTGTACAGGTTGCCCACGTACACGCAGATAAATGCGCCCTAGTGGGAAGCAAAAACTCCTTTTTTTCAGAGAGAGAGAGAGAGAGAGAGAGACAAAGAAAAGCTGCGATTACATCAGGCACAATTTCTCACCGCTGGTATGTCCACCAGTGTCCTGATTCCCCAGCCTCGTTTCCTGGTCTTGAAGACCTGAAGTCTTTGGCGGAGCGGGTGTTGGGCGACCCTGAAGATTTCATTCGGGAAAGGAAAAAAAAATGAGCTGCAACTTAGCTCAACCCATCCCTCGCCTCACCTGTTCAGACAAGTCTTCTTGCATGAACAGAGCGAGTTGCACTCGAAGATTCCCGTCTGCACTGCTTCCACGAGTCGACGGTGCCTATAGCCAACGCTTGGGTCAACCTGCACAAAAGAGAACTTGGTAACTGGTTGTGTATGTGGCCCTATTAATAGTTCAGAGACTCTTCTTACTTTTCCGTCTCCTGAAGCTGCAGTGCTCTGAATGGTCAGTTGCCAACAGGCGCACTTGTCTTTGTCCTGAAGAGTTGAGGTGCTACATTCATGTTCCTCAAGACACAAACATTCTTCCGTTATGTGTCTTACCTGACAGTCGTCTTCGCAGTTGCAACAGGTGAGAAAGCTTGATTCCGTGTTGATGTGCACACCTGCCTTAGGGATTCGCTTGGTGGAATACTCCACATACACGGGGTAGTCCTTGTCAAGGGAGTTGATACAGGAAATGGGAACGTTCTCCTTCCCGTAAGAGATGTCCTACCAAACAAGCCCACACACAAGAATAAAAAAGTAAATGTCTGTCTATTTCTCGTCTCTGTCATCCTAATACAACCTGTATGTCGGAGTGAACCCTGGCCGGCTTGAACTCATTCAGAATGTGAATGTACCTGCGGGGAAAAAGCGCCAAAATTAACTCAACTCCAAGGAGAATTTCAGTCATAGAAAATCCACCACCACTCACCACTCGAAGTTGAAAAAGTCGATTTCTAGGGTGGATCCTGTTAGACGCAGGTACCTGTGGACCTCGTCCAGGTTTCTGAGGCGCCGGCCGCAGGGGGTCAGGTAGAACACTGACCTGAATGCGGAAACAAGAAGTAGTGGTAGACCCCCCAAAAAAAATTAAACACACAACATCGGAAGCTGACCTCCTTCCTTGGTTTTTGTGCTTGGTGAGCTGTCTTTCCCAACCTAGGAGAATGGGAACCAACAGTGGAGAGTTGTTTTTCAAAATCTGCAGAGAGAAAGACAAACCACCCTTTAGCTTCATGTAGGTACATGTAATTACTAGAGACTATGTACAAGAGACCAAATGCTTTTCCCCCTTCAGTTGTTACCTTTTCCGTGTATTGGTACTTTGGATCTTCAAGACATCTTGGTCCACACTGGTGGGTGCTAAATGGATAGCCCTGGACTCGACGCATGGCAGCCTTGGCCACCTCACCTTTTAGGTCCCACCTGCAACAGGAAACCACAGTAAAATCGTGAACATTAAACCAGCACCCATCAATGACACGGACGTCCGACTTCGTACCTCTCCTCTTCGGGCTTGTGGGGCAGCGATTCCCCTGGCCCAATCAAGATGTCCCCACTCCTCCTCCCGGAAAACGTGGTGGTGCTCTTTCTGGCGACAGCTCGCTTCGTCTGATTGAGCATTGTATATAGTAGATCAACATTTCAGACATACTAAGCAAATTTCGAAAAAGGAGAAAAAAAAATCACCTCTTGATTCTTTGCGCCCACTCCTGGCATGCCCGGATCCTCCGGCTCGGCCACATCGTGCTGGTATTCGACAAAAGGACGGTCTCGCCGAAAGTTGTGCCTGCATCAATTCGCACATAAAATTTTGTTTGTGCAAGCCTTCTATCTCAAAGCGCCCCCGGCTCTGTCTTCACTCACCTTCTGAGCACCGCATTGGCCGCCCCGTGCGCCTGTGCGCCCTTTCTCATTTTCTGTTGCTGCAACTCCATGTACAGAGGGCCCAGGCGAGTGGAACCGCGGTAGATGTTCTCCACTCGACCATCCGCCTGACCAAGAACCGTTCATGGCACGGAGAAAAGAGTGGGGCGGAAAAACCTACATACCTCAAATCTCAGTCTGACGAGCGATGCGTCCACCTCCTGCACCCTGGTCACCCACCACTTGCCCTCCCATTCGGTGCGAACCACTTGGCCCACGGAAAGCTTCACCATCGGCCTCTCTGGATACTGCGGCAAAGTGGAGAAGCTGTCATATATTACCTTGGACACCTCAAAAAAAAAGGCAGTGTTCCTAAAGTCGAATCACCTGCATAAGATACTTCTTGACGAACTCCTTGCTGTTGACGTGGATGTCGTCCCACACGTCCTTGCTCTGGTGGATCACCACCCTAAAGGTACGAACAGTTTGTTGCAGTACAAATAGGAAAGGATAATGGGTAACGTGCTTCCAACCGTATCTCGTGGTGAGGAATGTAGGAAGCGTATCCGTCGTCGAAGAAGACGAGGTAGCGAGACTTGTTCATCGTCTTTGGCGGCTCTGCCACGATGCCGGAGTAGAAGTCCTCCCGGGATGAAGGAGACTCTTCAGAAGGGTCCCTACACAGCATCAGGGTTTTTTTAAAATAATTAATGTTAATGTCTACACAAATTCTAGGATGTAGTACATGTATCAGCTCACTCACTTGTAGATGGCGATAACCCTCGTTCCCACTGGAAGTCTTACGCTGGCATGCTCAGAATATGCCAGGTGCCTGAAATTAATTTCGATTTTTTTTACTCACCTAGAGAAAGCATGCATTAAATGTGTATCTCTCACCTTGGCATGAGTACTTTAGACTGAGTTCTGATAAGTTTTCCCTTGCCGTCAGTGACGTCGAACTTGAGCTTGTAGGTCGAAGTGGCGCCTCCCTTGAACACGTCCACAACGTTCCCGCTCTTCCAGATGTTCAAGATGTTTCCTCGCATGGCATACGCCTGAAAAAAAGAAGTCCAGATTTGGAGACAAACATTAGCGCCATTTTTTCCCCTTTGCACATACCTTATCTCCAGGAGAGAGGGGCGTGCGAATCAACTCTCCCAGCGGAGGAACCTGCATAAACGCGTATTCGATTAAGGACCAGGTTAATGGCCGTCAATACTGACACTATTGCATTTCTTCTCGTACGGGAGGAGCACCCTGAACCAACTTTGGTGCGATCGGCCTCTGTCTGACGAGGAGTTGCTCCTCCCTCTGAAGCTGCAGGCGCGCCTGTTGGTCGCGGTAATTCTTCTCCAACTCGTCCATGTCGACGGGGGGAACCTCCGAGAGCATCGGCCTAAAGCCCTTGTACAACTCCTTCCTCAGCGAGTCAACCTCGTTCTCCAAGTCGACGAACATCTTGTCAAGCTGGAGTTTTTTTGTGACGGGAGGAATAAAAATAAAGATATCTGTTAATTTTTTTCACTTTTACGCACTGCATTGCCACATAGTGACGTGCAATTTCGCCTTCTGACCTCCTCGATGTCGTCCTTCTTGGCATCCAGTCGATCGCCAATGTCCTTCACCGCCACGTTAAGCTAAGGGAAAGGTAAAATAACATTTTTGACGTCTGCAATCAACTTTCCTATTCTTTCTGACCTGCTGCTCCATGTTAAACTCTTCCTTGAGCATCCCACTGAGGAGTGCTTTAAACTTTTCGTTGGATGAGTCCTCTTCTCCTGCCGCGGAGGTCACGTCCACCTCAAATTCCGACTCCTCTGACGACTCCTCGCCCTTCCGACTGTCGTCGTCTTTTTCCTCGTCAGAGTCATCCAGGGTGACCATGTCCGTGGCTGCCATAAAGGCCTCCAGGTCCTTGAGGGCGGGACGACCTTCCTTGATCCTGCTGGAGACCCGTCTCAGGCTGGCGTTGCTCCTCTCTGCACAGTCGTCGCAGATCCTCCTCAACCTCTTGGCGCCCTCTCCGGCCTCCTCCTTGACCGCTCCAAAGAAGGCCTTTTGGAAAGTTCCTGCGGCTGACAAGAGACCGGCTTCGGTGCCTCCTCCCGGGTTGGCATTTGGGCAGTCCGGATTGACGCACTGGCGGTCTCGACGCTCTTGACCAAGTCTCTCTCGTTTCTTTGCTGGGTCAAGTTCCATCTCTTCTTCCTCTTCCTGCTTTGCTTCCTCCTTCTTGGGCGGCTCCTCCTTCGTGTGGGTCTCCATGTCGGAGGGCGACATCAGGGTCGACCTCGACCTCCACCTAGTACGCGGAATGGAGAGGAATGGGTCTCTACACCAACCAGGGGAAAGAGCTTTGGATGGAGGTGCTGCTTCGCTCCCTTTCTTGTTTTTATTTTGTTTTTATTTCATTTTATATTTGGGAACTTGTTTGTTTCCATTTTTTTATTCGCCCGGCAGCGGCGGCGGCGACGGAGGCAGTAGCAGCTGCGCCTCAGCTTGCTGTCTTTTGTCTCAGTCTGCTTATTTTAGCGGCAAAAGCAAAGGTTGATGTCGTTCGACCGCCGTTCGACTCGCGTGATGGGGAAGACGTCCGAGATGAAGCATCCCTCTGACGACCTGTCGGAGGCGATTAAAGCGTTGGCAAAGGCGAGGTTCAGAGGGTTCGAGGCCGAGCGGGCAGACCTGCAAGGTGAGCTCTCCGACATAGGCAGCAATGTTTCTTCTTTCATCTTTTGCCATTTCTTGGTGTCTGCTCTGCACTGCAGCCCTCGTGGCCGCCACCGTGTCTCACGGGGAGTCCAACTCCGTCCTGCTGCTTGGCCACCGAGGGACCGGCAAGACCGCCATCCTGGAGGACGTCTTGGCAGAGGAGGACGTGGAAGGCAGGAACTGCAGGTTTGACGCGCGTGTCAAAGAAAGGTCAGACAGAGGTGGAGGTCAGGTCAGCATGTCCTCTGGTGTCCTTCCACAGGCTGGTCCGTCTTCATGGCCTGACTGAGACGAACGACTGGATGGCACTCAAGAAGATAACCCGACACCTTCGACTTGAAGGTGTCGTCGGAGACAGGGTCAGTTCGGCACAGTGTGCACAGCAAAAAAAAAAGAAAGAAAAAAAGAGGAAGGAGGAGGTTTTTGTCTAAGCTCTCTTTTGTGCACAGGTTTTTGTCTCCTTCTCCGAGCACTTGGACTTCCTTCTCACGAGTCTTCGCCAGGACAGCGAGGAGAGAGACAGGTGGGCGGGGCGTGGGGAGTTCAACGGATGTCGACTTTATTGTACATGCCCGTGCGTCTTCTCACCATTAGTTCTGTGACGTCCGTCATCTTTGTCTTGGAGGAATTCGACCTCTTCTGCGCGCACCACAACCAGACCCTCCTCTACAACCTCTTTGACATAGCACAGTCGGCAAGGTGAAAAAAAGGGAGAAAACAAAACCTTGGTTTGGTTCCGTTGGCTTAAAAGGTGCTGGTGGTTTTAATTAGGAAGGTCCCCATTCTGGTGATTGGCCTCACGGCCAGGATTGACGTTATCGAGATACTGGAAAAGAGGGTGCAGTCGAGGCAAGTACTATTCATTACACTCACGTTGCCCAACGAAACATTAGGAGTCTATAAGCAGTCTACAACCCCTACTTAGTAGAGTTGTAGACTACTTAGAGACTCGAAATGTTTCGTTGGGTAGTGGCAAGTCTTTCTCGCGACGATCGTCCTCTCCGCAGGTTTGGACGCAGGTGCATCCACCTGCGCAAGCCAGTGTGCTCGGACGAGCACCTCGAGTTCGTCCGCCACTTCCTCCTCTGCGACAGCAACTTGCCCAGGCAGTGGAGGCGACACGTGGAAGAGTTTCTCTCCGATGGAAATGTGCGGGGTCCTTTTTTTTGCCCTCCGTAGCTTTTGCACTGTCATACTTACCACCACACTGTCTGTATTTTTTTTCCAGGTCAAGAGCTTCTTCGAGGTCATCTTTCGTCAAAATTCGCTCGTCTCGTTTCTCAAGCAGTTCTTGAACCTGGCTCTGCTCCTGGCGATGTACGTGAAACAGTGATAGTGGACCACTCTCCTCTTTTACCGCCCGGTACTCTCTTCTAGGAAAAACGAAGGCGGCCACCTAAGCTTCTCCTGCCTGGAAGAGGCGTTGGGAGAGATGCACCAGGATCTGGAACAGCCGCCTCTCTTGGGTAATGTGCTCGTAAAAGAAGGTTGGGTGGTTTTTTTTTTTTTACAAACTTGTTTTGTGTGATTGGTTGCCAGGCCTTCCGATGTTGGACCTGACGCTGCTGGTGGCGGCCATGCATGTAGACAATAAGGACCCACAGCAGAGCTTCAACTTTGAGATGGCATTCACGGAGTATCACAAGTGAGCAGAGCGACAGCAATTCTCTTACGTCTAAAGGGTGAGGGCGGGGATGGAATATCATCCAATGAATGAATGTTCAATCTCAGGTTCGCTAGTCGGAGGTGCTCTCTTCTCCGACACGATAGAGGAGTCATGCTAAAGTGCTGGGAAAACCTGCTCAACCTCGAGCTCATACAACCTGCAGAAAGGGGTAGCCAAGTCATCTCACAAGACTGACCTGGTTCAGAGATCTGAATGAGATCTGTTGACCTTTCCTTCTTAGGTGGAGGCACAGGAAGAGTTCAGAAGGAGTTTCGCGGTTGCTGTCTCAACATCCTTCCTCACGAGGCAAGTCTGCTCACTTCTTTTCGATGATCAAATGTGAAGTCCTCACCTTTTCTCTATTAATCTATGTCTACAGATTCACATGGCTGTCAAAAACTACGAGGGTCTCTTCATGGCCGTGGCTGACTGGGCTAAGAGTGGACTGGAGATTTAAGCGATGTCGTGCATAAATCCGTGAAAAGAAGTAAATGCACCGGTAACTTATCGTAATTTCGCCTTGGCCTAATTCAACTGAGGAAGACAAGAGAAACCTCTAGCTTTGGCGACCAGGCGTATGTTACGGGTGAGTGACATGGGCGTAGGCAAGAGGGAATACGGCTCCACCTCTCCATAAAAAAAATGGCCGAAGGCAGCTTCTGTCATACTAGCACTGTACTTACGTACTATATGTAGTAGTACGTACAGCAGGACAGATGCGACGCCCGGCATGAGAGTTTCTTCCTGTAACTACTGGTAGATACACAGCTTCCAAGAAAGGAGAGAAAAAGGAGGAAACTTGTGTTGTCCATCTCCCGTCGATCCCACCAACTACCACTGACCTGCCCAACGCTGTCCTGCCGGGGCACGCACGCAATACCGCATAACCAGTTTCGGCCAGCAGGCTGCTTCTTCCTTTTACATTCCTTCCAGCTCCTTTAGCTTCAGTGAACTATCACGCCAGAGAGCAGAGTCCAAAGAACGACGTGAAGAGAAGCAGTTTTTCAGGCAGCAAAAAAAAAAAAGAATATATGCAGACACTTTTCTTCTTCAAAACAAGGCAATGTTTCTTTAAACGTTTCCAACAGACTACCATCGATTCTGTGGTCAGAAAGTAAGCCTTGATCTTTCCTGACCGAGAGGGCGAGAGCGATTAACTTTGTTTAAAGGAGAGTGGCTATAGAACCATGGTGGAAGACACTAGTCCCCAAGGTGCCAAACGTCGATTCCCAAATGTCGGGCCACCAGAGACAGAGCCACCACAGAAGGGCACTCCTCACAAGCACAACAGAAACACAGCGACGCGTTCTTCCCAGTCTTCACCATCCTTCACCATCTGGGGCAAGATGAGCTTCAGCCTGGGCAACCCAGTGGATGGCATCTGCAAGTTCGGACAGGCGGCTGCGGGGAAGTGGCTGCACCCTCTGCTGCCGAGGAGCGCCGCCAAGAGCGGCGTCCGCAAACGCAAGGGCCAGGGCCAGGGCCAGGGTCGCCATCGTCGCCATCCGCCGGACCTGGGCTCGCGCCCCACGCCGCTGGAGCGCGCGCCGCTGCTGACGGCGCTGGGCGGACACCTCTCCTACGTCTTCCTCTTTCTGGTGGGGTTCGTCAGGGAGCTGCTCTGGGGGACGGGACCGCTGGGAAAGGGAGTCAGGAGGATTGGGGAGAAGCACCGCGAAGGATACGCGCCGCTTTACGCAGGATTCGAAAGCTTCTACATCAGGAACGTCTATCGAAGGTGAGCTTTATACATTGCTGTACATACATACCCAACCACCAACGGTGGTGTACAAAATGGAAGCTCAGTTGGAATATATACGTTTTTGCATGTTTGGCGCTGACTTGCATGCTCAGTCGGAGCTTATTAACAAAATTTGTGCATCAGAGCTCAGTCGGAAGTTTATTAAGGATGCGTTGTTGGTTGGGTACGCACAACTGTTACACTACAACAAGCCAAAATTTCCAGCTAGAGGCGCAATATTTGTGTTTCAGACTTAAAGATGCTTTCAATCGCCCCATTCTTTCTGCTCCAGGAGGAAGGTAAGCACGAAACAATTGCTTGTATCTGTTCGTTGAAAGCTTAGAAAGCTTCAATTGATGCACCCTGCATTTCAGGGTCTCACTAGCCGGTCGCTCTTCTGACGACCACTTCTGGACGTGGAAGCTGCTGGGTGACGAGGACAACTGTTCGGTCACCACCGAGGACACGCGGACACAGGAAAAACAGTTGGACTGCATCAACATGGCGAGCTACAACTACCTGGGGTTTGCGGAGAGCTCTGGCCTCTGTGCCGAGGCCGCTATGGCCGAGGTCCAGGACACCGGACTCTCGCCGGGAAGCTCGAGGCTAGAGCTGGGAGGGCTTGGAATCCACAAGAAGCTGGAAGAAGAAGTGGCGAATTTCCTGGGCGTGGAGGTAACAAAGACTCTCACGAAGCAAACCCAGCCAACGGAAGCACCTTTTTTTTTTGTCTAAACCAGGCTGCCTTGGTGTTCGGAATGGGCTTCGCTACCAACTCTCTCAACATTCCCAGACTGCTGGCCGGAAAGGAAACGCTGGTTCTCAGCGACGAAAAAAATCACGCATCTCTCATCTTGGGCCTGAGGCTGTCTGGGGCAACAGTCGCAGTCTTCAGGTAAACATGAACTGACTTTCTTCAAAGACCTGCGGCGAGACAATTACTGTACCTATATGATAGAGAGACGGAGAAACAAAGCTAACTAAGCGATTCTGAAAATGCATTTGATTAACTTGACAACTGTTCGAGGTGGGTGTCTCAACAACAACAGCAGCAGCAGCAACAACAACTCGTAGTCGGCATTGCCGCAAGTAATAATAAGGCAAATGCTTAAGTTAAAACGTTGTTTAACTGAAGACGGTTTTAACTTACCAACACAGACACAACTGTCCCGCCAGCCTGGAAAAGATCCTGCGTCGCCGGATAATAGAAGGAAATCCCAGGACTGGACGGCCCTACAAGAGGGCCGTGATAATGGTGGAGGGGGTCTACTCCATGGAAGGGACCATTGCGTGCCTGCCGCAGATCGTAGCCATAAAGAAGAAGTACAAATGCTATCTCTACTTGGACGAGGCCCACTCGGTGGGAGCGCTGGGCCCCCGCGGACGCGGCGCGGTGGATCACTACGGCCTCGACCCCGCGGACGTCGACGTTATGATGGGCACCTTCACTAAGAGCTTCGGCGCCGCCGGAGGCTACATCGCCGGCAGCAGAAGGCTCGTCGACTACCTGCGGATCCACTCCCAGGCCCAGTCCTACGCCACGTCTATGTGCGCCCCGGTGGCGCGGCAGGCGCTGACGGCGCTGCGGTCTCTCTCCGCCGACCCCACCCGCGCGCTGACGTTGGCCAGGAACGCCCGCTACTTCCGCCGGCGCCTGCGCCAGACGGGCTGCCTCGTCTACGGGAGCGAAAACAGCCCGGTGGTGCCCGTCCTGCTCTTTGCGCCGGCCAAGATACCGGCGCTGGTGAACGCGCTGCTGGACAGGGGGGTGGCCACGGTGGGCGTGGGCTTCCCGGCCACGCCCATGGCGGAGGAGAGGGCCCGCTTCTGCGTCTCGGCGGCCCACACCAAGGAGATGCTGGACGAGGTGCTTGGAATCATGGAGTATCTGGTCGACTTCATTAGCATCAAATACTCCAAGCGAAGACCGGAAGAGTCCGAGTCGGAAGATGAGCAGAGTGAGGTCACCTACTGACCGAAGGAGGATCACCACATTTGCCTTCGCATCCGCACCCGCCCCCCTGATCAAAAGCTTCCCAATATTCTACCCCGTTTCAAGCTGCACAAGACAACTATTGAATCAAAAGTCAATTGCAATATTACGAGCGCCATGTCAAAAATATACCTATCAGTTACTATTGTACTAAGTACTGTACGTACATACATGCAGCATATACCGTATGTATATGTGTTTCTTTTGAACCCAAGTTTTAAGTCCTAGAAATCTCACTGACCTGCTCACTTCTCTCCACGAGAGCATCAATAAGCGACAGACAGCCAGTGTTGCCAGGTCTTAGTGATAACAAAATGCCAAAATCCTGGACAAATCGTTTTCAAAAATGCCAAATTCATGAAATCTGGCATTAAAATGCCAGTTGGCAACCCTGCAGACAGCCCCCCTCCCCCCATCAATCCTCCTCAACCTCCTCGCTGGCTTCAAAAACCAGATGAGTGGCTCACATTCAAGCTGCTTTTTAAAGCTGCTTTCACCAAGGAGGATCGAGAGAGCTTCTGTGGGCGGATGGTTGTGGATGAGAGTGAGAGAGAGGGGGGAGAAAGGGTTGGTTGGATCGCAGCACAACAAAGGTGATGGGGCGAACGGAGGAAAGAGAGGTCTTGGCAGGGAGGGGAGGGGCGGGGAGGAGCAAGAGTTTTGCATTCCTGCCTATCCGGCTCTCTCTTTTTTCCTTCTATGCTGTTATGTTGTGAGCCGTGCTTCACGTACGTACTTATTTTTGAAAGAAAATAGATAACGATAAATAGAACAGAAAGAAATGGACGAAACCAGATAATGTCTGGTGGTTTCTTTTTGGCTTTATCCGGCGTCTTTTTCCCAAACCCTTGTTCCAAGGAAGAGATTGTGCTTTGTCCGAACGTGGTAAGGAAGAGCTGCTTTGCTTCTCGATCCCGGGGATGGCGAGGGAGAGCGGGAGGGAGAGAAAGAAAGAAAAGGAAGAAGAGAAGCAAGCAGAGGCGGCAGTAGCAGCGGCAGCGGCAGCGGCAGCGGCAGCTCTCAGAATTTGCACACTTTTTTTTCGCAAACCAAGAAGTGGAAGAGGAGGAGGCTGTAGTAGGAGAAAAGGGGGGAAGGGAGAGTGAGAGAGAGAGAGCAGTGATAGCAGAGTGAGGAAAGGGAGAGGGGAGGGGAGAAGGGGGCGTTGGTGAGAGCGAGAGAGCGTCTCTCTCTCTCTCTCTCCCCTCCCTTCCTCTCTTTCCTTTCTACTAATAGTACTTCTCAGTTGTGCACTGTGGTTCGTTGACACCGCCGGTCGGTCGGCCGCAATCCTCAACATCGGCATCAGGATGTCCTGGGGCGAGTACCTGAGCAACCTGAAGAAGGAGGGCCTGAAGCACGCCGCCATCTGCGCGTACGACAACGCCTCCTGGGTGGAGGTCTCCGAAGGGTCAAACGTAAGGAAGGGAGAAGAAAAAAAAACTGAGGAAGGAGAGCTTTCTCTCCAGAATAAATGTTTGTCTGTTGTTGTTGCCCGCTGTACATGCACCGTACATGTACTACACCCTCTGCAAGTCTGCCTCCGTTTTCTGATGCCCGAGTAAGCAACTTTATCCTCCCTGCATGGAGTTCCTCCTCGGAGACAAAAGCGGCACTATCACATTTCCGTCCGGCGGCCAATGAGGATCGGGGGGAGGAGGAGGAACAAAAAAATAACAGTGCTTCTTAATATCCTACGGCCCTCTTGCATGGCGATGATAAGAAGCAACGTCCGCTCAGAGCGCTTGAAAAAGAGGACTGCGATGCAAAATTTGCGACTTTTCCACTGGCTTGGGCGCATCTTCTGAATCTGTTTGGGTTTCTCCTCCTCCTCCTCCTCCTCTGAGAGCAGCAGCTTCTCCTTCCATCGTATTACGGTTTTTTTTCCTGGAAACACAGGAGAGGCGGAGGAGGAGGCGGAGGGTGGTAGGGTAGGGAAAGCAGCAG
>JAAUYM010055300.1_pt1 | contig 15030 bp, 14 predicted proteins | sample 7278001 | NCBI WGS metagenome assembly JAAUYM01 (sample SAMN14350224, study PRJNA611818) | marine sediment metagenome | isolation source: surface marine sediment (1.8m) | place: French Polynesia: Moorea | collected 2018-08
CTCCTCCTCCTCCTCCTCCTCCTCCTCCTCCTCCTCCTCCTCATCCTCCTCCTCCTCCTCCTCCTTTCCTTAATGGGCTGCGCGAGGAGGAGTTTCCCTTCATCATGTCCCGTCCCTCCTCCCTTTCGGTCGCCCACCCACTGCTTTGTCTCCCAACTGGGTGTTCCATTTGTGCTGAAAAAAAATACGCATCCACTTTCCCATCTACAATAAAAAAAAGATGAAATTACTGTACTTATTTATACTAAATCGAAGACATCGATTTATTGGTAAGCTCCTCCTTCACACCACCAAAACTCTCGACTTCTGGGAAAGGTCCCCCCTCCTCCCTCTTGTTCTTTTGCATATAGCCTCACGCATGCCCTCCTTTCGAGTTGTTCCCACCTGGGAAAGGGGGAAGTCTCTCACTCACTCCGTCCGTCCGTCCGTCCGTCCGTCCGTCCCTGTCGACCTGCGAAGCTAGCGCACCAACGTTCTCTTCTTCTCTGTTTCACATTGCTTGCCTAAATTTAGGCAGGAAGATCTTTCTGAGCAATTCCTCTCCCACTCCCCGAGAAACGTCATGCATCTTCGAAGGCTTGTCGTGGTTCTTCAGCTCGGTGAGTGCGTAATTCTCTCTTTTTTTGTACTATGTGACAGTTCAGAACAGCATATGAGCCGGAAACAGACCATGGAAAACTTGGATCATCGCTAAGCCAAGGAAGTCTCAGACCTGGAAAGGAAACTTTTTATTTTTTGGGGGGAGGGCAGAAACTTTAGACAGACACTTTTATGTAATGCACTTAGCAATATATTTTAAAGATTTAAAAGTTAAATAGATATATCAAAATCATAGTACGAGTACATTTAAATTTACTACAATCCTTAAAGTAAATCTGACAAAAGTTCAGCTGATTTTATGTCTTACATCGATTACTCCTCAACAACTAACAATGCTCCTTTGGCAAAAATAATTTTTCTTCTCCTGCAGTCGCTCTCGCCCTCGCCCTCACCCTCGCCGTCATCCCGGCAGCCTCCGCCAAGAACAATCGCAAGTCCCTCTCCTCCTGGAAGAAAAGTCATCTCGGCGACAGTCCAAGCCACCGCAAGAAGCAGAAGGGAAGGGGAGATTTGTTTTCTGTCCAAACAGACCCTTCCCCTCCTCCTCCTCCTCCCCTGGTTCTCCTCCACCGCACGGGACACCCGGAGGAGCTGCTGGAGCTGGGCGACAAGTTTTCCTGCCAGGGCAGAGAAGCAGGTGAAATTTTTTCCACTTCATTTGCAAAACTCCCTCCCGCGTTGGACAAACAAAGCCAAGGCATCGTCATCCTAGCACAGTACAGTAGTAGTACTTCAGGTGATGATGATGATGTGTACGCCACATTTTACTTCGTAGGTTTCTACTACGTTGACGAGGCATCTGATTGCACTATTCTCCACCTGTGCGAGGACTTCAGGGCCAAGAAGAGCACTCTCCGGTCCTCCTCCTCCTCCTCCCCCTTCGCGCTGTCCAAGACGACCTTCCTCTGTCCCCCGGGGAAGAGGTTCAACGTGGACAAGGGAGAATGCGATTGGTGGTAAGTATTCATGTGGTACCTAGTAGGTACTAGTCGGACCAATGCTAGACCCGTGACGCAAAAGCTGTAAACGACTTGCTTGACGTTATTTTAAACCGCGCAGGGATTCCGTGGAATGCGGCCAAGAGGCTGCGGTGAAGAAGGGGAGCAGTCGGGATCCCAGGCAGATGTGGGTGCCCAGTCCCTTCGTCATGAACAATCCGCACAGCGGCAGCCACGGCGGCGGCGGCGGCGGCGGCGGCCACTCTCGACCAGTGGGCAACTCCCCGCTGACGGCCGACCACGAGTACCACCCGCTGGTCTTCTACCTTCCGGAGAGGAAGCAGCTCTCCTGCTACACCTGCTGCAAGGAGAAGAAGGTCAGCCAGGTGACCGCGCAGAGGCCCTGGTGGGAGGCGACGACCACGCCAAGGCCCACCGTTAGGCCGACTTGGGTCGTCACCTACTCGACCTTCCCCCCGGACCACAACCGTCCGACAACCACGCCTCGGCCTTGGGGCGCCACTGCCACCACTGCCACGCAAAGACCGTGGTGGGAGGCCCCGGACACCACCGAGTCCAACCCGTCGACGTGGGTGGTCACCTACTCCACCTTCCCTCCGGACCACGGGCAAAGGCCGACCAGGACCACGACTAGGCGCCCCTGGACGACGACTAGGCGCCCCTGGACGACGACTAGGCGCCCCTGGACCACCACCACGACCCGACGTCCGCGGCCGGAGCGTCCCTGGCTGCGCCCGACCACCTTCGCGCCGCTGGACATCAACGAGATCGAGATCATCGATGCGAGGTTCAAGGACAGGTGGAGGGAGAAGTGGCGGCGGGCACAGGGTCAGAAGAAGGCTGTCGACGGGAGCGGTACCTCACAGAGGCTACCTGCCAACCTGTTTAGCATGAAGCGGAGAGCTAGCAAACGAGCGGTGACGGGTAATTAAACAAGTGAAACTTCGCTTACTTCAATAATACACGGTAAATAATATGTAATAAATTATTGCGCTTCACGTGTACGACATGTCTTATTAACAATCAAACTGTACTTTTTACCTGAAAAATGTCTGTGTGATTTTGGGAAATTACGGATAGCATCGTCCTCCACAGTTAAAGTGTCGGAAAGAAAGCAATTTTGCGATCTGAAGTGTGAAAAAGGGATTTTGAGTTCTCTCCCTTTGCTCTCAGAATCCACACAATTGCATGACCTTCTTCCCTAGCGCCACTACGTATTCCCGAAACGAGCGCGGTGTCTTATTTCAGAGATTTGTCTCAAGACTGGAGTGGAGGAGAATGGACCCAAGACTGAGGGAACTGGCACAGCTTGGGCAGTGCTGTCAGAGGGAACACGAATTGGTGGGCAGGTACAATAAGGTGGCGGAGAAGCTGACGGCCTTCTTACAGTATGATCTACCGTAGTCTTGAAGGCAGTGGAAAAGCAAGTAAGAGGGGAAAGGAAATAGTACTGTATAGGTAGTACACTGTAGGTAGTAGTGACCAGAAGAAAAAAACATTCCCGTTCAGTATTGCTGTAATACCAAGACATTGCCTTTATTATTGTCTCCCAAACATACTGAATACATTGTTAATTAACAGTTCTCTTTTGGCTTTGGAGTTTCAGTTATATTTTAGCAACATCAGTTTATCGCTGTAAGAGACTTTCAGGTAAGCAATTCTTCATTTCTGATGTACTCTCCAATGTCTGCCTGGTGGAAGCAGACCACTGTCATGGGATCTGCATGACGACACTCTGCTGTTGACCTGGCAGCCACTCCAAAACCCAGTGGCAGGTCACCCATCGAGTACACTACCACACCCTGGTACTTGTCTGTGCTCTCAGTGATCCTGCCCAGGCCAGACTTTGTCACATTGTGCCCATAAAGGAACTGCTGCTCTGCTGACTGCTTCAACCAGATCTTGTGCTGTGCGTATGGGGCCAGGTAGTCCAAGGCAGTCACATGGAGACGAAAAGCTCCCTTCTTTGTGAACTTGCCAAAGCAACTACCCAGGGAGATCAGATTCTCTCGGGCTATGTTCGCAGCCTGGAAAAGGGGTGGAGATAAACATTTTTTTCACAGAACCGCTTCCATCAAGTCCCAAGTTACGTTATGTTGCTCACCTGTTTCATTATTTTTTCCGACACGTAGTAAACCCTGTCCCTGTGCAGCCTGAAGCAGTAGCTCCCATCTGATCTATCCAGTAGCTCCTTTATGTTCTCCCCGATGTACTTGGAGAGCTTCTCAAAAAAAATCTTGGTCTCATCCTCTGTCAGAGGCCTCATTTTACTTAACTTCCCTCCGCAACAACAACTCAGCAACTACGCGTAATACAATACCGATTGCCCTATCGGTGAGGTCGTCCCACTCTCTGTCCTCACTTAGGATCAAGTCGATCTTGCTTGTATCCTCCTTCCCTCATGTGCTGCAGCCGCCGTACTAGTGCGCATGCGCAGCTGTGTTTGTTAGCTTGCCACTTGCGAAGGTTGCCACATACCGGGAGTGCATACCAGAGCAGGAGCAAAAATACAACTTCAAAAAACCTTTTTGGCTTATTTTTAAAAAGATGTAAAAGATAAAATGCAATAAAAGATAAACATTATTATCTCTGCTTGTTCTGATTGCTAATCACTTTGTTTCTCTTGCAAGCCCCAATGCAGGTAACAAAGGCACTACGTTTATCTGCTCACCCAGCAGCTACTCTTCTAAAAATAAAAAAATAAGAGGTTTGCAGCTGCAAAAAAAATCCCTCTTTCTCTTGGATCAGCATCAACAAGAAAATGACCAAAAAAATTGGGAGCAAACGGAGTATAAGATCAACACTTTCGTCAAGGATGTAAGTTTTCACTCACTTGCCTATACCTGTCGTTACTCCATGCACCACGCTCCCAACAATAATCTACGTATCATCGATGCTGCTAAGTTCCCTGCCATGCAAACGTCGGCAAAACTTGGCAACCCCCCCCCCCTTCTCCTTCCCTCTCCTGTCCGCTTCGCACCGCTGCCAGTGCCAGCTGCCAGCTGCCACTGCCACTGCCAGTGCCAATGCCAGGCAGACAGACAATGCCAAAGAGCAATGACGCGTGTAGATCTGACGGTCGTAGCAAGCGCCATGAAGGTGGTGGCGCCATCTACGCAGATCCCAAGAACAAGGGATTTTGTGACATCTAAGATTAGGGTTTACAGATAGGAGCAGCACGTGTTCACAAGAGATTTGTATATTATGCTAAAGTATCTTATTGTATATGCCATCAAGAAACGATTCCGTACTAAAAACTCCAGATGGCGCGTTTTAGAAACGTATGTCTAAAGCTTGCATTTTTTTTCTCTGTTGTTGCTGCAAGCTGCGAGGAGCAGCAGCAGCAGCAGCAGCAGCAGCAGCAAAGAGCATCGTTCGGTCGGCCAGCGCCCATGTCAGACAGCAGCAGCAGCAGACAGAACAAAAAAGGAGGGCCATCTTCCTCCCTCTTCTCTCTCGCCCTCGGTCTATGATCATCAGCATCTTCGTCAACAGCACCACCGAGGGCACCCTCCCGCAACTTGCAAGCTCACCTCCTTCAGCCACCTCCTCAGGCCCCACTTTCTTATCTCCGTCACCTCCCTGAGGAGGTGGGGTCTCCTGTGACACCACCATGACCGCGGGAGTGTCCTGAGCGGAAAGCTCTTCCTGTCTCTCTCTCTCTCTTTTTTTTCTTTGGAGCGGGCCCCGCCCATCCTCATCGTCATCCCTCGATCACCAACTCCGCCAGGATGTCCCGGCGCAGCATGACCCGCGACATCCACGAGAGCATCCGGCTCCTCCTGGGCAAGAACGTCAAGATCCTGCTCAAGGCCCCGGTCAAGCTGGAGCTGAAGGGGGGCGACAAGACGGAGAATCGGATCCTCGTCTTCACCGCCCACCGCCTCTTCCTGATGACGGCCAAGGTGCCGGCCAGGATCGACCACCACTTCCATTACCTGGACCTGCGCGGGATCGAGTCCAGGAGGCCCAGCCACGTGGCCTTTACCTTTCTGGCCACCTCGGGCGGCGTGATGGGGGGACACCACGGCGGGGGAGGAGGGCACCACCACAGCGAAAAGACCGTCACGTACTCCTTCAGGTATCCCTAAATTACGGAGTGCTCCCCCAACCTCTCTTTTACTTATTGCTTGTCGCATCCCGTCACAAATAGGCCCAATGTGGAGTCTGCTCCCAACGCCGGCGAGGGCACGGTGGATGAGATGCTGTCGGTGCTGGTGTCCGCCATCAAGCGCGTCTTCCCCGGGGTCCCGGTGGAACGGATCATCGGCAAGGTGGCCCTGGAGCCGCCCGGACAGAGGCAGACGGTGCAGGCACTGCTGGCGTGGAGCCCGCCGGACATGAAGCTGGTGGGGCCCTGCGGGGGCTTCTCCGCCCAGTACGCCTGCATGTGCGACTACTACTCGCTTCCCTTCAGAGAGGAGGTGGCCTGGGACGTGGACACCATCTACTTCTCCCACGACTCGCATGAGATGTGCCTCCAAGACTTTGAGCACCTAGACCACCGGGACCAGCTATGCATCATCTCCTCCCTGGAGCACAACACCTGGTTCACGCGGCTGAAGGCCTCAGCCAACTCCGCCAAGCTTCCCTCCGACGTGTGCGAGCGGATCCTCCAGGTGGCGGCCAAGTCTTCCAGCCTGCAGGAGCTTCACATGCCTGGGGTGGGGGCCAGGTGGGAGTTTGTAGCCAGGCTGGCCCAGTCCGTCGCGCACAACTCTTCCAGCGCGCTCGTCTCCTTCGACCTCTCTTGCAACTTTGTGGAGGACAAGGGCCTCAACCACTTGAGCGGGGTTCTGTCCAAGCAGCACTCCAGGGGCTTGAAGCACGTCAACCTCAGCTACTGCTCAGTGACGAACAAGGGCCTGTCTGGCTTCGCTTCCGCCCTCTCCTCTGCCAGGATCAACAGCACCACGCTGACTTACCTCAACCTCGCCGGGAACACGATAAAGGACGATAGCCAGGCGCTTTGCTCCTTCTTGGCTCAACCCAATGTAGTTGCCATCCTAGACCTCTCGGCGACGGACACCCCGCTGGACGGCCTCTTCGGGGCCCTCGTTCGAGGCTGCGTCACCGCACTCACCCACCTGAACCTCTCCAGGAATCCCTTCAGTTCCTCCAAAAAGACGAAGGAGATCCCTGCCGCCTTCAAGCAGTTCTTCGCCAGCACGCTGGTGCTGCAGTATCTGAACGTCTCCCACTGTAAGTTTCCTCCCGAGGCCGTCAAGCATCTCCTCCTTGGGCTGGCCTGCAACGAGAGTACGACCAACGTGGAGCTCAACCTAAGCAACAACGCTCTCGGAGCGGTGGGGGCCCAGGTCATCGAGAGCTGCGTGGGCGGAGTCAAGTGCGTGTCCAGGCTCGACCTGAGCGACAATTCGATCGAGGCGGAGATGGCCGGAGTCATGCAGGGCGTGGCGCGCAGCCACTCTATTCTTAGCCTGAACGTCAGCAAGAACATGACCAGTGCCAAACCCAAGCACCTGCCGGCCGTCATGGAGAGCATTGTCCAGCTTATCCAGGACGAGGAGACGGTGCTGCAGAAGCTGAACCTCTCCGACTGTAAGCTGAAGGGAGAGATAAACAACGTCATCAACGCGTTGGGGAGCAACCAGTGCCTGCAGCACCTGGACATAAGCGGCAACATGATGGGAGACATGGGGGCTCGCCTACTGGCCAAGGCTCTGCAGATAAACACTCGCCTCCGAATAGTCAACTTGGACAGGAACGGCATCACCCTGCAGGGATACACCGACATTACGTACGCACTCCAGTCCAACTACGCCATGCGCCACATCCCATTCCCCACCTACGACATGCAGCCCTTTGTCAAAACCCACCCGGAGCGCGTGGACGGCATTGTCCATCGAATGCAGGAGCTGCTGCAACGGAACGCCAGTCCCCACCGCTTTAGGAACACGGCCCAGGCCTTCAGGCTCACGCAGGGCTTCCTGCTCAGCTCGACTCAGCAGATCCTGGACCGCGTCTCAGCACAGACTCAGGACAACATTGACGCGCTGGCCAAGCTCAATCCGGAGGTCGCGGACTCCGAGGACGCGGAGCTGGGAAGGGGGATGATCCAAGACGCAGAGAACTGCAAGCACCTGCTATCTGCGCTGCACGAGGTCACGGCCAGGGGACCAGAGGTCGACCAGAAGCTCAAGAGCCTCTCCCTCGAGTTGGGCAATTTCATGACGTCACACGTGCATCAGAACGTTGACGCCATGCTGTCCTGTGCGGAAAAGCAATGCCCGAGGATCATGGGAGGTCGACAGCAACAGCAGCAACAGTCGCTGGAAGACCTCGGTGACGATGCAGGTGGCGGCGCCGGAGGCGGGGGCAGAAAGACCGAGCTGAGGGCAGCCTGCCTGAGGAAGTGCCAGATCTCTCAGGAGTTTGTGTCCGGATTGGTCATGGACCAGCTCGGACTGGAAATTCACAACAAGATCAACGAGCTGAACCTGATCATCGCCAACCACATCTCCGACCGCGTCATCGACGAGGTAATAGAAGGCCTCACCTCCCAGTCGAAGGTCCTGGTGTCGGAGGTGGGATCGCTGAGGAAGAAGAGGTCCCTCACACCAGACAGCGCCTTAAGCGTGCCCATCGGAGCAGGAGGAGTAGGAAAGGGGCGCTCCTCCTCGGTCTCGGAGAGCCTGGAGAACGAGACGACTTCCCTGGCGGGCGGAGACGCCATCAGCCAGAAGTCGGAGTCGTCTCCTCTCAGCACTCCGCAGACCAGCAAGCGCAAGACGCTCCAGGGACGCAAACTGAGGCCGAAGTCGGTGACGGACAGTCACGGGAGGAGACAGCAGCAAGAGGACAAGGAGTTCTCCTCCTCGTCGTCCGTCGTGTCGGAGCTGTCGCAGGCAAAGAACGCGAAGAACGGTCCGGAGGAAGACGGGGACGACGTGCCCGAGCTCCCGTCCACCTCGGCGCTCCAGCACTTGGGCAAAGCTCGACCCAGGAGGGCCAAGCGACACGCGCCAACCAGGGGATCCGTGGTCCAGTCCCAGCAGCAGCAGCAGCAGCAGCAGCAATCCGGCGAGGACGACGACGGAGGGCTCGCCAAGTTCTACACCTCTCCGGCCAACAGTAGCTTCTCGCCCGGATCGACCCCCAGCGGCAGTCCCACCGCCACCGCCAACAACTCGGCGACCAGCAACATCTCTTCCTCCTCCGTCCGAGGAGTCCGCGGCTCAAAGGAGGACCTCTCCTCGTCCTCGTCCCTTACTCCCACGGCGGCCTCGCAGAGGAAGGCCCCTTCTCCAGACCTGGAGAGGAGGTCCCCGCTGCCTCCCAAGGCAGACAGAGCGGGCAAGGCGGCGGGTTCAGGCCTCTCCTGTCTGGCCAGTGCGGCTGTGGACGAGGACCATGGTGCTACAACGACGACAACGACCTCGCTGCTCAAACCCTCCCCCGAGAAGAGAGCGCTGTCCCCTTCCCTCCACTCTATCACCGACATGTTCTCGGCTTCCAGACACAGGGAGAAGCAGTCTCCCAAACCGGAGAACAAGGTGGCTGCCGCCTCCACCCCTCCGGCGCCGGCCGGCATATCCCCCTTCGCCTCACGCAAGACCGACTCTGAGCTGATCTCTGCAACGTCAAAGAGAGCCTCCTACGGGGCCTCCGCTGAGGATGAGAGGAGCGCCTCTTCCTCCTCTGCCCTGTCGCCGTCCGACGAGGCCGGGAAGAGGACCCCCGAGGGCGTGGTCAAGAGGGTGGGCGTCGGGCACGGCGGCAACCTCGACCTCATGGCCGAGATGAAAGAGAAGCGGGCCTCCATGGTGCCAAAAACCTCCTCTTCTGCAGAGGCAGAGACGTCGTCTCCAAGCAAGACTGCTTCCTCGGAGGAACAGCAGAGGTCCGCATTCGGACAAGTGAAGTTGAGGTAAGAACCACAGAAATTGTTTTACCTGGAAGACACATATTGTTGCGTTCTCGATTAACAACCAACACCGTATAACAACTCACTTTGCCTATAGTCTCAGATCTAATGTAACGCATAACGCTTTGGTTTGTCTTTCCTGTCTAATGTTGCTGTCATAACACGACGTCCTGTCTTCTTCTCCCTCCTCTTGTGTGGCCCGGTCAGATCTACCGGCCTGGCCGGATCCCTCACCTCCCCGGCCACGGAGTTCCCAGGCAAGTCGGACGACGACGACGACAAGAGCGGAGGGGGATCCATCGTCGGGCTCAGGGCGTCGCGATTTTCCTCATCTCTCGGAGGCACCTCTTCGGCCTCAAGGCAGTCCCCGCCTCCGACTACATCGTCGGGGACCGCAGCAGCAACGAGCACATCGTCTTCGGCCACTTCCGCCTCGACCGTGCCATCATCTAGTCACAACAACAGCAGCAGCGCGCCCATGGCGGCAGACACGGGAGGGGGCAGCATCATGTATCCGAAGCCGAAGCCCATGCCCAAGCCGCGACCGAATCGACCCTGGTCCATCGTGGGGGTCGATCGAAAGACCGGCGACGTCACCACGGTGGCGTCCAGCGGCGACTCCTCCTCCGGCGTCGGGAGGACGAAGAAAGGCGTGGCGGCCACCTCCTCGCTCTCCACTTCCACAACCTCCTCGTCGTCGTCAACGGCGGCCTCCTCCGCAGCCTCCGCCGCGGCCCTGGCGGCAGCCAGTCGGAAGAGCTCGGTGCGCGACATGATCAACAACATGAACAAGGGAGGCGGAGACGGCGGCAGCGGCAGCGGCGCTGGGGGCGGAGGCGCTGGGGGCGGCGGGCTCTCGCCGTCACCCGCACCGAGGAAGGGCAACTCCCTGCCGAGGGGAACGACGCCGCCGTCCGCTGCGTCGCTGGACGAACCCGCCGCCACCAACGCCGCCAGCAGATCCCCCAACCTTTCCAAGCAGTCCTCTTCCCCAGTCCAGACCAAGAGGAGGACGGGGGCGGAGTCCACCAGCGACGACCCAAGGATACTCAAACTGGACGACGACTTTGCCTACGACGAAGCTCTTGACGTGTGAAGAAGGTTTCTTACTCTTGCTAATTAGTCTATCAATCTGCAGGTGAGTAAAAAAAGGGAGGGACTGGCTTGTTTGCACGTTTGGTGTGATGTCAAGGTCAAAAGGAATATGGCACTGATTGCGACCTACATGTTCTCTCTTTTTTAGAAGTATTCGCGAGTGAGAAGTCGGGGAGGAACGATGATGTCAAGTCCGGAAGAGGGAGAAGAGGTCGTGTGCAAATAAATATTCCTTCTCCGCCCCCCCCCCCACCGTCAAAGTTCAGGAGAGAATGAAAGAAAATGCATCACATTTTAAAAAAGAATTGCTCTTCTGTCGTAATGGCCAGTCAATTTGTGAGATGAAAAAATTTGGGAATGTGCCATGAATGATGCTCTCCGCAAGAAATTAACCCATCCTGCTCGTATTTTTCACTGATTGCATTTCGAAGCGTTGCATTGTGTTCTGTCTCTCTCTCCCCCTCTTCTTGAGCCATTCCGTTTTTTTTGTAACCAGCATCAACGATAGCTCTCCGCGGATGCTCCAACTTCCTTTAAAATTTTCCATAAATTGGAGGTCGTCTGCGGAGAAGTAGACATACCTAATTTTTTTAAAATATTATATATTCGTTGTCACTTGTGCGCAAGAATACAAGAAAAAAATCAAGGATTCAAATCATCGGAGAAACCTCAATTGAGTCACTCGTGTAGGGCAGAAAAAAAGTAATCTCTCGTATTGTAATTAGATTTATTCTTACAATTTTAAGCGCTGGTAAATGAATGTGTAAAGTAGAGTAATACAGGTGTGTCATGTGGATTACGGTAGGTAAAACTACTACTAGGCAGTCTCCAGCTCCTTGAGGATGAGCTCCCTTTCCTTCAGCGCCTTCCACGCCTGCTCGCGCTCTTTCTTGGTTGGAGAACGTTTCTTAGATCTGGAAAGAGTGAGAGGGAAACGAGTGGATCATCAACCTTTCGCTTAACCCATTTTCTCTAAACCAACAGGAGCTTATGAAAAACAGGCATTGTTTGTAAATGAGGGGAGCAAAAAATACCTGGCAGCAGAGACTTTCTGATACGCCTCCATGACATCCGAGTCGGCCCTGGCCAGGCGCTGTCTCAACTCCTGACGTGCTAGCTCTTCCTTGGCCGCCTGCAAAAAAAGGGTGCCATGAGCAGAGAGGATCGATTTTTTTTTTTTGCACCAAATGAGCCGACACACCTGAAGCACCCTCCTCAGCTGCGCCAGGTTGTGCGCCGACACCGCCCTCAGCTCGTTCTGACAGCGCCGCAGCTCTTCCAGTATCTCATCGCTGTCCAACCCGCGGCTGCCGCCGTCCTCGCCAGGGGTCAGGATACCTATGCGTACAATGACGTCATTAAAGAAAATGTACTACAGTCGACTTCGGATTAGCGGGACTCCTTGGGAGCCAAGAAAAAATCCCTCTAATCCAAAATCCGGCTAAACCAAAGTTGCTTTTAAAAAAATATTTTTTTTAACATACGGTATAGTATACTACTTTTTACCGTTCACTTATATAAACTTTTTACACACTCACAATACCATATGTATTGCAATCATAGTACTCATACAGTACAGTGTACAGTACAGTAAAGAAAATGTTCCGCTAATCCAAAGTACCATTTAAAAATAATCAGAAGTAATTTACTACATAAAAATACTGTTCCTAGAGTAAAATCCCCCCAATCCGAAAATCCCTCTGATCGGAATCCTGCTAATGTGAAGTCGACTGTACTGTTTACCTCCCCACCTCCCGTCACTCACGCGTTTCTGTCTCACAAAACTGACCTTGCTCCTCCAGCTCCTTCCTGACCCTGGCCTCCAGGTTGTCGGCGTTGGCCACGTTGAGCGACCGGATGAGGTTGGTCTTGTCGTCCTCCCTACTGAGGCCGGATCCATCCGCCCTCCCCTTGGACGCATCCAAAGAGTCCTCGATCGAGGTCATGAGGTTCTCCTCCATGAGGCCCCCGACCAGCCGCTGTGTCAGTTCTCCGAATGGGGACGGTTCCCTGGGCAAAAAAAGAAAGAGGCGATGGAAGTCCCTAAACCCTCACTTCTGACGCTCCCTTTCGCTGCCTTACGATTCTGCTGCCGCCGCCTCCGCCCCCTTCTTTGCAATCTTGCTGGCTTCCTCCCCCTCACTCTTGCCCTCCTGCTTGTGGTCGCCGCTCTCCCCGGCAGCCATGCCCTTCAGACGCTCGTTCTCCAGGTCCTCCTTGGCCCAACGCTATAGTATAAAAAGAGAAAGCGCTGTAGAAAAAAAAGTGCTTTTTTCCCCCAAGAAGTCCCTCATTCACCTGAGTAAAGTGTTGTCCAAGAGGTGGAACTCGGTAATATTCCGACATGTCCCCATGAGCCTTGATCAGATCCTCCAAGAGCTACCAGAAGAGAAAATGCGTAAACGTGGCTCAATAAGTCCCCAGGTATTACTCATCAGTGTTTATGAACAAAATTTCTGTATCTGATTTCAGTCGGGAGTTTATACTATTAAGAGTGCGTTGTTGGTTGGGCCAAGTTGACTGACCTTGATGTCCTCCGCGGTGATGGGCGCGCAGTAGGGCTCCACGAAGGCCCAGAAGCGATTCGGGGTCTCGTTCTTGGGCAGCGCCGGCTTGGACGAGGATACCGACGGAGAAGGAGAGTCGTGGAGGGGACGAATCTGGGAGGAGGGGGGGGGGGGGAAGGCGGCAGTGGCAGCGACAAGGCCATTCCTGACTCTCCTGAGAGAGTGAGAGAGAGCGGATAACTTTCTCACCTGCTCGTTCTGCAGAGGGTCAAAGTGGGGCGTCGACTGCATCTCCGCGGACTTCACCTTGGGAAGACCGATGACTTTACCTGCGAGGAGGAGGAGGAGGAGGAGGAGGAGGAGGAGGAGGAGGAGGAGGAGGAGGAGGAGGAGGAGGAGGTGAGTGGGATCTTTAGCAATCAGAGGCCCAGGGAACCGGGACAGCTCCCTTCTCTCCTCTCACCCGAGTTTCCCTCCGCGCCTCCGTCCTGAGCCGCTCCCGCCACCCCCACAGCCCCTGCGGAGCCGGAGGACGGGCCGCTGCTGTTGTTGGCGCGGAACCTCTTGGCACTGTCCCTGGTGCTGGAGCCGACCGCAGAGGCGTGATGGCGCTTGCCAGGAGAGTCGGGACCCTTGGCAGTGGCGTGTTTCTTCCGAGGAGAGAGGAAATTTAGTTCCCCCCACCTGTTCCCCAACCCAACCATCCTCCGTACTCCGACGGAACTCACCTTCCTGACCTGTCCTCCCTTGCTGCCACCGGCCTTCGACCTGTACTTGTCCACGTTGTCCAGCACCCTCACCTCCTCCACCAGCGAGTTCTTCTTGGCCACGGTGGCCGCCAGCATGGCCTCCATCTCCAGCTGCAGCGTGTCCAGGTCCTCCATGGTGACCCCGTCGTGCTCGCTCCGGCGGAGGACCGCGTGGTACCTGGGCACCCACTGGGCGTGTTCGGACACGGATATGTCCGGCAGGGACAGTGGCAGGTCGCGCAGGTCCACCGTACCCACGGGGCCGGAGAAGGAAGACGAAGACTTCACCTTTTTTGGGGAAAACAAGGACAATGAAATTATTTTTTATATATATATTATGTACATGGTTTTCCATGCCCTATTTATAGCTGTTCCTCCTCCCTCAGCCACCGCCTCACCTTTCCCTTGCCGGCTCCCCTGGTGGCGGCTGCGCCCTTGCCCTTGGACGGGGTCCCCGACGACGATGACTTGGCCTTGTGCTTCATCTCTGAGGAAGGTCGGGTACCGGTCCACGAGCGAGATGATCTACACCGTGGGGTTCAGCACCTCTCTCGCTGTCTCCCTCTCGTCTCAGCCTCCTGTTTTTTTTATATATATAAACACCTCTGACTGCAGTGTGACCAGATGGATTTTTTCAAAATAGCGAGAGAGGAGAGGAGCCCTAAAATAGCAGAAAAATCGCGAGTCAAATTTTGGCCAAGCTCAAAAATAGCGAAAAAGTAGGGAGGTGTACAGCATTTGCCAGGTTTCAACAGAATTGCCAATTTTTTTAAAGTACTGTATTACACTTTCTAAAGTAAAAAGTTTGCTACACCATTTAAAATATATTTTTAAATACACTTCTTTAGAGTGGTCAATAAGGAAGTTTAAAATGTTAAAAAATCTAAAAACTGTGATGCCATCTGGCAAACCTTCCTCCCATTCCTCCTCCTCCTCCTCCTCTTTTTCACACACACACACCCAAAATAGCGAGAAAATTGCGAATAGCGAGCAGAAATTTTTGGCGCGAGAGGGGAGTCAAAATCGCCGACTTCGCGATAAATCGCGAGATCTGGTCACTTTGCCTCTGAGGAAGCCAGCAAGCCAGCGGCAGGCAGATGGGATAGAAGCCGGCTGTTGGCAGAGACCAGACCCCTCTCTCCTCTCCTCTCCTCCTCTCTCCTGGCCTGCCCCAACGTAATTGGAAGGAGAGGTATAGCGGAGGGAGCAGCTGCCCAGAAACAGCTGACACA
>JAAUYM010159748.1_pt1 | contig 15028 bp, 11 predicted proteins | sample 7278001 | NCBI WGS metagenome assembly JAAUYM01 (sample SAMN14350224, study PRJNA611818) | marine sediment metagenome | isolation source: surface marine sediment (1.8m) | place: French Polynesia: Moorea | collected 2018-08
CAAGCGACGTCTTCGCCACTTTGGCGCGATGGGTCGCAAGTGCCTGCCAAACAATATCGTTAACGCCGGGCATCGTTCAGCTCACTAGATGATTGAGGGTTGAGGGTTGTAGTAATGGCGCCCTCGCTTGACCGTTAGCATGAAACGAATGAGCTGTTCGAAGTCGCTTTCGTTATTCGCAAGGTCAATTTCTGTCGTGTTGACGATCAGCAGCGGTGACGACTCGTAGTAGTGGAAGAAGTCGGTGTAGGCGTCGCTCAGCTCTGCAAGGTATGACTTCTCGATTCCCTGCTCGTGAGGAATACCGCGATTCTGGATTCGTTCACTCAGTACATTCACCGGTGCCTGGAGGTAGACCACGAGGTCCGGCGTTGGCGCGTCAATGGTGAGGTGTTCGTAGATCTTCTCGTAGAGATCGAGCTCGTCCTTGTCGAGATTGATGCCGGCGAAGAGGCGGTCTTTCTCCAGCAGGAAGTCTGCAACCCTGACGGGGCTGAACATGTCGCCCTGTCGCATGGCCTCAAGCTGGCGAACGCGTTCAAACAGAAAGAACAGCTGGGTCTGCAGCGCTGCCTGGCGCCGGTTCTGGTAAAAGCGCTCGAGGAACGGATTGACCTCCGGTGCTTCCAGAATCGTTTCATAGTTGAACGCGTCGGCGATCTTTTTGGTCAGGCTGGTCTTGCCCACGCCGATGGGACCTTCGACGGCAATATAACGAGGCAGTTCGCTTGTATTGATATCCAGCTTCATCGTTTCACTATGAACACGGGTCCGGATGAGGGCCGGGACCCCATCACCCAAGCGTACAACGACCTTCGCCCGTCATAAACGCCGGCACAGATCACCCCTGCTGCCGGGACCGGGACCGCCGCCGGCGTCGCCTGCCCCCACCGTTTGATCCGCCCAGTGCCTTGACCATCTGGCGCCGCGATTCTTCGTCCTGTTCCTGGTACTCCGTCCACCACTTGCCCAACTCGTCCAGTGATTCGCCCGCCTCTTCCCGAATCAGCAGGAAGTCGTACGCCGCCCGAAACCGCTTGTGGCGCATGATGCTCTCGGCTTTCTTGCCGTGTCGCATCGGCAGGCGGAACTGGAGATTCCAGATGTCGCGCATCGGGCCAGAGAACCGCTTCGGGATGGAGGTGAAGAGCTGCTGTTTGGCGAGCACGTTGTTTGCGGCCTCGTGGCTTGCCGTCATGGGAGGCAAGCCATCGTCGAGCAGGGACTTTCGCTCCTCGACAAAGGGATACCAGAGCAGCGCCGCGAAGATGAACGCGGGCGTGACCGGCTTGTCCAGCCTGATACGCAAGTCCGTGCTGGCGAGCGCCAGCCGAATCAGTTCTTCGGCAGGCGTTACCTCAAGCACGCGGCGGCTGTCCGGGAACAGCCAGCCGAACAGTTCGTGCTGCACGAGCTCTTCGAACGAGGCTTCGCCATGGCCACTCATGAAGAGCTTGAGCACCTCTTCAAACAGGCGCGCGGGCGGAATGTCCTGGAGCAGGTAGCCCAGCGATCGCAGCGAATAGTCGGCTTTGTCGTCGATGTCGAACCCGAGTTTGGCGCGGAACCGAATCGCTCTCAGCATGCGGACGGGGTCCTCCCGGAACCGGCTTTCGGGATCGCCGATCAGGCGGATGACGCCCTCGTCGATGTCCTCGAGACCGCCGACCTCGTCAATCAGCGTATCGGTTTCGGGCTGGTAGTAGAGGGCATTCATCGTGAAATCTCGCCGATGGACGTCCTCATCAAAGGTGCCGTAGATGTTGTCGTCGAGAATGCGACCATCGTCAGAGAAGTGGATTTCTGTCTCGGCCTCATTGTGTGGTGCGCGGAATGTTGCGACCTCCACGATCTCGCGCCCGAATCGAACGTGCACGATCCGGAAGCGCCTGCCGACGATTCGGGAGTTCCTGAACAGTTCGCGGACTTCCTCGGGGTGTGCATCCGTCGCGACGTCGTAGTCCTTGGGCGACTTCCCGAGCAGCAAGTCGCGCACGCAGCCGCCGACGACATATGCCGTATAGCCGCTTTCTGTCAGTCGTCGCACCACTTTGAGTGCGCTGATATTGATCCGGTCGGGCGTCAGGTGGCCCCGGGATTCACCCATGGACAGCGTCTTTCAGAGGGGGTTTCACCGTCAGGAGTCGATTCTCTCGATCTGCTGGCGGGGCGGGAGTGCCCCGCAAAAGCGGCTTATGGTAGCAGATAGGACCCGCCATTCAGAGCGTCCGGGAGAGGAAACAAGAGCCGGAAAAGAAAACGGGAAAAGCGAAGCTTTTCCCGTTCTTAGCGAGCCAGTTATTTTTCTTTTTATTTCTTTTTATTCTTATTGGTGCATCAGATATAACTCTGACGCTATTGGTGCTGTCGTTATTGTTGTTGCACCGGGGGCCTTTACGGCTTCTTATTGTTATTGTCGGTTACTTAATAGGCAGGTACTGTGCCAAGACCTGAATCGTATAAAAATCAACAAGATAGACAATCAGGATGCGCGCAGGGGGCGTGCCCTGCTACCTATGGTTACGCATCAGTGTAACCAAACGTAACCATCATACCTTTCGGGAACGTTCGCGCGGCAGGTTTAGCTTCTGGCGCTTCTGCCAGAGCGCCTTGCGCGATATCCCCAGTTTCCGGGCGAGCTCCGTTTCCGTCATTGAATCCTGGTTGTCGAGGACAAACTGCTGGAAATAGCCCTCGAGCGACAGGAGCCTGTCCTCCTCCAGCTCGCCATCCATGCCCGGGTCCGACTCGATTGCGAGCAGCTCCGGGGGAATCTCCTCTGAATCGCAGAGAATCACAGCGCGTTCGATTGCGTTTTCGAGCTCGCGAATATTGCCGGGCCAGCGATAGCGCAGAATGAGCTCCAGGGTTTCGGGCGCGAATTTCAGGTGCTGCTTTCCGAGACTGTCAGCGTGCGCGCCGAGGATACTCTCTGACAGCGGGATAATGTCCTCCGCGCGTTCCCGCAGCGGTGGCAGCACCAGCTTCACCACATTCAGCCGATAGTAGAGGTCCTCGCGGAACTCGCCGCGTTTTGTCATTTCTTTCAGGTCTCGATGTGTCGCGGCGAGCAGGCGTATAGAGACCTTCCGGGTCGAAACCGAGCCGATGCGCCGAACCTCTCCTTCCTGCAGGACCCGAAGGAGTCTCGCCTGGGCATCGAGGGGCAGCTCTCCAATCTCGTCGAGAAACAGCGTGCTGTTGTCCGCGGCTTCGACGAGCCCGACGCGGCTGGACGTGGCGCCCGTGAAGGCTCCTTTTTCGTGACCAAAAAGCTCCGATTCAATCAGGGAATCGGGAATAGCCGCGCAGTTGAGTGAGATCATCTCGCTGTCAGCATGCGAGCTCCCCTGGTGCAGCGCGCGCGCGACCAGCTCTTTACCCGTACCGGATTCGCCAACGATGAGGACGTTGGTTTTTGTGGGGGCGACCTTGTTGATGCGCGCAAAGAGCTCCCGCATCGGCGCGCAATAGCCCATCATGCCGGAGATTGGCACCGGCGCCGCGTCCGTGGTGCTGGAAGGCTTCATCAGGTCGCACACCGTCTTGTGCAGCACTTCAAAGTCGAAGGGTTTGACGATGTAGTCGGCTGCACCCAGCTTCATGGCATCAACAGCAGACGCGATGCTCCCGTAGCTGGTGATCACGACCACCGGCACGGATTTCGCGCGCCTGATGAGTTCGGTACCCGGCGGGCCGGGTAGCCGAAGATCCGTGATGATCAGGTTGAAATCATCGAATGTGAGGTTCTCGGTCTCCTCGACCGAACCTGCTTCCGTTACCTCGAATGATTGTTTTTCTAGGAATTTTTTGAGGGAGGAGCGGATGACGACTTCGTCTTCAACGATAAGTATTCTGTTCCGGCCCATAGGGTGATGGCTTGTTGGAATCCTTGCGCTCTCTGATGTTTGTTTCACGCCACCAGCGCAGGCAGCGTCAGGACAATCCTGGTGCCCGCGCCGTCTGCGCGGGACTCGGCCGAGATCTTACCATTGTGCTCTTCAACGATCGAACTGACGATGGCAAGCCCGAGGCCCGTGCCTTTGCCCGGGTCCTTGGTCGTAAAGAACGGGTCAAACATCTGTTTCAGGTCATCTGACCTGATGCCGTGGCCCTCGTCTGTAACGGTCACGCGGACCTCGTCACCACCGTTTGATCCCTCAATGAGGACTGTCGCGCCCGGCCCGGAAGCATCGCGGGCATTTGTCAGCACGTTGACGAACACCTGCGCCAGGCGCTGCGGATCCCCGCGAACAGCGAGATCTTCCGGGCAGCGATTATCAAAAGCGACGCCCCGATTGTCCTGACTGAGCGACAGCAGGTTGATTGCCTCGTCGGTGCACTGCTTCATGTTCACCGGCACACTCTCGTGCCCGACGGTTGCACTTCCGCCGCGCGAGAAGTTGACGAGTGACTGCAGAATGGCGGACACGCGTTTTGTCTGTTCGAGTATTTGCTCAGAAGCTTCGATCGTCTCCGGGTTCTCGTCGTCGAGCTTCAGATTCTGTGCGAGACAGGCGATGCCGGTAATCGGGTTGCCGATTTCATGCGCAACACCCGCGGCCAGCTGTCCGATTGAAGCGAGTCTTTCACGATGGAGCAGCTGCTGCTCAAGATTGTGTGCCTCTGTCATGTCTTCAATGACGATAACCACCTCACCGAGCGCGGAAATGGACGCCTTGTGAAGCGTGAGAATCAGTTTTCTCCCCTCCCGGGTTGTCAGCTCTCGTCGCGACTCATCAATATCGTCAGAAAAGGCAAACGCGATCATCAGCTCGTGCCACTCTTCTGGCAGTGACGTCAGGGTTGATCCCACAATTCTTTCTGCGCTGACGTCGGTCAGCTCTGACATCGCCTGGTTCCATGACAGGACTTGTCCCCGGGATCCGATGATGGCGACGGCGGTTGGCAGGTCCTGCAGAATCTGACGGTGATAGCGTCGCAGCGCGTCAAGCTCTGCGGTAATACCGGTGAGCTGGGAATGGTGATCTTCGAGCCTGGTCTCGATGGTGTGTACGGATTCCGCCTGGCGAGCGCCCGGCCTGAACGGGATGGCGCGATTGATAATGCTGTGCGCCATCGTCTGGCCAAGCAGTGTCGACAGGTTTGACTCGATGCGATTGCGAAGTAGCGTCAGCGCATGTGGCCTGTGCTCATCGTACGAGAAGCCAAGCTCCTGCAGCGCAAGGGCCACTTCGCGTGTGGCAGCGTTCTTCCCCAGGACTTCGGTAAGTGCAGTCTCGAGCGAGCCAATCGAGCGTGCGACGACCTCGTCCTGATGCGGGCGGGTGAATGTATCCGATATACAGTCATTGGCGGCGCGCAGCTCTTCCACTGAAGTTCTCGTCGCGAGTGAGCCCACGATGAAGCCACCAGCGTTGAGCAGCAGCGAGAGGGTCGCGGCGTAGTGCCACGGATGGTCTGACGGCCGGAACAGGCGGTCTTCGACAGTGAGGGGCGAGAACAGAAAGTCGTGCATCATCGGGAAGGCAAGCATCACTAGCCATATGCTGATGCCGGCGGCCAACCCGACAACAAACCCTGTCTTGTTGGCGCGCTTCCAGTAGAACGCGCCAATCAGACCGGGCAGGAACTGAAGCACCGCGACAAATGCCAGCATGCCGACGCTCATGAGCGTGTGCTCCGAGATGATGACCCGGTTCACGACATAAGCGCCAAGAATAATCGCGAGAATGAGCAAGCGGCGCGAGTTGATGAGCAGTGAATAGAAGCTGATACCGGGCATCGGTCTGTAGAAGGGCAGCAGCAGGTGGTTGAGCGTCATCGATGCCAGCGCAAGGGTGGATACGATCAGGATTCCGCTGGCGGCGGACATACCTGCCACAAATGCAAGGATCGTGATCCCGTGGTTTTCACCGGCCAGTCCAAGCCCGATGGCGTAGTACTCGGGAGGCGTCTCTGCACCGAGCCGGTAGGCTCCCCACACGATCAGCGGAATGGTGATACTGAGCAGGAGCATGTAGGCAGGGAATCCCCATCGCGACGCGGAAAGCAGCTGGGCGTCGTCGTTCTCTGTGAGCAGGATGTGATACATGTGCGGCATGGCCACGGCCGCTGCGAAAAACAGCAGCAGGAATGAGCGCGACTCCCCTTCGGAGAACGCGGTTTCGGCAGCGACCAGCATCTCCGTGTTCTCATCCAGCCAGGCGGACATGTTGCCGGGGCCGTCAAAGACGCCAAAGAGCACGTAGCCGGCAATGGCCAGCATGGCCAGCAGCTTGATGATTGATTCGATCCCCAGTGCAAAGACAAGTCCCTGGTGCTTGTCACGGGTCGACAGGTGCCGTGCTCCAAACAGGATGGCGAAAACGATCATGGTGATGCAGAACAGAACGGCAAGACTGTCTTCACTGATGTCCTGGTTCATCAGGTGAACCGTTGAGGACACCACGCTGATCTGGAGTGCAATCAGCGGAAGCACGCCGAGCAGCAGCAATACCGTGACCAGTCCGCCGACCCACGGGGCCGGGTACCGAAAAGCAAAAACATCAGCAAGGGAACCGAGCTTGTGGCTCAGCGCCACTCGTGACAGCGGTCCGAGCAGCAGCGGCGCGATGATAAAGGCCGCGCTGGCACCAAAAAAGTAAAGCAGGTAACCAGAGCCATGCCTCGCGGCAACGCCAATCGAACCGTAAAGGCCGATAGCCCCGACAAACACGCCGAGCGACAGGACGCGAATCACCGAGTGACCGGTGAGACGTTCGGGAAGCCATTTTCGTTCGGTGGCGTAGGCTGAGCCGAACAGGATGCCAAGGTAGGTCAATCCGATCGCAAACAGCTGCGTCAGCGAAAACTCCATCCGGCTACTCTCCGTCGTCCCCGTGTGAGGTACGGGTCTCGCGCCACACGGACACGAGGCACAGCAGAATCAGCGCAAACCACACGACGTAGTTCGAGTACCAGCTGATTGGGTCTTCCGACCAGAAGCTCTGGATTTGGGGTGAAAAGACAAAAAAGCCAATCACCAGAAACGTCAGTACTCGCTCGATCATGCCGGCGCCGCGATAGGTTTCAGACTTCTATTGTAGCGCCTCCGGCGCTGTCCGTGATTCGGGCGGAATTGCGTCGATCTGCCATGCGTCAACGGCGGCTGCGAGGAAGCTGTCTATCGGTTTTCTGGCGGGCGGTTGCTGTCCAAGAATCTCCAGTGCGGCGGTCAGCAGATCAATCGGATCTTCCGTGTCGACAGCTCGCGCATGTGCCTGTTTTGACAGTTTGTCGCCGTGCGCGCCAAGAACCACAGGGAAGTGTGCGTAACGAGGCTCTGTATATCCAAGGCAACGGCCCAGGTAGATCTGTCTCGGCGTCGAGTCGAGCAAATCGTCTCCACGAACGACGTCAGTCACGGACTGCGCTTCATCGTCGACAACAACAGCAAGCTGGTACGCAAACAGGCCGTCCTTTCGGCGGATGATGAAGTCACCAATATCGTCTTCCAGGTGCCAGCGCTGTGGGCCCTTGATGCGATCTTCGGTCGTGATGACCTCGCTCGCGGTCCGAAGACGGATTGCGTGAGGAACGTTGACGCCTGCGAACTCCTGCTGACGGCAGTGCCCGGGATATACCCCGGGAACGTCTTTTCTCGAACAGGTGCAGGGAAACGCCAGCCCTTTGTCGATCAGATGCTCCAGCGCGTGCTGGTAGGTTTCAAGCTGCGTGCTCTGAAAAAGGACGTCGCCGTCCCAGTAGAGTCCCAGCGCCCGCAGCTGATCCATGATCCAGCGGGGTGCTTCCACAATTTCGCGGGGTGGATCGAGATCTTCGATTCGAAGTAGCCACCGGCCGCCTGCAGCCCGTGCGTCCAGCCAGCTGGCCAGTGCCGCGACAGTGGAACCGAAGTGAAGTGGGCCGGTTGGGGAGGGTGCGAAGCGACCGACATAGGGCTGTCGATCGCTCACCGGGTGTTACCCGAGGATTTGCTTTTCCTTGATTTCATCAAGCGTCTTGCAGTCGATGCACTGGGTCGCGGTCGGGCGCGCTTCCAGACGTCGAATGCCGATCTCGATTCCACAGGACTCACAGTAACCGTAGTCATCCTGGTCGATCAAATCGATCGTATTGTCGATCTTTTTGATGAGGCGACGCTCACGATCCCGTGTACGCAGTTCGAGGCTGAACTCCTCTTCCTGCGTTGCGCGGTCTGCCGGATCCGGGTCGTTGGCAGCAGCATCTTTCATGTAGCTCACCGTACGGTCGACTTCTTCCATGAGCTGGTGTTTCCAGTTCATCAGGATTTCGCGGAAGTGTTCGCGCTGCTCCTCGTTCATGTAATCCTCGTTCTTGCGAGGATTGTAGGGCGTAAACGCTTTCGGCTGAGCGTCTACCGGAGGTTTGGGCGGCAGCTTCTTTACCGCTGTTTTGGTTTCAGGCGCTTTCTTGGGCTCCGCCTTTTTGGTTGCTGCCGCTTTTTTTACCGGCGCCTTCTTTGTGGCTGCTTTCTTTTCGGCAGGCTTCTTGGCAGCCGCCTTGGCTTTTGTTGTTGTTGCTTTTGCCTTGGCTGTTGCTTTTGCCTTGGTCTTGGGTGCTGCCTTGGATTTAGACTTGGAAGCCTTTGTCACTGTGGTCTTTTTCCTGGTCGTTGTCGCTTTGGCTTTAGGTGCCGACTTGGCTGTCGACTTGGTTTTTGCTTTGGCTTTGGTGGCGGTCTTCGCCTTCGTTTTTGCTTTCGTTTTTACCTTGGCCTTTGTCGCTTTTTTCGCCGGTGTCTTTGCTTTCTTCTTGGCGGTTGCCGTCTTCGCGACTGCCTTCTTCTTGGGCTTTTGTTTGGCTGCCGTTTTTGCTTTAGCCTTTGGCGCTGTTTTGGCTTTTGCCGTTGTCTTACGCTTTGCTGCCATGGATGAGTCCGTAGTCCGGGATTACCAGAAGCTGTTGAAAATCGAGCGGCGAACGTTACCAGAACAATTCAGGTTCGCCAAGTGAGTTTTGAGGCCAAATGACGTACGCGTCACCCCTTCGAAAAGGTACGTTAATTCAGCGATACAAGCGGTTTTTGGCTGATGTTCGACTGGAGGATGATTCGGTGATCACCATTCACTGTCCGAATACCGGCTCGATGAAAAACTGCGCGACACCGGGTGACGAAGTCTGGTTCTCGACATCAGACAATCCGTCCAGGAAATACGCCCACACCTGGGAGCTGAGTCGCACCGGCCGCGGACACTACATCGGCATTAATACGTCACGTGCCAACGACCTTGTCAGGACTGCGGTGATCAAGGGCGATGTTCCGGAGCTGAACGGTTATTCCCATATTCGCTCGGAAGTTCGCTATGGCGACGAGAACTCGCGCATCGATCTTTTGCTGACAGATCATCCCGTGGCCAAAGACTGTTTTGTCGAGGTAAAGAGTGTGACGTTGCTGGAGGCACCGGCCAGTCGCGGTGTGGGTTTCTTCCCTGATGCGGTGACAGCAAGGGGACAGAAGCACCTTCGTGAGCTTGCCGGGGTGGTCAACGATGGCGGTCGCGCGGTTTTGTTCTTCTGTGTGCAGCACTCCGGCATTCGTCTCGTCAAACCCGCCGCCCACATTGATCCCGACTACTCGGATGCCCTGCGTGAAGCGATGACCGCCGGTGTTGAGGTGCTCGCCTACAAGACGCGAATGTCGACGCGTGGGTCTCGCCTCTTCAAACGTGTTGCTTTCGAGTTCGAGTGAGCGGCGCAGAATGACCACAGGCTTCCTCCTGACCCGGCAATGGCGAGAGCGTCAGGATGGAGGTCAGGACCTCTTGTTCTGGCTGGCGAGCGACACTGGACCCGTTCGCGTTCTCCAGCACCAGCAGGAATCGGTCTTTTTCCTTGGGACCGACAACGCCGCCATTGCCGAGCCGATCATCACCCGACTGGGCGGTCGGATGGCAGAGGTCCAGCTCAGCACCTTCGACGGTGAGCCGGCAGTCGCCTGTTACTTCCCGTCGCAGCGCGACCTCAATGCGGCGAGGTCCAGGCTTTCGGGTTCAATCCGTCTCTTCGAGTCGGATGTGCGCCCACACGATCGATTCCTCATGGAACGCTTCATTACCGGCGGCGTGACCCTGGCAGGTCACAGCGAGCAGAAAACCGGTTTTCTCGAGTTCGCCAACCCCGTGATGCGCCCTGCGGATATCTCGCCTTCGCTGCGAGTCGCCTCGCTCGATATCGAGACGTCCTGGACCGAGCATGTGATGTACTCGATTGCCGTTCACTGCGGGGAAGTCCGGCAGGTCTTCATGGTGGGCAGCCAAACGGACGTTGATCCCGATTGTTCGGGCTGGCTGGAAATGGTTGAAGATGAGCGCGCGCTGATCGTCCGTTTCCTGGACTGGTTTTCTGACCTCGATCCGGACGTGATCATCGGCTGGAGCGTTGTTGGCTTTGACCTTCGCTTTATCCAGCGCCGATGTGAAGCCCTCGGTCTCGAGTTCACGCTCGGTCGGGCAGGCGAGATCGTTCACTGGCGATCGGTTGGTGCCGAAGGGACTCGCGAGATTGCCATTGTTCCCGGACGCGTTGTGCTCGACGGCATAGAAACACTGCGGACCGCGACCTGGTCATTCGAAAGCTTCTCGCTTGAATTCGTTGCGCGAGAGTTGCTGGGGCGCGGCAAGCTGGTCGAGGACGTCGATGCAAGGGCGTCTGAGATTCAGGAAATGTACCGGACGGACAAACGACGACTCGCGGAGTACAACCTCGAAGACTGCGTGCTGGTCAGTGAGATTTTTGATCATGCTGACATGATCAGGTTTGCAGTGGCGCGCAGCCAGATGACAGGCCTGGAACTTGATCGTCCAGGGGGATCGGTTGCTGCGTTTGATTTTCTTTACCTGCCGCGTCTCCACCGGTCGGGTTATGTCGGCCCGGTTGTTTCAAATCCGGAAGACGTCGGCAGTCCCGGTGGCTATGTCCTCGAGTCGAGACCCGGCCTTTATGAGCATGTCATTGTGCTCGACTTCAAGAGCCTTTATCCGAGCATTATCAGGACATTCCATGTCGATCCTCTGGCCATGGTCGCGGCAGCCGAGGAAGACGATCCGATAGCGGGTTTCAGGGGTGCGACCTTTTCGAGGCGCCGATTCATCCTGCCGGACCTCATTGAGTCGCTGTGGTCCCGGCGCGACGAAGCCAAGCGGGAAGGGAACGCGCCGCTGTCCCAGGCGATCAAAATCATCATGAACTCGTTTTATGGCGTGCTGGGTACACCGGGTTGCCGATTTTTTGATTCCCGCCTGGTCAGCTCAATCACGCTGCGTGGACACGAGATCCTGCAGACCACACGGGACCTGATCGAGAAAAGAGGTTTCCCTGTCATCTATGGCGATACCGACTCCGTGTTTGTCCTGCTGGAAGGTGTCGAGCCTGGTGACGTGGATCGCACCGGGCAGATGCTCATGAACGAGTTGAATGCATGGTGGCGTTCACACCTTCGTGAAACTGTTGGCGTGGAGAGCTGCCTCGAAGTCGAGTTTGAAACACATTTTGAAAAGTTCCTGATGCCGAGGATTCGTGGGTCAGAAAAGGGAAGCAAGAAGCGGTATGCCGGTATGATGCGAGACGGGAAAGAGCCGAAGCTCGTGTTCAAGGGGCTGGAAACCGTTCGGAGTGACTGGAGCCCGCTGGCCCGGGAATTCCAGCAGGAACTGTATCGGCGGATATTTCTCGAGGAGCCGTATGAGTCCTACGTTCGTGAGACCGTCGCCGCTGTCAGGAGCGGCGAGCGTGACGAGCAGCTGACGCTGCGCCGTCGCATCCGTCGAAAACTCGAAGACTATACAAAAAACGTCCCGCCTCACGTGCGCGCTGCCAGGCGGGCGGAAGAAGTTCGCCGTGAGCGCGGCCTGGAGTCCCGTTACTCCCGCGGCAGCTGGGTGGAATACGTGATGACAACAGCAGGTGCGGAACCAAAGTCCTACCGGACATCACCGCTCGACTATGATTTTTATGTCGACCGCCAGCTTGCGCCGATTGCGGACGCCATCCTCTCGCTGAAGTCGACGTCGCTCGCGGAGCTGACTGATAACCAGATGCAGCTGTTCTAGGCGATCAGCTTTTCTTTGACGAGTTCGATCGGCAGGCGCGCGCCGAAGCTGGAAACGAGCAGTGAGGCCGCCTGGTTGGCAAATGCTGCCGCGTCTTCGAAGCTTGATCCGTCACCAATCTTCTTCAGGAATGCACCGGCGAACATGTCGCCGGCGCCGGTTGTATCTACCGCTTTTGTCGCGACACCCGGAACCATGAACGTCGTCTTGCCGTCGAATACCATGGCGCCATCCTTGCCGCAGGTCATCGCTACCTGCGGGCACATGGTCTTGAGCGCATCCATAGCGCTATCCCTTGATGTCGTGTTGGTCCAGAGCATGGCTTCGTCTTCGTTGCAGAAGATGAGGTCTACGCCGCGGCTGGTCATCTCGTCGAAGCTTGCCGTGAAATTTTCAACCATTGAAGGATCACTGAGCGTGACCGAAACCAGGGCGCCCGCTTCACGCGCGATTTCCTGTGCAGCCTGCGCGGCTTCGAAACCAGTGGGTGAGGTGACGAGATAGCCCTCGATATAGAGGATCCGGGAGGCGCGAAGCGCATCGTGATCGAGTTCGTCGACTGACAGGTCCTGGGTGATGCCGAGATGGGAGGCCATCGTACGTTCAGCGTCCGGCGTCACCATGGAAATACACTTGCCGGTAATGCCCTCCTGGCGACCCTGGTCAAGGTTTGTTTTCACACCCGCGTCCATCAGGTCGCGCATGAAAAAGTCGCCGGTCGGGTCTGATGCCACTTTGCAGCTGTAGAACGTCGAACCGCCCAGCTGTGCTATGGCAACCATGGTGTTTGCGGCGGAGCCGCCACCGGCCTGCTTGATGACCTGGATCTCGTGTTCTTCCTCGAGCAGGCGGATGAGGCCTTGCCGGCGCTCTGTCTCGATCAGGGTCATCAGCCCCTTGGGCAGGTCAGCAAGCGCAAGAAACGCGTCGTCAACCTCGTACTCCGAGTCCACGAGTGCGTTCCCGATTCCGTAGACATCGAAAGTCGTCATAGCTGCTCCGTCAGGTATTGGCGTTGTCTAATTGATTTCAGGCGAGTGCCTTCATGGCGCTTTCCGCTGCGTTCAGCGTGGCATTGATTTCCTCGTCCCCGTGCGCGCTCGACACAAAGCCCGATTCAAAGGGTGAGGGGGCGAGATTGATGCCGGCATCCAGCATCGATCGGAAAAACGCGTTGAAGCGTGCGGAGTCTGCGTTCATGACTTCGCTGAATCGGCTGACCGACTCGACCGGCGAGAAGAAAAATCCGAACATGCCGCCGCGGAAGTGAATCGAAAACGGAATGTCGCTTGCGTCCGCGTGGGCTTTCATACCCGTCATCAGCTTTTCGGTTTTCACCTCGAGATCTTCGAAGAACCCGGGCTGCTCAACAATTTCCAGCGTCGCGAGCCCCGCCGTCATCGCAATCGGGTTACCTGACAGGGTGCCTGCATGATAAACGCCGCCAAGCGGTGCTAACTGTTCCATGATGTCGCGCCGGCCACCGAATGCGCCGACGGGCATGCCGCCGCCGATTACCTTGCCGAGCGTCGTCAGGTCCGGCTTGATGCCGTAGACAGATTGGGCGCCGCCAAGTGCGACGCGGAAACCGGTCATGACCTCGTCAAAGATCAGTACTGCACCGTACTTGTCGCACTGCTCGCGGAGCGTTTCGAGGAATCCGGGTAGCGGCGGAATGAAGCTCATGTTGCCTGCGATCGGCTCGACAATAATGGCGGCAATCTCATCGCCTGCCTCGGCGAACACTTTCTCGACCGCTTCGGCATCGTTGAAATCAACGGTAATCGTATGTGCGGCAAGACTTGCCGGTACCCCCATCGAATCGGGTTCGCCGAAGGTCAGTGCGCCGGAGCCTGCCTTGACCAGCAGTGAGTCGCTGTGACCGTGATAACACCCTTCGAACTTGAGGATCTTGTCGCGGCCCGTGAAACCGCGCGCGACGCGGATTGCACTCATTGTCGCCTCGGTGCCCGAGCTGGTCATCCGTATCATTTCGATTGACGGCATGATGCCGCTGACCTTCTCGGCAAGCTCTGTCTCGATAACGGTTGGTGCGCCAAAGCTCAGGCCGGCCTGAATGGCCGTTGTTACCCGCTCGACAACTTTCGGGTTTGCGTGGCCAGCAATCATCGGGCCCCACGAGCCGACATAGTCGATATAGCGCTTGTCGTCTTCATCAATCAGGTAGGCGCCTTCACCTTTCCTGATGAAAATGGGATTGCCGCCGACGCGACCAAACGCGCGGACAGGTGAATTGACGCCGCCCGGCAGAACCCGCTGGGCGTCTTCGAAAAATGCAACTGATTTGGACATAGGCTACGGGAATTCGCGAAGCGCGAATTCAAACATCACTAAGGGGGTTATTCAAATTGAAGCGTTACTGCTGGTAGTACGACTCAATGTCCTCGCGGGTCACTATGCCGATAACAGAATCAATCATCGGTGCCGAGATGCGGTTGACGTACACAGCCTGGACTCCCTTGTCATTCAGCGTATCGAGCGCTTCGGTGAGGGTTGCCTGCAGCAGGACCGAGGTGACATCTTTTCGCGTTGCGGGGATCTCGCCCAGATCGACCGACTCGGCGTCCGGGTAATCCTTCAGATAGTTCGTGACGTCTTCTGCGCGCAGGACAAACCGGGGTCGCCGGTTTTTGCGATGAACCAGCAGCCAGCCGGGTTTCTCCCTCAGTACGCTCAACGCCTCCTCCCGGGTCAGCACGGCTTCCACGCGTTCGAAGTTGCGATTCATGATGCTGGCGACCGAGGCGCGATTGAGCGCCATCGACAGCGGGTTCTGCCTGAATTCGATACCCAGCGTTTCCATCTGCATGATCCAGATGGAGCGCATCCCGAAGATATGGCTTGCGGTGATGTCGGCCACAATGATGACGAGCATCGCCGGCAGGATGATGTTGACGTTCTGGGTGAGCTCCATCACGGCCATCAGTGCGGCCAGCGGTGCCTGGAACACGGCGCTCATCATCGCGCCCATG
>JAAUYM010007418.1_pt1 | contig 15025 bp, 21 predicted proteins | sample 7278001 | NCBI WGS metagenome assembly JAAUYM01 (sample SAMN14350224, study PRJNA611818) | marine sediment metagenome | isolation source: surface marine sediment (1.8m) | place: French Polynesia: Moorea | collected 2018-08
CACAGACAGACGAAAACAGAGAGGAGTGACTGCGAAAGCGAAAGACGGGACAAAAAAGCAGAGTGGGCCGGTGGGCTATTTTGGTATACACATAGGTTATAAATGGCTACTTTTTAGACTAAGAAATTTGTTAATGAAAAATAACGAGTAGCCCACTTTTTGCTTATTTTGGCTTGTGGCTATTTTTAAATCTAGACTTATTTACTGTTGGGCGCAGGGCTGGGTGGGCTTTTTCAGCTTCCCATGATCTGGCAACCCTGCAGAGGAGTGACAACTGACAAGAAAAAAAACAGTAAAAAGTTACCCTCCGTCTCCAGGTTTTTTAAATGTTAGTTTGACTCGTGGACTTCTCCAGTCTCCATGCAGTGCTAGAGTAAGGTTGGAGGTGACCTGACCTCAAAACTGGCCGCATTTGACAAAGTAAAAATATCCACCTGCGGATGCCCTCGCGCCGACTGGGATACAATCCCAGTCCCAGTTCTAGTTCCAGTCCTTCCTGACCAGACTCCTCCCAAGTCGTTTGTTTCCATCATGGGGAACCAGCTGGCCGTGGCACCTTCACAGATCTTCCCCGTGGAACACTACCTGACTGACCTGCAGGACCTCACTTTTGAGACCAGGTACTGTAAATGCATGCAATGCAACACTTCTAGTACCAACTGATCAGTGACCACACTTCATGTGTGTAAATCTCCTCCCCCCCTTTTTTGTCCTCCCAGCCTTGGCAGCACCCGATTCCTGAAGGTGGCCCGCGCCCGGTCGGAGGCCGGACATGTCGTCGTCAAGGTCTTCACCCTGCAGGACCAGGGCACCAACCTGAGGGGCCACAGGGACAGGCTGCTGGAGGTCAGGAGGCTGCTGGAGGGCTGCCCCAACTGCCTGCCCTTCCAGCGGGCCTACCTGACGGAGAGGGCGGGGTTCATGGTCCGGCAGTTCGTCAGGCACAGCTTGTACGACCGCATGAGCACCAGGCCGTTCCTCACGCCCGTGGAGAAGAGGTGGATCGCCTTCCAGCTGCTTCTGGCGCTGCAGCAGGCGCACAAACATGGGGTCAGAGTGCAATTGTGGCTTGGTTATTAATTGCGTCGACTTAATTAAAAAAAAAATTATAAAGGTGTGCCATGGAGACATCAAGATCGAGAACGTCCTGATCAGTAGCTGGAACTGGGTGTTCCTTGCCGACTTCGCCTCCTTCAAGCCGACCTGCCTGCCGGAGGACAACCCCGCGGACTTCTCCTACTTCTTTGACACGTCCAGAAAGAGGTGAAAAAAAACTGGCCATGTCTACCTAACTGAACGCCGTGGTGTTTCATTGCGATTCATCTCAGAACTTGTTACATCGCGCCGGAGCGCTTCCAATCTCGCCGCGGCGCCTCCTCCTCCGCGGCCGGGTCGTCCTCCAACCTCATCCAGACGATCGGCAGCAGCAGCAGCGGCGGCGATCTGCAACAGCAGCAGCAGGGCGCCGACCAGCAACCGCAGCAGTTCCTTCCCGACGACGGGGACCAGGTGGTCGACTCCGGAGAGCTGCTCCCTTCGATGGACATCTTTTCCGTGGGCAAGTGTCTCTTTGTGGGCTTGGACAAGCCTTGAACAACCAGTGATTTAGCAATAAGGGAGTTTTTGGATGTGCATTTGCATTTCAGGATGCGTCCTCATTGAACTGTTCACCGACACGGCACCTTTCACGCTGTCGACCCTGCTTGCGTACCGGGCCGGGGAGCATTCCGTCGACAGGCAACTGGACAAGATCGAGGACGCGAATATCCGAGTACCACTACTTCCTGTGCAGTTCTGAAGCCTGATGGGTGATGTTTTGCAAGTGCCGTTTTTTTTTCTTCTAATCTTTAGGAGATGCTGTCGGACATGATCCAGAGAGATCCCTCGCTTCGGCATACGGCCAACGAGTACCTGGCCGGGCAGAAGGGCAAGGCGTTTCCCGCCTACTTCTACCACTTCCTCCAGTCGTACATGCAGATCTTCTCCACTGATCCCACCATGATGCCGGACCAGAAGGTCGTCAGGTAGGGGAAGGCGGATCGCTATGCTGTAGGTCACCCGAGGACTTTGACATTTTTTTTTTTGCTAACATAGCTTTTTTGTGCTCCAGGGTGTATGACAACCTGGACAGCCTACTCGAGATGACGAGAGGAGACGAGCCAAAGTTCACCCCGGAAGGACTTGGTCTCCTGGTCACCCTGGTGACGTCCAACATCCGCTCCCTCCAGTTCAGCGCCTCCAAGTTGGCAGCGTTGGAGTCACTAACCAAGATGGCTGCACACATATCCAACGACATTATCCTAGACAGGATTCTCCCATACGTGGTAAGTAAACATCAGATAATGGTAGTACTAGTATAATGTTCTTTTCAATCAAGCATTAATTTAATTTGATTTTTTATGGGAACCCCCCACTGTTTGCGGAGAAATTTAGACGAATTGACATGTTTTACTTATCCTTTAACAAAGCCACGGCAATTCTGGGTGTAATCTATGCTGCGGTGCTGTTCTACTACTACCGAAGGCTGAAGATCGTCTGGAGAAGGGAGGCAGAGAGGGCTCGCTACGGCATGGTCCTGTTCACCATACTTTTTCTGTTCTCGGTGGGGTCATTTTCCTACGTGTACTATATCTATAAGAAGAAGAAGGCACTGGAGAGAAAAGCCGCAGACCTGATCAGCAAGCAGATCAACAAACCCGTCGTAGCGAAGAGGTCATACCTACTCGGGACGATGGCCAAGATCGGAAGTGCCCTGCTGCTCACCTTCATCTCCTTCCACAGGATCATGCGAAAGACATGATCGATGGATGGTTCCTTCGCCTCGGACCGGTGACACCCAGAGCTTGACTTGGCCGGCACTTGGCACTTTCTTGCAAAAATGTGCCTTCAAAAAATAAAACCTCCACACTTTTATGTCGTAAAATAGTTTTTAATACATATTTTTCCCCATATCTTGTCCTCACCCTACACCTTCCAGATGGTGATGCTCTCTGACCCGTTCGCCGCCGTCCGCATCTCCGCCGTCCGCTGCCTCTCCTCCTGCGTCTCTCGCGTGACGGCCGTGCCCCCCTCCGACGCCAACGTCTTCCCCGAGTACATCCTCCCGGCGCTTAACCCGCTCTGCTCCGATGCCAACCAGCAGGTCAGGGCAGAGCTGGCCAGCAACATTGCCGGGGTAAGAGAAGAGACAGTCCACTAGGTTTCACCTGCCAGGTGGAAAAGAGGGTTTTTGATTTTTTTTCTTCTCCTCCTATTTCAAGTTGGCAAAGGAGTCGTTGAGATTTCTGGAACTGGCGTTCAAGAACGCCGCGAGGTCGAGCGAGGAGGGTGGAAAGGAGTCCTCTCCCTCCTCCTCCGATTCCCGCCCGACTTTGCCGGCCTACGAGGTGGAGCTGGCCGCGCTGCACGAGTCGGTGGGACAGATGGCCAGCGTCCTGATGGCGGACTCGGCCAACGCGGTCAGACAGGCCATGCTGGAGGACGGCGTCAAGGAGCTGGCGGAGTTCTTCGGAAAGACGAGAGGTGAATCTTATTTTTTTCCTCTTCTCGTTCTGGGAGTACATCTTCCCCGTCCTCCCGGTACTCAAACCTTTTTGTTATTGTTGTTCTGCAGCCAACGACGTGATCTTGTCCCACATGATCACTTTCCTGAACGACAAGGACGACGCTCAGCTCAGGGACTCTTTCTACCGCAACATCGTCAGCGTTGTCGCCTACATAGGGTGGCCAAGCACTCAGATTATTGTGCCTCTCCTCCAACAGGTATTCCTCCTGTAAAACTGTGATCCGTAAGACTGTGACGTTGCCTTAATGACCGGCTGGAATTTTCAGGGCCTGTCAGACCTGGAAGAGACTGTCATCACGAGTTGCATCAACGCAATGTCAAGTCTTGTCCGGCCTGACCTGATGAGCAAGCCAACCCTGTACCAACTCCTGTCGGATGCAGTGCCCTACTTGCTGCATCCGAACCTCTGGATCAGACAAGCAACCGTTGGTAAGATGGATACGGTTACAAGAAAATACCTACAACAAACAGTGACGGAAGTCTTAAAGTCTTCTGACAGTATTATAAATTCTTCTGTGAAATGCACTTGGCAACACAATTCAAAGTTGTTAAAACCAAATGGATAGCATCAAAATTACAGCACATTAAAATTTACTAGTCATTGAAGTAAGTCTTGAGACGAGTTGGCCTTGTTTTGTATATAACATAAGGTATCTTTGAAGACATGCATGCACTTAAAAACTATGATTTGTAAATGAAATTTATACAAATCTATAGCTCTCAATTTATTATTAAATCAATTAATTTTCTTGTTGAAGTTGCACAAAGGTTATACGAAAAAGTGGGGCAAGCAGTTTTCTTTCCACATCCGAGACTTCTGTGGAACAGTGCATCATCTCGCGTGTAGTACTGTCTTGTTGTAAGGACAAGTCTCAACCCTGACTCGTTGCTTATCCTTTTTTCCAGGTTTGGTGAACGCCTCGGCCGAGTATCTTCACTGCGCGGACGTGGCGGTGCGGCTGAAGCCTCTTCTTCGTCCGTACCTTCGAACAGAAGTGTCTCAGGTAGGAAAGAGCGTCTTCCTCTTGCTGCCTAGAGCAGCAGTCTTGTTGACCTTGTTGTCCGATCTTGTTGTCCGCCTTGTCTTTAGCTAGTACGTAGATTCAGGTTTTCTCTGTTGAGACACGCCCTGACGACGAACGTGCAGGCGATGGCCGTGGCGAGCGCCCCTCCCATCGCCGGCAGGATGAACTTCATGTACATGTCCATGTTCTCCTCGCCGTCGTTGCACCTCCTCACCCTCGCGGGGCAAGACGAGGAGCAGAACCTGATCAGGGTGTCGTTCCCTCCGAACGCGTCGAATCTGCCCCCGCCGGTGGTGACGTCGTGGAAGCAGTAGAAGATGGGCGGGTTGGAGGTCTTCTCACACAGTTCCTCCGGGAGGTCGGAGATCAGGACGAGGAAGGGAAATATGACGGAGATGAGGCAGAAGACGGTGGCGAAGATGGCAAAGCCCATAGTGTAGAACTTGGAGGGACCGTTGGCGAAGGTCTTGTTTATGCACACGTCCACCTAGAGGTGTAAAATCGATCAGTTTCTTTATGATCGCCGCGCCAGCATATTGCTCTCGATAGTACCGACGGTTATAGGAGCAAAACGGATGTACTGTAAGAGCAGGAAAATTAAAACCAAAATGCTGCTCTTATATCCGTGGTTCGCTGTACTGGCCTGGATGAGGAAGAAGCCAGAGACTGCAAAGACGGAGCAGATGGCCCACTTGTTGAAGTAGACGAGGCTGAGCTGGATCCCGAATATAAAGCTGATTGCGGCGGCAGCAATTATTACGGGAAGGAATATCTTGGCTGCCCTGGTCACGGAGACCTTGTGGACCTGTGGACCAAGGACTTCGGACATGTCCTTGTTGTTGAAGTAGTGCATCTTAGTGACGGCGTAGGAGAAGGAGAGGAGGCTGAAGCTTACGGAGATAACCTGCCAGTTTGCTGCAGTAGAGAATGCGTGCTAGATGGCAATTACAAGAGAAAAACTAACTACTGCCATCCACTGCCGTCACTTACATACGCAACCTAGCCTCACAATGATGGAGAGCTGCAAGAGTAGTTGGGGCCCGGCCTCACCAAGGGCCTCGAACATGCTGAAGCTGTTCGCGCTCTTCAGAAAGGCGATCGAGTTCTCATGGCTGGGCCACAGGATTGCCTTTGCTGCTTGCGCACTTAGTCTGAAATGTAATAAAAAAAATATATGCCGTATAACTTGTTGCAGAAAATATACAAACAAAAGGGACAATTATTGACGTACATAATGGTCGGCACACCCGGTAAGAGCGACAGGGTCAGCTTCAGACCCCCGGTCAGCGCGGATATCGTGTTGGACCACGACTCGCCGATGTTGGGGCGGTCGGCGGCAAACTCTTTCGCGCAGAAGGGGAAGCACATGGCGGAGAAGAGGAGGAAGGTGAGGGCGGAGGGCCCGAAGGCCAGGGCCATTGTGGCGAAGCCCCAGAAGGGGTGGTTGCTGCCAGTGAGTCGGACGCCGCTGAGGACGTCGGTGGCCACGTCCGCGGCGGGGAGGAGGATGTTGAAGCAGGCGAGGAGGGCGATCTCTCCCAGGCTCAGCTGGACGGTGACTGGCTCTCGCTCTTGCTGGTCCTGCTGCTGTTGGAAATGGTTAGGCACGTCCTCCAAGCAAACATTGTCCCCATCTTGCTGTTCCTGAAAGCGTTGCTGGCCACCTGGCACAACTATTTCCTCCATTATAACTGACGGCTTCTTTTTTTTTTCGTTCTGCGTCATGCGATGGAACCAACTTCCGGCTGAGTTTTACACGCTCCACTCTGTCGTAATCAGCAAAAGAGTGGAAGAAGGCCTGTAAGGCTTTTCCGTGTATAGTACACTAGGTGCTGCTGGACAAATGGCATGACGGCAGAGATGACTGTTCAAAGAGCGGATGGAGAGGAGGATGCCAGTCGGGCAGGCCTGATGTTGTAATACTGCCATGCCTGAGGCTTTTTGGTGCAGCTTGCGTACTAGAGGAATGCACACAGAAGTGGCCAAGTTTTGTCACCTGAGGAGGTGCACTTTCTTGGATTCAACAACACCGTCATGTCAATGCAGTTGATCCACAGTTTCTCCCTACTTTTTTTTTACTGCAGGTGCAAAAGTTCGCCGTGGTCTTGAGCGCTCTGGACAGCCCTCTTCCTCGGCCCGTCCTGGAGGGGGTCTTGCGGTGTGCAGAGTCACAACAGGTACGTACTACGTACTACATACTCAACGTCGTTGTTGTTCTGCTCTACTGCTACATACACTGCTTGATAACATACATAACACAGGTAACACATGTAGCATGTGCTTAGATTGTAGTACTGTATATATACATATGCAGTGGAAAAACACTTTTTTAGGTGGACCCTCGTGAGCTGTTCGCCTTCCTGTCTGACCGGCAGTCGAAGAGGAGCGCCACCTCGGCCGCGGCCAATGGGCCGCCTCCGTCCGCCTCGTCGTCGTCGTCCTTCTCGTCGGCGGAGATGGACCATACTATGCGACAGCTCTTTCGCCGACTCATCTCGGACGGGATGACCACCGGGGTGGAGGACAAGCTCCTGCTGATGAGGGACAGCCTGACCAAGCAGGCGGTGAACCACGGGGCGAACGCGGCCGCGTCGGCGTCGGCGTCGGCGTCCGCATCCACCTCGGCAGCGTCGCTCCTCAACAGCCAGAGGAACGGAGGAGGAGGAGACGGGGAAAACGCGGGCGTGGTGGACCTAGGGGGAGGTCTCGCAGGGATTGTGCAGATCGAAAACTTAGTAGAGTGTAAGTAGACCACCAGAAATTCGAGAAGAATAGCACATAATGGACGATGCAATTTGTCCATCCATTCCGAATCAAAGTCAGGCTCGGTTCAATAAGTTTTTCTTTAAACCTTTCACAGCTCCAAAGAAAATGGCAAATCATCGCCATCGTCCGCTACACCACATCGTAGAGCACAGGGCCTCTTCCGCCTCCATCGTCACCGCCAGCGGGCAAACCATCAACGAGGAGTGGCAGCACATGTTTGGTGGTGGTGGCGGCGGCGCCGGCGGCGGGACCATGATCGGACAGACCGGAGGGGACGCCTCGACGGCCGAGGTCCCCTCTTCCTCCCCGAGGTTCACGGTGGGCAGTGGCGGCGAGTCTCCTCCAACGTCGCGGTCACCGGTACCGGTGCCGGTGCCGCCGCCGCACGAGATCGGGACGGAGGCGAGGGCGTCTCCGGCAAAGACGACGGCGACCGCGGCGGCGTCGGCGTCGGATGAGGACCGGGCCGGGAGGGGCGGGAGTCCCGTCGTGGCCAAGAGCTACGGCCAGGACGAGGCCTGCTACGCCAAGTGCAAGGTGTCCCTCGACTCTCTCCTGAGGAAGAAGCGCGGGGAGTATCTGCTCAGGCAGAGGAAGCAGGAGAGGTTGGGGCTGGGAGCGGGCGTGAGCTCTGGTGGGACCGCACAGCAGGCGACGGCGGGGTACTCCGGGCGGGGGTCTCCGCCCGCCGGCTGGAAGCCAAAAGGGCAACTCAGGGCTCACTTGCACGAACATGACGTGAGAGTCAGAAATGAAGCTGGATCACAGAAATTCACGGCTGAAATGCTTTTTTTTCCCCTCTACCTGTTTTTTAGGGAGCGATTGTGAAGCTTGCGTACCTACAAGACAAGGCCATGTTCGCCAGCGCCTCAAAGGACGGATGCGTCAGGGTAATTGGAGTGGATAAAAAAAAACCATCACAGATTTGCCTTGTTTGATCACGATGTCTGGTAGAATGTCCTTTCTGATGCTCCTTTCGTCCATTTTTCAGCTGTGGGACTGCCTGCGCACGGACAACGCCCACCTGGTCAACCGGGCGCACCGCATCTACAACAGCCACGGCGGATCTGAGCTCACCGGTCTCGCCGTCGCCGCACCGGGCTCCCGGAACGGCGGCCTGATGGCCACCTCCGCCGAGGATGGATCTGTACACATCACCAGGTAGGACAGAACTTCTTCTTCCTCCTTTTTCTCTTCCTCTCGGCCTCAGTTAGAACTTTGTCCCCGTCTGTCGTCGGCGGCGGCGGGGGGGAACTTCATCCCTCTAAACTCGAACTCGTACCCGAGGGCCCTGAAGTCCCACTCGTAGATCCCGTAGAGGCCGCGCACGTCGTCGTCGTCCAAAGTCTCGAAGTAGATTCGCGTCACCTCCTCATCCGGTAGTCTCCTCCTTTCCCCCACTTTCTCTCGGCCGACCCCGCCGCTGTTCGCGTTCATCCTCTCCAGCCTCCCTCCGAGCTCCTGCCTGACTCCCAGCGCCGACTCCAGCTCGGGCTCCTCCTCGTCCAGCGACTCGAAGCGGACGACGTAGTCGAAGCTGTTGCCGCAGACGGGGCAGTGCGAGGTGATGGGGGCCCAGTGCTCGTCGTGCCGCCGCTTTCCGGACGGATCGGCCTGCGTCCTCAGCACGTACTGCACGAACTCCCAAAAGGTGGGGAGCGCCGGCAGCCTGGGAAACGTCTGGACCGGCAGCGGCGCGCCGTAGTTATGCTCCTAAGGAGGAATTTGTCGAAAGAGAACGAATTCATTTTTTTTTTAAGTTAACACCTTTGAGTAGATCGCCTCTCTCCCGAATTTCGCCACGGCCAACTTGCGGAAAGCGGACACGATGCCCTTTCCATAGAGGTTGTAGTAGTAGTCGTCCCTGAAGAAGGCAGGGTTTTTCATGTGCAGGCGCTCCAGCTTGTCTCGGAAGGCAGAGACCAACCTTAAGAGGAGTTTCAAACTGACTAGTACTATAGTACACGTACATAGGTTGCTCATACTTTTCACTCACCTGTGAAAGGGATGCCTGACGACGATGAACCCCTTCATGTCAGGGTGGAGGCTCTTCTGGCGGACGTACTCGTCCGAGCTGCCAACGACGGTGAGTGCATCCTTGAGATGGTCGATTGGGTTGCCCTTTCGGGTCTCGGAGTCCTGTGCGGATAAAAACATGCAGAACCCTTTTAACCTCCCCACCTACCCCACCCCCCACTCCCCACTCACCTCCGCCATTCCCGTCAGCCTGAAGAAGTTTTCCATCCAAGCGGTGGATGCGGCCTTAAAGACGGGGCACCAGAGCAGCGACCGCCGCTCCAGGAGGAACAGGTTAGCGAACTTGCTGCCCTGCTTCTGCCGGACCATGGCGCCGCTCGTCCTCATGGCTCGGCAGTGCGCCGACAGGCGGCGAACGCGCCGGCGCATCTCGGCCTCGAAGGCGCCGACGTTCCTGCCGCCTTCTTCAGCCTGCCCCGGCGCCTGCGCAACCTTCGTGGTATCGTTGGGAGGGGACTGCAGTAGCATCAGGACTGACAGGAGGAGGACCGCAGTCAAGAGCAGCGTCACCATCAGCAGACTTCTCGACCTCCTGCACCTCTTGCAGCCAGGCGCCTTCATCATCGGTTCGCTGTGGGAATGAGAAGAGGAGGCATCGAAGCCGCTTTCTTCTCGGACATAAATGTGATAGTCCTCAACCCTTTCCCGTCCTGTTTCCACTTCTCCCCTTAGTCAGCGTTGCCTAGACGACAAACAGGAAGCAGCCCTTATTTTTCCAACTCTCTCTCTCTCTCTTTCTCTTTCTCCCCCTCCTTCCTCCGCTGACCCCGTTTCCTCATCAAGCCTTTCCGACTTCAGAGGATAAAGAGGAAGGAGGCCCAACCAGACAGCGGTCACTTAAATTTGTTACCGTTTTGACCTATACATGTAGTTAGGCTACCATAACCTAAGCTTATGAGCCTATATTTTTACTGCCATACATATAAATTTATTTTTCTTTCTCAAATATGTATGTTTAATTAATGTCTCATATGTGAGACAAAAAGGTAAAGTTATTATGAAGTATTAAGCAAGTTACCTTTGAAATACATGTCGGATATGTATAACCCACGAGAGAAAGGGTATGTCTGGTTGGTATGGAAGGGAGTAGAAAAAGGAGGTCTTCCCACCCTTAGCACTCAGAGATGTTTTCCCTTCGAAAAACCACTGCACTGCACACTATGTCGTCCTGCACGACAAAGGCACTTGAAGTAAGTCTACAAGACCTTAAAAATGAGAACACGTCTCCTTGAAGGAAAAATAAGAAACTATGTGGGGAGGGGTGTGGGGTGTGGGGTGTTCTACAGTATATTGGGGATTTTCTTTGCCATATGCTCCTTGTTTAGCTGCTGTTGGCAGTGAGTTGGCAGTTAGAGTATCTCACCGACGTCTTGGCCTTCGCGAGGTGCTTTGAGTTCAGCTGCTGCCTCTCCGCAATTAATATAGATATGAGCACCCGGCTTTAGATGAACACGTGCAGCTCGAGAGATGCTGCTTGCTTATCACTGTGTTTTTTTCTCCGGCGCAGCTTCCTTCCCCTCTCCCCCCCAAAAAGTGGAGAGAGGATTGAGAGTGGAGGAGAAGGAGAAATAGGAAGAGGGAGGGAGGGAAGGAGCCTTAAGGAGGTCGACAGTTAGGCGGAGGCAGAGAGAGGGGGGGATGGAAGGGAGAGGAGGAGGAAAGGAAAGGATGGAGCAGACTCCAGACTGCGGCTCTTGGATGGGGTTGGAGGAGAGGAGGAGGGAAGGCGGTCTGGTGGCGATGACGATGGCGGTGGCGGTGGGTGTGGCTTGCTTTCTTCGACTTGAAAGAAGGAGGATTCCTGAGAGGATGCTGCGCCTTGAACGCAGCTCTACCAATGCTTGCCTCATGTCTTCCTCCACTTCCTCCTTCTGTAGTTTTCATGAAAAAGATTTAGTGAAGACAATCGCTTGGACATAGAGTATATTACACGTTCTAAAGAAGGCGTTTTTCAGTTAGAGAGATGTCATCCAGAAACAACTTCTTCTGGTGTAGTATTTGACGAGGCGTCATTCAAAGGCAAATTTGTGCTCTGTTTGTTTCATCCATACGTCATCCAAGCTCAAAGCTACATTCTACAGTACAGTCGAGTTTCGCTATAACAATATCTTTGGTCACCCACCAAAATATTGTTATAGTGAAAATATTGTTACAGCGAAACACATCATTTAAGGGGTGAAAAGTGTACTTGTAGTCACAAGCAACGAAAATATGCCAATTAATACCATTTCCAATTAATGAGAGCAGCAGGACACCTTTATTTCCAAAAACAAATTTACAAAAAAAAAAACATTTTGAAACATTGACAAAACATTGTTAACTTTTTTACATCAGCTACAATTTGTTGCAATTTTTTTTTCTCTTGATGTGCAACAAAATATTGTTATGCCAAAATTTCCCCAGTAAAGATATTGTTATAGCGTGATTTTTTATGAAGTAGAAGTTTGGTCTGCCCAGGAAATATTGTTATAGCGAGAATTGTTATAGCGAAACTCGATTGTATTTTGTAAAGTATAGCTTGGGTTCAACATCTCTCTGTTTTCTCCTCCCCTGCTCCACTCCAACAAAAATATGTATGAGAGAATATCTGTCCTCTTTGTAGAAATAATGTGTTATACGTACGTATGTACCGGTATATGACACCTAAGTGGTTGCCTTTCCTAATTCTTCTTTGTTGGGACTACGAATAGAGGGGGGACAGGGAAAGAGAAGGTGTTTTTTTTTTCCTGAAGTGTTGGATTTGCCTGGGTTTATACAGATTTTCTAGTGGGCTTGCTGCCAGGTTTACACGGTTTCGCTAATTTGGTCTTCCCATGCCACGTACTATATTTAGTACCAGGCATGAAAGAATGCTGGTGGTAGGAAGGCATGAAATGCGGGCTTATTTCCCCCATCTACCTTTAATCGGAATGACGACAGGGTCGATTAATACACGATCTACGGTATTTTCATTTTGGTACCTCCATTAATAATGTCTCGAAAGAAGAGTTTGGAGACGAAGCAAGATTTCAATTACCTGCACAGCTGATGCCTTCTCTGTGTGTCAAGTGCACTGGCCGTTGGCACCCGCGCTGATTGTTTGCGTTGGAAAATTGCCAGTTTTCCTCCCTTCTGCCCCCACTCCTCCCCTTCAGACTAACAGCACGAGGAGAGGAAAGGATGAGGTTGTGGGAGGGGGGGGGGCAGAGGGCAAGGAGCAGAGTGATTATTAACCTTCCCAATTAATTACGTCCAGAAGGGAAAAGGGGGGAAAGGGTGTGCTTTTCTCCCTCTCCTCCCCTCGTGAAAGCATGTTAGCACGAGACATTCATACCACCTACAGTAATAGTAACGTTAGTACAGTACCGGAGGTTAAAGAAATTTGTGTTGCCGCACAATTCAACCTCTCCTCCTCCTTGAGGGATTTCAGCTATGATACATAAGTAGACGTAGTAGTACAGCATTGTGGGGTTTCTGGGCAACTTGCTCTCCTTAGTCGGTAATTGCACTTCTGGTACATAAAATTATGCCCCCTTTGGAGGGCGATTAAAAGGCCGGACAGAAACTCTCGCTCGCTCGAAGTGTTGTACTACTACAATACATAGCACACGGTATACTGGGCTGACTAGTAGGACAGGAATGGAATCTCAGGATCGACAGAGAGAGAGAGACAGAGAGAAAGAGGCAGCTTTTTAAATACTGCGACAGACAGTGGAAAAATCTACCTAGAAAGAAGAGAAAGAAAAGCGAAATTAATGGTTTTTTTCCGGGCCTTTATTACTAGAAAGTGTACAATGTACATACACTACTATACGTAGGTAAGAATGTTGTGTGCAGTCCACACAATGATGATTAGACATGTTTCAATGTTTAAATGGTGTCGTTACCGAGGAGTTTCTGGTCCTGATAATACTAAGAGATGTGGGGGCTGTTGTGGTTTGCAGCATGTACAAGTAAATAGCACACAGTAAATTTCTGATCTTCTAAGTGAGGGGAAAAAGTTCTGAAAAGTCTTAAGGAGAGAGAGAATTTTCGGTGTGCTTAGCGTTCTCTGTCCGTTCTGTCGTGTAGCCCTCAGCTCCGGACGGCGCTATGAAAACAAACTTTGGCCCTCCCTTCTTCCTTTTCCCTCCCTTCCTGACAAAAGACAGCTATTACCCAGTGCACATAGTACACTACAGTACCTAGGTGCTGGCTAGAAGATCAATTTTTCACTTCTAGGGGGGAAAAAATGCCTCGCCTATATGACTAGTGAGTGCGGGTTAAGTTGGAGCAATCAAGCATTTTTATTCTCCTCCAACTGGTCTTTCAGGGATGGCTGTATGCGCAATTGAGAGCGTTTTGCTATCAATCCCTCTCTCCCCTCCCCTCCCTACAAACGATTACACCAAAGGGGAGACAGAGGGCGAAAAAAGAAATCCTATTTCTTTCTCGTCCTCCTGCTTCCCTTCTTCCTCGTCGCCGTCGCCGCTCCGTCCGTCTCTCCGTTGTCCGCCTGTTGCTTCGTGCGTGTCGTAGCGTAGGAAAGGAACCACCTCCTCCTCCTCCTCCTTTCCTGCGAACTCGAAAAGAGAGAAACAACAATGCATTAAACTAGTCCTTCGCGGGTGCTCGGACAAGAAAGGTGCGTCTCGGTGAAAATGAGCAATGTGCGGCCCTCCTCCCAAGTGTGACTGCGTTCTGACGAAATAATCGTTCCTGCTTTACGTACGTTTAGCTACGGGTGCCGCTCTCGTCAGGGAAATTAGCAAAAAAAATCGCAGTGATTAAACTAGAAGGGAGTGTGAAACGATTCCAACTAAGCATTTTTGCCTTTTTACTATTTCTTGCCGAACATGTGCAGAAAACATGGCCGACCTTTGTTCAAAATTTAACCTACCTACTAATGCACAGGTTTTTTTTTGCTAAATTTATGACCCTTCAACGTGATTTCTTAGAAGAGATCGAGACCAACTTGGCTTTCATGGTCTAAAAAGAGAGCTTTTAAAACTTCTTTAAGCGTTTGGACGTTCACTTCCGTGAAAGTCCTGATCTGTCATCGTCCCCTTTTCGCCCCCCCCCCCCCGCTGTGCGCGGAGAGTGTGAGTCAGGAGGAGGCTGAAGAAGAAAAAAAAAGCTCTCTTGTCTTTTAAACCCCCTCCCATTGTCTCGATCAAAGTGACGTGAAATTCTAAGTGCAAAGGGGGGAAAGAAAAAAAAACGGACGTGGAGGAAGCAAGAGAGCCGAGCCCATAATCAATAGTGCACGAAAACGTTTAGCCACCATATTGCTACTTGGCCACAATATTAGCCACAATATTAAGCGTCCATTAAAAAGTTGGGGAGGAACGCAAGGTATTTTTTTCCGTCCTTCCTCTTTTTCAATGAAAAAAATGAGTGCGCATTATGGCCCACTCAAGCCAGATACGGTACTAGTACAGTGTATGTGCACGTTACGAGGGCAGGCCGACCGTTTGATTAATTAGATGTTGGGTTGGGGGGGTCTTCTCCCCCTATTTTGTTTTTCAAATTTAGCTTCCAAGAAAAAGAAATGGGAAAGCAGGCGAACTTAAATTAATCGTTTCTTTTTTTTCCACCCGAGGCGCGAAAAATTAATGGGTTTTCTTCTTCTGGGGGGGGCGGGGGGCGGGGGGGGGGGGCCCGGGGGGGGGGG
>JAAUYM010041373.1_pt1 | contig 15021 bp, 18 predicted proteins | sample 7278001 | NCBI WGS metagenome assembly JAAUYM01 (sample SAMN14350224, study PRJNA611818) | marine sediment metagenome | isolation source: surface marine sediment (1.8m) | place: French Polynesia: Moorea | collected 2018-08
CGAAGGCTTGAGTGAGTGTGTGCGGTCTCTTAATCCTTCCGCTTCTCTGGAAATGACGTTAGAAAAGGTAAGGTAAGATTCGCAGATCGACTCGAATTTCCCAATCAGCTGTCTCTTCCGGCTGACTACGTACACAGTAGTATAGAGGTTGCAACGAGGAAGGAACTACAATCTAGCCTCCATGGGTACATGCTCATTAATTACCTACGGCAAAGCCATTGGGTCATAAGGTATAATTATTTTGACTTTCTCTTGACGCAATTTTGTGACCACGTGTCGCCAGCTAGAAGAAAGAGCAAATTTTCACTGCATTTTACTGCTAAGATGATTTTTCTCTTCAAACAGCTGTGACCATGTGTGACCCAGCTAGGAAAGGACCAAATGAAAGTGTCCATGGCCACACTTCATTGAAACTATTGCAGAATCTTTTACCATAGGTGACCTCTCAAGACATCAAGAAGAATCCTTAGTAACCTTAGGAGCACAGGACTGAGTGAGGTTTCATTTTTTTGTTGTTGCTACACTTTACCACCCTTTTTATGTGGTATAGTAGAATCTTCAGTTGTTCTGACTAAAACAAAAAAGAAAACTATTGTTCCATGTAGCAAATTTTTGAGAGAACTATTACATTTTCCAGCAAAAAAATCTTTATGTGACAATCTGTCTTTCCATGCTCACATGTGCAAAGTCTGAATTACTAGTACAAGGCAAATAGCAGGCTCAAGATTCTCTCATTTTTTTTCATGGCATCGTCACTTTCGAAAGAAAAAAAATCACCTTACGATGCAGGCTCAGTGTCCATCTTTTCTTCTGCTTCCTCCTTGGCCTTCTTGGCTTCCTGTGCATCCTTCTTGTTGCTCATAGACAAAAACAGTGACTGGATGGACACTCGCTTCTTTTCCTTCTTCGGCTCAATCTTCTTTGTACTACCAGTCCCTCCCTTTGATGCCACTTGGGATGGAGATACCATTGGGAATAGCACTGGCGATGCAGCGGCAGCTGGGGCAGCAGGGGCCGCCACCGGAGTGAGGGAGGCACGCTTAGGCTTCTCATTGATGTAGCTCCAGTTGTTGGGCACCTTTACCTCAGTGGCCATCTCCTGTTCCTTCAGCACGGATGGCTTGACAACCCAGCATGTCTTGCCCAGCATGGGGCCCTCCCCTTCGAACCTCTTGTAGTCAGCAATCTCCAAGATGCGTTCGAGGATCTTCCTCTTAGGAACATCACACCTGAAAAAGGGATCATTTGGACAGTGAAAAAGTCAAGCTTGGAATAAAACTCGACTTGTGAAAACTCACCTGTCTTCTACTATGCTTTTGGGAGTACTGGACGATTCGCCTTGCTTTCTCTCGCCAGTAAATTCATGCGGAGGCGAAATGGTTTCCTCTTCGTTCTTCCTCTTTGCAAGAAAGGCCACAAACTCCTCTACCATGAACTTCTTGTTGCTCGTGTTGACGTGCACCAGTCTGATAAGGTCCTTCATTGCGTCCTCTGGGAACACTGCCTTCCCCTTCTTGGTCTTGTTCGCAGACCCAGACGGGTTGATGTCGCTTTTTCCCGGGGTGCCAGACCCAGACAAGAGGGCCACCTCAGAAGGAGAGGATTTATGAGATGATCTCATGGTTGGGATCGGCACGTTTGGCATGGTGAGGTTGCCATCATTGAAGAGGCTCACCGCTGCAAACGGCTTCAGGATCTTAAGCAGCTGCTCATAGGCTGCCTCATTTGTGTTTTGGCTGTCCCTGATCCACATGCATCCAAAGATCCTTGGCTTCAGCTTAGCTGGCTTCTTCTTTTTATACTGCTCCTCAAACTGCTGGGCCCGTAGTCTCTGCTTCTTCTGCTCCAGCTCCTCGTCGTACTCAATCTCTCCTTCCTCACTATCATCATCCTTGTTGATCTCATCCTTATCCAGGACACCATGGCCGACAAAGAAGCCATCATCATCATCTTCCTCCTGCTCACCCACCTCCACCTCTTCCTCCTCCTTGTCCTTCTCCTCATCTGACAGTGACTCCCCCTGCTCCTCCTCCTCCCAGTCATCATCAGAGTCATACTCGTAGTCAAAGCTAGCACAATCCTTGGCAAAAGGCCTCCTCCCAGTCACGAGGGTTGACCTCTTGCTCCAAGTACCCCAGTATGGCGGCCTTTGGTTCTCACAGAACTGCAGCAATTTGGCCTTCATCCTCTTCTGGGTCTTTTGCAGTTCATCCTCTTCGGCTGTCATGACAATCCTACTGGAGCTGTCTGCCCCCAGCACAGCATCATCCACTTCTTCATCCTCCTCAATGATCTCAACCTCATCGTCATCGTCCTCCTCTCTTTTGACCTCTTCCAGTGGCCAAGTCTTGCTGCTCCTGCCAGTTACGTAAGAGCTGCTTTGCATGACCTTCAGGTAGAGCCTGAACTCAGCTGTGTCCTCTCCAGAACCATGCAATATCTTCTCTATGATGTCACGGTGCTTCTCCCTCTGTTCCCTCCTGAGGACCGGAGCAACCCTCATGTTCTTCTTGATCCTGAACTGAGTGAAGTGCTTGTTTGTCTGCTCCTCCTCCTTGGTGTGGCTGCTTTCAGGCATTGGTGGGGCAGCCTGCTTAATGAAGAAGCTCTTGAAGTTCTTTGCCTCCTTCTCAGCTTTCTGCTTCTCCAGGTCTTCTTGTCGCTTCTTCTCCTGGAGATGACGGTCCTTTTCCTCTTGCTTCTTCTGCTGCTCAGCGATCTTGGCCTCTGCCTTTAGCTTCTTTTCCTTTTCTTTCTCCTCCTTTTCCTCCTCCCGCCTCTTCTTCTCCATCTCCTTCAGCAGTCTGTCTGCCTCCTTCAAGGCCTCCTTTTCCTTCTTCAACTTCTCCCTTTCCATTTCCTTGGAAACTTTTTCCTCCTCTTTTTTCTTCCTTTCTTCCTCTCTCTTTTTTCTCTCGATCTCTTTCTTTCTCTCCCTCTCCAATCTGGCCTCCTCCTTTTGCTTCTCCTTCTCCTCCTTCTTCTTTTGCATTTCCAGCCTCCTTTGCTCCTGCTTAGGTGTCAGCTTTTTGGGTTTCTTGGCCGACTCGGAGGATGCTCCGGAGGATGGAGTTCCCGGTGTTGTGACAGCCACTGCCACTCTCTTGCGAGGCTCTGAGGATGGAGTGCCAGCAGATGAGAGGTTCCTTGGAGTGGAAGGAGAGGGCGGTTCTTTCTTGGCAGAGTCGGTCAATTTCTTGAGCGCATTGTCCAATCTAAAAGTTTCATCAGAGCGCAGGACTTCTTCCAGATCTTCCTTTTCTTTCCTCTTGATGTCCAGCTTCTCCTTGATCTCTGCTGCCCTGTGAAAGTCCTTGGAGTCGGCGGCTTTCTCCATGGAGTCGTTCAGCTCGTTGACAGCCACTGACACCTTGGCTATGGCCACCTTCAGTTTAAACTTCTTCTCCTCCAGGACCAGGGGGCTGGAAGAAGATGCAGGGGAGTGAGGCTTGACGGAGGAGGCGGCCGTCTTTGGCGTGGTTGGCAAGGCAGGCAGTGCCTCCTTGGGCACCACTTTGGGCGACCCATCAGCCGGGAGGAGCGGGAGCCTCTTCTTGGCCTTCTTGTCCTTCTTTGCACCGCTGCTTGTGCTCCCCTCCGATGAGGTTGACTCCCTCTGGGATTTGTCCGAACTCTTTCCCAGGAAGACGGTCTGGATCCTTCGCGGGGTCTTCTTTTCCTCGGTCTCCTTGTCCGGAGCGTTTTCCTTGGTGCCACCGCATTCTGGAGGTGCACTCTTGCCCCATTCGCTGACTACCACCTTGCTGGGTGTCACTTCTTCTTCGGACTCCTCTGACCTCTTCCTCTTGGCAGATCCGCTGGAGTTGGGCTCCTCCTTCTTGACCTCTGCCTTCTCCTTGGCCCTGGCCTCCTCCTGCTGCTCCTTCTTGTTGATCGGGGCGAAGGGCAGCCTCAGCTGCTTCAGCTTCTTGGCCTTCTTGTCGTCGACCTGTGACTGGGGCGACTTGGTCAGGTCCACCTCGACGTCACTCGGAGTGCCGCTCATCTTGACCCTAAGGAGGAGAGGGGTGAGGACGTCAAAGTTGTTGCACTTGCCAGACCGGAGACCGGAGCTGACGGGGTCAGGCAGGGGAAGGGGGGGGCGGCTCTTCGGAGGAAAAGGCGACGTGATTACGTACTGGAAATTTGGGAGGCAGTGGAAATCGAATTTGGAAGTGGGGAAAAGACTTCAGGCAGGCAGACGGCCTATTCTTCCTCCTCTTGCACCCCTTCCCTGCCTCCGCGCCTCCGCGCCTCCGCTCCGACCGTCCCTGTAGGACCGTAGCCCGTCGACCGTCGTCGTCTTTCCCGCACAAAGTTGTTCTGTAGTCTTTCCAGCAGGGTTGCCAGGTTGGGCAAAGGAAAAAAAAGGAGAGAAAGGCAGTAAAAAAAGACAGTGTCAAGAGTGTCAATGGTCAAGAGTGTCAAATTTTTATAAACGAGTTTCTAAGGCAAAAATTGCGAGAAAAAAAGAAGGAGACCGTTTTTCTCAATCTGGCTTGAAAAACCCACTTTGGCATCCCTGCTTTCCCGGTCTTTTTGTGCGCCCGCCGGAGCCAGGTAGCTTCTCGCGAGAAGTGATGAAGAAGGTAGAACGAATGTCGCCACATCTTTAAAAGGTCCCACAGCCTGCTTCAGAGATACCTAACCCTTTGCGGAGTTCTCCGCGCGACGGCACCGCTGCTACTTGACCCAACCTGATGCAACCTTGGGAGTGTGGATTTTCGGGACTTGCCCCGTAGATGTGTCTGCTCTTACGACTTTTCCCCCATAGACCTTGCCTGCCCAGGCATCTCACGAACACGGAGAGTACCTCAAACCCTGGTAGTTTTCCCCCGGCATTAAAAGAAAAAAAGAAGCGATGTATATTTTCGAATCTGGCAGTCGCAAATCTAAAAAATTGGAGGAAGCAGGAGAAGATTCGGTCGGTCGATCTTGGTCAGTTCTTTTTTTCCCTCCTCCCGACTTCCGCGGCCCAGGCCAGGCCAGGCCAGGCCAGGCCAGGCGGCGCCCCTCCCCTCCCCTCCCCTCCCCTCCCGTACCTCATGCATGCACGTTTCTGCGTCCTCCTCCTCGCCTCTTCAGCCCCAGCCCGACACAACACTCGACACGAGGGCAGCAGCAGCAGCAGCAGCAGCAGCAGCAGCAGCAGTCATTGGCCCCCGCCAAAGAGAACAAGAGAAAGGAGAAAAAAAGGAAGGACTGAAGGAAGGAAGGAAGAACCCTCTCCTCTTCTCTTCTCTCCTCTCCTTCCTCTCTTTCTCCCCTTCTCTTTTTTTTCTCCTTCTTCCCCCGCGGCTTCTTCTTCCCTCTCCTCTGTCTGCGCCGTCTATGCCGCCGCCGCCGTCGCCGCTGCCGCCGCCGCCGGCCGCAGCCGCGGCCGCGGCCCGACGGACGGTTCCTCTTTGCCTGCTTTGCTGCTCTCGAGATCGAGAGAAGAGGAGAGAAGAGGAGAGAGGAAAAGAAGAATAACTCTTTCACATCTTCCAAATTTTTCCTCCACGAGAAGAGAAGAATTTTTTTTTTATCCCGGAGTGAGCCGACCTCGGATCGCGGTCTCCGAGGCCCAGTTGGACAGGTGAGGAGCGGCCCTGCCCCGGGCCAGGCTGAGTTAGCTCGAACCCCGAGAACCCACCCACTTTCCCCCTCCTCCCCCGAAATGGCCCTCCTCCCCCTCCCCCATTTCTTCAGTCGGCCCGCACGGCAACAAAGCCGTCGGGCGGAAAAGTGGGCGGACGACCTCATGACATCCCCCTCGAGTCGGCCCCCAAGCCAGCCCGGAGGAGTCCCGATGCCCCGAGAGCCCAGTGTGCCCCCTCCGGTGGAACCGGACTCGAGGGGAGGAGGGGTGGGTTCCATGTTTGTGTTGTTGCTGCCCCCGCTTCCTCTTCCTCCCGCCCCCCTTTCTTTCTCCCGGCCCCACTCCTCCTCCTCCTCCTCCTCCTTTTCCGTCCCGGCCGGCGACGACGACTCCTGCAGCAGTGCTTCGAAGTAAAGCAGGAGGAGGACGGAACGGACTTTCTGTCACGGTCTGACTGCCTCTCTCTGCTCTCCCTCCCTCCCTCTCCCTCTTTTTCTGCTTGGCCCTCGTCAGTCCGTGACTCAGCATACCTCAGTCGTGAAGGCCAGCATAAAAACGACAGCAAAAGGGAGAAAAAAAAAGTCACCTCCACAAAGGAAGCCCTTTGTTCGCACCCTCCGAATCCCCCCTTCCCGATCCCCTCCCCGTCCTGCCTCCGGGGCGGCCTCCGGTGCACTCCACTCTCCCCCACCCACCCCCACCCCCCGCCCTGAGGCGCGGGCTCGTCCCGTTTCCGCCCCCGCGATTGGCGTCTGTTGGAGCGAAGAGGAGGTGGTCGTCAGGGAGGAGTCCAACGGCGACTCCGCCCCTCGAGCACGCCTCCTCCCCGGCGAGCCACGCCGGGCGCAACGAGTGAGTCAGTGGGGAGGGGACTGAAACCTGGACTGGGCCCCTCCCGGGGGGGGGAGGAGGAAGGACTTAATAATTGAAGTACCTACTGCAGTAGTAGTCCCCACTCGTGACCGAAATCGATACCAGATTGGTTGGCCCTCTTTGTCGTCATTTCCGGTCTCCCCCTCTTCCCACCAACACGTTTTACCTCGGCTTTTTTGTGTGTATTCTCTCCCCCCGCCTAGATGCACGGCGAGCTCAAGTCTCCGGATAGCAAGAAGCGCAGGATGGAGACCTCTTCGAAGAACGGGGCGTCGAAGGAGGACTCGGCCAACGGCAGCGCCAAGAACGGCGCTTCCGGCGGCGGTGGCGGCGGCGGCGCCTCCTCCTCCTCCTCGAGCGGGAACATCGACGAGTCGCTCTACTCCAGGCAGCTTTACGTGCTCGGACACAATGCCATGAAGAAGATGGCAACCTCCAAGGTAAACCAGTCATTCTAGAAACCAACTCTTGTCAAGATTGCCAGAAGGTTTGCGCATTTTCAGGCTCTTTGCGCATTTCTTTCAAGAAACGTCCTGCACATTTTGAACACCACAGCAACACAGAAAAGAAAAAACAGCAAAAAATGTCTTTTGTCTTTTAGATTCTGATCTACGGGCTGTCTGGCTTGGGCGCCGAGATCGCCAAGAACGTCATCCTCTCCGGAGTGAAGTCCGTCCGCCTCCACGACGACCGCACGGCCAACTGGTTTGACCTGGCCTCGCACTTCTACCTGGGCGAGAAGGACCTGGGCAAGAACAGGGCCGCGGCCTCGCTGGCCAAGCTCAAGGAGCTGAACGACTACGTGGAGACAACCGCCTCTGAGGGGGACCTGGACGAAGACCTCATGAAGCAGTTCGACGTGGTGGTGGCCGTAGACCAGACGCTTGACACGTTGCTCAAGATCGGCGACGTCACCCACAAGAGCGGGATTAAGCTGGTGGCGGCCAACGCCTTGGGCCTCTTCGCCGTCGTCTTCAACGACTTCGGGGAGAACTTCGAGGTGACGGACCTGAACGGCGAGCAACCGATCTCGGCCATGGTGGCTGGAATCACTGCGGACGGCGTTGTTACTTGCCAAGATGAGCAGAGGTAACTTGCCTTGCTTTTTTTTTTTTTTTTTTTTTTCATTGACCTGTAATTTTATGAATTTTCTGAACGTAGGCACGGGTTCGAGGATGGCGACTACATCACTTTCAGCGAAGTGGAGGGCCTATCCTATCTGAATGGTTGCGAGCCCATCGCGATCAAGGTCCTGGGGCCTTACACCTTTAGCATAGGAGAGGTTCGAAAGCTGTTCAGTGGATGCATGAACGGCAGAATTAAAAAAAATATCTTCTCGAACAGATCCCATCGGACAAGGGCCAGTACGTGAAGGGCGGAGTGGCCACCCAGGTCAAGCTGCCGAAGGGGTTCTCTTTCAAGTCCCTCCGCGATTCGCTGAGGGCAGAAGACTGCCTCATCTCGGACTTTGCCAAGTTTGATCGTCCGGCGCAGATCCAGATCTGTTTCCTGGCGCTCAACGACTTCCGCAAGGCCAAGGGCGGGCGGATGCCGGCCTCTTGGTCGGACGACGACGCGGCCGAGTTCGTCAAGATGGCCGAAGAGGCGGCCAAGAGGACGTTTGGGGCCGAAGCGCCCGAGATCGACGAGAAGGTGGTCTCCATCTTCTCCAAGGTGTGCGCCGGAAACCTTTCGCCCATCGCTGCCTCCTTTGGAGGTCTCGTCGGCCAGGAGGTCCTTAAGGTAAATTCACAACCGAATCCAAGTCGTCTCCTGCCGTTGTAAATCAGTGCTTGCTGTTGTGCCCCACCCAAACGCCCTCAGGCCGCGTCGGGCAAGTTCATGCCGATCAAGCAGTGGCTTCACTTCGACGCCCTGGAGTGCCTTCCACACCAGAATCCCACCGAGGAGGAGTGCAAGCCGACGAACTCCAGGTACGACGGCCAGATCGCAGTCTTCGGGAAGGCCTTCCAGGAGAAGATTCTCAAGCAGAAGTGGTTCGTGGTCGGGGCCGGGGCCATCGGTTGCGAACTACTCAAGAACTTCGCCATGGTGAGTGACTTGGGGGTGAGGGGGGATTGGGGAAACATTGAAGACATCTGCAACGTGCGCTTTTCTCCTCTGTTGTACATGTCAGATCGGCTTGGGAGCTGGCAAAGGCGGAAAGATCATCGTCACGGACATGGACGTCATTGAGAAGTCGAACTTGAACAGACAGTTCTTGTTCAGGTAAGACGAGTAGGTTGGTGCTTTTTCAAGGTCGGAAAATATAAGATTTTTATTCTTCTGCTTAGGCCCTGGGACGTTCAAAAGACGAAGTCATCTACGGCGGCCAGGGCCATCCGCGTGATGAACCCGAATATGAACGTGGAGCCACAGGAGAATCGTGTTGGCCAGGAGACCGAAGACGTTTACAACGATGAGTTCTTCGAACAGCTGGACGGTGTCGCCAACGCTCTAGACAACGTGGATGCTAGGACGTACATGGACAGGAGGTGCGTGTTCTACCGCCTGCCCTTGCTTGAGTCGGGCACCCTGGGCACCAAAGGCAACACGCAGGTCGTCTTGCCTGACCTGACGGAGTCGTACAGCTCGTCCCGCGACCCGCCAGAGAAGTCCATCCCGATCTGCACCCTGAAGAACTTCCCCAACCAGATTGAGCACACGCTCCAGTGGGCCAGGGACATGTTCGAGGGAACGTTCACGCACGGTCCTCAGACTGCTCTGAGGTTCCTTCAGGAACCCGACTTTGTCGACAAGACGCTTTCTGGCGGCCAAACTGGACAGGCGACCGACCAGCTTGAGACGGCGGTGCAGCTGCTCAAGTTTGAGAAGCCCGACAACTTTGACGACTGCGTCGCCTGGGCAAGGCTCCTCTTCCAGGAGCTCTTCCACAACCAGATCAAGCAACTCCTGCACAACTTCCCTCCGGATCAGACCACGTCCACCGGGCAGCCCTTTTGGTCGGGTCCCAAGCGTTGTCCGAAGGCGGTGGATTTCGACTCCTCACTCAAGCTTCACATGGACTTCGTCGTTGCCGCCGCCAACCTCAGAGCAGAGGTTCGTGAGCATGGCTGTGGGATCAAGCACAACTATAGTATTCACCTCTCGTTATTTCCAGGTCTTTGGCATAAAAGCGAATCAGGATCGCAACGAGATTCTGCACATCCTGAAGAAGGTCAACGTGCCCGAGTTCAAACCAAAGGATGGCGTGAAGATTGCTTCCACCGAGGCGGAGGCGGAGGCATTGGCCAACCAGGCTGTCGTGGGGGACCAGGCTCATGTACGTAATACAGTGGAACTGTTAATGGGACTGGGGTTAATTGGAAGTTTTGGTTAATCGGGAAATTTTTTTTGGGTGGAAACAGGCTTTATAGTGCTGCTACGTCAACCAACTCTAAAATGTGAAATTGGACTATCTTCCGACCTGCCCTGATTGTCGGGATTTCACGTTTTGCTTAATTCACTGCGGAAAGACACTCAATGAACGCTGTTTTTTTATTCTAGCTGGACAGTATTGTCTCCGAGCTGCACAAGCTCGACAAGAGCAAGATGCACGTCCACCCGTTGGACTTCGAGAAGGACGACGACTCCAACGGCCACATGGACTTCATCGTTGCGTGCTCCAACCTCCGCGCGGAAAACTACTCCATTCCCCCGGCCGACCGCCACAAGAGCAAGGGTATCGCCGGCCGCATCATCCCCGCCATCGCCACCACCACTTCCCTCGTCGGAGGTTTCGTCGTGCTGGAGCTGTTCAAGGTGGTGCAGGGACATGACAAGCGAGAGGACTACAAGAACGCATTTGCGAACTTGGTAAGTGAGAAGGAGGGGGAAAAATTGGGGAGACTTTTAAGCAAGAGTGGATAAATAATTTGCTCCCTTTTTTTTACCTTTCCTCAGGCTCTCCCTTTCGTCACCTTCAGTGAGCCGATGCGTCCTGCCTCCCAGCGCTTTTACGAGCGCGACTGGACCCTGTGGGATTGCTTCACGATCGACACCAAGAAGCTCGGAAAGGAGCTCACCATGCAAGGCTTTATCGACTACTTCAAGGAGAAGGAGAACCTCGAGATCACCATGATCTCGCAGGGAGTGTGCATGCTGTACGCCTTCTTCCAGCCTCCCAACAAGCGCGAGGAGCGCATGAAGATGGAGGTGTCCAAGGTGGTGGAGACCGTCTCCAAGAAGCCCATCGCCCCTCACGTGCGAGCACTGGTCCTCGAGATCTGCTGCAACGACGACACGGGTGAAGATGTTGAGGTGAGTGGCCTAGTCATTGACTTCATTCCTTTAGTCCAGGCCTGATGAGTAGTACCCTATCCATCTCTCCCCTTGCAGGTCCCGTACGTCAAGTACGTGCTTCCCGTGCGGAAGTAGTCGGAGGAGGAGGAGGAGGAGGAGGCGGCGGCCTCGTCTCGGATAACTAAATTTTAAGTGATGTAAAGGACTTTCTGCTGCGTCTTTCTAGCGGGAAAAGATGCGGCCTGCCTACACCCCCCCTCTTTTTTTTGGTGCGTGTGTTCCTCGGTGTGCGAGAATCGCGAATGGATTTTCAAAAAAATATCATCAGAGTGTTTTCACGCCCGGTGGGTCAGTGGTGGACGCGCCGCGAGCTCTTAGAACGACAAGGAATAAAACTTTTACCATAAAGCTTGCTGTTTTTCTTCCTTTTTTTCTTGGTTTCATGTTGGGATCCCCGGTGACAGCCTCTACACTTGGCTACACAACCAAAAAAATCGCCCAACCTTGGCTTTGTAGTTACATACGGACATGATCCAAAAATCACCTGAAACCCTAGCAGTATAACTTAACAAAAGACCGAGTTTACAATGCATTTTTACTAGCTATGTCGTCATGCTCAACTTTTCAAAGATGTTCAGAGCGGTTCAGTGGTCCCCAGTGGGACGTCTCTTCTCTCTTCTGCGACATTGCCCTCCCCATGCATGGCCTCTCGGTCTTCCGCTGCCCCTCGAGCCCAGAGTCCCTCCTGGCGCACCCTCTCGACGTAGGCCCTCCACCCGCCTTCGAAGCCACAGACGCCGAAGAAGAAGATGACGAGGAAGAGGAGGCCTACGCCCGCCCAGAAGGCGCCGTACACCAAGAACTGCTGCCTTGGCGGCAGGGAGAAGCCCACGGAGTCATCGGCCACTGCCATGGTCAGCGCGGTCTGGAAGGCCAGCGCCACGAAGGTGTTCACGCCGAAGACGAGGCCGTAGCTGGTGTCACGGATATTCTGTGCCACTTCGTAGCTGAAGCAGTCATAATTCCCAGCTCTCAAAGGAGAGTCTTGATGATTAAATAATGTGCTACTAAAAGCCACCTTGCGACGGTGATGAGCATCTGGTAGAGGGCTCTGAAGGCGACGTATCCGCCATAGGCCACCACGATGTGGGAGGTGGAGGCCATGGCGGCAAGGACGGCGCCGGCCGACGCGGAGAGCACGAAGAGCACCGGCTCGCCCAGGAGCGACCAGTTTGCGCGCACGAAGCCGAAGGCGAACGACAGGCAGGCGCCTTCATTTGGGGAGGAGAGACTGGCATCTCAGGCAGGTGCCAAAACTTGTGTTGCTACAACGCTACCGGCCAGTGTGGTGATCGCCTCCACGGCACCGTTGTAGATGTGCCCTTCCCCCGCGTCCTGCACTGGCTCGATCGTCTCCCACAGCGGCTGAATGTAATTTCCCACCTATGGAAAGTACATAATAGGTAGTACATGTACTACAGTACATCATTGCAACTGAGGGCAACTCAACACGGTGTGAAACCAAAAAAAATTACTTACCTGAAAATTTCCACACATCCCCAACGCCCACCAGAGACTCCATTTCGCCACGTAAGGTGAACTAAGGATTTAAAAAATGTATCCAGCTTGTATATATATATTATGTTTTTAGGCATATTAGAATAGCACATCTTCACAGTATAATACTACCTGTAGGCCGCGAGAAAATCTAACTTCAATTCGGTGACGACCTCACGAAGGGATGTACGACCACCACCGTTTTTATCGTCGTCACCTGTGTGGTACAGTATACGACAGAGTTTTTAGGTACATCATGTACGTATAGGCGTACCAGGTTTCTTTCAGGATTAACAGGAAGATTAAATTATACAGTACAACCCACCACCTCCAACAGGTGCGATTTGGGTTTCTTCATTGAGCATGGCCTCTCGCTCCTTTCCTCTCCCGTGTTCTGCCTCTTCCACCTCCTGCGGTGGCGCTGGTGGGGCTGGCGACGGGAGCTCCGTGTGGAAGTACCTAGTCCTCTCCACGCCTGGGAGGAGAAAGGCGACGGCGGTGGCGGCCGAGACGCTAGCCAGGGTGACGTAGTTCAGGTCGCGGTAGCTCAAGAGGCCCGTGGAGTTCAGCACCTGGGCGAGTACTCCAGATATGAAGCGACCCAGAAGGAGAGAGACGCTGTGATAGCGGGAAAAAATGTGCTACAGGAATAAAACGGCACTACTACAGTACTAGTATTAGTTCAATTAATCGAGAAATGGTTGTGCAACTTATAGAAGCAGGCGAGGATACTGTGCTTACCGTGTAAAGGACGTTACCCTCTGGAAGTATTTGGGTTCCACTTTGGCGTAAATGTAGGTGTAATAGGCGATCTCCGTGGAGGTGGCCACCCCGTACACCACTTGCATCAGCTGCAAGATCCTTGACATACAATTCTGCACACCATATGTGTTAGGTACAGTACACTGCTCTTGCCTGCATCATCCCTACTCCCTTTCCCCAAAGCAGGAGGACCCAGGTGCCGACGTAGGCGAACCCTTCGAAGACGATGACAGGCTTGTAGCGGAGGAGGTCTGTAAAGAGGAAGACGGGGACGAGGATGGCCAGGTAGGAGTACGTCCAGACCGGGTAGACCTCGCTCCAGGCCTCTGACAAGGTCACGTTCGGACCGCTGGTAACAAAAAATGATGAAAGAAAAAAAGAGTAATTTTTGAGCTACACTACTTTGTCATCATCTCCCACCTTGGATCGATGAGGTACTCGGTGAGGAAGGGTTCTGACGGCCGGACCTCCTTGAGGAAGCCGTAGAGGCAGAGCAGCGCGGTCGTCACGCCCCACCTCATGGTGGAGCCGCTCGCGTCGTCCATTGCTGTCTTCTGTGGATACCACTATTGGAAACGTGACGTCGAATGCGGCGCTGGTGGGATCATGCTGTCGCAGCAGTTTGCCTACAAGGTGAAAGAAAGCAGCAAGAGAGATCAGCTGAGAGGTGGAGGTATCGGCTTTCTAATGGATTTTACTTGCACACTCCCAATCCGGCCTTCTTCCTATGACAAGGGTGCGTCGTAGGCAAGAACAAATGTGCACGTCATCATTACTTTACGGCAAAAAAAACCGTATTTTTTTTTTAAGTAGGAACTACCCAGCTATGCAGAGGACATTAGTTTGATTTGAGATTACAAGACGGTCTCCAACACTTCTCCCTTCAAACAGAGAGTCACATCATTTAACCGGCATTCTTCCCCGGGTCCGCCGCCGGCGCACCTGACCGGAGCCCTTCCGTACCCCCATCGGCACACCCCCGGGCCGCCGACCGGGTAGAGCTGCCCTTGCCTGCGCCCCCCGGCGGGAGGCGCCGGCTCCTCCGGCACCGCGCCGTAGAAGGAGGCCGGCTCCCTCGCCGGCACCACCTTGGTGACGACGGCGACGGCGGTGGCCGCGTCCGGGTCGAGCGCGGCGCGGGCGTCCTCGTCGCCCTCCAGCAGGCTCGGGGTGGGCGGGAACGCCGTCTCCTTCCTCATCGACTTTGCCCTCCGGGCCAGGTCCTTCAGCTGGTTGGCCCGGATGTCGATGGCGCTCTTCCAGCGCCGCCGTCGGCACGAGTGGCGCATCACGGCGCGGTGGTCGGACGGGCGGGCGTCTCGACGCCTCCGCGCCTTCTTAGCATCCGACTTCCTGGAGCCGCCCATCTCCTTTAGGGGTGGGGGCTTCCCGACCTTCTCCGTCACGGAGCTCTTGCCCACGGTGGCCGTGGTAGTTGCCGCCGGCCTGCTGTACAGCGTGTGGCCCCTGCTGAGGTGGACCTCGCTGGCGGTGACCGGCGAGTGGCGGCCCAGGTCCTCCGCCCCGTCCTTCTTCCAAATCGAGGACATTATGGGGCGTCGCTCCACAGTTGCCTTGCTCCGTAGCGCCTCGGAGGACTGCAACGACTTGGACGCCTCGAAATGTGACAGACCCTTGCTCGCTGCCACGATCTTGGAGAAGGGCGCGTGGACGCCGGAGAGAACATCTGTGCGATAACCTGACTTGGGCTTGTCACTCTTTATGTCTTCATTTTCTGATCCCCCACAACAATTTCCCATGCTTGTTTTTTTTTAAAGCCACATTTTAGACACGAGACACTTTCGTATGGAGTTTGGGAAAACCCACGCGTGAAATTAGAAGGAAGGAAAAAGGCACCCCTGAAAAGGAGGGAAGAAAAAACAACAAATCGTCGATTTTTCTTCACTTTCTTCACGACTTCGCGGCTGCCGGACGTCAACTCGACACCGCGGACCCGGGGAACCCGGATTACGTAAGAAAAGACCACTCTAAGGGGGCGGGGGACA
>JAAUYM010153555.1_pt1 | contig 15021 bp, 13 predicted proteins | sample 7278001 | NCBI WGS metagenome assembly JAAUYM01 (sample SAMN14350224, study PRJNA611818) | marine sediment metagenome | isolation source: surface marine sediment (1.8m) | place: French Polynesia: Moorea | collected 2018-08
ACGACATGGGAATGTTACGTCTCTCCCCTCCGCTCCTTCCCTCCCCCCCTCCCCTCGTGCAGTTAGTACAGTACGTGTACTATCCAGGAGTTTAGGCTTTTTCCTCCCCCGTCTCCGACTCAACCGAACCACCCGATCAATACTGTATTGGCACCTCAGCAATACCTCTAAGTTTTCAAGTACCCTGAGATATTTCGTGGTATAATTGTCGCTCTAGTTTCTCACTGATGTCTGATCCCAACCTGAAAATTTTTATCTTGTAGGGCTTCATGGGCTTGTTTTAGTGACTTGTGTAACAGGTAGACAGGGCGTTGACATTGGTGATATTGATCCAGTAGTACTTGGTCAGGTTGAAGGCTTGGTCAGCATTTTGGTAGCAGGCCATTTAATAGTGTACTTTCTACTACAGAACGTACCCAACCAACAACAGACCCTTAATAAACTTCCGACTGAGCGTACAAGTCAGTGCTGAACGTGCAAAAAGTGTATGCAATGTGTACTATACAGTACATACCTATTCTGACTGAGCTTCCATTTTGCATACCACCATTGGTGGCTGGATACATGTACTAAAGAACAACCTGGTTAGAAGTTTTAAACGGACAATACACGAGGAAAAGTTGCCGTAATTGAACTCATTAATTGCCATAATTGCATAATTTTATTTAGCAAATTGCACAAAATGTTAATTTACAAATTTAGCAAAGTCAATATCTTGCCATAGCTGAATTTTGAGAACTATATAGTGCAGTCGTATAACCTGCAAATGAACTAGTTCTTTACAATTGCCTATTGTCTGATGAAAGAACATTGAGGATGCCAACTTTCCGTGTCTCTCTAAAAGATTGTTGAACAGCTGAAGCTGCCAAGAGTATATTTTGTGTAACAACAACGAAACGAACTTACTCGTATGAACTGCATGACTTGCGTTAGATACTCTAAATTGGCAACCTAAGATGCAAGTCCCGGCAAGACAGCCTTTAAAATATCGTGTTCCCCGGTGACTCGTGTTTTCCTTTTCCTTTGCCACCCTTCCCCTTCCCCTTCCCCTTCCCTGTATAGTCCTGCCCCCTTCTCTCAACCATGCCCATCCCCATAGCCATCCCAGACCCCTTGCCACCTTTACCCTTGCCGCTCCCAGATCCGCTGTCCCCATCTCCAGACTCCTTTCCTGATCCGCTCCCATCTTTGTCACCTTTCCCTGACCCTTTGCCGCTGTCCTCGTCACCAGAGCCCCCTTTCCCTGAGCCCTTGCCAGAGCCTTTGCCAGATCCCTTGCCTGACCCTTTGCCGCTATCCTCGTCACCAGGGCTCCCTTTCCCAGAGCCCTTGCCAGAGCCTTTGCCAGATCCCTTGCCTGACCCATCCTTACCCTTTCCAGATCCATCCTTGCCCTTGCCAGATCCACCCTTGCCCTTGCCAGATCCACCCTTGCCCTTGCCAGATCCTCCTTTTCCAGACCCACCACCAGCTTTTTTGCCTTTTCCTGAACCCTCTTCCTCATCTCCTTCCTCATCTTCCCCACCTTCTTCTCCAGAGTCTTCCTCTTCATCTCCTCCTGACTCCTCGTCCTCCTCTTCTTTTCACCATAGATGTACTAAGAGGGGCTCATTTATCCATTTCTCATCGTGCTATTCCTAGCCACTTTAAGTCTCCGAAATAATGTATCATGTATGACTTTCTTCTTTGCATTGTACGTATTCACACACGTATTCATGTTCAAATTATAGAGAAAGAGAGATAGAAAAAAGCCCTTTGCCCTTTTAAAGAACTATTTCCCCTTTCCCCTGGTACATCTATGATCTCTACCCTCTTCTTCGTCTCCACCTTCGTCCTCACCTCCTCCTCCTCCTCCTAATTTGGAAAAAGATAGCAAAATTGTTCAAAGATGCAAGATAGCCACATAAACTGCTGGATGCACTTTTAAAAGAAGGGGAGGGCAAACTCTGTTTTCCTTTCTCTCTTTCTCTCTTTTTGCATCTAGAGCACAAAATTCCAACCTGAATAAATAATAGCTTTATTAAAGCTGTTGCCCGCCCAGTTTAAGTGGCTACCATTGCATTGGAGCAATTTTATTTTTATGAATCACGCATAAAAAAAGACCTCAACATGAATGAGTGAAAGGGTGACGGGTGGAGATAAATTTTCATTTTATGGCGAGAGGCATATTAAGAAAGTTGATCATAATGACACTGGTGAGCAAATTGCTGTTAATCGGTACCTGTGTCTGGCTTGGGAATGGGCTTAGCCTTCTTTTTCTTTTCTTTAGTGACGTCCTTTTTGGCCTTTTTCAACCCTTTGATGGCTTTCTCGATTTGCTTGGCGGCCTTGCCCAGGATGTCGTTCTTCTGCTTGATCTGCTTCTGCAGGGGTTTGACGCTCTTAGGAGAGATCCCCTTCTTGGGCTGCTTCTTTGGCTTCTTCTTTCCTTGCTTTTTTGGCTTCTTTGTCACAGGCTCACTGTCCTCTTCCTCTTCTGTAATAAAATATAATTGTCATTTAACTCTGGCATTGGATTTTTTGTATCTACAAGGTAATTTCTGACTTCCTACCATCTTCCTCTTCTTCCTCCTCTTCCTCTTGTGGCTCCTCATCCTCTTGGGGTTCCTCATCTCCTGATCCACCTTCATCTTCAGACTCCTCATCCTCATCTTCATCGTCAGAATCCTCTTCATTGCCAGACACTTCTTCGTCTCCGGACTCTTTTCCCCCGGGATCCTCTTCTCCGGAGTCCTCTCCACCAGAGCCACTGTCTTCCTCTCCACCAGAGCCACTATCACCTTCGTCTCCAGACTCCTCGTCGTCATCGTCTTTCTTTTTCTTTGGCTTCTTTTTTTTCTTTGGCTTTTTCTTTGGCTTCTTTTTTTTCTTGGGTTTTTTCTTTGGTTTCTTTTTCTTCTTTGGCTTCTTCTTGGGCTTTTCCTCCATTTCTTCCTCCTTCTCTTCATCTCCTCCTCCATCCTCATCTTCTTCATCTCCAGACATCTCGCTCTCTTCCTCTCCCTCTTCTTCCACCTTAGGCCGCTTTCCACCAGATGCTTCCTTCAGAGACTTCTTGGCCAACTTCAAAGCTTTGGCCGCCTTGTTAATGTTCTTGGCGGCATTCTTCAGCGCGGCATCCTTCTTCGGATCGGGTTTCACAGTCTTAGACTTCTTTGGCAGAGTCTTCTTGGGGCCTGGAGCAGGCTGTGCAGCCTGCTGCTCTGGCTCAGGTGGTGCTGGCGGCTCTCCTCCCACCAAGGCATTTGCAGAGGCTTGCAGTGGGTTTGCTACTGCAGCAGGGGGCTGCTTTCCTACTTTGGGGGCCTGTTGCACTGTACCTCCACCAGGTTCGGGCTCCGATTGTGCTGGCAAAACTCCTTTGCCTTTAGCTTTCGGAGCCTTCTTGCCCTTGGGATTCTTCTTTCCCTTTGGAGCACCTTTTCCCTTTGGACCCATCTTTCCTTTTGAATCTCCCTTTCCTTTAAGACCTCCACCCTTGCCAAGTTTCTTTGGTAGTCCTCCTCCTCCTCCAGCCGCTTGAGTCGGGCCCAACATGGTTGGAGTAACCACCTCAACCTCTCCTGTGAGTTTGTTCCCTTCGGTTGAGCTACCTTGGCGGTTCTTGGGCTGCTTGCTCACCTTGTTCATTGGGGGAGTCTTGCCCTTGCCATTCTTGACATTCATGGCCTTTGTCTTTCCTCCGCCCATTTCTCCCTCCCCTTCCCCGCCGCCTCCGCCCTTGTGTGGTGTGAGAGGGACCTTGATCTTAATGACTTTGTGCTTCCCGTCCTTCTTCATGGTCTTGGTCACTGCCATGGCCGACCCATTGATGATGAGCACCATCTTTGGGTTGGTGACCATAGCTTCCCCACTCTTTACACCTTTGCCTTTGCCCTCTCCGCCCTCCCCTTCTCCCTCGGCACCTCCACCATCTTCTTCTGCCTCCCCTTCACCTTCACCTCCTGCTTTACCCTTGACCTTCCTCCCATTCAGCATTAGCTTGCCATCTTTTTTGCTAGAGCCCTTCTTCTTCCCCTTTTTCTTTCCCTTCTTCTTTTCCTTCCTCTTCCTCTTTGCCCTGTCCTTCATCAACAATGTGCCATCACTCGCCGGCTTGGACATTCCTTTCCTTCCTCCAGACTGAAATATCATCCATTTCCCTTTCTGCATCCTGTTCCTCACCACCTCTCCAGAATAGGACCTCTGATCATCCACCTCATCCTGACCTGCCTCCTCAGAGGACTTGACAAACAGCTTCACGTCCCTCCTCAGCCTGAGCATGCCGATGCTGGGAGACTTGCTCTTCCTAGGAAAGGTGCCATTGCTCCTCAAGTGATGAAAGCTACTATCGTAGAGGACCTTACTGAGAAAGCTGATTTCTTCCTTCCAGAGCCCCCCTCCTCTTCCTCCTTTTTCTCTTCCTCTTTCTCCTCTTCCTCCTCCTGTGGCCTCTCTCTTGTCCCTAAGCTTCAGAGTTGCTGACGACAAGCTTCTGTTGTTGCCTATGGTTGAGCCCAAGATCTGAGTCAGAGCCGGAGTCAGGTTGGGCTCCAGTATCTTGCCAGTGATCTCCTGTGTATCAAAAGGTAAAGACATGTCTTCCTCCTTACTTACGAAGCCTTGCTGCTGGTTGTTGACATCGCCAACTTCCTCTGTACTAGATTTGCCAAAAAGGTCTATGGTGAGGGCCTGCGGTCTGAATGTGTGCCCCGTTGTGGAGGTGGGTGTGTCGTCAGTCATTGCTGAGACCTCTTCCTCCACCACTCTGTCTGCCCGGAGAGACCCCTTTCTGTCGGTCCCCCTGTGGCGCATGTTGCCCTTCGTCCGCAGGCTGGCCAGCTCCCTCCTTCTCTTGACTTCGCTTCTTTCTCCCATTCTCTTCATGAATTTGCTCCGGCTTCTCTGCGCTCTGGCAGTTTCTCTGTGATCTTTTCTCTGCCCCCTTCTCCTCCCCACCTCTCTGTTTCGGACACCCTCCTTGCCTTCTTGCAAGGGGACATCTTTGCTCAGGTAAACTGGGTTTGGCACCAGGAGATCGGGCTTGCTGCCAGGTTTACCATTCTTGCCGCCACCGCCACTGCCACCATTTTCCGATTTTGCTGTCAGCTTCACCTGCACATTCAATGTCATGTTCTTCTTCCCTTGTCCAGGGCTGCTCTTGGGCGAACCTTTTTCCATCTCACCGGTCATTGGCTGGCCGTGGCTTTGGGGTCTCGAGATTGTGTTTGGTCCTGGGCGTGGCTTCGATTGCGGTTGTTGCTGTGGCCGTCGTTGCGGCCGTTGTGGCCTCTGCTGTGGTCGTCGTTTTGGCTTTGGCTTTGGCTGCGGCCGCTGTTGCGGTCTTGGTTGTTGTGGCTTCGGTGCCGACTTAGGCTCGTCTTGCTTTGGATGCTGCATGTGGGGCTTGGGCTTGGGCTTGGGCTTGGGCATGGGCGTGGTGGATGTGGTAGAGAGGAGGTGCAGGTACATTATCTTGGTCTTGATCATGGTTACTACGGTGGTCGGTGGCTTCAGGTACACGATGCTGGTGTCTCCCCCCGGGACAACCTTGGTCATCTCCTTCCACACTATCTTAGTCCGCCCTTCTCTCCCCTCCTTTGGTACTGCCCCTGCACCCACCCCCGACCCAATATCTGCTTCTGTGTCCGTGTCGGTCTCACTCTTCTTTGTGTCCTTCTTTGACGTCTTCTTCGTCTTTGACCCCGTTAGCAAGGAGGTGATGGACCCCTTGTCCGGGCCCTTGTTGGCACCCAGCCCAGGCTTTACCATCATTCCAGGCGCGGCATTCTTGCCCGGCTTTGGCTTTTTGCCTGTGCCCTTCTTTTTACCTCCTGGCATCTTGCCTCCCGTTGGCAGCAAGAGTACCGTTTTGGTCTTTGACGATGGAGAGGAGGAGGGTGACGACTTCTTCGGCCTACCCTTCTTCTTCTTCCCCTTCTTTGGGGATGCCTCTTTGGGCGTTGTGCTCTTGGTTGTGCTTTTTGTGGTGGTCGATGTGGTGGTCGTGTACACAATGGTGACGTTGATCTCGATGGGAGGAAGGCCCATCATCCGCTTCTTGTCCACATCCACCTAAGTGACACAAGTGAGTTTGCACAATGCCTTTAACCCAAGTTACCTCTAACACAGTGCAGTTTCCAACCTAATGCACACGTACTACATTGTACAAAAGTATGTACGTACATAATGTAATCGGTAGTTCAGACATTAGGAGAGTATAGAGCTTGCTTTATCTTTACTAGCCACCAACAATTGGTATGGAGCTCTATCTTTACCAGCTACCAACAAGAAGTAGTAGTTCTACTGAGCTTTAAAAACATGCCTAAGTTATCTAGTCACTGACTCAGCATACACTCTGGTGCCAAATTTGGTGCTATTAAAAAATTACACGCACATGCATGTTAATAGATCGTTGATAAAAGACTGCATGCACAAAAGTCTTTGATGCCAAAATGTATGCTACTTCAGTGGCTATTAGCAAATTTGAGAATTTTTTCAGAGCTTGGTGGGAGCTTTTTTAGTAATACAAGGTGGAACATACTAGTAGTACTGTATATGCCTAAATACTCGTATCTGCATAAACTAAAGAGGTTAGGAATTCCTGCTCCAACACTTGCCTTGACAATGTCCTTATCACTCTGTTTGACTGTGTCATTGTGGAAGGTCTTGTCCATGCCCATCGCGCGCAGGCCAAGAACATCCTCACCCCCCTCCCTCTTGTCATCTTCGTCATCATAGTCCAGCCCCTCATAGTAGCGATCTTCATCCTCCACGCTGCTGCTTCTGCCTCTCCTCAACTTGCCTGTTTTCTCGCTGTTGTGAGCAAACTCTTTTAGGGAGATCGCACCCACAGTACAGAACTGTTTCTTGAGCAAGTTTGCACTAGTGATTGACCCTCATTACCTGTTTAAGCGTATTGGACTGAGAATTTTACTTAGTTCAGTTCTTGACTACTTAGAATTCAATATTGTATGCAGGGTAACAGTTTCTTGCAAGTAGTCCACCTATGGGAAGAAAAACACAGAACATTGCCCCAAGATAATTTCAAATTAAGCCTTCAAATTCCCATCTTGAGTGCTCAATTGGTGTTCTCTTAGCTTGGCCCTGTCTCCTTGTGCTCTCGTCCTGACGACAACACCAAGGTGCAGCAGAGAGATGCCGCTGCCGACACCGTGGCCAAGGTGTTGGCCGGAAGGTGCATCGGGGTGGTCCCCCTGGTGGTCACGGTGCAGGAGGATGCCCAAAAGTTAGGTGGTTTTCATCCATTGTCATATGGGAGCGCGAGCTGCTCACTCGCCCGTGCTGGGGGACCCTTCATTGTTTGCAGGTTGTTTACACAAAGGTGCTGGCCGGGAGAGAAGGAGGCTCAGAGAAAGGTGTCATTTCATTAGATGATGCATGCATGATGGTGATTGAAGAAAAAAAAAGTAAAGGTTTTTGCTGTCCACCTGGGTAAATCACAAGATGACAGTATGTTAGCGTCGTAATTGGTAGCCCTCCATGGCCAATTACGTCAAGTAAGTTGATCCCTTCAATCAGCTGGAATTCTTGTGTTTTTCTTACTCTAAGCTAAAACAGAGTAAGGAAACAAAAGAAGAGGTATAGGATTGAAGCTTTTCTCTACTATATACATTGCTCACTCACTTATTAAGCAGGAGGAAAGGAAAAAGGAATAGGAGGAACTTGTAACTAGCTCTGAAAGTACGAGTATAAAAGCTAGATTTGCTCTGCCCTCTTAGTGAGTGGCCAATTACTATACCACAATTTTACAATCCGCAATAACCACCAGAAGTAAAGAAAGTCAGATATCGAAAAAATGAAAAATGAGAGGATACAATCTCCTGACCCTATAAATGAATTAACTGCGGTTACTGTTTGAAGATAATCTTTGCATAGCTAACTTTAATTTTAATAGCTGTTTATAAGACCTATTAATTTTTGGACAGAGTTACGATACAATTGTAATTTTTGCCCCTGTATACCTGTGTATAGGGTATGCAGGAATGAGGTATACCTTGTACCGGTACTTCAGGTCTATTGATATCAGGTGAAGGGGGGCAGTTGGTGGGAGATATATATACTACATGTATATGAGGAAGGGGGTGAAAAACAGGGAACCACCTTGTAAAAAATAAGGGCCTGAAAATAAAGGTGAATTCTCTCATTGACACCTTGACAATATGATCAATATTGTACCTATAGGGCGCTGATACCTCACCAATATTGGTCGGGCAGTCATCTAGTCACAATAATAAATTTCAGTTTTTAAATTCCCATTTACCTGCAGGCGAGCACCGCGCCCTGACCATGCAGCACGAGAAGTTCGGCGTGTACGAGCTGGAGCGGGTGGACCCGGCGGACGGGCGCGCCGTGTTCCGGCGCCGCCGCACCGGGGGCGGCGGCGCCGACGTCTACCTCTTCTACTACGCCTCCCCGCGCACCGGCTGGCGCGGGTGGCTGGCCGGCCCGCGCCCGGGCGCCGGGCGCGGCGGACTCCTCCTGGAGACGGAGGCCGCCTGCGCCGAGAGGGCGGTCGGGGTCGGCGGCGCCGCGCGGTGGAGGTTCTTCAACGGCGCAGACTTCGTGGAAGACCGCACCCTCACCGTCACCTGCTTCACGGACGGCGACGAGGAGAGGGGGCGAGACTCATACGACCCGACCAGGGGTACCAGCGACATTAACATACCTACTACGTACGGTAGATGTGTAGTACCAGTATGAAGCATGATGTTTTGAAACGCCACGTGTAGGTCGCGGCGATGGCGATAACGATCGCGACATTGACCACCTGCATATCCACCACCACGAGCACTACCACCAGGGCGGGGAAGGCGCCGACAAGCGGAGGGGCAGGCCCCGCTCGTTGGAGCCGCCGGGCCCGGGCTACAAGATCCATCGGAGCCCCGAGTTCACCGAGGCCACCTTCATCTTCCCGAACAACGCGACTCACCACCACCACCACCCTTCTCTTCCCCTTCCCCTGTACGGGCACAGCGTCGTCTCCTCGGGGGCCGCCTTCCCCGCCGTCATTGAGGCCAGGAGGGTCGACCGCCAGGGGGAGGACGAGGACGAGGACGAGGACGAGGACGAGGACGAGGGAGAGAGGGAGAGAGAGGGCTCGGTGCTGAAGAGGCGGTCAGGAGAGCATGGAGAAGATTAGCTGGATGAATTCAAAGATCGACACATCATGCCAACTCTTCCTTGTTGCCAAATTCCATTTTTAATGCAATTCTCTCTCTCTCTCTCCCCTCCCTCGAGTGGCATCGTATAGTAGAGCGCATTCCTTTGTTCTGAACTATGCATGTGTCATCTTGTTTACCTGGCCCGTTTCGCGATTACTGTACCACTACAGTACCTACCAACCTATGGGGGCATTCTTCATATTAATTCCTCCTCCTCCTCCTCTTTTCCCTCCCTTGTTTGCCGAAGGCACCCTTTTGCAAATGACTTTGCCTCAGTCATGCAGGAAAAGTGCTCAGGCAGGAGAAGAGGAAAAGAGAGAGAGAGAGAGAGACGAAAAGAGGGACTCTACGTATCTGGTAGGTGCGTGTGCATGCGTACTATACGATTTTTTTCCCCCATCCCCCCCGAGGAGAGTTTTTGAAGATCGGAGAGTGTGGCAATCGCTGTAGGTGGGGGGACCGCGGCCGGCAAGGTCGCTCCCGATAAGTGGGTCAACTGTAAGAGCCTCCGGGGCAACGAACGCATCAACTACTACACATCGCCTTTGCCATGGCATTCCCGGTTCCTCCCCCACCCCCCTCTTTTCCGTCCCCGGCCGTTGTTGTTGTAGGTGTAGTGGTAGTGTACAGTACACTGTCTTGCCGAACGGTCATGCCAGATCCTCCGCGTTCCTTCGTGTCACGCATTGACAGGAGCATCAGAACGAGAAGAAGGAGGAAGAAGAAGAAGCAACACCTGCGAGACGAGCACGAGACCACCATAGTGTACCACAAGGGTGGGAGAACAATGAATGCAGTTTTTTTTGGTGAGGTCTCTTCCAACTTGCGGTGCTCCTCGGTCTGCAATTGCGACGGGACCAGCCTGTAGGCGACACTATTACTTTCGAAGCGTTTAAGTCTCAAGCATATTAAAACACAGGTAAGCTTTCCTTCCTTTTCTCAGCAGTCTAACTCTTCTGCTTTCTTCCTCGCTGCTATTTGTTTGCGACGCCAAACAAATCCCCAGAACGGTCCATGAGAGTCCATATACCTTGCCCCCTTCTTCCATCCCCAGATTGTGTGCTTACATTGCAACTCTTTCTCCTCCTCCTCCGAGCTTCATGCGCGCTTTAAAGCATGATCCGTTCTTTCAACACCGAGCGACCGGCGGCAACGTTGCCTTTTGCCGCCGTCCTCCTCCTCCTTCTCCTTCCAAACTGCACTCACTGCCTTCCTCCCTCACCCGACTTGCTCACAGCCGAAAGAGAGGGGGAGGGAAGGGAACAAGAGGAGAAGGAACCGGCGGGACGGGCATTTTTTTTTGGCAAAATGCGACTACACATACGTCCATCATCAGTTTGAGGACGGATAGCGCAACGGATTGGTCTCTGGCTTGAACGAGGGAGAAGAAGGGAGGGGGAGCGCCGTCTCCTCTCGCCTGTTGTGGGTGCCCAACCTCATTGGCAAGCTGTCCTCCTCCACGTGCTCTCTCGATGTCTTGTCCGCCATGTCCGCGCCACCGCCGGACGGCCTTCGCAACAGCACCCACGTCCGCCTCCTCCTGTCCTACGCGGTGCGGCTGCTGCGGCTGCCGGTGGCGGCGGCCGCGGTCGCGGCCGTCCTGTCGTGGCTGGCAACGGCGGCGGCGGCGACGGACGACGGAACCATTTTTCTTAGGGAAAACGTGGCCTACCTGGACGTGACCCGGCGCCGCCTGGCGGTGTACAGGGGCCCTGGGGAAGAGTGCGCCATCTTGGCGAACTGGGGGGACGTGGGACGGGTCATGGAGGCTGCGGCAAACAGCAGCGCCGGCGGCGGCGGCAGCTGGGCAGCCTTACCCGTTGGGTTCAGCCACCTCACCTACGTCAGCAAGGGGGAGATGATTGGAGTTCTCCGACAGTGCCAGTCTATCCATGCCGCCCTGTACAAGACCGACCCGGAGACGTTCCTCAGCGTCCGAGAATCGGCGCCGGAGGAACACGAGCCGTCGTCGAACGAGGCGGCCTGGGACCGGATGGACAACAGCCTGGCCATCTACAAGGGGCTGGAGAAGAAGCGCAAGCGGGAGAGGCAGCGAAACAACTCCATCTGGGGTTGGAACTTCTTTAACCGGATCCTGATCATGCCGGGCACCAAGTGGTGCGGCCAGGGCGACGTGGCGGAGCACTACCACGACCTGGGCTACCACAGGGAGGTCGACAAGTGCTGCAGGTCGGTCCGGGATATGAGGCACCCAGTGTGCACAGCACATATTGTACGAGGGGAACGAAAGAAAAGGGGTGTAGGTCTAGTCTAGGACTAGTACGTGTAGTATGGTACCGGTGCATGGTAACCTAACCATCCCCCTCTCCCCTGCGGCGCTAAATCAATCTTGTTGCCATCTTAAACTCTCTGGCATTGTAGAGCGAGGAAGAACAATGACGAGAGAGTTTTGGCGCTAGGGATAACCCCCTCCCCCGGCCCCACTCCCGCTCGGAGCCAGCTTGAAAGCAGTCCCCGTTACCCGATCTTTCGTCACTCATCGGTCGGTGTTGGCGGGGCCAGGGAGAGAAGGAGGAGGAGGTGGTGAGGTGACTTGTTCCCTTTATCTATTCCCGAAACTTGGTAAACATCAAACCGGCCTCCCCCTTCCCCCCACCCCACCCCACCCCCGGCTTGTTGGTTGCTTTGTGGGAATTCCCTCCTTTTCTCTCTCTCTCTCCTTCCCCCTTCCTTCCCACGTGCGGTAAATTTTCGGGACAAACTATTTAATTAGGGGCTGCGATTCCTCCTCCTCTTCCTCCTCCTCACTCTCTTTCTGCTCATCCTGTTTTCTTTGTTCCTCCGTTGGATCTTTCGTGCAGCAGCAGAACCTCGATTATAATCGCAAAGTGGTCTTAATAACAAGTACATGCACGAGCTCTGCCTCTGCGCAAGCCTTTGGGGGGTGGGTTTTTTTTTTCATATGTTCTAAGATTCTCCTTCGTAGCTGTGATCGGATTGGCATACACACTAGCAATAACGCCTCGCGCCTCCAGAAAGGAAAAACTCATGAAACGGAAGGAGGAAGGAAGAGAATAGGGGGGACACTACCTGAGGGTTCTTCCTGACATTTTACACTTCGTCCCCCCCCCACTCTTTTCACTGGAAAAAAATAAAATAAAATAGAATCTCAATTCATCGGATTTGACTCCTTTTTTTTTTTGCCGTGACTGGGCCGGTGGGAGGGATTATTCCGAATCCACTTCCTCAATTTGGGAGCTCAGTGCAGCACGGCTTCCCCCCCAAACAACATGGCTTTTTTTCTTCCTGTTCCAGGAACCATGATCTCTGTCTGACTGTCACCGGCGAATACCTGGGCCCTGGAGAGTGCAAGAACGGACTCTGCAACTACTCGCCTTTCACCAGATCTCCGTGAGTATGGGATTGAAACATTGTGCCACACCTCGCCCATAAGGAAAACATTTGTCCGCCTGTGTACGCAGGTGTCCGTGCGACCGCGACCTGGCCAAGTGCTTCAACTCGGTCAAGACCCGCGTCTCCAACGCGCTGGGCAAGGTCTTCTTCAACATCGTGGGCATGACCTGCTACCAGTACGACCACCCGGTGAAGAAGTGCGTGGAGTACGTGTCCCCTACGCCGCACCGGCTGCCGCCCTGGATCCTCCGGGCCACCCAGGCGTCGGCCAACCCGCGCGGGCCCCGCTGCCGCCGGTACGAGCTCGATCGGACCAAGCCCAAGGCCTGGCAGTTCTTCGAGACCGTCTATGACGAGTCCAACCACCGCAGCGAGATGCCCAGGTCCATCGACGGCCGCGGCGGGCGCGGCGGGCGCGGCGGGCGCGGCGGGCGCGGTGGGGGCAGGCACAGGGGCGGCAGGCCTCCGCTCTCTGTCTTCCAGAAGATCCTCACGGATTTCTTCCTCCGGATAGTGGACCCGCTGTGAGAGAAGTGCGTGGTGGACGACGAGGACAAACATTTTTCTATTTAAGTATCACTTATTTAATGCAAGAATAAATTAATGCTCAAGGTTTCTTCGGGCCACGTGAATCTCAACTTAAACAGTGTGACGTCGTCGGTGCGAATGTTTTTTTTCCAAAATCATCGGCCGTCCTTCAAAATTGCAAAAAAAAAAGGAAAAGAAAAGGATCTTTCGTTTCGGCAAACACCTTCGCCCACGCTAAACAGTTTCGAATTTGTGAAACTTTTTGACAGTACAATGCGCGTATGTGGGACCTGTACGCGCGCATCAACAGTATATGCGATTATTTTTATGCATTTCTCTCAGTATATTATACACTCTTTTTTAACTTGCATTTATCATTTATGTTTCTCCACTCCTTCCTCCTTCTCCTCCACCTCCACCACGGAGGCTACCTTTGCCCTGCAGAGCGGGCACCTCTCCAGCTGCGCAGCGCACTCCACGCAGATCCCGGAGTGACCGCAGGGATGGAGGGCGGCGGCGGACGGACGGTCGAAGCACAGGGTGCACGCGTCCTCCAGCACGCTGCTCTGCCGGATCAACTCCAGCTTCAGGTGTCTAGAGTTTTGGAAAGAGGGGGGGGGGAAGAAAGAGGGTGTATCAGGCTACCCCAAGTGTATATAATAGCTATTTGTAACTGATGGTTTCTGGTGCTGAGAGATAACGATATAAGTTTTTCAGCGAGACTGTAAGATTGAGTTAAAATATACAAAGATTTTCATGTTTAGTCATTGACACAAAAACTTACGGCAATGACTAGATGGGTATATCTAGGTAGGTACGTAATTACTTCGCATGTCAAGTTTCACCATCAAATTTAACAGAAGTATCTCTGCCTACTAACCTAGGCACGATCGTCCTCTCCTCCTTGGTGAGGGAGCCGTGACCGTTGAACGTCTTGAAGGCAGAGGCAGGCGTCCCCAGCTCCTTCCCCGGCGGCCACTCCCGCGGCCAGTAGACAAAGTCCGAGAAGCCGAAGTTGAACCGGCACTGCTGGAAGGACATGAAGCTGGCTGCGGCGAAGAAGCCTCTCCCCTTCCGAACGTCCTCCTCCTCCTCCCCCGTGCGCCTCCTCTTGAAGACATCGTCGGACACCGCCACTCTCCGGCCGTTGTGAAAGAAGGCCACCAGTGCCCGGTCCAGGTCGAGGACGGACCCGATCCGGTCCCCTGGCCGCCACCGGCCGCATCCGGAGCCGTCGACGTCGCGACTGGCCGCGTCGTGCCAGAGCAACTGTCGGCACCCGTCGTAGGCCACAGAGGTGTCGTCGTCGCCGATGCCGTAGCCCTCGTGGTTGAGGAACTTGCTGTCCTTGGTGGCCCAGCCAATCTGCATGATCCCGGCCGTGAGCACCTCCACCTCGTAGAACCAGGCGCCGCCGCCGCGCACCTCGTGGGTGCAGCGAACGCTCTCGAAGGAGGCGGCGTCGCACCGGGCCTGCGGACAAAAGCAGAGGTTGTGGTACAGTACCTACACGCTTGCTTTATCCACCTCAGTGATTGGTCCCTAGTACCTCGAGGCCGTCGGGTCCGATCTTAAGGTACTCGCTGACGTCGTTGTTGTTCAGCATGGCGTTGATGCCGTCGGTGTCCTGACTGAGGTAGGAGAATGGTCGGGCTGGAATAAAAACTGGAGAGGAGGGCGATATATTAGGTAGGTATACGATGGACCTTTCCAAATGTGTAACATACAGGAAAAACGACAATTTTTTGTCGACAAACTTAGCATGCGGTTTCTAGTGTTAAAGACATTAAAATCTGAGTTTTTCCAGCAAAGCAATGCTGAAAAATAAAGGATTTTCATTTTGAGACGGTACAAACCAATCCCTTTTTGTTGATGAACCGTACATAGTATGTAATTTTTTTCAAGTCAATTTCAATTTTTACGTACTGTTGACGTGAAAAGAGTATGACTTACA
>JAAUYM010061342.1_pt1 | contig 15016 bp, 18 predicted proteins | sample 7278001 | NCBI WGS metagenome assembly JAAUYM01 (sample SAMN14350224, study PRJNA611818) | marine sediment metagenome | isolation source: surface marine sediment (1.8m) | place: French Polynesia: Moorea | collected 2018-08
GCTGATGATTGAGAACGAAGAAGCAAGAAGGGAGGAGAGAGAGAGAGGAGCAAATACTTCTTAGGAAAAAGTAGGGAGAATTCATGCATCAGCTGCCAACCTGGCCCGAAAGTATGAAGAAGCTCAAACATTGTACTACAAACTTGGTGGTTTTTTTTTTGGCTACTATCTCGCGCTGTTATGGCCCTCTTTTTTCATGTCATTTTCATTGCGAGGTTTATATTGTGGTGGTCGCTTTCGGGGACTGATAATTAGGACGATTTCTCTACAACGAGCGGCGATAACGCGGACAGAAGGGGGGGGGAACGGAGAAAAGAAAGGAAGGAAACACACCCAGAACGAAAGGAGAGGGAAGAGCGTTGGTGACATTCTTGATTACTCTCTCTCTCTCTCTCTCTCTCTCGCACCCACAGCTTTTACAGCACCCCACCCCCGTTAAGCACCGAAGAAATTTCTCCCAGTTTTTCCCCTTCCTCCCCCTCTCCCCTTTCTCCTCCTCATGCTCATTCCCACTCGGATGAGGAGGAGGACGAAGATCACGCTTTTTCTCGAGTCCACACAAATGAAAAGAGAGAGAGAGAGCGCAGCTAGCTCGGAGGAAGAGAAGAAGATGAGGATGTCGAGGGGTGGGGATGGGGTAAGGAGGAAGAGGAGGAGGAGGGCTGCGTCGGAAAAAGAGGAGTGAATTCGGCGCTCTCTCTCTCTCTCTCTCTCTCTCTCTCTCCCCGGGCGAGCTTGTGCTCGTTGGCACAAAAGTCACGTCACTTTCAAGCGAGGAAGAGAGTGGAAAAATCAGCGAGCCTCAAAAAAGCCACTAGTACTGCACTGCGCGCTTGAAGCTCGCTTTGCTTCGCCACCCGCCGCCGCCGCCGCCGCCGCCGCCGCCGCCTCTGCTGTCTATTTCTGCATGGCGAGCTGCGATTTCGAAAGCTCTTTCTTTCTTTCTCTTCCTCCCTTCGGACCCTCATCTCTCTCTCTCCTCCTCCTCCCACGCTTGCCCCCCTCTCCCCGGTTTTTGGACTGGAGGTCTTCTATGCAGCAAGTGTACTACGGTACGTACTACGTACAAAGAGCGCGACCAAAGGAGGGAGAGAAATCTTTTTCCTGCGACGACGGCGACGGCGACGGCGACGGCGACGACGGCGGTGGTGGCGCACTGACTCCACTCCCTGGGCTGCGCCCCCAAGAAGAAGAAGTCTTCCATTGTTTCTAAAAATAATAGTAGCTGTGTTGCTTTTACTCTCGCCCTCTCGTCCTCTCTTTTTCCCGCGTTGCTTTCCTTTTCCCCCTTTCACCTCTGTCCAGTTGTCAACCGACCCTTGCAGAGTGAGCTCTTCTCCTCCTCGACCCAACGCACAGGTCGTGTGATGGAAGGGAAGAGCAGCATGGAGGAGAAGGAGGAGAAAGAGCTCAAGTTGAGGAAGATGTGGAGGAGGGAGAGGAAGACTGGCATCAAGAGCTGGAAGAGGAGGAGAAAGAGGAAGAGGCCATGAGAAAGTACGCCGTCCAACTGGTCGAGTCTCTTGCTGGCAAGGTAAACAGTATAAAAATTTTGACCTTTTTTCGTCAAGTAGAAAAAAGAAATTTTGCGGCAAAGTTTAGCGATTTGATTCATTCCCATATGCAGGGTTTTTTTCCTTTACAAGAAGAGAGTTAGGAAAAGAGTGGTGGTTTGAGAGGAGTTCTGCTTTGCAACCAAGTCACGCGGGTGGCGGCGCTTATCATTGCGGCAAACAACGCATTCCCCCACCCCACCCCTCACTTTTCTTGGCTGCTGTTTAGAATCAGCGCCAGTGCAAAATGTTTGTTACCTGTGCGAGGCAACCCACTTAATCCCAAGTCTCACGCAGAGTTTTTGAAAGAAACATGTTGTACTGTACATGTACAGTACATAGTGGACCGCCGATATGTGTACAAAGTCAGTGGTCAGCAGTTTCCTTACTATGTAAGGAAGATTATTTTAAAAAATTGCAAATTTTGTACGTACGTAAACGCAGCAATCTTGACAATCTACTATAGTACCACTACATTTCTCAGACAATGCAAGGCATCTTGACAAAGAGTTCTTGAACTGGCAATGGGGCAAGACCCTTGGGGACGAGGAGAGAGTTAGAAAGAAAGAAATTTAGAAAGCACGTGGAGACAGTTGCGTTCACCTTCCCAAACTCTCCACTTCTCTGAGCTGCAGCTGAGAAGCTGCAAAAATAAACCCCCACACTGCCGTAGCACAAGCACCGTCTTTTGGGGGAGAGAGAGGGGGAGGAGGACAGAGTCGACCCGCCCGACCAACATGCATGTTTTATGGAGGCGCATCAAAGACGAAAGTGGGCTTTGGACAAAAGATGGGGGAAGAAGGGAGAGGCAGAAAATATTGACCACGCTATTTTTTTGTGTAGTAGAGAGGAAGACGGAGAGAAAAATCTTTGCACAGGAGTTTTCGTCCTCTCTTCCATTTCACGCACGCGAGAGGGGGAGAATTTCTGCCGCTGTACTCGGATCTGCCGCAGCGGAAAAGACGTCCGCGTTCTCTTTCTCTTTCTCTACTACACAAGCTTCTTTAATGTATGGGTGGGGCGGGGGGGACTGCAATCTTAAAGCAAAGAGGGAGAAATATGGGACAAGGAGAGGAGGCAGTTGCAGCACACCAAAAAAATGATACTGGACTCTGAGAGAGAGAGAAAGAGAGCACCGCGTGATGTACTACAGAAGGCAAAGCCACTTCCTCAAAGATGTAGTAACTAGTACAAGTTCTGCTGCTGCTGCTGCTGCTGCTGCATACTTATTTCGGAATTAAGACAGAAATTGAGCTCCCAGATCTGACTGTGCTATGCGGCACTGTAACTTAGTAATACGTACGTACAGCGGGAGATATGGCAGAGCGCGTTCACAAAAAAAAAGAGATCTTCCCTTTCACGTCTCAAAAGGCTAAAACCACGGGAGGGGGAGCGATTAAAGGACGAGGGAGAAAAAGATATAAAATCTCTCCTTTTTCTTCATTGCTCCACCTCTCCGTCGGTGTGAGGGAGATTAGTTTCAACCGTGGCGCAGTTTTCTGAGAGTCGGACTGTCATCCCTCCCTTCCCCGCCGCCCGTCCAAAAAGAGGCAAAGAAGGAGAAGGAGAAGCTCTTCTTGCTTGCCCATTGTCCAATCCGTTTTTTTCGAATCCTCCCAACCCATTTCAGGAGGAGAGAGCTGCTTCAGAGATATTTTCTCCTAGGGAGAAAGAAAAGGGGAGAGAAAGAGGGGAAAGCTTGGCAAGTGGCCCACAAGTAAGGAGCGCGCCTGACTGGTGTGACTTGAATTCCACCTTCTCCTCATCTCTCCCCCTTTTTCTTTAGCCCTTCTATCTACTCGTAGTGCTTCGGTATGTTCCTCCTACTGTCTCCTCTCTTCTCTTGCACAGTCAAAATAAATGTGGAGAGAGAGAGAGAAAATGTATGCACTGCAAATTTTTGCTGGGCAAGTGAAGAAAACTTGTAACAGATGAGAGGTTATCGGGTTGGGTGCGTTCAGATAATATACACAGTATCTAGTAGTACTCAAGATGACACAAAGAGCGGTGGTGTCTGACCTTGTCTTAATTGGGTTACTTGGGAACGCAAATATTCCTGTTTGTTTAGCATGCCCTCAGAATGATCAGATGGGTGAATAATGAGAGAGAGGGGGGGCCTCAGTGGATAGGTCTGCTACTAGCAGGGCTGACTTAAAGACAGACACTTTGTGGTTGGTTTTTAATATGGCGCTGAGACATCTCGTGCTCAAGGAGGGAGTGGACTCGTCAAACTTGGACGGTGGGGGAAAATTGGCCTTCAGTTGTCGCTTCCAAGAGGGATTTAATATTGGGTTTTCCTTTGCTTTTCTTCCCCAGGAAGCGAATCCCCTGCGGCCTTCGCGGAGAAGAACCCGCTGTCGACCGCCATCAAGGAGGAGGGGGTGCGCTACCGACAGATGCACGCCAAGCTCTTGGGAGGCGGCGGCGGCGGAGGTGACGGCGGCGGAGATGGAGAGGAGCCGGCGGCGGCGGCGGCGGTTTTGTCCTCCTCCTCCACCGGCGGCGGCGGCGGCGGCGGCGGCGGGGTGGACGGGACGATGCAGCTGTCCAACGAGATTTCTGCGCCCTACGAGGTGCCGCAGTATCCCATCGAGCAGATAGAAACTAAGCTCATCAGGTGAGGAGAAAGTTTTTTTATGCTGAAATTTTATTTTAAAAAAATAATGGTACAAGTACAACATGAATGTAAGAGATTAAGATGACGGATGAGGGAGAAGACGTCATGCAACGAAGAGGAAGAAGGAGGAAGGTCTTCATATCGAAAAAAAAAAATTACAGTCTAGCTTCAGTTAGCGCAACGTGCTTAGTGTTTTTGGCATGCCACAATCTTTATTTTTAATGCAGAATGGTAAATACCCACAGTTATTTTTCCGTATGTAAAGGGTTAGAAACTAACCTTTTACTATACTACTAAAGTGCGACTTTAGCATGCGCAGAGAAAAAAAAGGATTTTTAGCCCTTTTTCGGCCATCTTAACTCACGACGCGCACGAAAACAGGTAACCAGTACTAGACAAGGGTCAGAGAAGAAAGGTCTCCTTCCACGAAAAGAATTTGGCTTGGCTTTCCAGCTCCCGTCCTCTGGTGGCCAGACACAAGATGGCCCGGTGCCTCTCACTCGACTCTTCAGCGCTGGCCAAAGCCACCAGCGCCAACGCCAGCGCCAACGCCAACGCCGCCTCGCTGGCACCGACTATTGAGAGGCTGGCGCAGAAAAAGTAAATTTTCGGAGAGAGAGAGAGAGAGAAGGGGTCGTGGTGGTTGGTTGGTTTGGTTGGCCTGCACCCTGTTTTTGAGCAGGTGAAAAAGTAGCTTGGGACTTTTTTTTCTTCTTTTCCATTTCCTTTTTTGCTTCTTTCTTATCCACACTTGGTCCTCACACGTGTCCTGATCGCATCACTACTACTATACATATTGCGGCGCTTGTGCCCTCCTCACACTTTCTACCTACATCCTGCACACTCCAGCACCACCACTTTCCCGCAGCTCTACTACTCGTACTACCGTGTATAGCCTCGATTTCCTGCTCCAACTGTTGCATAACACACCGCCACCACAGCTGGAGTGCCTCGCGGCAGGGATGGATCTGCAGCAATTTTCCACGCGAATTAAATATGTGTGCGGAGACTGGAGGCCAGGCCCGCCAAAGCGAACGTTAACTCCATGGTTCACGGCTCACTCACTCAAGACACATCTGTACTAATACCGTAGCACTTCATGGGCCGAAAGACATCTAAGACTTGTGATTCTTCTCTCATTGCAGGGTCCAGAAGGAATTCAACGATGCCACGGTGGTGGCGGCGGCCGCGGCCGTCACCGCCTCGCTGGAGGTTCCGCCCAAGTCCAAGGCCGCCGCAGCCGCGACCGAGGACAAGCCGGACTCGGCCGCGGCGGCCGCGGCGGCCGCGGCGGCCGCCGCCATGGCCCATCTGGCCGTGGTGGACGACGCCAAGGAAGGCGGCGCGGCCACCTCCGCCGCCGCGGCCGCGGCCGCCGCCGTCGGGTTGGCCGACAACGACTTCGTGCCCTACTTCCAGAGGGTCTCCATCTCCGGAGATGACAACACCGGGGTGAGTTACATTGCCCAAGTAGCATTCATAAGCGATCAAACAGAGGACAAGGAGGGTGGAAGTAACACACGCGACACATGCAAAATGCCACGAAGCATGAAAGCCATGCAGAATCAAATCACGCAGTTTTTTTTTTCATCCTCTGCGCTAACACCGCGTTGCCTGTCTCACCAAATCCTCCTCCTCCCACCCAGCAGAAGCAGGAAAAGATTCAAGCCCTGAGATTTTTTCTGAGCACGGCTACCAACAACTTCCGCCTCGGCCACAGTCCTCCGCAACAGCAGCAGCAACTGAGGACTTCCTCCTCCTCGGCCTCTTTGTGGGTCAGTCCCCCCCTCCCCCCCTCCCCTCCCCTCAACGGGAACACTTTGGGAACGTTGTCTCCCTCCAGGCGAAGCCTTTTGTTATGTACCACTGTGCACATCTGCTACTATGTACGTAGTATCCTTGGTACACAATAACGATGTTAACACTTTTGGGTGCAACACCACCACCACCACCACCCCTTCCATCCCTCCGAGTCCTCGTAATCATGCAAAAGTTGAGTCGAGATCCCTTGCTATAACTAACGCCTCTCACGAACTGAACTGGTGCTTTCACACAGGGTGTCCAGTCATTCGGGGTAAGTCGTGTAACGTGCACGTCAGCATCATTATCATCAGTACGTTGCTCATTAACTCCCCCATCAAGGCATGATCCAGATGTTCCTCGTAAAGAAATAAGAACCTGTGTCCTTGATTAGCCAGAATTGTCCTACATACTATACGTAGTACATAGTCAATAGTCATGTGTGCTAGTATTTCGTATAGCATCTAAATCTGACTTGTACTTGAAAAAGAATTCTTTTGGTTTTGTGGAACTTGATATTTTATTTCTTTAAAAACAAAGTGGTTACTGTACAGCTATGCATCTTGTACTACTTTTGTACTATACTACGTACTAGTGGTACTAACATGGAAACCACGACTTTAGCAGCTGCCGAAACCGTTCCAGGTTCCGATGGAGGATCTCCAGAACGCCTCCCGCCTCCTGGTGAAGGCCCTGCAGATCCGCGAGTCCTACATGAGCCGCTCCCAGCAGGCCTTCCCCAACATCTGCAGGAAGTTTCTCAGGAAGAGGGTGAGCAGCGTCTCCTCCGACAACAGGGTGCACAAGAATAAGGCCACCCTAGAAGGTGAGTGAAGACGATTGAAGAAAAGGTGGGAGGAGGAGGGGGGGGGGGAAGAAGAAAGGAAGGAAGCAAACTTTTTTTCCTCGGGCCGAATACGGCACGGCTTTAATGCAGAATTGAGTAAGCCATCGACCAGCTAAGTTTTTGTGTGTGGCCTCGGAAGTTCGGAAGTTTGCCGGGTGCTCTTTAACTTGGAAGGCTTGGTGGTGGTACGTAGAGGAGCAATCTGTTATTATTACTACAGTGGCATTCCGTGTTTCACCTTCGAATGGTAAGACTCGCTTTGCATTTGGCCATCCGCCTTTTTCAAGGGCCGCTGGACAGCGACGACGAACCTGATCTGCTGCCTCCAGAAGGATTCGAAGACGACAAAAGTAATGGAGAAAGAGACGAAGAGAAAATATCGGATTTTTTCCTGTCTTTTTCCTGGGAGCATGGAACATTTTCTTCTTCTTCCAACCGACTGACCACCATAACTTAATATTCCTGTTTTTTCGTCTTAGGACGACGAAAAAAAAGGTATGAGAATGTAATTTTTTTTCTTGACTTTTCTTCGACTTTGGCTGACGCACTAACATATTCATCATCATTATTCTGCCTCCACCAATCGAGTGTGTACCTTAACGGTGACACCATCATTCACATATTTTCCTTGAAGAAAAAGGACGGAGACCGGCATCAGTGAATCTTTATAGTAATAGTAGATACATGACATATTCCCGACCTCCATTGTAGTAACATCATGTCTTTGACATTTTGGCTTCTGAACAAAAACTCAGCAATCAGCTAAACATACGCACCTACTACCCATTCTACATACACATGTTTCAGAACATTCTTTTTTTTCTTTCTTTCACGTACTTCTAAGTCTCATTTAATAATCTCGTCCCTCTCTCTCCCCCTCGTGCAGATCATCCGATCCACCCTCCCAAGCTGAACGTGGACCCGTGGGAGTGCGACTTCCCCCCGGACTTGAGCGAGCTGGAGCTCCGTCTGGAGCGCGGCGTGTTCCGCGTCTACCGGGTCTCCACCGGCCGCGCGGTGCCCTACGAGGTGCCCAACCTGGACCAGTTCGTCTCGGACATGCACCTCCTGTGCGCCCTCATCGCCGACGGACCGCTCAAGAGCTTCTGCTACAAGCGGCTCAGCTACCTCAGCTCCAAGTTCCAGCTGCACGTGCTCCTGAACGAGCTGCGGGAGCTGGCGGCGCAGAAGGCGGTGGCGCACAGGGACTTCTACAACGTGCGGAAGGTGGACACCCACATCCACGCCGCCTCCTGCATGAACCAGAAGCACCTGCTCCGGTTCATCAAGAAGGCGCTGAAGACGGAGGCCGACACCGAGGTGTGCAAGTCGAGCAGGGACGGCGGCCACCCCATGACCCTGAGGGAGCTCTTTCAGTCCATGAACTTGACGGCCTTCGACCTCACGGTGGACATGCTGGACGTGCACGCGGTGAGTACCACGCGAGCGTGACAGGTCTTTCCCATAGAGCATGTATGCATGCATGTGTGTGTGCGTGTGTGCTAGTACGTAGTTGTGTTGTCCGTCCTGTGGCTTGAATTATCTGCTTCCTTGTTTTCTGCCTCTGGCTTGTGTTTGTGGTGCGGCGGACAGCGGCGGTGGCCGCGGCAGCGGCGGCGGCGGCGGCGGCGGCGGCGGCGCTGCGGCGGCAGCGGTACAGGCGGCAGCAAATAACTTGCATCACTTTATTCCACCTTTATCTGCCACCTTCTTTCCTTTCCTTTCTGTCTCTGTCTCTCTTTTCTGTTGCGCGATTCCTGCTTTTTTTTTCTTTCTTTCCTGTTGACTTAGTTTCAGTTGGCTCTAATCGTCTCTGAATTAAAAGTGGCAGCAGCTTCTCCCTCGGACCTCGGTGTCCCTATCGGAGTGGCACCCAAAGTGCCAGAGAGACTCGTCGGGTCAACACACTAACGACACCCTTGCCCCCACCTTAATTAACTCCAGATTTCTTTGCCTGCATCCGAACGATTATTACATCCTTGGAATTGAGACACCAAATGATCAGTGCTCAAGGTTTTTTCTTTCGCTAACTCTTAATGAGTTTTTAAGGCTTCAAGGCTTTTAGTTTTTGTGCCTTAACCACGCTTAGGCCAACATCTGCCAATAAGTATCATAAACATGATTGTGAGGGAATGGAAACTCTGGTACTTTTCGCGTCAAAACATATGGGAAAAAGAATTATGGTGTTCTCAATTATTTTTTTGGTACCACGGATGTAATCGATCGTTCAATGTAGTAGCAGCGAAGAAAAAGAATATGTGTTTACTGTTCTTGTGTACACACGAAACCTGTATCCCGTTATTATTTCGTATAGCATCCTCGGTGTATTATTATCATTTCTTACCTTTACCTCTCACCTGTGCTTTCAATGTTGGCCGCGGTGAAGAAAGAAAAAAAAAAGGGAGAAGAGAGCACCAACCAACATCCTTCTTGGTTCTCCTGTCTGCTGCTTTTTCCTTCCCCCCTCCCTCCTCCTTCTGGGAAACCTGCCGAAGTCCTTCGAAATGCCCGGCGTGGGAGCGGTATCAGAACTGCGTTTGCACGCATGGGGGGAGGCTGAGGGGGATCGCAGAGAAATCTCCCACCCCCCGCTGTAAATGCATCTTCTGGTATTGTATCCCCGCCGGTGGCACATATCTCCGTCCTGTGGTGGTTCTGGTGGTGGTGGTGGTTGTGGAGGATTTGGGAAATACGTGTACGTGAATGTTTTTTGTGTTGAGTATTTCGCTATATACGTATATTTTCTTGCCTGCTACCACATACTACTTGTACCTACTAGATGTTCGGTGTAAACAGCCGTTGTACAGAGAATGATACGTACGAATGCCTGTACCCTATCCCCAGTCCCCTTAAGTGTACCACACTGTTTTAGAAGAGCCCACCACCTGCATGTTTTAGTACTAGTAGTACTACTGGCAAAAAAGGGAACACTTTTTTTTCAAAAATAAACTTGGATTTGGCGATACATGGCCTAGTGAAAAACATGAAAAAGCAGAAAGAGAGCAGACATGGCAATACACTGTGCACTCATGTACCGTACTGTACTTGCTTCCAATAGAGAAATTTTTACCCCACCTTTCATAAAATAATTAGCCTCCAAAACAATATTCAGAGATTTTTTTTTAATTAAAGCAAATCTTTTCTTGCACCCGCTCAGGATCGCAACACCTTCCACCGATTCGACAAGTTCAACGCCAAGTACAACCCCATCGGCGAGTCCAGGTTGAGGGAAGTGTTTATGAAGACGGACAACTATATCGGCGGCAGGTTCTTCGGCAAGATCATCAAGGAGGTGATGCAGGACCTGGAGGAGTCCAAGTACCAGAACAGCGAGCTCCGACTCTCCATCTACGGGCGCAGCGGCTCCGAGTGGGACAAGCTGGCCGACTGGGCCATTAACAACAACGTCTACTCCGACAACGTCCGGTGGATCATCCAGGTCCCGAGGCTCTACGACATCTACAAGTGCAACAGCCTGGTAGAGAGTTTCGAGGAGATCATCGACAACCTCTTCAGACCGCTCTTCGAGGTCACCAAGGACCCAAAGTCGCACCCCGCTCTGCACAAGTTCCTACAGTGAGTAAAGTAAATCTAGTATCTACCCAACCAATATTGGTACCACTAGAGCCACACCAACGTCTACAGGTACGTGATCGGTTTCGACTCGGTGGACGACGAGAGCAAGCCGGAGAACCCGCTGTTCGACAAGGACGTGCCCACCCCGGAGCAGTGGACGGACTACGAGAACCCGCCCTACGCCTACTACATCTACTACATGTACGCCAACATGACGGTGCTGAACCACCTGCGCAAGGAGCGCGGCCTCAACACCTTCGTCATCCGTCCGCACTGCGGCGAGGCCGGGCCCATCCAGCACCTGGTGGCCGGGTTCATGATGAGCGAGAGCATCTCGCACGGGCTCCTCCTCAGGAAGGTGCCCGTGCTGCAGTACCTCTACTACCTGGCGCAGATCGGCATCGCTATGTCTCCGCTCAGCAACAACTCGCTCTTCCTCAACTACAACAGGTTGTGTACGGTATGATGTGCTGTAGTGCATCTTGCTCGTTTTAACAATCTTTTTTTTCTGTTCAGGTCTCCCCTGCCAGAGTACCTTGCCCGCGGGCTCCACGTGTCCCTGTCCACCGACGACCCTCTGCAGTTCCACTTCACCAAGGAGCCGCTAATGGAGGAATACTCCATCGCCACGCAGGTGTGGAAGATGTCCTCTTGCGACATGTGCGAGCTGGCCAGGAACTCGGTGCTGATGAGCGGGTTCTCGCACGAGGTCAAGCAGTACTGGCTGGGGCCCAACTACACGCGGGAGGGGGTGGCCGGCAACGACATGACCAGAACCAACGTGCCCGACATCAGGGTGGCCTACAGGTTCGAGACGCTCAACGAGGAGCTGTCCAACATCTTCCGCAGTCTGGAGAACGAGGATCAGGAGGACCAACAGCTACAACGCCCCCGCTAGCAACGGATACCCTTATTGTTTTTGATGATGCTGATCATACAACAAACAACGAAGTTCTCGTTAAAAAAAGTACATAACGTACCGTATACTTACTAGATGCATACTATGTGCTCCTTTGAGAAATGAGGTTTCTTTGCATACTTTTACCGCATGAGAATCAAGCAGATTTAAGCACGTTGGATATGCCTGCAGATACTAGGAATGATGTTTTCCTGCCGTTTATCATACTGAGACCATAGTACAGTAATCCAGATTAGCTATACCGTACCAATCCGAACTGAACCGTTGTGCGTACCCTAACGTTGAAATCACCAGCCAAAAAGAAATTAAACGGTTTCAAACCATGTTGACTTTTGTCTTTTAATAATTGCTACATATATGTTTGTCGTGCATGGGTGCAAAGTTGACAGGTGAGGCGATCTCTTGATTTTGCGAACCAATACTCGCTGGGTGCTTCTCTTTATCCCTACTACAGAGCCAATTCAAGAGTAAAACACAAACAATGGTTTTTTTATATAGCAGTTTTTCTCATTGTGCCTGCTCGCGCCAGGTGGTACCTTCTCGCGTAGTACGTACATGTGTATTGATTTTTTTTTACTGAGGTGTACTTAATGAACTTGTTCGAATCGTCAAGGGGACATTTATTTGTTTGACAGTAACACAAGGCGATTTATCAAGCACCCACCGTGCAGTTATCTGCGCCTGAGCAGTAGGTATGTACACGTACGTGTAGTACGAGAGCTGATTGCCATTGTCAACGAGACTGGGTGATGCACTAGCGGAACAAAAAATAAATGAAAATGGGGAAAGACATTGGATCCCTCATCTCCGAAACCTGGAGAAATCACGTCCCTCCTGAGCTGGATCCTCGACTCCTCCTCGACAGGGCCCTGGCAGGTCTATCCCCGTGGGAGATTGTCCTGACATCCTTCGTGGTGTTTTACTGCTGGGGCTTCTTGGCCCGGGCATACGGCGAGCTGAAAGGCAAGATCGAGATCAATTAGTTAAATGTAGCAGGCTCATAACTTTTTTCTTTGGCGTGGTTATAAAATCTAGCAACGGATTGGAAGAGAACCTTCTTCAAGCTGGTGAAGAAGCTCCCGACGGTGAAACACCTGGTGGAGAAAGAGCTGAGCAAGTCGCTGAAGTCGATGGAGGACGACCTGTCCGCCCAGCTGGGAGACATGTCCTACCTCCGGGAGCTGCCGGACAAGGGGTGGTCCAAGGAGAGGATAGTCCGGGAGATCGAGAGGTGCATGGCGCTGGGCGAGTTCAAGGCGGAGGCCGGCGCGCTCTCCGGGGTGTGCCACAAGCCGCCGGACCCGGAGAAGGTGGAGGCAGTGACGGAGGCGTACCGGCTGACGGCCTACGCCAACCCGCTCAACCCGGAGGCGTTTCCCGGCATCAGGAAGATGGAGGCCGAAGTGGTCAGGATGGCCGTCGACATCTTCCACGGTGACGAGGACGCCTGCGGCACCATGACCTCGGGCGGGACGGAGAGCCTCATCCTGGCGTGCAAGGCCTACCGCAACTTCGCCCGCGAGAGCAGGGGCATCAACAGGCCCAACCTGGTGATGTCGGCCAGCGGACATGTCGGCTTCGACAAGGCCGGACACCTGCTGGGGATTGAGGTCAGGAAGGTGCCCATGGTGGACGGGACCATGGAGCCGGACATGAAGAAGTTCCGCAGGGCCATCGACTCCAACACGATCATGGTTCGACACTTTGTTGCTCATACAAAGATTTCGCTATACTACTACCCTGGAACTGATCTACGCATGTACTAGTAATTTTTATTTCCCATTTCATCACACAGCTGGTCGCCTCCACCCCTCAGTACCCGCACGGCGTGATGGACCCGGTGTCCGCCATCGCCGCCGTCGCGCGGAGGTGGAAGCTGCCCCTGCACGTGGACGCCTGCCTCGGCGGCTTCCTCCTGGCCTTCATGGGCGACGCAGGCTTTGCGATGCCCCCCGCTGACTTCAGAGTGGCGGAGATCACCAGCATCTCCGCCGACACTCACAAGGCGAGTTTGTCGTTGTTAATGTTATTGTTGAGAACGTTGCTGTTGCTGTTGCTGCTAGTACAACAGCTAAATGTCATTTACATACTGCAATTGTTACACCTGTTTTTTAAAACTTACTTTAATACGTTTTAATACTTGTTTTTTACAGTTTGGCTACGCGCCAAAGGGATCCAGCCTGATCCTGTACCGCTCTCGCGAGCACATTCACCACCAGTTCTACGTGAACTCGGACTGGTCCGGCGGAGTGTTCATCAGCCCCACCATGGCCGGGTCCCGCTCCGGCGGCATCATCGCCGCCACCTGGGCCGCCATGGTCAAGCACGGGAGGGACGGATACGTCGACACCACCAGGAAGGTCGTCTCCACGCTCAGATACATCGCGGACGGGTGAATCATGAAGAAACATTTCTTTTTTCCCTTCACATTTTCGTGACGCGGACAGTGTCAAAATACATATCCCCGACAGGATTCGGAACCTGGACGGTCTGCGAGTAATGGGCAACCCCCAGTGTTGCATAGTAGCCTTCACGTCCGACAAGTTCCACATCTTCACCCTGGCGGAGGAGATGAGGGAGAGAGGCTGGCTGCTGTCGAACCTGCAACATCCGACGTGGTAACACCGCGCAAGTGGAAAAAGGCATCATCAGCGCATCTTTTGACAGTTTTTTTTTCTTCTGTTGCCGCAGTGTCCACCTATACGTCACCCCAATGCACACGCAGGCCGGAATCAAGGAGCGCTTCCTTAACGACTTGACGGAGACCACTGCCAAGTTGGTGAAGGAAGGGAACAAGGCCCTCACAGGACGGGTAACCAAAAAAAAAAAAAACCATAGAAAGGAGATGTCGAATGTGAACTGACACTTGCACCCTCTGGCAGGCTGCCGCCTACGGCATGGCCACCAGCCTTCCCGACAGGGGCATTGTCGACGAGATGGTTCTTAGGTTCATGGACACTCTGTACAGCACCAGACCCAAAAGTGCGGGCTAAAGAAGCCTTTATCATCTGTACAATAAATTACGTACACGTGTGTTCTTATAAGTTTAAGAAAAAAGTACAGTATTCTTTGTTTCACATTTATTACATGAAACCTTTGTAATTGTTGATCTACTTCTGGTTGGGTACTAGAAATCTCCTGCAAGCTTCGTCAACGCCCCTGGCCACGTGGTCAAGGTCGTCCTTGACGCATTTCCTCTCCACCACCATCAGCAGCTAGGTGCGGCAGGACTCCTGCGGCCCCGCCTCCGGGTGGTAGGGCAGCCTCTGCTGGAGCGACTTGTACGTACAGTACGTAGTCCAGCTCCCAGCCGAGCCGACCTCCTCTCGCACCTTCTCCTGTACCTCGGGGTCCCTGGCCAGGTGGAAGAGCGTGACGGCCAGGATGGTGGAGGCGGTCTCGTAGCCAGCCATGAACAGCTGGATGGCATCGGCAGACAGAAGCGACTCCAGCTCCTCAGATAGGCGCCGTTTCTACATGCCAGTGCCACAACTTAACCTGAAACCACACAGGGACATCTGTTGTACGGGACGATACCACATCTCCGAAATATGAGAATCCTCCTCTTACTCCTCCTTCTCGTAATCCTCCTCCTCCTCCTCCTGTCCCCCCTTCCCCCTCCCCCTCCCCCTCCCCCCTCGCTAATTCTACATTTTGGCTGGCAACCGAATTTGTCAAATTATCGAGGCACTACTGTACCGGGA
>JAAUYM010167583.1_pt1 | contig 15016 bp, 19 predicted proteins | sample 7278001 | NCBI WGS metagenome assembly JAAUYM01 (sample SAMN14350224, study PRJNA611818) | marine sediment metagenome | isolation source: surface marine sediment (1.8m) | place: French Polynesia: Moorea | collected 2018-08
CCCCCCCCCCCCGTCGCAGCTCGAGCTCGAAGACCCAACCAAACTTCAATTTTTCATTTTTTTTAACGATAAACGCCCTGAGCGCCGGTACCGCTGTTGGCTGTGAACGATAAACTCCTGAACGGAGAGAAATTTTTGAGCTCCTTTAGCTCTTAAACGCCTATTTTTCTTGAACGCTCACAAGCCTGCCCCAAACACACACAATTACGCAGAATAATTTGGATGCTACGTACGTACGCACCTCATGTATGACGCAATAGCCAAGAACATTCAAGATTTTCACTCCTATCCTGTATTGTGTGCGGCAATGCCAGTGCTACGTACTAAAAATGACAACAAAAAATCGGTTGCATACCAGCATGGGTACCTAGATCAAGATATAGAACGGTGTAGAAAGTGTTCTACGCGCAATCCAATAATCGATATTTAGCAGGCCACCACCACCACAAGCACAGGAAGGAGGAAAGATCAAACTTTATTTCTTTTTCACACAGCCTCTGGACACGCAAAATGACTTACTAAATTTTATACTTATAAATCTGACTCATCTGACAAAGAGATCCTTAAATGCGTACACGTACAGCTATTCTGAGCAAATTGCCACTCGTCTGGAAGGTGAAATCCGTAACTAACTGTCTCCTACCTACTAGTATAAAAAAATATCTGGGGGGGGGGGGGGGGGCGGAAGACGTGAAGCCGTTTTCACCCACTTCCTGGCCTGAACCGGACATGTTCGTTTATGACGGGGTCCCCTAGTGAGCCGGGAAACGACGCCTCCAAGGGAGAAGAGGACGGTGAGGAGGTTGGCTTCTCTTCCTTGGCAGACTCCAAGCCTCGCTTCTCTGCCTCGGCACATTCGGACAGGTAGGCCCTGAACAAAAAGAGAGAAAAAAAAATCTAAAATTTTGACATGGTTTAAAATGATGCGTGATGCCTTTTCCCGGAAAAAGAATAAAGGACATCTTCCTCATCTTCCGCACCTGTGGGTGTAGAGGAAGAGGTAGCTGTTCTGCGCCGTCTCCTTGGCCACCCTGAGCAGGCTCGTCCTGGTAACCATGGAGTCGTCGAAGCGGAACCAGCATCTCTTGGCGGCGCTGTAGACGTAGGCGAGGTAGTGGCCGGTGTCCGGGGAGTCTCCCTCGTGGCTGACCACCCCGGTCAGCCTGTACTCCAGGCGCGGATCTAGGTCGGTGTCTTCGTGGGCGGTGCCGCGCTCCAGGAGCTCCTCCGCCCCGAAGCTCTGCTTAGAGGTCCTCGACGGAGGGGGACTCTTGAAGGTGCTGCAAGAAAAACAAACCCACAAATATTTCTGGCTTCTCCTACATGCTGGTCTCGACACTCACTTCTCCTTGTCTCCGTTCTCCCCGACAACGACGGCGGCAACTCCGGGTTCGACCGACTTGACCGGCTCCTCGATGTCTACGAACAGCTCCCCAATCCCTTGTTCGTCCAATCCTCCGGATAATCCGGACAGCCTGAACGTGACAAGTGACGTTAGGGGGACAAATTGGGATTTTTCAAAAAAAATCGCAAATCGTCTTACTGTAGGGCGGTTCTCTCATCCTCCCTCTCCTTCTTGGCTTGGTCCTCCATGCTCATCCGGATGGCACGCTCCATCTGCTCGTCGAAGGTGAGGGAGTTCACGTCCGTCGGAGAAGGGACGGGCGGCACTGAGGAGGGCTTTGACATCATGTCCGACCAGAGGGGAGCTACCAGGGTCAGCGGAGAGGGCAGCAGGCGCGGCGGCGGCGTCGGCGGCGTCGACGGCGGTGGGGGCGGAGGAGGAGGTGGCGGAGGCGGCATCAACGCGTCCGAGCAAGGTGGGGTCCCATCCACCATGGACCTCACATCCGCCACCATGTCACCGACGTTCGCCACGCCCTTGACCGGGATGGGCGAGATGGAGCGGTCTGCCTCCATACCTTCGTCCTCCTGGCCGCTTTCGGTGGAGGAAGAGCTGTCCGTGGTCTCGCATGCCACTTCTTTTTCCTTCTTTCCTCCGTCGCCGTCGCCGTCGCCGTCGCCGTCGCCACCGCCGTAGCCACCAACAAGGAAGCCCGTGGTTTCAGGCAGACGCTTCCTCACCTTGCCTCCATCGTTGTCGTCGCCGTTGCTGGCGCTGCTCCCGCTGAGGCTGCTGCAGTCGCTGCTGCGGGATCTCTGCCGGTCGGACGCGAACAGAGGCGTGGGAGGGCGGGTGTCGAGGTCGGAGCGGTTCACGAGGTCCCTCCGACGGCTCTCGTCAGGAGAGGAGGAAGGGGACATCAGCACGACGCAACCTTCGCTCATCACTTCGCTATCGATGGCAGAATGGTTGTCGTCGTTGTTGTTGTTGAGAGGCGATGAAGAGGCGACGAAGGAAGACTTCTTGCTGAGGTCCAAACCTAATACCAGATGGAAGACAAAAAAAATCCATGAATATGTATAATTAAAAAGCACCAAGCATTCGTGTTTTCACGCACCTTGCCCATGAATCGGCAGCTGCATCGTCGGGGGTGGCGGCGAAACCGCCTCCGCGGCCCTGGCCTCGTCCTCCTCATCCCCCACCGCCATCCCGGACATCCTCCGGGCGAGGAAGGCGGACAGCAGCTCCCCGTCCAGGGATTCGGCCAGCGTGTCGGAGTCCAGCCGGCAGACGGCCTCTAGATTGATGACCTCCGGCATCCGGACGGCGGCCTTCGACTTGAGGATGAGCCTGTCCTTGTAGTAGACCTGCATCAACCGTGTCACTTCTTGAATGCTATCACAAAAACTCAAATTTATATTGTGTCCACTGACCCTGGGGAGGCAGACCAGGAGAGCCCTCGGGATCCTCACCATCTTGCACTCCTGCCTGATCGTCTTTGTCGGCGGAGTCGTCTTCTGCTCCTGCTGCCCACCCTCCTCCCCTTCCCTATCCTCCTCCTCGCCGGCCTCCGACTTCTTCTCTTCCTCATTTTGGTCCGCCCACCCGCAGTTCTGGCAAGTACTTTCGACGTTCCCCAAGACGTCCTCGCGGAAGAGCTTCCGCAGGGAGATGGGCAGCCTCGGCGGGGCCTTCTCCTCCTCCTTCTTCTTGGGTTGCTCCTCCGTTCCCGAACCTTCGCCGGAACTCCGACTCCTCCTGCTATTCCTCCTGGTGCCGCCCTCCAACGAGGAGAAGTCGAAGCGGAGCTTCAGGGCGAACTCGTCAGTCGTCGACCTGCTGGTAACCTGACAAATGAAAAAAAACCATGCTGACTAATGCTACAATAATAATAGGTAATGAAAATAAGAATGCCAATTCTTAGTATTAAATTGCATAAAGTCTCATCTTCGCTCACCATGTTGCAATCCGGACACGTCTTTGTGTCCTGCATCTTGAAGGTGAAGGCCTCGTTGATGGCGGACCACCGCCCGGCTCCCGGCTCCGCCCCCCCTTCCGCTCCTCCACCAAGGGCGCCGCCAGTGGCCTCTTCCCCAAACTCCTCTTCGTCCGGCTTCTTCTCCTGACCTTTGGACGAGGTGGGCTCTCTGGTTTCTCCCTCCTCATTTATATTCTTAGACTTGAGATCGCTTGACTTCCCTGGCGACTCATTTTCTGCGGGCGTCCTGCTGGCCTCCTCCAGGTTTTTGAGCACGGCCAGCAGGAACTCGTGAGCGTCCTGCTGGTTGCTCGAGCTGAATTTCGGGTTTAGCTAGAGAACGGCGAAAAAAAAAAATCAAGTATGTCATTACAAGTTAAGTCATGAAGTCATGTCATTTCTGAAGGGGGAAAAGAAAATGCTACTTTGTTGTTCCAGCACCTTCCTGAAGACTGCCAGGAATCTCTCCATGGCCCGGGTGAGCTCCCTCTCCGCCTCAGCCCCCTTCGCCCTCCTGCGCCGGAGCTCGAACAGCTCCACCAGACTGGCGCGCAGCCTAGACTGGTCGGTGGCGGGAGAGACCTCCTCGAAGGAAGAAGAGGAGGCGGCCTCGGAGGAGAGGAGGTCGAACACGGGGGGAAAGGCGAAGAGCAGCTGCAGCACGGAGTTGGCGTAGCAGGTGTTCCCTGGATTGGAGAGAGGGAGGTGATGTTGAAGTGATGAGGAAAGGTTGGAATAAGTGGATCACCGGATAAGTGGATCACACTGGATGCGCATTTAGGTGTCTTTTGTACTCGTATTTCCTCCTTCTAAGTGAATAACATGGTTAAGGGGAGCAAACATAATCAGGTCCCAAAGCGATCCACTTATCCGTGTTCTAGTACAATACCACTGTACATTGCATGCATGTTACCCAGGTTTCTGATTCCCAGCGCCACGTCCGGAGAAGGCGGCCTCACCGTCCGGGCGCTCAAGGAGGGGGACAGGGAAGAGCCGGATCTTCTGCGAGTAAGAAGGGATAAGAGAAAGAGGTCGTGTAACTTCTCATGACACTGACGTTCTCTGCAGAGTTGCCATCGCCATTTTTACTACGCATGGCTGTGTAGGTAGTATATTTGGGTCATTGAAGTCCCTTTCACTTTTTTTTTTAAATTGTCTTGCTATATTTCTAAGACGTGGCGACACTGGTGCTCTGCTTCATCTGACTGACCCTCTCCGCCGGACCCCGTCGGAGGTGGTGGTGGTGGTCGTCGTCGTCGTGGCGTCGCCGTTGCCGACCTCCTCCAGCGGCGAGCGCCACCTCCTGGTCCTCCTGGAGACCGGAGAAGGGGAGCGGAAGAGGCTGCAGTGGGGCCGGAACAGGTTCCCGTAGGTATCCCCGTTCCTGTTGCTGCTGCCGCTGTTGTTGTTCGTGGTGGTGGGCGACTTGAGGGCGGTCCTGCGGGGAGAGACGCTTCCGGCGAGGCGGGGACGGGACCCGGAGGGACCGTAGAACTTGGTGGCCTGGAGGAAGAGGAACCGGAGGGCTCATGCACAACGGGACTTTAAAAAAAAAAACATAGACATGAGATGACTGACGCTCATGGTCCTCTTCTCGTCGTCCCCGTCGGAGATCAGTTCCAGCTGCATCATGTCCTCTCCCTGGCGGAGGCAGAAATTTCCACCTTGTTCTCCGGCCTCCCCGAAGGCGAGAGACCGGGCGGCGGACCCGGGCGACCGCGAGGGGACCATGTGCGAGTCCGAGGAAGGAGAGGTCGACCACTGAAAAAAAAAAAGAAAAAGAAAAAAAGAAAGGATGTCAGGTCAGGTTAAGCCAGGTCAGGTTGACTCAAGAAGTTAAAAAACAAAATCTTATAAAGAGCGTCATCTGGCAACCCTTCTTTCCGCACCGTCCTCCTGCCGTTGATGGTGTCCCACTTCCTGCTGTCTTTCTCCCTGGTCCTCCTCCTTCTGCGCCTCTTCTCTGCGGAGGAGGGGCCCTCGTCCAGGGCGCCGCCCAACAGAGGCGAAGGCATCACACCTGCAGACAGGAACAAGGAAAAAAACTAAACTTATTAAATCCGCCCAGTTGTCTCTCGCGTGCCTGTGAGGTCACTCACCCGGCCTCTTCATGGTCCTACGAGGTCCGAGGTCCCTGATAGGAGGGTGGCGGGGGTGGAGGAGGCGGACCAAGTGCGACACCGCTCAGAACTTTTTCAAAATTTGCTCCGAAACGACGTTTTTTTTTCCTTCTTTGTTCTCTCCCTGCTCCTCCCTGTCTCCTCAAGCTGTCATAGTAGAAAAGCGGCATTCATGCATCAACATCAAATGCCGTCCTTGCATTTGGCGCCTCCGGAAGGTGAGCGGGCGACTCACGCAACCTCTCATTGGTTGGTTTTTTTTTTTTTTTCCCTTTCTCCTTCTGTGTACTTTCTGGCTGCTCGTGCCCCCGCCGGATAGCCTTGAAGTGACGAAGAGATCCGGGAAACGTGACAACAGAAGGACGGGATGATGCCACAGTTTAATAATATTCCCTAACGTTGTCCCAGATCAAGAGATGTGTCTTATTTATGCCAGATCACTCAGAAGAGGAAAACGTTTCTTTATCTTCATTAGTACTGGACTACAAAGTGTACTAGTGATGAAACCATACAGATACGTGAAACTTGCGATTTGCAAAGTTCCGGGGAGGGAAGGACACCCAATGCGGACAGCTTCAGTCCTGTCCTCAGATAAGACAAGTTAATAGGATAAAGCAATTCTTTTTGCATTTTGTTGTACAACTTCCTATAATCACGTTTATTGTCTGCTGCGCAGATTTGCAAAGAAAAAAACACGCATCTGTTCAGCAAACGTTTGCCATATAGCTTTACCCGCACATACACGTACAAACAGGTGAGAAGGCACACTCCTCCTGACGCCTAGTGCACTACGCGTCTAGGTGTCAGGAGCAAAGAACATGTGAAGGTGCATAGTTCACCTTCAAAGCATCATTATGTAACACACAACCGAGGTGCAGGTGCAGCGATCTTGGATAAGTTAGAAGAGGTGCTTCCTCAGTGCTAAAATATCACCGCTTAACAACAACATCAATACGAGTAGCTTGCGTCAGATTTGCAACAAATTATGCCAAATACTGTGTGTGTAATGTATCAACAACAGCCCCGTGTAAAATTCTTCCGCGCTGTCTATGGTAACAGCTCTCAGACGACCTCATTTTTTCCTCCTCCTTTCTCCATCGGCTGCCAGAAAGGGAAGTCACCTGTGCTGTGCTGGGGGGGAGGGCTTCTACTACACGATCCCTCTCTGCCTGCAGGGCTGCAGGTTCCCTTTTTTTCCAGACATAAGAGGAGGAGGAAGAGAGGAAGAGGGCTAGGCTGGGACTGGGACTGGGAGTGGGATTGCGGCGAGTTACGAAGCTGCCGTGAGGTGGGAAAGAGGAGCAGTTCAAGAGCTGGGGAGGAAGCGAATCACAATTGGGATCACAAAAGTGAGACGGTCCGACCATAAACAGAGCGGAAAAACCAATGTCGTCGTCAGCACATCCCATTCTGATCTGCTAGTTGTTGCAAATGAGAAGTGGAGCATCACTATCAGAACTGAAATATAAGAGGAATTATAGTGAGGCTGTGCAGGGATTCTCAGGTAAGTTTTATTGCACTTGTTGCCAACAGCAGTACTACAGCAGCAGCTACAGCAACTACGTACTAAAGTTGGCTTAAACTTGGGATAGGATAGAAAGGAATCAATAGTATATTGATCCAAACTCTGCTCCGATGTGGTGGATATGGTACAGTAGAACTCCGATATCTTCCAGTCAGATAGCTTTGATTACCAAATTTGAATTTTCTTTCTTGTCTAGACCTTGTACTGACTCCAAGACTGTACTTCTAAACACTTTTTAGGTTATAAGTAAAGAGGAAAGCAATTACATTTTCGGCAAACGGTCAAGAGTCTACAACACTTTAAAAAGGATTTTTTTTGCACACATTTTAGACGCACAGCAACGTAGCTGTTACGCAATTCGTCAAAAAGCCATTTTATACAACCCTCCCCCCAAATCAGGCAATCACGTAAACAAGGAGGAGTCTGCCGTCAAAAAATAGGCCGTCTGTTCTGCTGGGTATTAATTTTCCTCCCTCCCACTTCAAGCAGCAACAAAACGAGGCCCTCTCTTTGGTGATCGCTCAAGCGGAAATCCCGTTTTTCCTCCCCTCCCATGTTTACTACGAGTAGTTTGGTATACTAGGGGCCCAAACTCGCAAAAAAAATTTCACAAACGCCCGACAGGATTTTTTTTGTGGGTGCGAGAATGACCAAGCCAATTCCCCTGCTAATCCCCAGAATGAGGCGTGTGTGATTCTTAATTTTGCAACCCCGCCTTGATTTAACTGAAGTGATGATGTGTGACTTTTAAGGAGTTATTGAAAAGTCGTAAATTGCACCATTAATATGCCAGGTAATGTACCAGGTGTGATACATTAAAAACGAGCTGTCAGGATCCCATCAAAAAATAGGCAGATGGGGAGGAATATCTTTACGCTCCCTGGCCCAAAAATTCTGTCGAACGTGTAGCAGTAAAAAAAAAAAGAAGATTTGCAATGTTTGCAAACTGTTGCTCAATTTCTCCTCCCTGGGCGTGAAGGTTAAGGCCAGCGAACGCCAGCCACATCCAACACCCCGTGTCCCCATAAAAATCTGAAGCTTTGATATTTTTTTTCCTTTTTTTTTTCCTGTTTCGCAGGTGGGAAAGGCCCACTTCACGCAGCAACAACGCAAGCGCATCCAACGCCTCTTCTGGAAATCAAAAAGGGAGGAGGCGCCCCTCCTCACCACCCCCTTTGATCGGGGCTCACCTGCCTTGTGTGGCGTAATCTCTGCCAAGCGTGATAAGCGCCGCAAACAGTGACGATAATCCCTTTTTTTTTTTTGGTGAGGGAGGAGGGGGCGGAAGTGAGAAAGGAGGCTTCCTTGCATAGCGTCCTCCGGGTGGGGCGGTGCCCCAAGACGCAAAAGAGGAAGATGAGCCGCAACAACCTGGACAAGGTGCTGAAGCGGATCGAGAAGAGCGAGGAGAAGTCCCTGAAGATCCTGTTCAAGCAGCGGAAGGACCTGCTGAAGGCGCTGGAGGACAACGAGAGGCTGATCGAGACCAAGTTGACGAGGGGGGCGTCGCCGCAGGAGAACAAGCTGGAGCAGGAGATCGACAAGCTCACGAAGGTGATTGCTGTTTTGCAAGGTTCCACTGTACCTCGTAGCGGTCCCTCCATCACAAAAACGCTGCCGACATTCCTGCGACGGCATTTCCCCGCTCCCCCTCCGCCAATCTACACTCCGCTATAACGGGCACTTCTTTTTTTTTGCACCCCAAATGCTTCCAGCGCCTGGAATACCTGAGGGCTGAAATGGCCGAGATCTGTCAGCGCCGAGAGGGTCAGGTCAGGCCGCTCAGGCAGCGCAGTCAGGAGCTCAGGGAGAAGCTAAAGCTGGTGAGAGAGAGAGAGAGAGCGCTAATGAGTCATGGCGGAGAAATTTGAGAAGCCTGCCTGCGGCTGCTGCTGCTATTTCCTCTAAATTATTATTCTTTCTTTCTTTATTTTTTTTGCCAACAGGTCGATTCCCAAATCGACTCTACGCACGAGCTTCGCGAGAGGAGACAGAGCCGCGTCAGCAACGGGGATGACGACGACGACGGCGGCGGGGGAGGCGCCCTCCACCCTCGCCACGAACCGGTTCGGTCTGCTTCCGTCGATGAGTTTTCACCGTCGTCGCCTCCGCCATATTCGCCCTTCTGGCAAGATTGAGACCAGCCACACTACGAGGACGATCACGAGAGCAGAGTGCCTTTTTTTGTCTCTATTTGTTGCTAGACGTGTGGTATATTGTAGTAGAACTCCGACATAGTGAGGTCAGCAGCCAAAAAAAAAGTTTTGCGACATTTGTAATGTTTTAAAGTAATAAAACCAGATTTAGCATTGGTCCAGAATTTGCCTTTAGCTTATAGACTGTCTGGCTGTACGGACTACGAAATGTCTGGCCGATATTTTGACTTTCCGGATCTGGCAACCCTGCTTTTTTTTACTACTGTGGAGTTCACTATCGCGGAGATCTATACTACTGCGCCGTTTGTGATATGATGTTGATTGCTTCCTCGCCCCCTTCTTAAAGTTATAGGCGTGTGCATTAACAAAGGGCTCCTCTGCCCGCATGTTCTCCCTCCCCCCTCTCTCCTCTTCATTGTCGTACAGATGTGACCATTAAATTGTCCACTACACTTGCCGATTGGCTGCTCTCTTTTTTTCCTGCATTTTTCTGGTGTTTCGCGCGCGGGCGGGATAAGAGAATCTTGCAGCAGAACGCTCGCTGGGATGCCTCTTCGTTCTGACAAGGACAATCCCTTCCCTCCTCCCCCCCTCCTCCTCCAACGAAGGAAAACCCATCTCCTCCTCCTCTTCCCCTACCCTCAACCCCCCCTCCCCCCTTTTTTCTCCCCGGCTGCTCCGAACCAACCGGAGAAGGAAGTTGGTCCTTATCCCTTCGAAACCTCGAGAGATCCCTTTTGCCCCTCCCCACCCCCTCTCCTCCCCTCCCCTCCACCATGAAAAAGGATTCTTTCTCCCTCTTCCCTACCCCCTGGGGGTGTGCGAAATAACCCATTCCGGGCCATGCAAGCACACCTCCACTCTGGGGAGGAGGGTCTTTGCAAGAGAAATTAAGAGCAATAAATAAATGTCTTGTTGAGTACACCTGTGCCAGTACAGTACGTTGTTTAAAATGCATGTTGACATGCTTTAAAAAAAAAATAAGTTGGTATGCAAAAAAAAATCTTTTGGAAGTGGCACTTCTCTAGGAGGAGGAAGAGGAAAAAACACGAAAAGGAATATTACCATTCTCTCATCCTCCCCCTTCTCTTCCTTTCTCCCGTCTTTTTTCTCCACAAGAGAGTCTCTCCCTCTCTTCTCTTCTCCCTCTCTTCCTTTGATCGCGGCCGCCTCCAGTCGACACGGAAAGACTTCCACAAGCGGAGAGGGAGAAGAAGTCCTCGCGCGCTCTCTAATTTTTCGCTGCGTCTTCACAACAGTGAGTTTTTCCCCCCAAAAAAAGAAGAGAGGAAAAGAATTTTCTTTAAGTTTTTTTTCTTTTTCTGCGTCAAGAAAGCTCCACTTTTCCCTCTTCTTCCTCCAGTGGTGCATTCACACCCACTCCAAAGAGAGAGAGAGAGAGAGAGAGGGGACAGTAAAGAAACTTTTTTTTGCGGGCTGGTTCGCTTTTTTTCTTCTTCTTTCTCTGAGGGAAGGGAAGAACAAAACTTCATCTGTGCAGTTCGAGATGGAAGGAAGAAGAAAACACTTGGGTTCTTCTCCAGAAAAGTGCACTTTTTTCTCTCCTCCTCCTCCTCCTTCCGAACGCTGTCTTTTCACTTCTTAAGTGGCGAGAGCGACATCGTCAAGTGAATTAAGTGATATGCAAATTCGCCGCCCAAGGACGTCCCGAGATTCCCACTAAAAGGAATGGGGAGATGATTTGTAGGACTCCGCTGAGAAGGACTGCTGCAGTTTAAGGTGAGCGATGATAGGCGGGAGTTATCCAATAAAGGAAAAATAAAAGATATTAGAAATTGTTGCATGTTTAAGGAGAAATATCTTCTTTTTTGGTGAGGTGCCTCCTTTCTCTTTCGTCTCTCTTCGCATTTATGATGCAACACGGGTTCCACCGGAAGAGCGATATCGGCGGGCTGCTCATGAATCACTGAGCGATTCTCCGCCGATTTTTTTTCTCCTTTCTTTTTCAGAATGGAGGTTATGGGAAATTGTAGGAGGAGAAAGACGATCATGCTGTAGTAGTAGTGCAGTCGAACTCGCTTAATCGGGAATTGGCCAATAGGAGATCTCTGTTCGATTTGTTAATTTTTTGAGAAACAGAATCTTGCATAATCATCACTCAAATAAATGGAAAACTTGGATCAGAAGAAAACTGGACCATCTTCCGTCCTCCTCTGATTATCCGAATTGGACTGTACAGTACTACTACATAGTAGAATGGGTGGTACGTAGTAGCACGGAATAATGTTCTTCCGACAGCTGCACGCGAACGTGCGACATCGAGAGGTGCTTCAGACTTTGTCATCATGACCTGATTGGACACCCAGTTGAGACGCCCGGTTTCCCAAAAGTAGGCAATTTGCATTCCCGTTCCGTGGCTGGCAGGCTGGAGTGTGTGTGTGTGGGTGTGTTTGAGGTGTGGTGACTGCGAGGCTGTCTCAGTTCGAGGTCGGATTCCTCCTCCTCCTCCTCCTCTTCTTCTTTTTCCCCTTTCAGGGTCGCTAGTACCACCACATATTTCAAAACCCAAGGGAAATATTGCCTTTTCCCCCCCTCCCTATTGCTCTTGTTCTCTTTGAAAAAGAAAACAAAAAGCATTTCTTGCACTTTTTTAATGTCCGTGCAAATTCTTTTCTGCTTTCGCTTAAAATTTTCGAAACCTACGTTTGTAAACATACGTCAAAGCAAGAAAAAAACCTAAAATTACGCACAATATACCTATAAATAAAGCTAGTAGAGTTACTATTAATAAAAACTAAAGTTTATCGGCAATGTTTCTTGAAATCCATCCTTTCTCTTCCCATTTCCGCTTCAGTGCGTGGGTGAAATTTCCAAACTTTTGGAAGAGAAAGTGTTGGGACAAGCGTTTTCACTTCAGGAATTTGATGAAGTGTTACCCACGCCGGAACGGAATTCCTTGTGGAGAAGCTCTCTCTGCTTTTTCCGTCCAGGTTTCCTTGAATTCCCGACGGAACATTCGTATTTTTATTTTTGTAATTTACATTTGCAATTTTCCCAAGATTTGTCCCTAAAAAAGTCCCATCGGGTTGACCCATCTACTGAAAGCCCTTTTTTTCTCCACATGTAATACTATTTGATGAAGACAGACAAAGAGAAGACAGCTTCCCGTTTCTTTTTCACCTCTCTTTTCACCACACATTGTCGGTTTAGGAAATTTCCCCAAGGAAAGGAAGGAAGAAGAAAAAGTTTTCGCATTTGATTCCCTCCACTTTTTCTCCCCGGCCAATGTTGGAAACTTGTAGTTGTAACTTTGTGACTTTCTTTCCTCCTCCTCCTCCTCCTCCTCTGCCTTTCCCTGCCTTTTTCGGCGAGTGGAGAAAAAAAATTCGGATCTGTCAAATTAGGGTCGAAGCAAATGCTGTGGCCACAGCACATTTCTACACACTACTACTAGTGTTTGTTCAAATATAGCAAATCTGAAACACCTTTTCTTTCTTCCCGCTAACAACAAAAAGAGTGAGAACGAAAGACAAAAAAAGTTTCACGCACGTTTTGCTTTCACGGACTATTAAAACTCCCCCCGTTTCTCTCCCATGGGACGAGAACGAAGAGGAGGAGAGGGCACTCATTACAAAACGGGGAAAGGGAAGGAGAGGAGGGGCCTCGCTTGCCTCCAAAGAAGAAGCCCATTTTTGCGTCCTCCTCTCTCCATAAAAAGTTGCTGCCCTCTTCCCTTTTTTTTTCCTGGGAGGAGGCGGGTCGGATAATTGAAAATAGAGGCGTCGCAGCGACACCACACACGCGATCTGAATGCGGAATCCCGCCAATTTCCATCCCACGTAGTACTGTATGTATGTACATTAGTAGATGCTGGTACAGTCGAGTACAGCCGACTTGGACTCGGGAAAGGTCGCAATATGGTCTCCAATTCCTCGTTTGGAGTTTGCCATTTAACCGAAAGTTTCCTTCAACGTAGTGAAGAGAAATTCTACTCCCTTTAAAAGAACCCCACTTACATAATTAAGATGCCAAGTACGACTGTACTGAGCAGACATTGGAGGAAGGAGAGAGATTTCTTTTCCTAACTTTGTGCCTACTGTACTAGATGTTGAAGAAGAAGAAAGAAGTCTTGTGATTTTTCGCCTCCACCCTCATGATACTCTGCACGTTGGGGGTAGAGAAAAAATGAGATAGGAATAGCAGTAACAACTAACAGGAGTACAGTCGAACTTGGTTAATCGGGATGTAGTAAATCTCGGCTATTACTCTGGAATAATTAGGTGTCGCCACGTAAAAAGTCATTCGGTTAAACGGGAAACGGGGACGATTGGGAAATTGGGTCACCTCTACCCGACCTGCCCTGAACATCTGAGTTCGACTGTGGTAGTGGTGGGAAGACAGAGGAGAAAGAGAGGGAAAAAATAATGTGCAATTTTTTTCCTCGGAGGAGGAGGAAGAGATGGAGATTATCCTGCTCCTCCTCTTCCTGCTCCTTCCACCACCACCAACCAACCAACGTCGTACATACATAGGAAGGGAGGTTTCCCTTATCTGCTCTTTCCTTTCTTTTTCCTCCTCCTTTCCCAGATTACTGTGGTGCCTCCACCTCTTTTCCTCTTTATTCTCTCTCTCTGTCTCCCTCCCCCTCTTCTCTCCAGAGATAGTACAGACACATTAGGCGACCTCGTCCAGCCATGCATGGACAATAACGCGCACAGGCGACATCGTAAACTTTGACTCATGGGCGGGGAAGGAGAGGGAGGAGGGTCCACTTTCAAACGGCCTTCAGAGACTTTGGGCTTTGCTTTCGTAAAAAGAAAAAAAGCACTTGACGTTTACATTTTTCTTGAGAGTCCGAAAAAGCAAATGCGGCAGGTAAAATATGCCTTTTTTTCTCTTGCAGAGCTGGAGGGGGGTCACTTGCCTTCTCTTGATTAATTAGCCCGCCCTGATCTTCACATGCAAAGAAAGTACCACAAAAAGGAAGGAGGAGGAAAGGGGGTGGTGGTGCAAACGCTCTAGCAAATTTTTTCCCCCTACCCTCTCCCCCTTCACTCTGCAAATTTCCATTGTTCTCATATTTGGGAGGACTTTTTTTTGTGTGTGACTGCGTCCCCTCCCTCAACCTCCAAATTTATTGTGTATTTTTCGCGACTTGGGGAGAGAGAGCCCGACCTACATTACTAAAAACCTTGCGAATGAGGGTAAATTATCTTTCTTCTGCACCTTTTTTCAGAAAAAAGTGAGAAAAAGGAAATAATTTTTTTTGCATGTGTGTCCCACGTGGAAAAGGTCGCCAAGAAAGGCCGCATGAAATATATAGCCAAACTTGCAAATCCGCCACGTTTTTTTTCTTTCTCTATGAGATTACCCTGGGGAAGAAGAAAGAGGTACAGGGTAGTAGTGTAGAATGCACAAATTCCTTTGCGAGGGATCCTTTTCCCTTCTTTCCCCTTCCTCCTCCCCCCCTCAAGATTTATACCAACCCACCTTACAGCATTTCCCTCTCCCTCCTCCTCCTCCTCCTTTTTCTCTTGAGTTTCCATTATTGTTGTGCTGAGTAGAACGGAGATGGAAAGAAATTTTTTTATGCTTTAAAAAAGCTCAAATAAAGAACAGTATTTTGAAAAGTTGTCTTCCTGCATCTCACTTTTCCCCTAGCTCCTTTCTCTCCTCAAACTTCAAGCATTTCTAAAATTAAAACGGGCATCGCTTTGGCCCTCTCCCTTTAGCCTTCAGGAAGGGACTTTCAAGTCTTGGAGGTCTCCTTCCTTCGAGAAGAGGCCTTAAGAGGGCTGTTGGAGTGGATCTTGCTATGTATTCAAAAACAGTCTGGGTGGCATAGGAAGGAGGACGAGCAGACAGTATTTCGATTTCCAACTGGAAGAGGAGGAGGTGGAGGAGGAGGAGGAGGAGGAGGAGGAGGAGGAG
>JAAUYM010093785.1_pt1 | contig 15006 bp, 9 predicted proteins | sample 7278001 | NCBI WGS metagenome assembly JAAUYM01 (sample SAMN14350224, study PRJNA611818) | marine sediment metagenome | isolation source: surface marine sediment (1.8m) | place: French Polynesia: Moorea | collected 2018-08
AATCAAATATATTTTTTTAATATTTTGACCTTTTTTGATTAAATATAAATTTAAGTATTTTGGCCTTTTGGATTAAATGTTTTTTCGCCCCCTAGTCATCACGCATTCAGTATGTGGATTATTTTTTTTTCTTTTTTTAGAGAGCTCCAATCCCAAGATGACCGTATTTACCTTCTCATACACAACATTGATGGCCCGATGTTGCGAAATGACAAAACTCAGTCTGCCTTGGCAAGACTAGCATCGCAGCCCAACGTGCACCTCATCTGCTCCATTGACCACATCAATGCCCCACTCATCTGGGACCAGCAGAAGCTGACCAAGTTGAACTTCGCCTGGTTTGACACCACCACCTTCCTCCCCTACTCTGAGGAGATCCGATATGAGAGCTCGCTGCTGGTGTCTCAATCTGGCGCCCTTGCTCTCAATTCCCTTATCCATGTTTTCAAGTCCCTCAACCAGAACGCTCGAGAGATTTACCTCAAGATTGTCAGATACCAGCTGGAGGCCACCGCAGGAGACCAAGATGACACCAGTCCAGCCTCTATTCCTACATTAGCTGCCAGCAACTACCTGGGCTTGTCCTTTGGAGAGCTGTACCGGCGCTGCCGTGAAGCCTTCCTCGTCAACTCCGACTTGACTCTTCGTGCCCAGCTGACTGAATTTCGAGACCACAAACTGGTGACCTCTCGGAAGGCAGCTGTTGATGGCATCGAATACCTGACTATTCCCCTTGCCAAAGCAACTCTCAAGGAGTTTCTGGAGATGCAGGAGGCAGTGGAGAAGCAGTGAAAGAGCTGAAAAAGATTGATACATACAAGACTCACATGTTCAGTTGAAGTATTAAGTAAAGCTTGACTTCGTTAAGCACTTAAGTACGCAATTTTGATGCTGTATCAAGCATCTGGTTTGCCAACCCTTTTAAATTTATGAGCATGAGCTGCTTCTTCAAACTAAGGCAAAACACAGAGCATCAAAGAACACACTAGAACTGTACTGGTGGCTCATCTGTCAGTTGAAGTAAAAGCCTCACTCACCCTCCATCCATTGCGCTACTGTATGTCTGTAGAAAACTGAATGCCTCGTTTTACTACCTTGCTTTGCTTAATAAAGTATTCATTGTAAACTTGCAGCCTTGAGCCTCTACGTTGGGGCTGCTAGGGTCTAGTAGTATGCACACACAGTATGTGTAGCTGGCGAAGTTTTGTAACTTATGGTACATCAAAATATGCCATTGCTTCTGTCCAAGCTCGTTAAAGATTAGTAATAATCTCGCTATGTTGCAGTGTGTCAAACAGTAATGAAAAAAGACTTCCTTGACAAGACATTGACTGCCCATTACGCTCGCAATTTTCACGACGCAGTTTGTGGGCAAATGTCAAGAATGGACAATTCTGCGAAAAGAACAATGCGTGGGGAGAATCAACATGTTATCTCCCTCTCCCCTCCTCCTGGGAACAAGACGTGTGGTAGTGCAGGTCCTCCCTCCTCTGGATGTGTGCCGTGTGCCCAATGGCGTGCCCTAGTAATGAGTCACCTTCCCCCCCTCCCTTTTCCCGCGTGACTTGGGAGATGGGGAGGGAAAACTTTTTTTTTTCCAGACGTCGTCGCCTCTCTGACGACGACAGTGGGAAGAAGTAGTACGGGGAAAGAACACCGGTAGTACGGTACAATGGGCAGAATAGTCTGATGCTTCGCCTTGTCTGATAAAACAATCTGTTGGGGTGCTGCATCGCATTAATTTTTCTTTTGCATGATTCACCAGAAAGTACTCCAGATTTTTTTTTCTGGCTTTTCCCTCTGGCACACTGGTCTTCCCACACAATTTTTAGAATTCCACAATTAAATAGAGCCCAAATGTCTATGTGACCTCTCCCGAATCGCGCAGTCTGCCTTTCCTCCCCCTCCCGGATGTCCAAATATGGACATCCTCTTGAAAGAACTCAAGCGCACGTACACACACGTACGTAGTAGTAGTCGTAGTATAGTAAAAGGAGGAAAGAGGAGGAGGGGAAAATCCCCGGCTCTCTCCTCCCTCATCCGGGCAACTTGGGCAAGTTGCCCGAATTCTTTCCCCGTCTCCTTCTTTCCAGCTGATTTCTCAGCCGGTATTTTCCCAAATTTTAGACCTTTACTACGTAGGTATTATTCCCTTCGATTCCCCAGCAGCAGACTTACGTCCGGGTTTTTTTTTTATTATTTCCTCTGTCCAAATCCTGTCGAATTTCTCATCCAAGTACTCGTATCGACATTTTTTGCTTTCGGACAATTACTGTGTGTATGTAAAAAAAAATCTAATATTCTTTGTCTTGCACAAGAAGGTCACGAGAGCTCTCTCTTTTTTGCCAATTGGTCTACCTACAGAATGAACTTGATTACTAAGACGATGACATGAGCGCGACAATCGAGGTCGGCAAATTTGCTGCTCCAAAATATTTCGCTCACACGCACGACGGTATGTAGTAGGAGTTTCTTCTTTTTCACTAGGTCCTACTACACCCACCTACTAGTAGTAGTAGGCACAAACGGAGAAAGTAGAACAGGAACGTACCAACCTACCTAGTAGAGCACTTCTGTTTTAGCCTTTGCTCATTAACTAACATCAGTGGAGATGCGTCATGCTATTCTTGGTTCAACGACCTGACCTGCCTTATACCACCAATATACCTGCACTGTACCGTGCACACACGAAAAGGGAAAATGCCACGATTCTTAATTCGCTGATTGACTTCAAATGTCTTAAGCTGTTATCCCTCTGCCAGCTCCTTTTAGCAGGGCTTTTTCTCCGATCCCCGCTTCCAACATCCTCCCGACCGATCATCCCAGCCTGGCTTTGTTATAACCAGTTTTTCTTCTCCTTCTCCTCCTCCTTCGTCCTTCGCTGGGGTTTCCCCCTTGACAGAAAGGAGAGCAAGTCCGTATAAGGGAGGAAGGAGTGAGTAGAGCCTGATCGTAGTAGTAAAAGAGAAAGCAGAGGAGGGGAGAATGCGTCAGCAAGAGAAGGGGGAGGGGGGAGAAAGCCAGTTGAAAGGAGGGAGGGAGGGAGGGAGGGGTCCGCGGAGAAGGAAGGAGGAGATAGTGGCTGCCGACACAGTCACACAGAGGTTTTCGCATCGAAAGCATCGGAAAGAGCTCTCAAGTTGAAGAGGAGAAGGAGTCGCCAGTTTGAGTTAACACCTGGCTGAAACAAGAATTTCGAACCGAAAATGTCCTCCAACAAGGCGACAACGTACACTGAAAAACAGCAGCAGCAGCAGCAGCATCGGGAGCAGCAGCAGCAGCAGCAGCAGCAATGTCCGAAACAGGAGAGTGACTCATCATCCTCTTCGGATCCCATGATGGACTCGGGGTTCTGCGGCTCGCTCCGGATGGACGCCGCCGCCTCCTCCTCCGCCTCCGCCTCCTTGCAGGGGTCCGTAGAGGCTTCATCGGAGGTGGGAGGCAGGAAGGAGGAGGGGGACGACGAGGAGAAGTGCAGAGAGCTCATCGGGAGAATCAGCCTGGCGGGAGGGGAAAACGGTGAGGCGGAGCCCCTTTGACACCTCCAGCTAAAAAAAAAATATATTCCAAAGTCCAATATATTCCAATGACCCAATTCCTCTTGTTTTCCCCACAGATTCCCCCGGCAAGTCCCCCTCTGACAACCAGTCCGAGGACTCGACCGACGCATGGCGGGAGTACTTTGACCCGGACGAGGATGGGGACGTCCAGCTGCACCTGGCGGTGGCCTCCGGATTCGTCGACGTCGTCTTCGCCCTGGTCCGGATGGCCCCGCACCCGGACTACCTTGGGATCAGGAACAAGGCGGCCTACGCGCCGCTGCACATCGCCGTGCTGCAGGACCGACCGGCGGTGGCGCGGCGCCTGGTGGTGGCAGGGGCGGCCATGGACGTCAGGGACGGCGAGGGGAACACGCCGCTGCACCTGGCCGCGCGGCGCGGAAACGCCAGCTGCGCCGAGGCGCTGCTGCGGCCGGTCGAGGCCAGGGAGATGAGGGACGCCGGGCTGGCCCAGCCGGCGCTGCTCACCCGCCTCCCGACGGACGTGGTGGACCTGCGGAACCACGCCGGGGAGACCTGCGCGCACCTGGCCGCCATGGGCGGGCACGCCGACGTCCTGCGCCTGCTCTGCTGGAACGGCGCCGACGTGAACGCCCCCGACGGCCGTGGCGGCCGCTCGGTGCTGCACTTCGCCGTCGGCGCCGGCGACGCCGCGGCCGTCCGCGCGCTGGCCGAGCCCCGGCCGCGCGGATGCGGGGCCGACGTCTCCCAGCCGGACTGGTACGGCCGCACGCCCTGCCAGCTGGCGCTGCTCAACGGCAACCTCGCCCTGGCGGACTTTCTGGCGCGCGTCATGACCGCGGATCCCTCGGCCTCCGCCGCGGCTCTCTTCCCTGGCGAGGCCGCAGCCGCCGTAGCTGCCGCGGCCGCCGTCCCCGCCGGCAAAGGAGGGAGCAGCGACCCCGACGCCGACAAGGCCTCCGCTCTCCTCCTCAACTCCAGTGCCTAATTAACCATTATTAGTGAACTTCCCGTGCGATTTTTGCCGGGAGAGTTGAAGATCTGCTGATTTGCACGCGACGATAATCTATTTTTTGATATATCTGTCACCATCGTACTAGTAAGTGCACTACGTACATACTACTGCTACTGTACCATACGATAAGCCAGAAACCGAATAATATCATTCTGAGTACATGCACAAAATTACAGTCGCGGTGTCTTGTATTTTTTTCTTCTTCAAATTTCCTTAAGTAAAAGTAAAGTAAAGTAAAATTTTATTATTTTATTATTATAGCAGAGGTTTTTTTTACTATAACAGAGATGAATTTCTAGAAACAAAGTCCGAAACTTGTTTGTCAGTCCTTTTAACTGCATTGGCAGACTGCCATTTCCGGCACCTGAGAGACGCCGTTTTATTTCGCCCCCATTCCGGTTAGTGGTAGAAGCAGACCGAGGTCTTGGTGTAGCTAGCTGATGCTCAATTTTGGGGGAAATTGGTTTTTTTTCTCGACATCAAAATTTCCCCGGAAAATTAACTCTGTTTCAAGATTTTGTTTTAAATTTAAGAGAACTTATTTTCGGTCCGATCTCGCCCCGCCCTGATCCCTATCCGTTCGCCGCTCGCGCCTGCGCGGCTGAAGTGATGTGGAAGCGGCGACAAAGGATAGTTGCCAGATCGCCCACAGGATGTGGCGGAATTTCTGCAAACAAAAAATATATTTTTTGTTCAGACCGAGACATTAGTTCAAAACTTAAAAAAAAAATATAATGTTGTCAAAGCAGCTTGCAAGCACCGATATGTCTTGATTTTCTGCCACGTCTTGTGTGGACTCTAGGGTGTCCAACTGCCAAAGCCCGAATGCAGCACCATCTGGCAAACTCTCGTACGCGTCAAAAAGAAGTTGCCTGAAAAAAGCGAAAGGAAGGAAAGAAGAGAATCTCCTTCTCCAGTCTCCACTCCCAACTTTGCCATCATGGACCAGATCGTCCAGTTCGTGGAACCCGTCAAGCAGTTCTCCAAGGACTCCCTGCGCCTCGTCAAGAGGTGCACCAAGCCGGACAGGAAAGGTGGGAGAAAAAGAAAGGTGGTAAATGTAGCAGCTATCGATGTTAATTTTTTTTTGCATCAACGAGGCTTATTTTTTCGCCCATTTAAGAGCAATTTGAGCACGTTTTCAAGTCAAGCCAAATGAGATATCCACATTCATTATGATTTAAAAGCTTGCTCTAGAATTGCAATGTTTTTACACTAGCTTTTTCCAAGTTTGAAAGTTACTAGGTATACTTTTGATACTTAAGGATGTGATAGTCTTCTTGTTGCAACAATTATTTTTTTTTACTCCTTGCAGAGTTCCAGAAGATCGCCGTTGCGACCGCCATTGGCTTCGCCATCATGGGCTTCATCGGCTTCTTTGTCAAGCTTATTCACATCCCCATCAACAACATCATCGTGGGGTCGTAGTTTGTCCTCCTCACATGGACCCCACCTGCATCAAGAAGTTGAAGAGGGGGCCGGCAAGCTTCGAAACTGGGGGTCTCATTCTCCCCCCTTCTCATCCAGTTATGTGTATCATTGGACACGTCGTCATAATGTTATTATTGCCTGTTGCACTTACGTGATGGAAATTAGAATAAATTTTGACATGGAAGAAAGTTCTGCAATAGCAGATCAAACTGGGAGACTTGAGGCAGACCTCCCAGTGTGGCCCCCCGTGAATAAGACTGCATCACTAGCTACCCAAAATATAATTTTACAACTTTGGGTATAGTAAAATGGGCACTCCTTTTGGCGAGCCAAGGAGACACTTTTTAAGTAATGCAACTTTTTGGTCTGAGGGCTGCCACCTAAAATATAGCATAAAATAGGCTCCCCAAAAGGGGTGCCTTTTTTATGCCCAAAATTGTAAAAAAAAATTCTGTTTGGAGCAGCTAGGGAAGCAAATGTTTCGTGCCTCCTACATCTGCGCGGCTAATCTTGTGCTTACAATGTAAACCGTTAAACATCCGACTTGCGTACCGGTACTGTGCTATGCGTACTACTACCGTATTGCCTCGTCCTAGTTTTGATAAGAACAAAATCTCTGTATTTTTTTCTTCCATTAGTGTCGGGCAGAACTTTATGACAAATCTGGTTATGCATGCCGGAGTTTGCTGTGTACAAAAAAACGGCATCTTTTCCTCTTGCGTCTTCGTTTTACACAAAAAAGACGGGAAATTGCATGTTTTCGGTTTTTTTTTCCCCTTTTAAAGTGTTCCGAGAGTGTCGCATCGTCCTTTTTTTCCCGCTCACAATACATCGATCTGAAAGATCCTGAATGGACACCTACATGCAGCATTCACTAACGTTAAGCGAGGAGGAAAGAATCGAAAAATTGTCGACTCAAATCCTTTCTTTTTTTATATATATATCACACTGACTTTTTCGGAGGGACACTGCGGGAAAACCAACAAAAAAGCGCTCAACATTCACTTTTTTTTATCCTCCCCAACGAGCCGAGGGAGGGAAAAGATGGCATAGGACTGGAGAAACTGGCTAGAAAACGTTGTTCATAATACGCCCAAACCCGACTAAACACAATGTCCTTCCTCTCGAGGTGTCCTTTTCTTGTTGCAAGAGCTTTTTCTTTCTTTTTTCTTTTAAGCAGCACCAGCTTCAGCTCTCTCATCTTCAGTCGGATTGGCATCATTGATGGCACTGCGCGAGGTCTCTGGACTAACATATCTCAGTGAGTTCAGACTAGCTTTTTTTCTTTCGTCAACAGTGATCCAGATCCAGATCTACGAGAACGGTCTCCTCCTGCCCAACCTGGCCATGGAGGCGTTGACGTCGTCAACGCCGTCCGTGGCCGACAGGCCGTCCTCCTGGTCCGAGAGGTCGTCCTCCTTCTTCCGTTGGTCCTCAGACATGCTCACGAAGAAGCGATCCGTTCCAACGTATCTAAAAAAAAAATAGTAGTACGTGTTGTACAGTTGAGATACTTGGGACTTGCAGAGGGGGGCAATGGCAAGATCTCGTTATTCCTGTTCTCACTTTGTCTCCTCGAAGTTGAACATCTGGCCGAGGACGACGTTGAGAGCGGAGACCTCGTATCCGTGGCACCCTGAGTAGCGGTACTGGGGCTTCTTGTCGAAGCGGCAGCCGGACGACTGGGCGCCCAGCGGCTCCAGGCAGTCCTCGGACAAGGCACATCGGACCCAGGGCGACATCAGGCGGTCTCGGACCTCGCCAGTGTTGTACACCAGCAGCGCCCGCAGGTCGACCATGTGCTGGAAGTTGTAGTTTTCCAGCTCCGCGCCGTCCGAGCGCACGCCGAGCTTGGAGAACATCTTTGGGTGGGTGCGCGAGGAGGTGGGCACGTTGTCGTCCATGGCCCAGGTGAGCACGCCGTTGCTCCTGGCCCTCTCCAGGTAGGGCGCCAGGGCGGCCGCGCCCGCCCCGGCCTCGTCGGCAAACCGCTGCTCGAGGTCCATCCACAGGACGCATCCGGCGTCCCTGAGGGTGCTCTGGATCAGCACCGGCCGGAACGCGCCCGTCTTGGCGTTGCGCACGTGCCCCGGGTAGACGGAGCCATCGAACTTTCGCAGGATGCACGAGGTGCTGTCGTTGCAGTACGTCTCCAGCAGCTTGGTCTCGTGCGCCGACAGCCCCAGGTCGTAGAGGAGCACCTTCAGCTCCGGCTGCAGCAGCTGCGAGTTCCTGAGGAAGTGAACAGCCTCCCCCACACGGCCGCCGTGGACGGCGCTGAGCACGACGGGCTCGGAGGCGTTCCCCGCACGGCGCCAGGGGGAGTCCGGCCACAGGAAGGGGTCCGACGACTGCAGCAGGCCCAACTCTTCTAGGTACTTCTCGTCGACGTCGGACAGGGGATCTTTGTCCTCCTCGTCCTCGTCCTCAAAGTTCTGCTTCAGGTTGTCAACGATCTGACAATAGGTACGTACAGTATAATATAAATAATTACTTACTATGGAATGGAATGGACAAAAATACACATTTCTCACCTGATTTGTCTCCTCCACCAGCGAGTGGAACCTCGCTCTCCTGGGTCCCGTGGCGGTCAGAAGGAAGAACGAGAAGAAGACGAGGAGCGCCAAGAACAGCAGGAAGGGCCTCGAGCGGGTGGTTGAGTGCAGCAAGCGCCAGGGCGCGTGCGCCACGCCGCTCACTCCCACAAGGCCCGGGCAGAACCCGCGGCCCAGGCGCCTGGAAGGAACACGTGGGGTGCTGTCAGACACGTCGATCTGGTGGGGGAGGGGGGGGGATCGCTTGCTTGTGTCTTCTGACGACGCTGGACACAGGGTGCTCCCACACAAACTTGTGTACCACTTTATGTATGGCTTTTTTTTGGTGGGGTCGAGCATGAAGGCAAGATCTGACATAAGAAACAGCAATATCATTGTGTTTTCATGCTTTAATGTTGGTATTGCCCTTACTAGGCAAGTGATTAGGTGCCATAGGTTCAGCCTTGTCAAGTTTCTTTATCCAAAGCTGTATCAGCAAGCCACTATTACTGGGAGGGAAAAATCAGGTACTGTACTACATTATCTGTCTGCCATATGCAGTTTTTGCAATGTCCTGTAAGGCATTGTACTTTTTTTTGCTCAAGAGCAAAAAAGGCGTCACATCCGGCACTAGTAACAGATGTGTTAATTAATTCTCGAATTTTTATTAGAAAGAAAATGTACGGTATGTTGGTACAAATTTGATGTTTCCCCTACCTGTTGCCATTCAGCTTTCCGACCCCGTTGGCCAACAAGGGCGTCGCCTGCGGCCCTGGCTTCAAGAGCATGCCGTCCCCCTCGCCGCCACCGCTGGAGGTGGACATGGGGGAGGAGGAGAAGGCAGTCGTCGTCTTCTTCTTCTTCTACCGTCAGCCACCATTCATTTCCTGAGACCAGGAGAGGCATGGTAGCCACCGCCGCCGCCCTCACTCGCTCTCACGGTCGGCCCAGCTCCCCCCTCCTCCTCAGGCGACAGCCATCTACACTGTCAAGACCTGCAAAGATTCGACAAAAGCATTGTTACAAAAAAAATCGCAACGTCCAATCGGGGACGGTGCCATTCCGCCCTAGAGCCAATGCATGAAATGGGAGGGGATGTTTATTGTGTCAGGGTTTTTTTTGTGTGTGAACAAAAATAGAGAGAAAAAAACCACAGGCACTCTTTGGAAAATTCAACTTGTTCTTCCTTCCACCTGTACACAGACTCTCATCCCGTTCTTCGTGCCGTAAAGTAGTATGTGTCTTTAGTCTACCTACTACATGTACAGTAGTACAGTACAAAATGTCTGTGCTATGAAAATTCTTGACTTGTCCTTCTCACTTTTCTTCCATCCCCCCCCCCAAAAAAAAAACCATCCCACTTCAAGACGTTACATGTCTCGCTCTTAGTGCTTTAACATCGGCGCCTCTTTCTTTCAAAAGCCCTTCTGGTACTGCCTGGAGTTGATCCTAGCAATGATCTGCTCCAGCTGCCGCTTGGCCTCGCACTGTGGAAAATTGTCCATATCGTAGTACTGCGGCGCCGTCTTGACCAGCCACTCTGGCTTCACGTCCGTCACCGTCCGGATGTAGTTCTTGGTGGTGAGAACAAACTCGTTGTAGAGGACCCACTCTGGCTTGTGGTCCAGGCAGGTGGACGGGTGCAGCTGCACGATCTGGTTGTCCTTCACCGTCAGGTAGTGTCCACTGCGCTCCAGGTGGGCGATCTGCATAAAGAATCCGGCGCAGAGGGCCTTGCGGATGTTGATGTAGTAGTCGCGGGAGGTGAAGTCGGTCGAGGTGCGCTTGAGGTTGAACCGGTCCATGATGCGGCAGAGCTGCTGTCGGACGTTGTCAGCGGATTTAAGGGAGCGGTAGTTGACGAAGTTGTCGTAGCACCACTGCGGGTCCTCCATGTTTTGTTTGAAGGCGTGGTAGACGTTGAGGAGTGTGAGGTGGTCGCCGTCAATGTGGGCGAAGCGCAACTTGGAGTCGTCCGCGGCCTTCTTCGCCTCGTTCGGGCGGACGAAGCACTGGGGAACGCTCAGCATGGCCGTGATGCTCAGGATCTCGTTGGAACAGTTGTTTTCGCAGGAGGCGATCAGCATCTTGGCCAGCTGCGGGTCCAGGGGAAACTCCGCCATGATGGCCCCGAGTTCGGTGAGGTTGCCGTCGTCGTCCAGGGCGGCCAGGTAGTTGAGGAGTTCCAGGGCGCGCATCAGCGTCTCCGGGGCAGGAGGATCCATGAAGTCAAAGTGCACCAGGTCGTCGATCCCCAGCTTCTTGAGCTGTATGACCACGGATCCGAGGTTGGAGCGCAGTATCTCCGGGTAGGTGTTGTCCTGCATCTCGTTCTTGAAGGCCTTCTCCGTGTAGAGTCTGAAGCACTTTCCCGGCTTGGTCCTGCCCGCGCGACCCGCCCGCTGCTGCGCCGAGGCCTTGCTGATGGGAGAGACGAGGAGGGACTCCACCCTGATCCTCGGGTTGTACACCTTCTGCTTGGAGAAGCCGGGATCGATGACGAAGACGACCCCGTCGATGGTGAGGGAGGTCTCCGCAATGTTGGTGGACACGACGATCTTGCGCCCGATGGCGCCGTTGGCCTTGCGCGGGGGGGCCGGCTCGAAGATCCTCTGCTGGAGGTTGGGCGGCAGCGTCGAGTACAGCGGGATGCATTTCATGTCCCCGACCTCCGGACCCAGGTTGTCCACCTCCCGCTTGATGCGCTTGCACGCCTCCTCGATCTCCTCTTGGCCCGTCAGGAAGAGCAGGACGTCGCCCTCCTCCTCCTCGCACATGTGGATCTGGATGACGGTGCGAATGGCGGCCTCCAAGTAGTCTCTCTCCGGCTCCGGAGTGTAAAAGATCTCCACCGGGTGGGTCCGGCCCGGCACGTTCATCAGTGGGGCGTTGTCGAAGTAGTTCTGGAACTTTCCGGCGTCTAGCGTGGCGCTCATGATGACGAGCTTGAGGTCTGCCCTGTGCTGGATGACGGTCTTGAGGACCCCCATGAGGATGTCCGTGGCCAGGGTCCGCTCGTGGGCCTCGTCCAGTAAGATCACTTGGTAGTTCTCCAGCATGGGGTCCGACATGGCTTCTCTCAGCAGCATGCCGTCCGTCATGTACTTGAGGACCGTCCTGGGCCCCGAGCAGTCCTCGAAACGGATGCTGTATCCCACCTCCTGCCCCAGACTCACGTCCATCTCCTCGGACACCCTCTGGGCGACCGACATGGCCGCCACCCTCCTGGGCTGCGTGCACGCCACCGCCTTCTTGCCCAGCTTCTTGGCGTACTCCACGCACCACTGCGGGATCTGCGTGGTCTTGCCCGACCCGGTCTCGCCCACCAGGCAGATCGTCTGATGCTTGGCCAGCAGGTCCAGGAACTTGTCCTGGTACTCCCAGACGGGCAGACCGATCCTCTTGCGGAAGAGCTCGAAGTATCGCGGCGTGTAGGGGAGCGCCGTGTGCGGGTTCATCTTGTGGCCCGGCTTGAAGGTAGGCGTGGAGGAGGAGGAGGCGGAGTCGCCGTCCCTGCTCTTCTTGGCGGCGCCCGTGTCCACGTCCAGTCGCCTCTTGCGCTCACCCGACATCTTGATGGCGGCGGGGGATGGAAGAAAACGGCGGTAACACCCTCACACTACGTTGGGTTGGGCTGGGAGGAACGTTGATCTCTGTGGGCTGCGACCTGGAGAGGAGTGCAAAAGACAGAGTGGGAAGAGGAACAGAGTCACAAAAACGTTTAAAGCAAAATCGCAAAGTATTGCATGAAAAGTAACAAAAAGTCGCATTGCTAACAAATGTAGATTTTTTCATTTTTACAAAAGAAAAAATGGCAAATTCTTGTTTAAAATTATCTGGTTTGGGTCATCTTTAACCATTTTTTAGTGTTTTAAATTGTACGTACACTAAAACTCGCAAAAATTTGCTATAAAAAAGCCCATCTGGTGACCCTGCTACCGAGTGCTGTCTTTTCCGCTAGCAGGAAAGAGCGTCTGCTGTTTGTTCCTTGTTGTTGCCAGAAAATTGTTTCAAAGTTTACAAGAAAGAAGGCAAGTTTGCAGAAAAAAAGATTGCATGTTCTATAGCAATAAAATGACACCAATACACGGTCATGCAGATTTAAGCTTAATTATGTATTTCATAAAAATGACTTTTTTTTACTTCATAATATTTTTTAAGTCTCCGTGCTCAGAATAATCAGACTCCGCACTGATGGCTCAAACTGGCACCATCGACTCTCCTCTCCTCTGCTCTGCTCTCCTCTGCTCTGCTCTCCTCTCCTCTCCTCTCCTCTTGTCCACAGCGCGAAAAGAGTCTGTCCCTCCCTCCCTCCCCCTCTCCCCTTCCAACCACGATTTGATTTCTCTCAGGGTGGCCGAGAGAAGTCCGGCGCTTTCTCAGCTGCACAGGTGATTCTGTCTCTTCTTTCCTGTTGCTCTTGTTGTCGGCTTTTGCGCTGTTAGAGACGTGCAAATACATTTTTCCTTTAACAGAAGTCCGGATATAGTGTACCAGTACATAGTACAGACTACAGTAGGTAAGCATAGGTTTTTCTCCATACTCTGTGGTTGCTCATAGCGCCCTAGTTATCTTAATCTGAGTGGATTGGTACTTCGCCCCCTCAGAATAATTCAACTCGTGTGCATCCAAGTGTGCATGATGCTTCCCAGTCGCCAAGTGCAACAACACGGGGTGATGCCCCTTACCTATAACTAAATGCCGCCGCCGCCGCTGCTGCTGCTGCTGCTGCTACATGCAGACCGTGAAATGACCAGATGCAACCATTAGTTGCTAGATCTGCCTGTGTACTACCTAAGGCAACAACAACATCATGGCAGCCAGCGCTAGGAGCACCACGATGTTGCGCCGACTTCTACAGGACCTCTCCCCTTCGCCCTCCTCCTCCTGCGGCGTCCAAGCATCTGCTCCCTCCCAATGGCTGAACAGGTGGAAGGCTGCGGCGCTCCTGGCGAGCCAGACCGGCTCCGAGAAGACGGCCGCCGCCGCCGTGGCCGCGCTGCCGGGAGACCTCGTCGACAGACTCGACGGCGAGGCCCTGCCCGACCTAGTCGGCGCCCTGGCCCTCCTCGGGCCGTCGCACTTCGGGCTGAGGGAGCGGTGCCTGGCCAGGCAGGCGGAGCTGATGCTAACGACGCAGGACGAGGAGAGGAGGTCGGCGAGGTTCCGCTTGGCCCGGGCCTGGAGCCTGGCCGAGACGGGCGGACACTGCGGCGCCACGGCGGCAATCGTGGGGAAGCTGGGCAGCCAGCCGGACGAGAGCAGGAAGACCTTCTCCGGGATGACGGCCGCCCGCCTCGCCGACATGGCGCACCTGCTGTCCTGCGTGCACAAGCCCGCCGTCCCCAAGGGCAAGTTCCACAAGTACTACATGGTGTACAAGGCCTTCGAGCTGTTTGACGACGTGCCCGAGGAGGACCTGCCCATCGTGTTCACCGCCATGTTGAGGCATCGACTGATGACGACGAGGGACCACCCGACCGGGAGGAGGTTCGCTGAGAAGGCGTTCGCCCGCGTCGCCTCGGGCCGCTTGAAGGACCAAGCCACCGTGGAGAAGATCTTCCAGTACTTCGAGCCCTACACGAACCTGCCGGAGGAGCTGGTCCTGCCCCTCCTGGAAGCTCAGTTCAGTGCCCACGGGGACGCCGGAGAGGAGGTCCCGGATCGGAGGCTGCTGTGGCTGGGCTACTTTGCCTGCAGGCTGCCAAAGGTCTTGCCACAGTTGGCGTCCTGCCTGCAGCAGAGATTGCAGGAGGACACGTTGACGCTGGAGGACGGTCAGGACTGTGCCTTTGCCGCTGCCATACTCACGTCTTCCTGGCTCCCCGACGGGAGCAGGCAGGCGCTCGCGGACAGGGTGAATTCGAGGGCCAGGGACATCATATCCTGCAACGAGAAGTCCCTGCTGACTCCCCTGCTAAAGGCCCTCCTGACCATGGCCTACTTGAGCAGGAGCTTCGTGGACCCGACGGTTGTCCACGCCCTCCTCTCCAGTCAGCGGTTCTTCCGGCCGCACCCGGCCGACCCCGCCGGGAGCGTCCGCCTTCACCAGGCGATCATGTTCTCTCAGATAGCCCAGTATCAGGTGACGAGGGACGTGCTGGTCCACCTGTGCGCGGTGGCCTCCATCAGACTCTCTGACGAGTACCGAGGACCCAGACTCAAGTTGTGGGTCAGGGAGTGGAACGAGGAGGAGGAGAAAGCCGAGCAATTGAACCCGCAAAGGAGACGATACGCCATGATCCTGGACCTCCTCCAGGAGGAGTTCGAAGAGCGAGGCGTTGCTGTGGCGAGGCTGAACAACCTGCAGCACCTGGACACGACGGAGCTGAAGCTGGACGGCGCCCACCACGTCGTGGTGATGGACAGGAACTTCTACGCCGGCACCTGCTTCATCAACCGGGCCGAGTTTCAAGTTTTCTGCAGGGGGGTGCTCGGACAGAGAGGTGTCTCCCGCGTAGACTTCTTCGACTGCAAGGACGCCCTCGGTGCTGACGAAGGCCAG
>JAAUYM010175955.1_pt1 | contig 14997 bp, 17 predicted proteins | sample 7278001 | NCBI WGS metagenome assembly JAAUYM01 (sample SAMN14350224, study PRJNA611818) | marine sediment metagenome | isolation source: surface marine sediment (1.8m) | place: French Polynesia: Moorea | collected 2018-08
ATAAATACATATTTTTTAAATTGATATACTTTTAAATACTCCAGACAGTGTATAAGACAAACTCAAATAGGACTAAGTTAGGGGGTGTCTTGAGCGAATGATAACATGTTGACCTTCCCCCGTCGTCAGAGCGTCCCAGCGTTGTGTGCCAGAAGACGGAGTGCCCGTCGCCTTCCTCCTGCCCGCCGCACTTTGCCTCGGTCAGGAAGGACAACGGCAACACCTGCTGCCCCATCTTTGAGTGCGGTAAGGTCCTTTCACATCTTTTAATGTGGCGCGTTTAATATAATTTTTTGTGACTTTCAGAGCATCCCCACGCCTGCATCTACGAGATGGCCTCTGGACAGACGGTCATTAAGCAGGTGGCGGAGAAATGGAAGCCGCTCTTCACAGAAAGATTAGAACTAAGCGTCCTGTCGCCCCCCCCCCCAGATCATGTCCGAGTGGAAAGACGGCCCCTGTCGCTCTTGCATCTGCCTGCCGTCGTCCAAGTCCGGGACTCCGGCGCCGCCTCCGGTGTCCCAGTGCACGGACACCCAGTGCCCGGCGCCGCCTGCCGTCCTGGTGTGTACTAGTGCCTACCTAGAGTTACTTCCCTTCAGCAGTTGTGTACGAGAGCATAGGGGTACGGTATCAAACATGACCAGAAGAAAAAAAAATGGGAGTTGGGTTTAAAGAAGCTAAAGAGAAAGATTGTACTCGTGCACAATTTTATGTGTGAGAAGCAGCAGGTCTGGTAACACCACAGAGCTTAAGCATCTAACAGAAAATAAGCAGCTATACCCATGTTCCAGCTACCGATTATCACCTGTATTTTACCACAGGTCGAGCAGTACGTGCTGGAGACGCTACCGGCGGCGGAGGGACGCTGCTGCCCGGACCTGGTCAGGACCGGGTGCAGGGTGCCCCATGAGGGAAGGACATTGAAGGTATGTAGTGTAGTAGGGTACATTGTACAGTCCAGCAGTACATGTTTGATTTAAGCATTTATACAGCTACACGTATTTGGTTTCGCAACTTTTTGGATTTGACAGCGACTTATTGCAGTAGCAACATGTATCTTTGCTTCAGGCAACCGATTTAATTCAATTTATGCAAGTTTTTTTCTTGGTTGATTGCGACTTGCCAGAAAAATCGATCGTCGACTGTAATAAAGAAAGATGTTACCCTCTACCGTACGTCCGAAATCATACGTAGTATAGGGAGGCAATTGAAAAGAAGAGGAACAGAGGGCAAGCATCCGATTTCATTCACTCGCATCGATATTTTACAACGTAGTACTACAACAGTAGCACACATGGAGGGGTGGCGGTGCTTAAGAAAAGCTGTCTCCCTCCCGTCTTCCGCTCCTCTCCTACAGCTCCTCGTGAGCGATCTTGCCAGCCTTCTTCTCCAGGAACTCTGAGAAGGCCTCGACGGTGCGGTCGCCCTTGTAGTCCACGATCTTGTTCGAACCCTTGGGGAAGAACTTGATGGTGGGGAAGCCTCTTATCTGGAAGAGGTGGTGGTGTGATGACAAATGAGCTCCATTTCCCCCTTTTTTGCATGTTATATAGGCTGAGCCCATTAATGTAGGTAGAAGCGCATAATGGAAAAGCTCTTCCTTCTCCTCCCTCCAACCCAACCCATTCACCCCAACCCCCCATGAAAGGATGAAATGGATCGAGCATGTGCGCGCCTAAATTTTCCTCTCGTCCTCCTCCGCACGACAAAAGCGTCTGTTGTCACGAAAATTGTTTTCTCTTTTCCCTCCCTTCATCCATCCCCATGCTCACGTCGACTCCGCTGGCCTCGTTGGCGGTGGCGTCGATCTTGGCGATGATGACGTCCTCGCTGTCCTTGAACTTCTCTCCCAGCTCGTCCCAGATCGGAGCTAGCTTCTTGCAATGTCCTGTACGTATGTGTATGTACCCCGGGTCAATAAAGCGATCAATTTTTGTCCGGGGAAACAAACAGGGAGTAGGAGTGCCCACGCGCCCACCATGCAGGTACTCACCGCACCACGGCGCGTAGAACTCGACCAGGACGTCCTTGTTGTCGTCCCTGGCCACCTTGTCGAAGTTCTCCCCCACGAGCACCTTGACCGGCTCCTTGTCCCAGTCCTCGGGCACCGGCTCGCTCAGAGTGTACGGCGAGAGCGTGTCTGCAGATAAGAGTGCAGTTTCTATGACCGGTGCTTCCCAAAGTGGTTATAAAAGTGCCTGCCGCTCTCACCGAGGAAGACGTCTCCCAAAAAGTGGTTCCACGCGTTCTTGGTGAGCTCCACGGGCTCCTCCTCGGGACGGAACTTGTCGAACTTCCCGGGAAGGTCCTTCTTCTTCCTGGTCATCCGGATGACGAGGTCGCCAGCACTTTCCACGCCGAACTGAAAAATAATGATGATTATACGTACGTGTCATCATCCTCTCCTCGGTCAGTCATTCGTCCTCACCTGCTTGGACATCATCTGCATTTGCCGCGGGTCTGACTTGTCCGGGTGGACGTGGAAGCACTGGATCCTGTCCTTGAAGGACCCGCACAGCTTTGTCAGCGCCTCCGTCTCCTCCTCCGTCAACTCCGCCTTGAAGATGAACAGCCTCTCCCTCAGCTTGGCCATCTCCACTGTCATCCAAGTTTGAGCGTTTCTCCTGGGGTGGACGTGAGATCCGTAATAATTACCGCTCATATATACTATTTTTCATTTAGCACTTACGCGCTGAGTACGGCCAGGTTCGGGTACAGGTTCTTGTAGACCATCAGCTCAATTTTGGCCACCCTGAAGTTCTTCTCCAGCACCGCGGTCTTGTCGTCCCAGGGCTTAAAGGCCATCACGGCATCCTCGCTGTCGTCCACCCCGAACTCCTTGAGGAAGGCCTCCCCGCTTGCCAGGGCGAACTCGGCGTGGTCTTCCAGGTCTCCCCTGGCCACCTCCAGGAAGTTCTTGGCCTCCTCCCCTTCCAGGTCCTTGAAGATGCCGAGGAATGCGACCACAGGCTCCTTATCCGGATCCGAGCCCTTGGCTTTGTCGGCCCACTCCTTGGCCGCGTCCGCCTCTTTGAACTGGGTCATCTCCTTGGGCGGGATGTCGGCGCCTCCCTTCTTCTCCAGCCACTTGATGATGTCCTTGGTCGTCCTGCCACCTGCAAGAAAAAACAACAGCGATACTTACCGTATAAGCTTTCCGGGTTTTAGAGGGAAAAAATTCTCAATGCTGAGGATGCAACTTTCCTCCATATTTCTCCTTCTCTCCCTTCTTGTAGTACCACAGCGTGGGATATCCCCTGACCTCGTGATCCTTAGCCAGGGTTTTCTCCACCGTTGCATCAACTTTGGCAAGTCTAAGAGACAGATTCATTCGTTACTTCAGATTTTTTAAAAATTATTGTACGATATAGGAGTCCTACTTGAACGGGCTGTCCTTCTCCTTGAGCTTCTTGGCCGCGGCCGCGTACTCGGGGGCCAGCTTCTTGCAGTGTCCTGTCCAATTATTAGGGGCGATTGTCGATGGGCCGTTCCGGGAAAACGCAATGTGTGAAAATTAATTATAGCTCGACACTCACCGCACCAGGGCGCGTAGAATTCCACCAGCATGAAGTCGTTGGCCTCCACGGCCTCCTTGAAGTTGGACTCCTCCAGCACCAGCACCTCCTCCTCCGTCTTGATCTCGTCGGAGGCGGAGGTGACCAAGGAGGCGGCCAGGAGGAGGACGGTGGACGGCAGCAGGTGCCTCATCTTTGTCGTTGATAGGTGCTCCTTTGAGATCTGAATTGAGAGAGAGATGAGGTGTCCGTCCGGTCTCTTTTTCACTTTTATCCCTTTGTGTGTGTGTGTGTGAGGGAGAGAGATGAACTATGCTACGTGTGCCTCGCCTTCAAAGAGATGATGTGTAACAACGTGCTTGAATTTGTGAAGCCGCGGCCGGAAGGTGCAAGTCGGCAATTGTGCTGTGGGGGAGGAGGAGGACGAGGAGGAGGAGGAGGAGGAGGGGAGAGCTTCAAGGAGATTTTTTTTTTTGCTCCAGACACACTTGTGTGTGGGAGGATATATACACACACTTGGCGTTTCCTTTTCTAAAAACGCCTAAAATACTCAGGATGGATGACAATGAGTTCGCTCACCTGTTTGCCCACCGAGAAAGGAGAGAATCGAGTGCGGCGTGTGCAAGAAGGAATTGAAGAAGGGCTCTTTCTCGCCGCTCCCCCCCCCCCCTCCCCCTCTCCTTTCCCGTCTCTCCTCCAATCAATACGAGCCACACACACACCCAAACGAGTCAGTACGCAAAAGAAAAATCGATCGGACTCAAAGAAAAATACTCCGCCTCCAGTTCTGAGTGTTGGCCGTCTGCGTTGCCGGTGCCTGATAAGGAGGGAGGGAGCCTTTGCTTGTGGGTGGGTGCGGAGGTGGGGGGAGAGATGCTTGCATCCCCGTAGCAGCTGCTACGACTTTGTCCACGTGTGCCGGTCGCATGGGGGGGGGGGGAGGGGGGAGTAAAAAAAAAAGCTCCTTATAACCCCCACATGTCGATGAGGAGGAAGGAGCTATACATGGCCAGAAATTGCAAAGATGACTTGACTCTGGGTCCACTTTAAGGAGCCCTGCTGCAGGGGTGGCACAACTCTTTTTTTTGCGGGAAAAAATGCTTTTTTTCTTTACTTTCTCCATGACAAATCGCTGCGTCAGGTGAAACCTGAGTGTAAGAGTACTGTGCGTTTCTGAAGCATCAACAGATGTTTCTTTTCATCGATTGTAATTGGCACACTTTTCTCGTGACAGTATAGTACTGTACGGTTGAGCTCGGATAATCAACGGCCCATTTTTCTCATTGTACAAGTTTCCCTTTTAACCAAGTGGTTTTTAGGTAGCAACGTATGTAGAAAACTCTATTGATCTAGGTAGATAATTTTCCGATTAGCCGAGGTCCGATTAACTGAGTCCCTACTAACCGAGTTGTACTGTACTGACATCTCCATCGAACTGAACCGAACCCCACTTTATCTAGGGAGGAGAGAACTTCACTGACCCGGCGGACCCGTGCAGGACGTACTTCTGCGTCCTGGAGACTGACGGGACCCTGACCCGGGTGGACCAGACGGAGAGGTGCACGGAGACCTGCCCCAACGGGTGGACCTACGAGACACCGACTCCGGGCGGCGGGTGCTGCGGCCGGTGTCGCCAGCGAGGGTGCCTGAGGAACGAGGCCGGAGGAGGAGGTGGCGAAGGAGGCGTCCTGGTGGCCCCCGGGTCCAAGTGGTCGTCGGCCGACGGCTGCGAGGTCTCATCGTGCCAGGATGATGGAAGTGGAGGGGTGAGAAGAAAGTAGGGGGGGGGAGTTTGCAACTCCTAGACCAAAGGGTTTCAACCCTTTCCAGGCGTACCATGTTCTGCCAGACTGTGAGAACTAATGCGGCATATACCACATTAGTTCTGTAACACTTTAGTTTATAGTATTATGGGTGTGCGTGCTATAATATATTGTGTACTAATTATACATACTAATTATACCAACTATAGTAGAACTGCATACTCAAGGTTTCTCATACTTGGTTGGAAACCTCTGTCTTAGGCGTCTGCTCTTAATTTCTGTCTTCTTTTGAGCAGTTCATGGTGGTGACGAAGAGGAAGGTGTGCCCAAAGGTGGAGAACTGCGTGGGGCGCGTCAGGCTGCGCGGGTGCTGCTACGAGTGTGAGACCTCCAGTCTGAGTGAGTGGCGATCTCTATTCCATTTCCAGACGATCTGAGAAGATCTGACAACAGTTCTGCCAGATTTAATGTGAAAATGTACGTAAACAAGGCTTGTTCGAAAAGGAACCAAGAGGTAATCGGGTTTGCCCTAAAAAGGGAGCCGTGTCGTCACATTTTATTCCATCATCACTTTTTTCAGGCCTCGAGGTCTGTTACTGCTGCCAGATGGTGGCAAAAGAGAACCGGACTGGTTCTGTTTTGTGTCTCTATTGGCAAATTTTTCTCTACAATTTCGCCCCCTTTTTCCCCCCTCTTTCCAGGAGAGTGCGTGGCGGTGGACATCCCGTACGAGGACACCGTCGGGCTCATCAGGGAGAGGCACCCGGCGGACCCGACCGGCGGCCCCTGCACCAACAAGGCCCCGGTGCGTGGGCTGAGGCAGTGCAGCGGACAGTGCACCCGGGGAGCTGCCTTCTGGCCTGGCGGTGAGTCGTTCCCTTCCGTGATCGTGAAGACAGCGCCATAAATTTCTCACGTTTTGTTCCCCTGTCCTTTTTATGGACTAGTACGTACTGTAGTATGTTGTACTCTACAGTATAGAGCTCTGATATGTAGTAAACTGCACTACCGGTACACTAGTAAGAAAAAACTCCGCTTTATTAGCGTAAATATTCTTTCTTGTCTACCTCTGCTAATAGTGAATTTAAGCTGCTTGCCATCGACTTTACCATGTCGAAGTTCTACTGTACGCAGTACTGTGTTAGCATGCGGCAAATCATATTACCATGTGACCTTCTCTTGGGGTGGCCTCCCCCTCTCTCTCTCCCTCCGCTCCCACAAACATGCAGTTTCTTCTTCCACTCCTCTCCTCTCTTTTCTCTCCACACCCCCCAAGAGAATGAAGACCCGGGCTCTTTGTTCCTGTTTTCTCTGCCCCCTCCCTCTTAATTAATGCTTTTTTCCTCCTAAAAAAAAGGGCTTTTGCGTCCCACCGCCATTGTGGGTTACTCTGGTAGAAGAAAGAAAATCCAAGAAGCGTAGTCTGGTAGAAAAAAAAATCTCTAGGGAGGGATGCCTTCACTCCTGCACTAGTAAGGAAACTTGGGTGTCATAAATGTGGTATAGCACTAATTTGTAGGAACAAGTCGGGATCGCAAGTCATTGTTTAAGCGCCATTTCCGCAACTGCACGTCATTTCGAATATTGTTGCATCTCCCACTGCATTTCCCAAGAGAAATTCCATTTCAGATATTTGCGTGCCTCCTCCTCCCTCTCCATTCTTTTTCATCTTCTCCTCACTCTTGAGTCGCTCTTTTGTTTTGCTTCTCTCACTCTAATAGTCAACACGGAGAGCTGCCGCCCCAGCGTGGAAGAGAAGGTGGAGGCCGAGCTGGAGTGCGGAGACGGGTCGCTCGTCCGCGCAGTCGTCAAGGTGCCGGTCACCTGCAGCTGCTGCAGCTGCGTCGAGTGCATGCCCACCACCATCGCCGCCACCACTACAACCACAACCACTACAACCACAACCACTACAACCACGACTACAACCACTACAACCACTACAACCTCCGCCACTACAACTACTCCTAGCACTACCACTCCATATGAGGTTTTGCATCAAGGCAACTCATCATCAATGTCGTTGAATTTTCACTGATGCTACCACCCTCCACAGGAATTCGGATACCGCGGAGGAGGTGGGGGCGAGGAGTGGGAGAGGTCGATGTCTGGAGAGGGGATCGTGTTCGCCTGACGACGCCGATGAAGAAAGCAGACACTCTTCTTCCCCTCTCTCTCTCTCTCTCTGTCTCCCTCCTCGGGAGACAATATCCAGCATAATAAAAATGCTTCAAGCACGATGTCTCTATGCGCACACGTCATTTTCCCCTCCCCTCGTCTCCTCGCAGGTGGAGGTGGGGGGGGAGGGGGAGGGAGGAAAGGAAATGCATGAGATTGTCGGCACTTTACGCCCAAGCTTCGTGAGGTAGCAGCAGCAGGAGGGGGTGGAAGTATCCGGTCTGACTACATAGGTTAGCTGGTACAGTCAACTCCCACTTACAAGGACTCCCTCGGGACGAGAGGGAAAAAAAACCTCATCTTGAGTCCGGAGTGTCTATCCTCTTTTCTCTTGGGGAACTGTTGTCCTGAGCGGTGCTCTTGCACCCAACGGAACATTTGGAGTCTCTAAGCAGTCTACAGCCCCTCTAGGACCATAGATTTGTTATTCCTAGAGGGGTAGTCCTATAGACTACTTGGAGACACCGAATGTTTCGTTGGGTATCCGGGCTTTCTTGTAGGGTACTTACTACGAGCAGAGCGCACTGTACCACTTGGCGTGCTTAATATGGATAACTCACTGTTGAGCAACTCGGGAGATCCATTTGTCAAGTTGCCGCGTCTCCCGACGATGGCGACGGATTAAACGCCTACGCAAAAGCGGCCATTTTTTTTCCAGCACAATTTTTCCCTGCATCCACATAATTGCACCCAGTTCCTCGATCGGAAAATTAGGCGAAAAATTCTTTCCGGCTAAAAAAAAAGGGAAACAAATAAGTTTTTTTTTCTTTTACGTGTGTTTGCCCTTTTCTCCGTCCCTCCCTGATGTCTCGTTTCAGGTGCGTGTCCGCCTCCGCCTGCCCCTCTCCCCCTTTCGTCCCCCTACAGAGATTTAATTTCGAGCGAAATTGTCTCGAAAAAGAGGTGCGTGCAATTCTGGCGCTGCCTCAAACTGATGCTTGCTGGCTGTGTGATGTTTGTTGCAAAGTTACGAAAGGGGAGGAGGAGGAAAACGCGAAATTAAACGACTTTTTTTTTTTTTTGCACACTCGACTCGAGCATGATGTGGTGAAGTAGAGCGTTGTCGGCTTTTTAATAAGTGATGAAGCAAAAAAAGAATTACCAACAGGTTGCGTTCCCTTTTTTTCGCTTTGGATATGACAATAGTAGCACAGTACTTATTTAAAAGGACCTTTTTTTTCTTTTTGCCTTTCATTTGGGATATTGCAGTAGCACAGGTCTTGTCTTTTTGCTTTTGGTTTTCATATTGGATACTGCAATAGTAGTACGTACGTACCTACAGTATTTAAGGGTTCTCTTGCTTTTCATTTGAGAGACAGCCAGCAACAAAAATGTTTGAAGCAATCCGACTATTCTTCTATTTCAGAAGACAGAGTAACTTTATAGTATTTAAAAAAAAAATCATTGCCTTTCGATAAATCTCCACCGCTCTCGTGGATCTGCAAACGCAATGCCATTTGCCAACAGCAGATAGAGACCAATTTCCTTTTTTTTTAATTTAAAGTCCAACTATTTGGAAATTCTTTATCCCCCCTTCTCCCTGCCAGCAGTGCTCTCTTTATTTTACGACCCAACAATGGTTCTTCCCTCCCCCCCCCCCTTCTTCCCTCCCCACCCATCCAACAAAATGCGCCCCAAAGTCTGCATTTTGTCGACTTGTTGCGCGGATCTGACACCGACAGAACAGGAGGGCCCTTTCAAAAAGTGGGTAAACGGGAGTACCCTTCCACACTCTCTGTCAAGTGTTCAGTTACAGCGCGATAATTGGACGTGGGGACGATTTAACGTTACACTTTGAAGGGTCTTTTTATTTTCCAACCACAACAGTGACGGGTGTCGACACAGGCGCAGCTACAGGCATCACATGGGCGGTGGTGGTGGTGACACATGATCAGTCATGCTTTTCTTTTCCGTTTTGGCAGGTGTGGGCATGATTTTGGGTGTGTGTGTGTGTGATGATGAGTGAGCACACGTACTACGTACGTACGTAGGAGTACAGTCAAATTCGAACATTCTCGGATAACCAAGTGGCCTTTCTTCTAGTAACAAATGCTTGCCATGTAGCAAACCTTTTCCAATTAACCCAAGTCCCGATTGGCTGAGTTCGACTGTATCAAGCGGTGCATGTACTTCTTTCTCTCTCTTTCTGATGTGTGATTGTGGGAGGCATCACGCAATCTGCTCGTTCCCCCCCACTCCCCCCTCTCCCCCCACGATGAGTAACGAGAGATTAACCAACCAGCCATCTTTCCGGCCTCCCCACTAAATGATCAGGAAATTCGGGAAATTGTGGTTGCTTGCTTGCTTGCTTAACCGCGCCCCACCCCGGGGACTTACCCTCCTTACTTATACCTCTTTCCACCTCGGAGATTATAGGACAAGGAGGATCGATTTCTCATTGTCTCAGGTCGTTCAGAACTTTTTTCCCACAGTTTTGAGGCCCCATTTCGCTAGGAGGGAGAGATCTGACAACAAACTATGGTAAAGGTACTACAGTAGTTGCAAAACACTACTATACTAGCATGTGTACCTACTAAAAATGAATCCTTTGTGCGACCCAGTGTTTTCAAACGGGAGAAGGCCCACACAAAGGAAGCAGGGTTATAATAGTAGTGCTTCTTCCTTTTCTTTTCTTTTTTTACTGGCATGTAATTACGTTACAGAAAAGGGGCATAGGTGACAGCAGAGGGGAGGAGAACATGCTCAAATGGGGGACACGGCCACCGCAGACCACACATTAGTTGACCACTATATGCTACTAATTGCTGCCTACTACTAAATACTGTACTAGGTAGGTCCCCTCCCCCGGCTAAAAACAAAATTAAAGTCCAATTAGGTACATTATACTTTGCTGCATACACGCTCCTTCACTGACTGTGCTAAATTTGAACTTTTGCAGTTAAATTTTTCCTCTGGATCTCTGATCCCAGGATCTGATTTTTTTTTTTAGCTGGGGAGTTGCTCGAATGGTCGTCTAATTGATGTCCAACACTTGTGAACTGGGACGCCAGCGCGGGAAACAGAGAGATAAATGTCGAAAAAGAAAAAGCATCCATCTTGTGCCAGACAGCCGGCCACTGCCAACTAGGAGAGGAAAAGAAAACTTTTTGCGGAGGCAACTGTTATTCCCTTCCCTCCCCCCCCCCCCCCACAATAAATCGTGTCGGCGACCCTCAGTTTCCCGGAACGACAACCACCTGTCTGCTTTCCCTTCTCTCTCCCTCCCTCCGTCCCTCTTTCTCTCTACTAGAAGAGCGCGATTAGCCAAGAAAGCCTCTCTTTGGCGAGAGAGAGAGAGAGAGAGCGTGAGAACATCAGTGGGTAAGTCCATTCCGGCGGGAGCCTTTCCGGGAGATAGAAAGAAAGAGAGAGGGAAAAACGGTAATTTACAGTCGACATTTGCTTTGGGCTGTCTAGTAATTTTGATTTTTCCCCCCCAACTTTACATACTTGGCAGTTCCTCGCTGTACTAAGAAAATCTGTTTGCTGCAGGCAACAAATTTGATTAATTATAGCCAACGTTTTTTTTTTTCTTGCCTGAACACAACCTCGGCCGTACTACCAGTAGTACTTAACGGTTTGGGGGGAGGGAGAGGGGTTACATCTTGGAATTTCTCACTTTTCCTCCAACAAAAAAAATTGAGCACTGCTTACTCATTTTTGTTTTCGAATTGGGCTTTTTATTTCCTTTTTTCCTTTAAGAGGAAGAGAGCTCTCCATTTGTCTATAGTAGATGGCCTACAACTCAACTATCCAGTCAAATTAAATTACTTGTCGTCGCCGACTCAGACGACGACGACGACGACCGTCAAGATGTCGCCCTCCTCGTCCTCCTTTTTCCTGCTGGTGCTGGTGGCGACGACGGCGGCGGCGGAGATGGAGGCTGGGGCGGCGGCCGAGGAGTCGCGGCTGCCGGCGCTGTCCAGGTCGAAGCGGGCGGCACTGGGCTCCATCCTGTCGGGGCCCAAGTACGGGAAGAGGAGCGCAGGTGGGTTCGCTGTACAGTACAGTACAGAGTACAGTAGTTCACGCTTAAGTGGGAATCGGACAAAAAAGGATGGGACAATTTCGGAGAAACAAAGTGGTAATTCTGCATTTGGATAAGCAAAATTTCTGGATAAGTGGGAATAAATTATTAGCCTGCTTCCAACCATTCCCCCTTGAGTTGGTTTAACTGTGCAATGTTCTTAATTGGATGCTATTCAGGACTTTGCGTGGGCAAAAAATGGAAGGGAGGGAGCGAGACCAGAGACAGATGGTTCATTAGCGTCGGCGCGGAAAAGCTGCGGGATCTCACTCGTCAGGGGGAGGAGGGCAGTAGTACAGTCCAACTCGGATAATCGGGACAGGGTCTGGTCTGGAGGTGGCTTAATATCATCCAAGTTTCCCATTCAACCAAATGACTTACTTTACCTAGCAAGACGTGAGGAATGCTCCCATTACATTGAGTCCCGATTAGACGAGTTTAACTGTGGAATTTGCACGCAAAAGTCATCCTGGTTTGTGACTTGTGTGGCACAGAAGAGCAAAGCAGGAAAAGGAAATATTTCGCACTGTTTGTGGCGGCTATAACAGGTATTAATTAATGCTACTGTGCGCTAAAAAAGTTTGGTTTTTTTTTCCGGCCATTAACGAATGTTGGACACAAAATGGCAACTTCTGCGTATGGGAGTGTTACAGGATGACCCAGAAACAAAAACTAATGACCAATCAATTAATCACTAATGCGTAAACAAGACAAAAAATGAGATTAGTTCATAAGAATGTCATTTCTTATTTGGACGACCTTTTGTAGTCCTGGCGCTGTACTTTGCTGTACACGTACTGCCACCCACAAATGCGCGGAGAATTCTGTGCATGTGAAATGACGTACGTAATTCGACCTGACTTTTTCCCTCTCCCTCAACCCTGCCTCTCCCCCCTCCCTGCCAAAAAAACTTTCCGGCCTGAGCAACCACAAAAAAAGGGTTGCCCACAACAAAGGGCAGCTTTTCCCCCTTCTCTTTCTCCCTCTCTTTTCAACAGCCTTCCACGGATGTACTTGTGTGTAAGGATAGATTTATGTGCCGCCGTGGCTGGAATCTCCAATTCAGCCTTCCCTGTCTCACGTGTTATGAAGAAATGTGGCACTGCAGAAGTGAGTGCCGGGGACATGCACTACTATACCTATATAAAACAGAGGTACTTAACCAATAGGCCATTAGAGGGTAAAAGCAAAATAAAGGAGATGGTCCAATTTCATCATCATTTCAACATCATCCAAGTTTCTCACTTAGCCTTTGGCTTTGTGCAGCAGGCAAGATTTTGAAATCTGTTCCTTAGAAAATCTTCCCAAATGACTTTTAGTTAAAACCATTCCTCTCTCACTCTCGCACAAGAATAGTGGGGGATGCCGGGAGTTCCGCAGAGGAGAAGGGGTGTCATCTTAAAAATGGGTCACAGTGTAAAAAGGTTGAGAACCTCAGATATACGAGTACAACAAAAGGAGGGACAAGAGAAAGAAATACGGGAAAGTGAATGCCGTCTGCTCGCGTTGTGTCAGCAGCAGGATACGACGAGGAAGTGGAGGAGGCCGCGGCGCTGGCCGAGCTGGTGAGGGAGGTCCTGGCGGCGGCGGAGGCGGACGAGGAGGAGGAGGAGGACTACTATGGCGATGGATGGTCGCCCTTCAGCAAGCGCGGTCGGACCATGGGCGCGCACAGGTTCATCGGCAAGAGGGGCAGGACCATGGGCGCTCACAGATTTGTCAGATGTGAGAGAAAAACAAAGAAATAAATTTCCAATCTTAACACTGCGTCCCGACCAGACATTTGAGCGCATTGGGATGCTTTCTGAAGGCCTTATATTAGCCTAGGCACCTAGTACTAGTTATAGTACTAGGTGAACACTTCGTGCTATGATGACATGGCAAATTGCAAGAGATATATTGCAAGAAATTAATTTCCAAAATAGCTAGTCAGGTTAGACTTCAGACAGTCTTCAAGTTGGAAAAAAATAGTAAAGTCTGGGAGCTTTCAGACAGCTTTCAAGATCCTTAACAATCCTTCAGGAGCTGCATCCACGTACTGTGGCAAAAGCTCAAAAGTATGGTTGAGATGCATGCCATCACAACATACAGTATGTGTGTACATAGTATACCTACATTAAACTGCATGTGCTGTATATGCACGTAGTGCACTACGATTCGATTTCCTATTTCTTAATTTACATTTTCCCGAACATTTGTACGACTTCTTCTCTCCACATTTCATTTTCCCCTGTGTGCTCCTCCTCATTTTTCTCTTCTCCCTCCGTTTCTTTCTTCATTTCCATCCGTTGCATTGTCCCCTGGGAACACTGTTGTCTGCCTGTCTCTCTGCCCACACATAGGTACACCCACCCACCCACACACACACACATGCTGCTAAGCACGGCAAATTTACCTCATTTTCCTGTCATCATTTTCCCCCTATCTACTTGTAGTAGTAGCAGCAGTGGCCCCCCCTCTCTTAATGATGAGTTTTGGGAAGGGGGAGAGGGAGGGAAAAAGAGGAGGAAGAGAGAAAAATGAGGGCTTCGTGCAGGTTGGTTGGTCTCTCTCTCTTTCTATCTTTTCTTGTCTGTCATCCATCGTCACCGGCCGGGGAAACTTTTTTTTTTCCTCCCCTCATGAACAAACACCTTTGGCGCAGTGTGGCGCTTTCGGTAGCGCGAGCACCGAGGTCTACACGCAAGATCGCTCTTGTTCTTTCTCTTGGGGTTTAAGGTTTTCCTTTTTAGGGCTTGCTTACACTGCTTTTCTAACAGTCTTTTTTTTTTTTTCAAAGCAGTTGTTTCTTCATACGGTGGATGCTTTGTTGTGGGGGACTAAGTTTTTCAGAGACACAAAACTTTTCCAAGTTCTCATCATACATCATAGCAAGTTGCAGAAATGGCCGGAGGGGGCAGGGGGGCACCATAAGTGCTTTTTGCAACTGTTTTTTCTCTTTGGTCGATTCCTAAAATGTTCTGACAAAGACAAGCTGAGGACTCCTACCAACGTCCTGTTTTTTTTTTAAAAAAAAATATTAGTAGTACGTTCTTCTTCTTTCCATTTAATCCCCTTGTGCCTTTTGAAAATTTGCAGATGGGTGAAGAAACATCGACACCATTCATTCGCAGACACCCACAAGAACACAAAAGGTAAAAAAAAATCTAGGTATAGGATCAGTCAGGAAGGAATAAAAATATGCTTTTCTACACTGACAGGGTTTCCCCTCGACTTTTTTCCCTTCCTTTTTGGGTCATCGCCTCATAATTTGTTAGGAACCCCTTTCTCCTCATGGCAGTACATAGCATACATAGTCCACGTGTGTCGCTATCTCCTGTACATACGTTGCAGAGTGACTCTTGCCATGCCACTGCACAGTCAGCCTCTCTCTCACACACACCCCAGCACCCTCCCCCTCTCCTAAGGTTCCGTTCCACGTGACTTCCCCTCCGCGGGGGGCGGGGGGGGGGGGGGGGGGGGGGGGGGGGGGGGGGGGGGGGGGGGGGGGGGGGGGGGGGGGGGGGGGGGGGGG
>JAAUYM010046169.1_pt1 | contig 14994 bp, 16 predicted proteins | sample 7278001 | NCBI WGS metagenome assembly JAAUYM01 (sample SAMN14350224, study PRJNA611818) | marine sediment metagenome | isolation source: surface marine sediment (1.8m) | place: French Polynesia: Moorea | collected 2018-08
CCCCCACCCACCCCCCAAAAAAGTGGGAAAAGTTTGTCTGCTTTTGACCATTTCCACTTCAGCAGGTACTTCTTATACTCATTAGCCATGGTCCCTCACCCTCCGTTGGCCTCGCAGTCTATCTCCTCCCACTTGGGCTGGCAGGTCTGGTAGAAGTGCGGTCTGGGTCTGCCGACCAGGGTCTTGACCAGCTCGTTCGAAATGAGGGTGATCCCGGCCCAGTTCCAGTACCGAAAGTACAGGGACTTGGCGTCCTCCCATGCCTGAGAATTGATTAAAATTTAGATAACCAATTAAGATAACAGACCACAGAACCTGGGACGATAACTGATGTTGTACTGTACTCATATGTAATGTAGCACACGTACAGTACAGTATACAAACCTGGGAAAGGGTACTTCTGCTTTTGGAGTCGTCTCCTCCAAGGTTTTGCCCCCCTCTTCTCAGGTGGAGAAACTCTCCAACGACAAACTGAATCACAAAATAAATAAATAAATAAGGAGCAGTAAATTTTTCAAAAATGTTTAAAAATACTTAATTAATTACTATGTACTGACCAACAGTATCGGCGGTAGGAGGGCTCCAACGAGTAGCCACCTGGTCGGGAAGGTGTCCCTCCCGTCGAAGGTGCGCGACAAGTTGGTCTCGGCGCACCGGAAGCCCGCCACCCACGGGAGCGGCGGCGCCCGCCCGTAGAGGAGGCACAGCGCCAGCATCATCAGCGGCAGCGACCGGTGGAGCCGACGGCGGAACACGGAGGGCAACATATCGCCGCGCCTCACTCACATGACAAAAAAAAAAAAACTGAAGTAGTATAATCACAAAGGCTCCTCCGGGTCCCGTCCGCGCTATCTTGGATCGTTGCTGCTGCTGCTGCTGTTGCTGCTGCTGCTGCTCAGTGTCACACTTTTTTTCTCCTCCCCCCCCCCGACCGTCCCTAATCTGATGACTCTTTATTCACCGCACCCGCCGGGAGTGATGATGACCTAAACGATCTCTCTCTCTCCTTCCTCTGTGGGCTGTGGCTGAGCTGAGCATGCTGCTGCTGCTGCTCCCAGACAGCGGGCAAACAGTCCTCTGCATACAAAGAATCCTGGACTGTTGTTACAAGCTCTGGCACAGTTTCTAGCAGTTGTACCCCTACTGCAACTCAACAATTGTACCAGTATAGTACAGATAATTATACGTATAGCAGGACTTGATAATCCGTACAGACGAGTTTTTTTTCCAAATCTTTCGCTGAAATAGTGCTTACCTTTGACTGCAAGTCAAGATGGGAGTTATCTCGTTTGCTGTACGTATACTATGCCGCTTGTAACTATTTCAGATGCCATATACATGACCGTACAGTACAGAATGTCGATGTTAGTTAGGCACGTCGAAAAAACACTTGTACATTATGGCTAATTAGTATTTTCAAGAAAATATTTTAAAGCATACTGTGAGGTTATTCTGCTCACTCTCTCTAACTTTTTCTTTCCATCCAAATTAAAGTTCCACTGTACATACAATGCGATGCTTACACGAAGGAGAGGAGGTATCACAGCACACTCTATCGGTGTCACTCACACACACGCACTGATTGGAAAGGTGTGTTTTCAGTCGGCGCATGCGCACTGGAATGTGGCGGCAAATTTGAGCATGGATCTGTCTACGCAAGAAAAATTACTTTCTAGCGGACAAGGGAACTGCAGGCAGAAGAATAAATGCCCTTTTTTTAATTATACAGGGTGCGTCAAAACCGATTACACTTTTGTACATTGGCAGTTATTACTAATGCTTTTTTTTGTACCCAAAGTCATTAACAGGGACTGAAAAATCTATGTTTTACGAGTAATACACCCTGTTTAGACGCGGTTTCCAACAGAGCAGCTGTGGAACGAATCTTTCTTTCTTTTTTTTTTTGCAACCCATAACTTTTTTCTTTCTACGTGTAGCTTTTCTCTCGGAGATATCCGCCCTCCTAGTGTGATATAGAGACATCTGTGGCGTACACAGTAGTTACGTACAGGTACGTACACATGTTTAATGTGCCTCCTCAGAATGGAGAAAATCTTAAGGTGGGGGGAATTTTTTTTTTCACCTTTTTATATTAACTTCTTTATAGGAAGTGATACTGAAACCGTCACAGGCCAGTGGTAGTTCCGGGTTTGGCCCATCCCGGCCCTCTACTTGACGGGACGGGCCCGACCCGCATTCACCCTTATCTTACATGACAAGGGGAGAGAGAGAGAGAGAGGCAAAAAAAACCTGTTCATTTCGGCTCAAGAGACACTGTTGTATGTACTACTGACTACCTTTTTCAGACGATGACGACGATCTTGTCCGACGCCGCCGTCGCCTTCCTCCTCCGCCTGTTCCACCTGTTGGACGCGGTCGTCTCCTCCCTGTCCGGGTACTCCCTCAGCCGCGGGTGGACCTCGCCCCGCTCCGCCTCCTCCCGCCGCAGCCGCGTCCTCCTCCGCCGAGGACACAAGCTGGCCTACCCCGCCCAGGTGGACTTCGGCCTCCTCCACCTGCGAACCGAGGAGTACCGCCACCTGGAGACGTCGGTCCTGGGGGACGACGCCGTCTCCCTCATGGGGGTCAGGAGCGAGGAGACGGGGGAGGGGGACGGGGACGGGGAGGCGCTGTTCGCCGTGGCCGGGGAAGGGGTGGACGTGTACAGCTCGAGCCACGGGCCGTTCGTGTACAAGTATGGGAGGGAGGGAAGATTGCTTATCCTTGTTAACTGTTGCTGTTGCTTCAGCATCCTTCTCATCCGCTTTCCAGCGTCCAGATCAACAAGGCTGTCCAGCTTATCCGCACTTCCCTCCCGACCTTCGTCAGGCTCGGCGAGGCGGCCGGACAGCCAAGGTCCAAGGTCCTGCTTCTCTCCAACACCGGTGCGCGAAAAAATAAAAAAAAAGAGTATGGGAAATCCCACGCGTAAAAAAAAATGGACGACACTCTTTTTCCCGAACGTTCATACGATTTGTTTCATTGTCTGTCCAGGCCGCTGCGGCTCCACCCTCGTGACGCAGATGCTGGAGGCGCTGGACGGGGTGCGGTGCATGTCGGAGCCGGACTTTCTCTGCACCGTTATGAAAATGGCCAGAGGTGGACAGGTAGGAAGAAGGAAGATACGCCGATAGCGAAACACACACACACACACTTCCTCAAAAAAAAAAGTTCAAAATTTGAAGCCACAGATTTCGGAGGAGAGACTCCACCAGCTGATTCGCGCCGGCTTCAACCTGCAGTGTAAGTCACAGGGGAGGGGAAGGGCCAACACCTCCTTCTCCCTGCAGGTCATCAAGCCCCGCAGCTTCTGCGCCGGCGCGATCGTCCCGGTGGCGCGCGCATGCCCGGAGGTGGCGCACGCCTTCATGCTCAGGAATCCGCTCGAGGTCGTCTCCTCCTTCACCCAGATCATGGGGAGGGTCTTCGCCGGCGGCGGCGAAGGCGAACCCATCTCCCCGGACAAGCTGGAATTCTTCCTGAGTCTCTTTGACCTGCCGGTCCTGCTGCCGCCGCCGTCGTCCTCCTCCCGTTACTCCGCCCGCGCCGCCGTCGCCCGCGCAGCCACGGAGGCCGTCAGGAGCGACTTTTCCCCGTCGCTGCCCGTCTTCATGTCCGTCTACTGGGCGCTGCACGTCCTCTGCGCCGTCGACGCCCGCGAAGACGCCAAAGGCGGCGGCGGCGAGGGCGGCGGTGGCGGCGGCGTGGACCTGCTGGTCTTCCACTACGAGGATCTCATAGAGGATCCGGCACAGGGACGAAAGAGAAAGACACTACGTGTTGCACTGTCTGTCTGACCAACTGAGTTGATTATTAACAGTTGCTGCAGTTATAACAGGCATAACATGCTGATGCGATCAAAACTGTAAACCACGTGATCAAAACTGTAAACCATGTTGTAGTAGTAGCACAAGAAAAAGACGGACAGTGCAGCAACCGCCACACAACTATTCGACTCCGCCAAGACCCTGAACTCCCTGCTGCGCCACTGCGGCCTACCTGAAGCCTGCGGCCAGGCTCTGGACAGGTGCCTGCGCGCCCTGGGGAAGGACTCGCAGGTCGAGTCCGTCATGAGCAGGAGAGAGAAGAGGAAGGTGAGGGAGGAGAGTGACGAGATCGAGAAGGCGGCCGACGGGGTGTTTCGGAAGTTGGGCCTGCCACCAGCTAGGCAATACCGCAACATATTTGGCTAGCGGGAAGGTACTAATGTCTATAAACGGACCAACAAGACGACCACGCGCATAGATTTTAAATCTTGCAAAATAAAGTAGATAGGTTTCTCTAAAGAAGCCCAATGTCCAACGTGGGCAAGTACACTGAGTAGTCAATTGTTTGAAGTTTTGAACCAACATTAGTTAAGGCGACACTAAATAATGGACACCCTGTATATAGCTGACAATAAACGGATAGTTCAATACAGCATTCAAGTGAAACGTTTGCATCCCTGTAAACACATACAATGTACAGCGTATAGTGGTATTGGAGCTCAATCACAAAGCTTGCCATGCTACTGTACAAAAATAACTCTTGGATTTACTAAACTCAACTGTTCGTATGTGACCCGGCCAAGTTAGTGTCCCTCTTCCTCCTCAGTTTTCTTCCTTCCTGCAGCTGCCCTTTTCCCTTCGCCGAAGATGCCTTTGGCTATCCAGTACACTCCCTCGACCGCACTGAGGATGGAGAAGCCGCAGAAGAGGCCCATGGCGCCGCCCACGTTGCACACCAGGTCGGCCAGGGTCATCGTCGCCGTCTTCACTATGCGCAGGGTGAACTTGTTGGCGGGGAACAGGCGGAACATCCACAGGTTCTTGCCCTCGCTGTTCGAGCAACGGGGCAAGGTTAGTTAGTGTTACTTGCAAATGAAACGTGGCAAACCTGTTCCTTCCTCCCTCCAAACTCACTGAAGGGGAGACAGATCCATCCTGCCCGTGAGGTTGGCAAAGTCCAGGCTGACCCGCGTGCTAGCCAGGTACTCGGTTTCAAGGTGTCGTTCATCGGGAGGAGTACTATCAGAGCCGTACCTGGGCATTTAGCGAATAAGAAACATGGGCCTAGTTCTTGGGGGGTGGGGGAGAGGGGGGCCATACCTGAGAGAGCTCCTTACAGTGTAGAGCACTCTCTTGCAGTCCGGCAGGCACCTCTGGTGGCACTCTGGAAAGGGGCCGTCCCGATCGTAGCGTGATTCCACCAGTGTCCTGAAGCATCTGTTGCCATGGGCCTCACAAGTGGCAGACTTTGGCATGTGGCGTGACAGGAACCTAAACAAAAAAACATGGCTTGTTGCTGCCTTTTGTAAATCACTACTACGCACACGCTTTTTACTATGTAGTATGTTAAATTGTAAATTAATACATACTAAATGTAATAGTACATTATAAAGAATTTTTCAAAAAAGGACCATATCAAAAGACTTAAAATATGTTTTTAGAAAATGCTGCCTTTAGCTCACTTGAATTAACTACCGGTACATACTACGTTTAAAGAAATCACGTCAAGCGGGCAAAATCTTTGCATCGCACTAAATTTGATACCAAGGCACGCATCCACACTGGTCAGCTGCCTTCTTCCAGACACATTCCAGCCGACAGTTGCTCTCTGAGTAGGCCGGGAAGAGGTCGAGTCTGGCCTCATCCTCATCTTCCCCGTCCTCGTCCGTGAAGCAGCCGCGCTTTCTCGGCGACATCTTCAGGAACTGGTCCGTCACGTCCACAACAGAGTCAACAAGGAAGTCCATGTCAAGCGCACCGGAACTCTGGTAGCTATTCATTGCATGCTGAGCCACTATGGTGCTTGTCTGTGGAGGATTCAAAGTTCAACAAAATGCATATAGTATGTACGGTACGTACAGGAGGAATAAACTGTGGTTGGAGTTACAAGTAAAAGATGAAAAAGAGTGCTACAATTAAATGATTTTTTTTATTGTCATTTTGCCATTTTGATATATTTGTTTACTGCACGAAGTGTGAAGTCAAAATGGAATGTCTTGCAATAACAGAACTGAATAAGTACATCTAATTTTTCATCAACTTCATTTTGAGCAATGCAGGGGTGATTTTTCCGCTACAAACCTTCATTAGCTGTACATTGGTAAAGTGATTCTGCTGGCTGACGAGGATGTCATAGTTCCTCTCCAGATATATCCCATTTTTTCTGACTTTTTCAATTATTATCTTCCACCCAGGGGGGTGGTAAAGGTGTGGGTTCCCTGTCCACGGTGATGCCAACAGTGCTGGTTCCACGTAGAAGGCACCGCCCACATCCATAGGGAAGACAAGCCCAGATTCTCTACTTGAACCAATGATCTCAGAATATCCAGCATCTGTGAAAATTTTAATATTTCTCGACGGGACTTTTACACTTACAAGCTTAACAAATTTACAAAAAATATTGCGACATTTATGTGGTTTTCTAATGACATGTTCCATTACATGTTTAAAGCTAAATTTGTTATGCTCGTAAGTTTAAAAGTCTCGTCGGGAACGTGCCACTATTTGCATTCCAAAAATTGTACTAGTACTAATTAAAGCTAATTTGAATTATTGCCCAACTAACCCGCGTTAGCAGCCAAGCAAACTCCTCTGTCGTTGACCACCTGTCTCCAGCACGAATCGGTCCTTGTACTTCCGTTGGGCAGTTGGCATAACGGAAGGAAGGAGGCTTGGTCGCCACCCTCGGGCAGGCCGTGGTCACTCACTCCCAGCCAAAGGATCTCCAGCACCTTGGCCGTCCTCTCTTCCGTCAGCAGCTGGACACTCTGGCAGTACTCCTCACACTTGCTTTCGCTATCACTGATGCTTCTTTCCTGTTTCACGTGCGCACACGTGTTTAGACCCCCCCTTATGACGAGATATGCACCTATGATAGTTTCATAAATACTATTACCTACCTGGCAAACATCTCTCTTCAGTGTTAAGTAGTCTGTGGCGTCTGGACATGGCAGTTGAGTGACATTTCTGCGCCCTTCCTGCACTTCAACAAAGAACTCTTGGTCACGTCCATAGGCCACCATGTTGAGCAGTGTCATGGCCACTTTTGGACTATCGACATTGAGGAAGTTGTCCAGCACCTCAAAGAAGACCTTGGCGACAATTGACTTCTCTGCCCCATTGTCTGAGATGGCCAGATGAGAAACGTACCCAGTGTCAATAAGATAGGCAATGGCATTTCCAAGGCTTTCTTTCTCAACGACGTCGCACCCACTCTTGAAGTCGGAAAGTCCTCTTAGGGGAAGCGGGGCATGGTTGGTATCATCAAACATGGGAAAAAACTCTAGGTAGAGTTCATCTACCCCCATCAGTTTGTAGTAGTTAACCTCAAAGTCAGTTGAGACAGTTGTTATCCCGTAGTAGTCAAATGTAAAATTAGCAAAGGACTCGAACGAGAGTTCATACCACCCAGGGGGTAACGTGGCCAGGTAGAACTTGACGGCCTCCAGCGCAGCAGCAAACCTTTCGCCATGACCAAAGGCTTTCTTCAGGGAAGCAAGAAAGCGGACAAGTCTGAAAAGGCTATCTGCTTTTATTCTGTGTTTGCAGATGTCCACGAATTAAACAAACCGTGCCAATAATGAGCACGGAGAGTACAGCAATTATGCATTATTGATTTATTTTGCCCCATCTCACCTGCACCCTTCACTGTCCTCGCTCTGACACGGCGCCAGCAGGCCGGAGGCCCTGCCCCTGACCTCTCGTGGCAGGGCGTTGTGAGCGTCCACCCTCCTCCTGATCTCTCCCTTCAGGCAGGCCCTGATCAGCGCAAAGGCGGCCAGGCCGGCCGTCTCGTCCGACAACAGGCCAGGGTCTCGGAGCAGCAGGCGGCGGAGGATGTCGTTGGCGTTGGGAGCCACGGGACAGACCATCACCACGGGCATCAGGCGCTGGTCCTGTGCGGGTATATCGGGCACAAAAAATACACAACAATGATTGGAGAGTACCTATGGCTGGCATGACTGCCACTTCCAGGACGCAATGTGGCAACAGTATCCCCGCAAGAAATTCTCACCTCGATGAGCTCGTGGTCCACGCTGGTGATGATGGAGGGCTGGTTCTGCCAGGTGTTGAAGTTGCTGCGTATAATGACCCCCGCCAGACTGAAGGAGGCGGCGATGCAGCAGGCCCACAGGGACCTGGCAGCCCAGTGCCCGGTCGACAGGTACCGCAGGCCGTGGACGGAGGAGGAGCGCAAATAATCGTGGAGCATCCTGGACGGATGGCGGACCAAATTTGGTGAAGTTGTTCTGTACTTGCGCTACCGAATATTTAATTCCTCTTTCCTTGTACGCGACGTCGCATTCAAAGAGCTTCTACAGTAAAGTAAACTTCATGAAAGCAGCAGATGTGCAAGTGTAAAGGTACGGTGCTATGTTTTACACAGCAAAAGTTATACTGGCAAAATCTCCCTTGTTTTTTGGGGGGAGGCCAGGGGCCCCTTTCTAATCTTGATTTTAATTTGTTAATTAATATGCGGTAATGACCCTGCTAACACTTTTTAACACCTCCAACATCACTAGTGTACAGCACACTACCTACCTACAATTGTAGTGTGCCTATATGTCTGATGCGTGTATCCTGCACTCAAAAGTAATTATTCAAGCTGGTTGGAACCCATGTAAGGCACAAGAGAAGTGTTGGGTAGCAAGTGCCTTGTTTAAGTCGAGGCACAAGTTCCTATCCTTAAGGCGCTGAACAAATGAATAACATTGTGTGCACATTAGGGTGTTGTACACACTAGCGCTACAGTTTTTAACTGAAGAGAAACATACAAAGTTACAATAGGAACAAAAGGTGTGTCTTCATTTTTTTTAGTGTTTAAGAGAAATGTTCTTTGTTAGCAATTGTTAACAAGCAAACGAGTTTTTTTAAACAAAGCTCTCCACCCATTCGCATGGATAGGAAAAGGAAGCCTCATATGCCGGTAAACCTGGTCACATCACTCTCAAAGTGAACCGTCCTACATTGTTCAAACCGTTGGAAGAACATTTTCTTTCAAATATTTTTGGATAGATATATCTGTTTACGTGCATGTCGGTAAAGAATTTTAAGATACCTTTGTGACGCAACTACGTAGTAGAAGACTGCAGTGAGATGACGTTCTTCTTGAGACAACATAGTTGTAGGTACTTGTACATCAAGAACAAAATTCAACCATGTGATCAGCTTAAGTCTTCAGGCCTGTCTCGTGCTTGAGGCAAAATTTTAGTAAGAGTTTGGGAAGAAAGTGGGCAGGCGAAGGAGTTACGGGAAACAGCCACATTAAACACACATGGGAGGGTGACAAATTATGGACATACTTAATCAAACATGATATAAAGTAAAAGTAAAATAAAGTCAGGTTAATATTTCTTGATGGCAGGGTGCAGAATTTTTAGACACAAAAAAGGGCGCTATATGGGACAAAGGTAGACATTGGACTTTGAGTGCAAAACATTTTTTGGACATAATGCAGCTCCCATTAGACGGATCATCAGCAACTGATAGGCGGACTGATAGACTGAGTACTATTATCACATTTGTGCCTGAATTACACTTCCTTCTCCAAGACCCCACTTAGCCAGCCACCATGCTTAATGAAACTACCTGTATGTATCAAACGTTCTACTATGAATACCAATAGCAACAGTAACAGCAGAAGCAACAGCCAACAGCTCGAAAAAATGGTACTTACAGTACCAATCCATCTCAAATGTAGCTAGGCCTGCTTAAGCATACAGTAAGAAACAAGGACAACGTAGTTAAATCCTTTCACTAAATATTATTTAAAAAATTCAACAGAAGACAGAGTTCAATAATGCCTGCAAGCATAATATGCCATGTTGGAGCAGCTCCCTAAAGCCGACTGGGAGAGCTCCTTCATTCGAAGCAGAGAGGAATGGTAGTGAAGGGTAAGATTGGGCTGGACGCCTGCAGGGAGAGAGCGATGGCCTGGCACTCGGAGGCCCGCCTGAACATCCTGGTAGCCTCGTCGAGCACGCTGGCCTCCGTGGCCTCCGTCGGGGTCCGCTCCTTCTCCTCCTTCAGCGCAGACGGCGAAGACAGCTCCTCCAGCATCGTCAGCGACTCTCGTCCGATCGACTCCTTCACCTCGCCTGTTTCGGCAGTTTCGTTAGTTAGTACCACTAGAGCTGCTGTATCCTGTACGACATTCTTGTGTTCGTTACCTAGGAGAGTCCATAGGATCTCGTTGGTCGGGTCGATCCGTACGGCCACCTTGAGCGACTGCTCGGCCGACCGGTGTTGGTTCAGCAAGTGGTTGACCTGCCCCAGCCTGTGCAACGAGGCCACGTGCGACGGGTTGACGCCCAGGCTGGCCTCGTAGCAGGCCCGGGCGGCCTGCAGATCGCCCCTCCACTCGCAGGTCAGCCCGCGCACGTGCATGACGTGGTAGGAGAGCGGGGCCAGCGCCCGCGCCTCGGCCAGGCACTGCTCGGCCTCCAGCGGGGAACGCTGCCGCAGGTGGAGCTCCGCGGAGAGCAGCCAGATGCGCATCTGGGTGTAGGCGGGGTCGTACGGCCCGGGCCTGGGAAACGGCGACGAGAGGGAGCTCGCCACCTCGGACAGGTTTTTCTCCACGTGCGAGGCGGTCATGGAGTGCGCGTGGAGGCTGACGGAGTCCTTGTCAGAGAGGGCGTCGAAGCCGCCGCCCTAAATAGAGTTTAAAAAACAAACATCACAGTCAAAAGTCGGACAATCGGGTCAGATCGGGAGATATTCAACATAAAATGTTACGTACATAAACCAGAAACTCGCGTTGGGCCACTTTTATTACGTCTTACCTGTGATCCTCCCGCCGGCGCCAGCACGCCGCCCGCCGTAGCGCCGGCACCGGGCCCGGCGGCCGCCGCCCTGGACAGCGCCCCGAGGCCGTTCAGCTCTGCGCCAACGCCGACGCCTCCCGGGTGGTGGTGATGGTGGTGCGCCGCGGCGCCGACCATGGTGGCCGCCGTCGATCCCACCAGCCCGCCGAGCGGGTGCTGCAGCAGCAGGTTGGCCGCCGCGGTCGACCCCACGCCCAGCGAGGAGGCCAACTGGGTGCCGGCGGACTCCACCACCGTCTCCTCCGCCGCCATCTGCTCGCACACGCTCTGCCACTGCTCCAACATGCCTGCAAAACGGGTGGTTATGTCAACCTACAATTGTACATGTACAATGTATAAATGTACAGCATTCATACATAATAAATTGAAAAAATAAACTTTCCAACATTATTTCCTCACCTTTGGCGGTGAGTATTGCGGCCTCACCGCCGTTTACTTTTTCCTCCAGGTGGACTTTCAGTGACATGAGAGGCAGGTTGTCAGGGTACTCCTCCAGGGCAAAGTCGACAAGATCCAAAGCTTCGCCGTACTCGTGCTAACAGGAGGGTTTTTTTCCAGTCAGCATTTTTAATGTGATATTTTCAGAGGAAAACACCAGAAAAATTACCTGAGCCGATAAGAGGAGGACCATGAGGTGCATGGAACTCAAATGCTCGGGATGGAGATCCAGCGCCTTGCGGACGTGACTGCATCACACAAAAGACGGCTGCAACAAGCACGACCAGTGAGTACAACAGGAGTAAAGCGACACTTACGTGATGGCTTTGGCCGTCTCCCTAGTAGAAGCGTAGTGGAATGCTAGGTAGTACTGGGCAAGGTGGTCCTGGGGATCAAACCTGCTGGTCAAATTAAACTACCATTAGGGAGAAAGACCAGGTGGAAACAGCCTCAAGTCATTCTCTCCTCTCTGACCTCTGGGACTCCAGGAAGTGCCTCTCGGCCTCAGCCAGCAGCGCCCTGCGGATGTGATGGTCGTCCACCGTTTTGACCCTGAGGGTGTGCCCGAGTCCGAGGTAGACGCAACATCGGGCCCGCAGCGGGCGGTCCGGGGAGGCAGCGTCCTTGCGGAGAGCGCGCTCGCTCCAGGTCTCGCCCTCTCGGTACAGGTGGAGGCGCTCGTAGCAGATGCGAGCAGCGCACAAGCAGGTGCCGACGTCCGCCTGGTTGCGCTCCCCGCAGCCCAGCTCCCTGAGCACCTGTAGGGCCCGGTGGTGCCTCCCCTCCGCCGCCAGGACCAGCCCGAACTGCGTCCACGTGTGCGGCTCGTTGAAGGAGAACTTCATGGAGTGCTCCAGCATGCGCGCCAGCACTTTGTAACTGCGCACCCGCGCAAGCGCCACGGCGCAGAGGTCATAGGTGATGATGGCGTCCCTGAACTTGGTGCTGCGCATGCCGAAGAACTCCGGCGCCTGGCTGAGAATGGCCTCCTTCCTGGCCATGCTCTCTCCGAGGAGAAGGAGGAGCACCACCTCCTCCAGCCTGGACCTGGGCACGAAGAGGTTCGCCCCGGCGTGCTTCCTGGGCTTCCAGGGGCTGTCGACGGCGGAGGAGGCGGTGGCTGTGTTGAGAGCGCCGGCAGAGGCGGCGCGCGCCGTGGAGGACGCCAGGCTGCCGCCGCGGATGCGGGAGGGGACGTCGGCGTGCGAGGCCGACGACAGTTCGGGCCGCACGTAGGAGTAGTCGCTCACCCCGTGGAGCAGGACCTCGGCCAGCTTCCAGCAGACGTTCCGGCGTATCTCCTAGTACACGCGCGGGAGAAAAAAGATTGAAGTTTGCCGCTCAATTTCGACAAGTGGGTGCATCCGTAAAGGCTACAGGTTAGAAACAACTCTAGAAAAAAAAGGTTGACAGACACCGTGACAATGTGAAATAGTTTGTCCTGTGGACTAGTCAGCGTTTAAAAAAAATATATACATAGTACGTTATAGTTAAACTGTCCAAGCACAAGTCGTCGTCACTGCGGAGGGAGGAGAAGGGGGAGCGAGGAAGAGAAATCAATTTGTCCCAACTGTTCCTATACGCAAAAATCAACACTACTTATTGAAGCAACGACTGACCTTCAATTCCTGCATTCCAAGAGAAAGAATGTGTCTTACGTCTTAGGGATGACAAAATGTAATAAAACTCGAAAGACGTGTACGTCCCCTCGTCTCACCTTGGTGGACTCCGACTCCTCCGCCTGCAGCATGGCCCTGAGCCTGTTGACGGCCCTCATGTGCTGGCCGGCCTTGAGGCAGAGGGCCGGGGCCTTCAGCAGGGCGGCCTCCAGGATCGGCCCCAGCCGGTGGGTGGACGACGGTGGCACCGGGGAAGTGGACATCAGCGGAGGCGCCGCCGACGTACCGGAGGGACCCCCGATAGACCCCGCTCCGCCGCCCCCGATGCCGGTGGCCGTAGAGGCCACCGACCAGGTGCTCTGGCTGATGTGACTCGTTTTGTCCGCCACCTACAGTTTGCAAAGGAACTATACGTTACTGCCGGAATTGGTTCTATTAGGTACGTGTTTATATTATATAAATAAATTAAAAAATAAATGTACTGTTTCCCGCACTTGTAAGAAAAGGAGTGTGAGGTCCCCTGCAACCTCGTAGCACCGGAGAATCGTGGCCTCCCGCTCGGCGGCCTTCGCCTTGCTGGTGCTTCTCCCTGCTGTCACCTGATACGTGCAGACAGCAAGAACAATAGTTTGTGACGATGAGATGCAGTTCCCAGATTAAAAAGTTCTACGTACTCCTCATCCCTACCTTTTCGTAGCAGAGCGCCTTGATGGCAAAGGCCTCTGCCATGATCTTGAGACTACGTGCCGGCAGCTGCTTCTCCTCCAGACTGTCCAGCTGTGCACGCTCGTAGAACCTCAGCGCCTCGGTGTAGTTGCCCATGGCGTAGTTGAGCTTCCCGAGCAGGATGTAGGAGTCAAGGTGGACGCCCAGCTTCTTGGCGTCCTCCCCGATGGTGCGCATGAGGTGTTCCCGGGCATCCTGCAGCCCGTCCTTCGCTGCGGCGATGTTCTTGTCCTGGATAAAGTGGAGGGGAAATAACTGAGGCACAGGAAACATTGGACCAACGACTGACTCACCTTGGGTGGGTATTCTTCCAGAAAGTCCTCCAGCTTGGCCTCCCCCACGAGGAAGTTGCCCAGCGTCTCAAACTGCTTGGACTCCTGCAACACCCCCAAAAAAAATAAAATAGTAGTACAGTACTTGTAAATACCGTACCGTACTATATACGTATGTACAGTACTACAATGCTTGGCAAAATGACTTCACTCCTCACCTGTCTTCCCCTGAGCTGCTCCGCCAGTTGGATGACCCTCTTCCAGTTGCTCTCCTCCCTGGCGCGCTCGATCTCAGTCTCGATGGTGGCCACGGACCCGGCCGCGGACATCCCGCCGCGTGCCTTGCGGGCGGCCATCTTTTAGTGCACTTTTTTCCTCTCCAATTCTCTGCGACGAGAGTCTTATTATTATTTGGGGAGGACCGACACTCCCACCACCGACGAGGTGGCGGCGGAGGAGGACGACGGCGGCGGCGGCGACGGCTCCGCGGCCGGGTTCGGCTCCAGCTGAGTCCTCCGCCGGGCGGTCTCCTTCAGGCAGTTCTGGTGTACCCTGTTCAGTCGATCCTAGGGAGGAGGATTCGTGTCAGCAGAGAAAGAGAGAGAGAGAGAGAGAGGAAGAGGCTCCTTATCTACCTGCCCACATCCGACCCAAGTGAATATGCATGACACATGCACATTTGCAAACAAACACATGCGGCATTTCTTCCTGTCATGTTCTTGCCCAAGAGGAAGATAGGTTTTTTTTTCACACAAAAAAAGTGTTTCTTCTCACTGCCAAGACCTTTTTTTCATACTTTGTAATGCTAAGACATGTGTGGCACTCCAAGCTGGAACAATTGTCCTGTCGGTACCTGGGCTGCCTGCAGGAGGTTTGCGACGACGACGACCCTCCTCTTGGCGGCGTTGAGCTTCTCCACGGCGGCCTCGAGGTCCACGCCGGCCCTGGCGCTGGTGTCGGCGGAGGCGGCGATGTCGGCCACGTCGGACTGGAGAGCGGCGATCTGGGCGCGCAGCTCCTCCTGCGCGGCGCGGGTGTCGGACACGCGGGCGTCGAGGGCGTCCACCGTGGGGCGGAGGAGCCCGAGGAGACCCTCCTGACCACGTTGGGGAGGGGGGAGGGGGGG
>JAAUYM010060554.1_pt1 | contig 14989 bp, 21 predicted proteins | sample 7278001 | NCBI WGS metagenome assembly JAAUYM01 (sample SAMN14350224, study PRJNA611818) | marine sediment metagenome | isolation source: surface marine sediment (1.8m) | place: French Polynesia: Moorea | collected 2018-08
AAAAACTTTTATATATTTTATATATTACAATTATTTTATATATTACAATCTCCAGTGACTTCATTTTTCATGCCAGGACATGTAAAATACGTACATATATTTAGCTGAGACCAAATGACATTTTTATTCTACGTATAAATACGCGTACGTAATAGAATTACTGTATGTGAACAAATATTTTATACTGTGTATCCATTGTTTAAACGCCAATTTCTGAGCGCATACCATACCTGTCCCTAAAATTCTGTTTTTTACTATATTTAAAAGCTGATAGTCTCAGCTTCCGGATTTTCTGTTAATCCCTGATTAAGGACCTCTGTGACGCAGGAGTTGGGTGTGGAAGAGAGGTCACTGCTGTCCCTCCTCCGCGCGGGGGTGGTTGCCGACCCCTGGCGAACGACTGGCGGTGGCGCAGCAGTGCGGGGCTCCCGTAGACTACAGCTTAGAGAATTCACTTCTCTGCTTGAGCGCAAGCAAGCCTTCATCGAGGCAAGATAAATTCCCGCTGGTACTAGATACGATTAAGCTTTATTTTAGTGCTCCTCCCAATTGCAGAGTCTCCGCTTCCCTGAGCCCGACCCGTCCGAGGTGCCGCTGGACCTTCTGATGCATCCCCAGCGGTTTGTGGCCTGGATGAAGATGACTGGCTCCCCCAGCGACAGCGGCGACGAGGGGGCGGCGGACGAGATCGTCTTCAGACTGGTGGTGCCGTCGGAGGAAGAAAGCGAGAAGGGTGCGGAGGAAGAGGACAAGAAGGATTGGGAAGAAGTCGGACCCAGGATCACCGGAGTCACCCTGCAGGGGGCAGCGTACGACTACGACAGGTAAAGCTCATTTGCCTGTGAGTGCGTGCTACTGGTATACGTACCAACGCGAGGGATGAGATTGTACCGGTACCGGCACCAAACGGTCTTCATTTTGTCGATAGGCACCTGCTGATCGGTCGAAAGGCTGTGGTGAGGTTCGAGGAGGTGACCCTGGTGCCCACGAGGGACCTCACAGAGGGAGAGGAAGACGATGAGAGACTGAAGGAACATCCGACCTTCTCCTGCCCCATCTACCGGTCGCAGTCACGCTCTCCTGCGTCTCTGGTGGGATTCGTCTCCATCAGAACCGGACTTACCCATGCCATGTTGCACAAGATGGCCGTAGCATTCATTGTCGAGTAGCAAACGTGTCACCGGCCATTCATTAACACTATGTTCCGCACAACTCAATTACTACTATTATATGCATGAAAAAGATGATGATGAGCATGCAACTTATTCTTGTTCGTGTTTTCGCGTCTGTAAGAACAATTGTTAGATGCGATCTTGATTTTGCTGCTGGACTGCATGCACACCGCGTTGCACTTCAGCTTTTACTTCGCACTTTACTGAACCTAAAGGGTCAAGAAAACCAATGTGTTGTTATCAAAGTGTTCTGGTGTTTATTGCTAGAGCTCGGACCAGAGACAGAGTGCCATGAAGATGAGGGCGAGCTCAATAAAGACTTCGGCGGCGAAACTGACCAGCACCGGGCGTGCTGCTCCCATCACCGGGACGTTTCCTGTCACCGTCCTCGGCGGAGCGGTCAGACCGGCAGCCCCAAATCCGCCTAGCATCCCCAGGCCTCCTCCAGCACTTACTCTCCCATAGGCGCTGGCCTCATAGGCGGTGGACCTGCCAAGGACGCTGCCCCTGCCTTGGGCGCTCATCCCTCCTGACAAAGCAGCGGACCTCCTCCCTAGGTCCAGCGGCCTGGGCACGTCCGGGTGCTCCGGGTCCCTGCAGCCTGAACTGAATCCGCTGTAGGGGTCGTCCCGGACGAAGAACCCCGGCCGGTCCTCCGACACCTTCCCGCCGTAGACGTTGACGCTCCTCCTCAGTGCCTGGACGTCGGCGTCCGCCCCTCCCCCTCCCAGAACGGTGTTGGGCAGGCCACCCCCCTCACAGACCGCCCCGTCGTGACCGCCGCTGTCCACGTAGTAGGTTCCGGTCACTGGCGACTCCCGCTCCTCCACGTAATACTGCATTGGCCTGGGAATCCGGGGCCCGTCTCCACCTTTGGGCGAGTGCCCGCCGACCACCTCTCTCGTTTGGTAGACCGTGGTGGTGTTGGAAGAGCAGGGCGGCACCTCCTTCGTCTCCTCGTTCACCTGCTGCACCACCTCGTACTCGTGGGGCCTTGGCGCCGGCGGGGAGCATGGGGAGCACGGTGCCGTCTCCTCGTGGCAGCGGGAGGGCGGGGAGGAGCACTCGTTGCAGGGCGCGTCTGCGTACACCGGAGGGAGCATGATCGGGATTGGCGCAGGCGGCGACATCATGGGAGGAGGGAGGGAGTAGAGCATCTGCGGCGCAGGAGGGGGCGAGGGCGGGGAGCAGGGCGACTGCTGGCAGGAGGCGGAGATGGACTGCTGGCACGGCGCCGGTGGGCAGGACGTCTGCTGGTACAAGGCCTGCGGCTGGCAAGGCGCCGCCTCACACTCCGTCTGCTCGCACGGACTCTGCCGACACTGCGTTGGCTGGCAGGGTGACGACCGACAGGGCGACGTCGGGCATGGCTGAGGCTGAGGCGCCGGCCGGGTGGCCGTCGTCACCTTCACCTCCTTCACTCGCTGTCCGGGGGCCAGAGGGGCAAATTGTCCGAGACCCTTGTGAACGGAGTAGTTCATTGGAATTTTGCGTGGCTGTCCAGCACCGTGCCTCGTCCAGCCTTCTCTGCCTTCACCGAACACATTAGTTATTGCACGCGTGCCGTCCTACTCGACTATTAGACAACACCGCCACTCCCAAATAAGTGCAATTACGTATTAATGTTTGGTATATATTGGAATCGACCAGGCGACCCGATCAATATTGCTAAGGTAGAACAGGGACGTTCTTAAGATACTCCAGAATGTCCCTGGGTAGAGATTGCCAAACGTCGTGGAATATGACCTCAAATCTGCTACTCCCCCCTCCCTGGCTGATGTGTTCTAGCAGCTCAAAGTACAGCCTCTATTTTTCACAAAAGTGCAGAAAAAAAAATAATGTTTGATTGTTATATGGTACCATACGCGCCACTTTAAACTCTGTTTTAAAGTACATCTTTATTACAGATTGGCTAGCTTGAACCTCACTCTTTTGCCTGGTTGGGGAGTTGTTTCTGTCTGTTGTATGCTTGGCAAGTCTGACAATCTGAATTCAAGTGTCTGGTTTACTACATACATTCTTGTCCAGATAGACCTTTTGGTACAGACTACAAGAACCGTTGATTCCTCCAGAGACAATTGTCTGAAGGTGATTGTAGTCGGTAGGCATGTGACTTTCCCACTGAGACAATGGCAACTGCGCCATGGTTGGTCCGTTTTAGCAGTTCAAAATAAAAAATTACTTTGAGGTAGAAAAAGATGTCAAATTCACCTGAACATTTCCTCAAAAAATCAGCTACATTTTTGACAGTCAATATTGGTCGGGTAGATATGAGCACGAACGTGTTTGGAGGGGAGGAGCAAGAACAGACTTTCCTCAGACCTGCGACATGGCACTTGTAGTCCGAGGTATTATAACGGGGACCATAGTGAAGAATGCCGTCAGGTTGTAAAACGATGGTTCTGTACTATGTATTTTATAGCATTTCATGCGGTGAGATTAAGATATTTATGCTTGATGGCTTTGGTGACATTCCATACGTTTTTCATTCGTCGTGTAAACATCTGAGTGCTTGTCTGGCCTTGGTATCTCTCCTCAGATTGGCTTCCGAGATTCTTCCTGCCCTCTTTTGACCACCTGAAAGATTCGACTTCCAGCCGAGACTCCCATGTACGAGTAAGTTACGGTGCTCGAGATTACAACCCACCATTGTAGTAGAGTAAAAATACTTTCTAAGAGGGTGTCAGCCAGCGTTCACAAAAAGAGTGCTGACAAAGCAAAAAAGAAAAAAAAAAAAGATCACAGACTCGCAAAGGACTTCTTTCTTTCCGTGCGGTAGCACTACAGGTCGGGGAGCACCGTCCGGTGGATGGTGCAGGCCTCTCCGTCGTCGTCGTCCTCCACCACCTGCCGGCAGCTGTTGCAGTCGGCTGCGGCTACCGTTCGGCCGGCCGACCTGGCACTGACTGCCTCCGCCGCCGACCTCATCTGGTCCCTGAGGATGGCAGCCTGCACCCGGGCTCTGCTGTTGGCCTCCTCCTGCCTGGCCTCGGCGATCCAGTTCTCCATCTCCTCCGTGTACATGAGCAGCTGCAGCTGCTCCTTTGTTCGGGCCCTGACGCCCACGAAGCGGAACTCGGACTGCCAGAGGAAAGGAAAAGATCCGATCTGTAACAAAGCAAGCGACGTTTTCAAGAACCCTGGCCTTTTCGCTCACCTCAGGAGGGACCTCCAGAGCCGTCCCCGTTCGCTGCACAATCCTCAATATCTCCTCGGAGGTCAAGGTCATCTCGGCTGACAGCTTCTTCATTTCTGAGGAACCACAATTTTTTGCAAGAGGTTGTTTCGTGGCCGTCTTGTTCAGCTCTCACCTTCTGCCTTGGTGAGGAATCTCTTGTACTGAATCCTGAAGAGGAAGGCCTCCAGTATGAAGGCGACAATAATGGTGATGACAATCATGGTGAAGACGTAAAAGGACATGAAGAAGATCCTGCTCCAGTCTTTCTCCGTGGCGATAGCATAGCCTTCCATTATCACGTACCAGTTGTTCACCACTGGAATATTGATTAGGCTTACGAAACCATCATATTGCGGCATACTACAGTACTACCAGGCGCTACCTGTCAGCTCAAATAGAGTAACCATGGACTCCGCTAGGCTCTGGAAGTTGTTGAGATAGAAGAAGCCGTTGGCAGAGGAACCGTCTTCCACGTAGTTGTAGTACTGCTCCACGGAGGAGTTCCTGAAAGGGAACAATTGTGATGAGGATGCACAACGGAGAAGGCGAGAAAGAGACTGACTCACTTGCAGCAGTTAATCAGGTCCACAGAGCTGAAGGACTCCATCCCGATAATGCCGAAGAAGAAGTAGACGAGGAGGAGGACGATAACCGCGGAGAGTAGCCTGGGGCCGAGGATAACGGCCGTCCCGAACACGTCGCGGAAACGCTTCTTCATCCGGAACAGAGTCAGGAGCCTGTGTGCAGAGTAAGGACGCCATTCTGATTTACAGTCACTATTTAAAGTTGAAAAACTGCTTTAGATCCATAACAATGCAGAAAATCACATTTTGTGATAAAATAAAGATAACTTTTTATAAATGCTTAATTTTTTTAAAATAAATTTTTGTCAGAAATGCTTATCTTCAGAGTAAAAACTAAGGAGCACACAAAGATTCTCAATGCAACAAGAATTTTCTATTGACTGTAGGCGTCTATAAAAGTATAAGAAAAAAGTCTGCTGTATCTCTTTAAAATGTGAACAGAGAGATGTGATCAATGCATTGTAGAGGACGATAGCTACACTTTTAAAATAATAATAATAAACTGCTCTGAAAAGCAATTATTTTTCAAGTTATTGCATTTTTCAACTTTATAGTGGATTTTTCTCTCGTAGTTACACAGAGACCGCGCGCGCAAAAGTGACACGTGTGCCCTACCTCAGCGGCCTGAGGATGACGATGTAGAAGAGCGGGATGTTGAGAGTCTGGAGGATGAGCGAGAGGATCCCCAGGGCGGTGACGGAGAAGTCGAAGAGGTTCCAGTAGGACGCGAAGTAGCGACCCACGCCAAGGGAGAACAGCTTCAACACCGCCTCCAGTGTGTACACTGAAGAGGAAAGTAGTTGTGGTTTTTTTTTTTCCTAGACGACTTAAGCTGAGAAAGCTGCGTCGGTTCCTTACGCGCTACGAAGAAGTAGGAGACCCAGGGGGCGTAGATGCTGTCCGCGGCCGAGGAAGAGGGTCCGTCCATCCAATATGTCTGCACGAGGAGGATGGCGCCGTTCACAGAGACGACCACGCCTTGGAGGGGCAGGAGGGGAGGAGGAGAGCGTGGCCATTAGGAAGGAGGAGGCTGCGAAGCCTATACTGTAGGGTACAGCTCGTACGTGGACTGTCCGTCCGCACTTACAGACTGCGTACTCGAACCACCGGTGGGTGACCACCTTCTTTATGGCCGCCATGGTCTTCCTCCCCGGCTCCGGACACTCCTGGAACCAGTCGGCTTCCCGACGGGCAACCTTCCACTTGAACAGGGTGGCGTCGTACACATCTGGGAACAAAAAAGGGGGGAAAAATAAGCGTTCTTCTTGCCAAGGCTTAGTTTGTGTTTTTTTTTTCCCACTCACGGTAAAACTCATCCAAGGAGAGGAAGCCGGAGCATGAGGTGTTCAGGTATTTAAATACCAGGTAAGCTTCGGTGGTTGCTAGTATACGTGAAAATAGCGGTAAGAAATTTGAGAATAATTGAGAACACAAGGAAGGTCGTTCTCACAGGTGACGCCGGTGTAGGATCTCAGCAGGCCCTCGAAATGGTGGAAGGAGACTTCCTCCGGCCTCTCGCGGGTGGTCAGCAGCCTTTTGATTAGATATATACGTATACCGGTATATATGTATACAGTACATTTTTAAATATATATATATATATATTTTAAAGTTGGACTCGTGGAAGAAGTCGTCACCTGAACGCGTGTTCCGCCGCCCTTCGCTTGTGCAGGAAGAGCCTGCGGAACTTTTCCTTTTCGATGCGGGTGAAGGCGTCGTAGACGACCGCCAGCATCAGGTTCATAAGGAAGTACAGGTTGATGGACAGGTAGGAGATGAAGAAGAGGCAGGCCCAGCGGCTGGCGTCGTAGCTGCGCATCATCACGTCCGGGTAGCTGGGGGGGGGGGGAAGAGTAGGTGTTAAGAACTGTGAAGAGCTACTCTTTGCGATGATGATGGGCATCGAGCACGGTTAAACTTACTTTGCTGTTGTGACTAAGACGAAGAGACTGATGAAGCTTTGGTGAAGGCTGCCAAAGTTGTTGGAATCCACAGCTCCAAACAGGTAAAATCCAAATACGCTGAAATGATTTTTTTTTCCTTTAGCATTCATGTACAGTAAATGTAAGATGCCTTTGTCCAGTAACCTGTAAATTAGCATGACGAAAAATACCAAGCCCAGCATGTCCAAGATGGGGGGAAGACTCTGCAATATCTGACGAATAAACCTGCGTACAGAGAGAGAGAGAGAGAAAATGCATGTGACGAAAAGCCGATGACGACCCTCCCTCTTCCGCCATTTTCTTTCTAAACTACGTAAATCACCTTCTGACGCCACCGCAGTAGTGGTTGTCCATGAGGAAAATGGGCCTGAGGGCCCTGGACACCCTGAAGTGGTTGTTGGATCTGACCGTGACGACAATGGCCTCCACCACCATCAGGCACAGGGTGCAGCACTTGATTAGCGTCCTCTTGTGCTTGAGGAAGGTCCCCCAACCAACGGATCTGAGGGGGGGGGGGAAGACCGTTTAAGCACCTTCCAGTCATGCATTCCCACACAACACGTCGTCGTCAATCGTTCATGGTCATCCAGAGGTGAGGCAGGCCGGGGCCACCGGGCTCCTGTGCTTATTTGGGAGCTGTCAATCGTGGTCCGGCGGAGAGTTCTTGCTTCCCCACGTCATTATCAACAGTTGACGACATGGAAAATTTCGCGTTTCTGGGTTTTCCAGTATGATTTTTTTTTTAAAGAAAGTATATTTATTGGCAGTGGCGGACCCAACACAGTAACAAAGGGGGTACTAAACTTTTTTATTTAACTACTAGTACATTACCTCGTCTTGAGGAAGACCTGAACGCCGACGAGGACCAGAACGCAGAGCTCCACCGAGCTGTGCACCTGCACCGGGACGCAAAGGGGCTCCTTGCAGGGCGCCTCCACGAAGCCGAGCGCCATCAGGACCAGGGAGGCAGCCAGGTCGATCAGATGGAACCAGGAATTGTGCACCATCAGGTAGGCGGGAAGGTCTTCGCAGGTGCGCGGGTGGTGGGTGAACTTCTGGTTGTTGAGCCCCTCCTCCAGGAAGATGGACGCCTCCTTGTAGTTGCTCTCCCAGTACTGCTGCTGCGACGCGGGGACCCTGGACGGGGCAGAACCCCGGCAACCCGAGGAGGAGGGGGAGGAGGAAGAGGAGACGGGAGGAGTGGAGGAGAGACCGTTCTGATCCGGAGGACGCCCAGACGAGGAGGAGGCGTCCGGAGAGGACTTGGGCTCCGTCATCTCCTGCTCCATGGGGGTCTCTCCGCCGACGTCGCCCCCTGAATTTGGCCGAGGTGCAGTGTTGCCCATTCTGTGTGGAGGGACAAAAAGAAAAAAAAAAGAAAGAATTAAACACAAATTCAAGAGGTCTTCAGTAACCCCCCTCCTTCCCTCAATGTTTTTCCCCTTACCTGTTTGGCACCCCACCCTGCCAACCGTCGAAGGCGTCCTCCCTGAGCTCCAGCCTTGGCCTGGCCCCCGCCGCGGCAGGGGTCGCCCCCGCCCCCGCTAGAACGTCGTTGTCCACCAGGCCCTCCGTCTCGGTCATCTCGTTCGTCTCCATGTCCAAACGCTCCGACTGCTGCTCTTGCTCCTGTCACCAGCTTTTGCAAAGCAAGCAGGCCTTACCTTCTGACAGGGAGAAGAGCCTCCTCGAAGCTGATGTGTCAATTTTTCTGCGTAGTCAGACGTGTGTTCATTTGGTCTTTTGCAGCAGCAGCAGTAGAGTGAATGAGGGGAGAGCTGCTCTGAAATCTGCCCTCCCCGTTCCCAGCCCCCTCCCTCCCTCCCTCCTCTTCCTCTGTCCTCTCCCTTTCCCTCCTCCTCCTCCTCCGCCTCCGCCTCCAATCCAACCTTTTGCTGCTGCTGCTGCTGCTCCTTCTCCTCCTTTCTGGGAGCTATGAAATGAGGAGGTACGGATGGATGGGGGAAACTGTGGGTGGAAGCTAATTATGAGTCTCCTGTACTGTACTTCTCACCCATAGTAATGCTGTCACCACGCTGGCCAAGTGGTTTCTCTTGCGTCACATGGCAAATTACGCACTTTCAAAAATAAACACGCCCTCAAAACTCTGCAGAAATGAGGAATCCATATGTCATGAGTTCCTCACGCTTCATTTGCCTGAAAATATGATCGATCCTTGTGCAAGTCGGAAGACGACTTCAACTCGTGTGCTATTAAGCATAACTGCGTTTCTGTCCTTATCTCAGTGTAGAAAACCATCTTTATTATGCCAACACATTCATTCCTTCTTTTTCTCTACCTACTAATGCAACCTTTATCGGTCCGCGAGGCAAACCATACCTGTCCTGCTGACACTGGACAGCAAATGATAGACTACAGTAGAAAGCCTTGGACACAAAACATACACCTACATACCTAGGTATATCCCCTCGTCCATCACCAAAGTCCCACAGAGAAGTAAAGTGTCCGCCATGTTCAAGCCGGTGTTCACCTTGAACCTGAACCAGAAGGTGCTTCCCGGCCGCGTGGCCATCGGAGAGTACGACGGTAGGAACGCCTGCCTGACGGCCGCCACCACCGCCGAGAAGGTCTTCATCCACAACCCGCGCCAGTCCATGACCGGCGGCGGCGCCTCCTCCGGCCGGATGGTGGCGTCGGGATCCTCGCACGAGATCGTCAACCTGAACATCAACCAGCGGGTGACGGCGCTGGCGGCGGGGCAGATGGACCCGGGCGCCGCCAGGGACTGCCTGCTGGTAGGGGGACGGAAAAAAAAGGGGAGCAAGTTAGCAATATGCAACTGTGGATCATTTATTTTACTATTTGTTAATTATGATTTCGAGGTCGGAACGCCGACGAACCTCCTGGCCTACGACGTGGAGGAGAACGCCGACCTGTTCCACAAGGACGTCCCGGACGGGGTGAACTCGATCGCCGTCGGGGTGGTGGGCGGCAGAGAGGAGCCGCTGGCGGTGGTGGGAGGAAACTGCTCTCTGCAGGGCTTCAACCGGGCTGGAGACGACCCCTTCTGGAAAGTGCCATTGCGACAAACGCGGTTGTTTCGTCGGCCAATTCGTGATCGCGCTTGCCTCTTGCAGGACGGTGACGGGCGACAACGTGACGGCGCTGGCCATGATGGACTACAGCGGAGACGGGAGGAACGAGCTCATCGTCGGATCGGAGGACTTTGAGATCAGGTGGGAGGCGAAAAACCACTTCCTAAGATGGGATGGATGGGCACCCCATCCCCGAGGAGTCCATGGTAACAAAATGTCACCCTCTCTCCTTTCCTCCGCAGGATCTTTTCCGGCGACGAGATCCTGAGCGAGATCACCGAGACCGAGGCCGTGACCGGTCTGGTGCCAGTCCAGGACGGCAGGTTCGGGTAAGTCTTGGCCATGACCAAACGTTGCAGATCCGTGTCTGGCCCCGCATCCGAGGTCCTTCTGCTCCCGACGGGACTTTTAAACTTACAAACGTAACAAATTTATGAATTTTTTTTTACCTTTATGTGGTATTCTAGTGACATGTTCCATTACATGCTTAAAGCTGAATTTGTTAGGCTCGTAACTTTAAAAGTCCCGTCGGACTATCGCTATTTGTCAGCTATACCCTGTCGAACGGCACGGTCGGCGTCTACGAGAAGACGACGCGGTGGTGGCGGATCAAGTCCAAGAACAGCGCCTCCGCCGTGGCCGCCTTCGACCTGGACGGGGACGGCGTCAAGGAGCTGGTGACCGGCTGGAGCAACGGCAAGCTGGACGCCCGCAACGACCGGTCCGGGGAGGTGGTCTTCAAGGACAACTTCTCCCACCCGCTGTCCGGGCTGGTGGAGGGCGACTACCGCAGGGACGGGAAGATGGAGCTGATCGCCGTGGCGTCGGAGGGAGAAGGTAAGACTATGTACAGTAGGTATAAATTTGATGCGTCAGTCAGTCAGTCAGTCAGTCAGTCTGTCTGTCTGTCTGCCTGTCTGTCTGTCTGTCTGTCTGTCTGTCTGTCTGTCCGTCCGTCTGTTTGTTCCAATTTGGAACCCTTTGGTCCTAGACCTCCAAACCAATATAGGTATACTTACTACTCTTGATCAGGGGGTCACTGCGGGTGACATGGAAATGCTTATTTCACAAATAAAAAAAAAAAATAATCTTAATTTGTTTTTCTCTACTTTTGGGAATTGAAGAATGTATCTCTTTTGATACCATGTGACACGTATTGTGACATGTGACACGTAAAAAAATTCTCTACTTTTGGGAATGGAAGAATGTACTATCTCTTTTGATACCATGTGACACGTATAAAAAATTGAGGTAAAGGACGTACAGACATTGGGAACGTATTTGAGTGCACCGAGGTACACCACTTTTAAAATTATTATTTTTTAGCACATCAATTTCCCATATAATTTTTTATTAAAGTCACTTTTAAGGCCGTACAAGGACGACGTGTGTACAACGCTATTGCGCCGCATCTTCCGGAGAATTCTTCCCGTTCTCCCTTCCAGTTCGTGGTTACCTCCCGCTCTCTTCCGAGTCCGGCCGTGGACTGCTCGACCCGAACGTGGAGCAGGAGTCGCTCAGGGAGCTCTCACAGAGGAGGGCAAACCTGCTTCTCGAACTGAGGTGGATCAATCCGGGGGATATTCTACAGTATTTGGACTGGAAGACTCTGCTTTAAAAAAAATATTCTAAATACAGTAGTATACACAATACTTCAGAGAGCTGGCATGCACTTAAGCTGAGTTCTAATAATATAGGTAAATAGTAGTAATTTTCCTTAGTTTGGTCATATGATAGAATCTACATACCATACATAAACGAGGAAAGTTATATTTAAACATTTAATACGCCGCAGTAAAAATAATGATGACACCAAAAATCTCGTTTCCAGAAATTACGAAGAGAATAGGAGAATCGCGGCCTCAGTCGGAAGTGGTGGCGGCGGGAGCGGCGGCGGGGGCGGCGGCATGGGAAGTGGCATCGGGGGCGGCGCGGCGGGCTTGGCGGTGGCCATCATGGCGCGCGCAGGGGTCAACATCATGGGGCCGTCGCAGGGGGACGTCGGTCTCGCGCACAAGGGGGGAGGAGGAGGAGGAGTGGGCGAGGTCGGGGTCATCCCGGCGCAGACGCAGCTCTCCACTTCGCTGGCAATCAACCTGGGCACGGAGGGAAAACCGGTGGGTGATCCCATGTGAGGCAGAGGCAACACAGGAGGAGTCTCTCCTTAATTCAGGTCTTTCACATTCCCCCCCCCCCTCCCCCCCGGCCCGGCAGCCTCACGTCGAGGTGAGCCTGTCCACCTCCAACGACACGGTGATTGCGGCCGTGCTCATCTTCGCCGAGGGCATCTTCGAAGGCGAGTGCCAGGTGCTGCACCCTCGTCCCCCCGACGCCGCCTCCCCCACCATCCACGTGCCCATCTTCCCGCCCAAGGACATGCCCGTCGACCTCCACATCAAGGCCTTCGTCGGGATGAGAGCCGCCAAGCAGTTCCACGTCTTCGAGCTCACGAGGCAGTTGCCAAGGTTCTCCATGTACTGCAGGAAGGTGAGTCGGATGAATGCAGAGGAAGGAGAGACTATTACGTGCAATCAGTGGTCTCTGTCCGCTAGCTTGACGAGTCTGATCAGGAGGAAGAGGGTCAGGAGCGACCTCCGCCTCCGCCTCCTCCGCAGGGACGAGTGAGGTTCAGGGTCAACGAGAGGGCGGCCAGGGTCGCGCTATGGCTGAACCAAGTATGTGAGCAGACCATTTCAATTCATTTGAAGATGTTTCCGTAGTTGAATTTAAAATTTTTTCTTGGTTCCGATCTTTTAGAATTTCCTGACGGGGGAAGAGCTTGAGGCCGAGGGAGAAGGGAAGCTGTCGGTGGCGTTCTCCTCGCTCAGAGAGAGGGGACAGGAGCTGCACATTGACATGGAGCCAGTAAGCACAGTTGGTAGACACCCCTCTCCCCTCCAAAAAGATCAATAGGTTGATGACGAATCGTCTGTTGAACAGGACGGTCAGGTATTGCTCATGTGTGACAACATGGAGCTCTGCGGCGACGTCGTCCAGAGCCTCTCCGAGTATCTCGGGCTTGAGGACCTCCAGTCCGAGTGCGACTTTCCACAAGAGGTCAGTGTTAATCTGTTAATTGATGGTATCTGTTGACAATTGTAAATTGATGGCGCGTCTGTTGACTTGCAATCGCCAGATCTCCCGGCTCGAGTCTCTTCTGGAGAAGGCCGACGAGCTGCAGAGCGTGAGACAGCGCCTGTCCGCCGAGCTGGCGGACAACTCCGGACTCATCCGCACCCTGGTCGTCAGGGCTGAGGACGCCAGACTCATGATGGACATGTGAGGAATGCGAGGCTGTTTCAGTTTCTTGCACTATATTACTATACTAGCACACTTTCAACTGTCCAACTTGTTGAATTTTGGAGTCCTTCAGAGGTCGCGGTCACCTATGGATAAGAGACACCCTGAAGTATCTCAGCAAATTCTATTTTTATTTCTCGGTGGAGAAAGGCTCCCAATAGAAGTTTTGACATCCCTTTGTGTCTCTTATTGCACTTCAGGAAGACGATGCGCAAGTGGTACGCTCAACTGTACGACATCAACCGTGATCTGATCTCCGGCTACAAGATCAGGTGCGGAAACCACCAGGAGCTCATGGACACGCTCAAGCTGGTCAACCAGATCATCCAGAAGGCTGGTAGACTCAGAGGTGAGTAGGAGATGATGGACCTCCCGATCTACTGGGATACAAGGAGTGCCTGTGTCATTTTTATTATTATTATTTAGTCTACACTAGCTACCGGGTGCAACAAAATGGCCTGTGCACTTTTTTTACATGGACGTTTATATTTCAACGCGTTGAAAGCGGCTTTTAAAGCGGGATTGAAGGTGCCTGTAAAGAAGAAATATTAAAATTCACTTATTTCTTATCCTAAGCCAAAATTCCAAAATTCACTATTAATTTTCCGTGAGAACTCACTCGAAACAATGAATAAAATTAAACGTTAAAAGGGCATTTCTTGAAATACTGTATTTGAGTAACATTCCTAAACGTGCTAAGCAGAAGATGCTGCTTTTCCCAGTCAGTCTCCCTTCTACTTGGCGCTGCCGAACCTCTCCGTGAAGAGCTCTCCGGCGCGGGAGAGCATCTTAGCGAGGAGGAAGCCGAAGATGGAGTAGACGCAGCAGTCAAAGAAATCCCTAAATTGTGGGGGAGAAAAAAGTTGGACATATAAAGAATACAAACCCTCACGTTTTATCAAAATTTACTGACCAGGCAAGTCTGCCATTGGCCGGCTGAATCTTCGCTGCGGGCACGGCCTTCTCCTCAACCTCTGGCTTCTCCATTGCGAGCTTGGCCTTCTCCAGCTCCGACGACGACGACGACGACAGCGACTCGAACTCCTCAGATGATCCGGACTCTGCCGACCCGGACTCCTCCTCTGATGATCCGGGTTCCTCCTCAGCTGACCCGGACTCCTCCTCTGATGACCCGGACTCCTCCAGCTCCGCTCCTCTCTCCCTTTGACGCAGGAGACGCCTGAGGACAAGAGAAAGGAGGATCCAGCAGTTACAAAATGTTGAAAAATGGGGGTGGAGGGCGGGGGGTGGATGGGAGAGAGGGGGGACCTCTGATATCGATAGATCGTCTCCGTTTGAGTCCTCAGCTGGTCCACTCGCTGATCCATGCGGATCATCTGATCGATCACAGTCTGTGTGTCAGCCAGGGCGTGGGCAAGGAGTTCCCGGCGGGTATCGTCGCGGTCGCGGTCGCGGTCGTGGTCACGATCGCGGTCGTCGTCGCGGTCGCTGTCGTAGTCTGCGCCATGAAGGGGAACCCTCTCGAAGAAAGGAGCCATGGTCAGAGATGTTACCTCTCCGGCAGCCAGACGTGAAATTGGAGCAAGAGAGGAGATGGAGGAGCCTAAAAAATAGAAAAATCGCGAGTCAAAGTCCACCTAAACGAACAAACAAACAAACAAAGTCCACCTCAAAAATAGCGAAAAAGAGCCAACGGCCGTTGTCGTGTTGGACACACCAGTTCCCGTTAGATCACTGAAGTTAAGCAACATTGAGCCTGGTTAGTACTTGGATGGGTGACCGTTCAGGGCTGCCA
>JAAUYM010091220.1_pt1 | contig 14988 bp, 18 predicted proteins | sample 7278001 | NCBI WGS metagenome assembly JAAUYM01 (sample SAMN14350224, study PRJNA611818) | marine sediment metagenome | isolation source: surface marine sediment (1.8m) | place: French Polynesia: Moorea | collected 2018-08
CCGCCAAGATGGAGGCCCTCCCGGACTGCCTGAACCTGGCCAGCCTGCGCACGCCGGCCTCGGAGAGGGGCGGGGCGGCCTCGGAGAAGCGCGGCCGCTTGGACGCCGGAGGGGTCTCCTCGAGGGCGGAGGAGGTCGACCTGTCGTGGTGGTGGTGATGGCGGAAGAGGCTCTCTGAGGCGCCCACGTCCTTGGGGAAGGCCATGGAGGAGGAGGCGATCTCTGCCGCCGGCCTCTTCCTGGAGAAGGAGGCAGCTGAGTCGTCCAGGAAGCTTCCGCTCAGGTCGTGTTGATGAGGATGTTGCCTCTGGAAGAGACCGATTCGCTGTTCCCGGGTTCTGGGGGGAAAAAAAAAAAAAGGACCTCTGTACTCGTAGTAAGTGTGGAAGCCAACTTGAAATGCCGACTCTCGGCGTGTCCAACCTGAAGGGCGTGTACATCTGCGGCTTGGGGTCCACGCCCACCCCGTAGAGCTCGGCCCTTCTCCGCTCCAACTCCTCGTGGATGGTGCTGGAGTGGAACACCGGGTTGAACCGGCCGCCCGAGCGCTTCAGCTCCACCGACAGCGGGACCGGGCCGGACCTGCTCTGCGGCTTGAGCAGGTCGCTCACGGACGCCTGGTGTCTTTAAGTGTAAGGAGAGAGCGTCAGTCACTCAGTAGTATCTAGATGGGTTTCAGACCAGATCCGTTGCAACAATGCCCCCCCGCCCTCCTCGCCCTCCTTCCTCACCTGGCCAGCACGGTGCTGGGGATGAGGTTGGCCCTGCAGAATCGATCCATGATGGCCTTCCTCGTCTCGGAGGAGGAGGACGAGCCTGCGGTCGTCCTGTTGAGCTCCTCGTTGAAGGCCACCGCCTCCGAGTACCTCGCCCTCTGCAGGTAGTACATCAGCAGCACCTCCTGTGACCCGGAGCGGGAGGAGCCCTTCAGGAAGTTTACCAACTCGCGTTCCTCAGCCTGGAATTTTTTTTTTTTTTTTAAAGGACTGTACAACGTAGAAAAACTTGCTTGATGCTGGTGATGCGATCAGGACATGGATCAGGACACTGATCAGACAAGCCCAAACCTCACTGACCTGAGTTAGTGACAACTGCAGGACCGAGTCGAGCTTGCCCAGCTCGTCGGCCCGCTCGAAGAAGTAGGAGAGCATCGGGTTGCTGCCGCCCGCGGAGGAGAGGGACGCCGACTGCGAGGCCGCCCCCGACCTCTGACGCTGGAACTGCAGGGCCTCGTAGACCATGCCGTTCGCCAGCAGGATGGCAACCTACAGTACGGTACGTATACGTACATACACAACCCTAGTACCGTAGTAGGAGCATAGTAACATGATGGCATCTGCTTGACTCACATGAAGCTGGACGTCTACCAGTTCCTTCTGCGGAGGCCTCCGGATCCTGGAGTACTTGAGCGCCAGGCGGGCCTGGTCCTGCACCAGGAGGGAGACCACGATGGACCTGAGAGAGAGAGAGAGAGAGATTAAAGCATCTAGGACGTCACCATTGCTGCAGGACCTGCACGATGCACTGCCTGTGTAAACTTGGTGAAATTTTGGCAACTCCTGCCCAGCATGCTGACCTGTGCTGTGCCGGTGTGATGTCCGAGGCCACGATGAGCGGGTCCAGCAGCATGGACAGCGCCTCGTCAAAGTCCTCGTGGTCCAGCAGCCAGAAGGCCTGGGTCAGCTTGATCAGCGACGGCGGAAGGTTGAACGCGGAAGGAAACTTGATCTGGTAGGGTACACAGATTAATGTACAAAAAAAAAGGAGCAATGATTTTTAACACTGGTGATGAGGATGACGTTGTCGTTGTCGTCACTGACCATGTGGTCGATGAGCGCGGCCCACTTGTCTCCCCCGAGGTAGGACACCACGTCCAGGAAGATGTACTGCACCACCCTGTGCTTGAGGTTGGAACCGCCGCCGCCATCCAGGTGGATCAGGTAGATGGAGAGGAGGGAGTGGAGGGAGGGAGGAGGGTAGTGGCCGTCGCCGCCGTCGCGCTCAAAGTTGGTCTGCGGGATAGGGGCGGGGGGGGGGGGGGGGAAAACCACCCAACGGTTTTGCCGGCCGGGCATATAAAGAGATGGAAAAACAACCCCCCCTCTCCTCACCGTGATGGCCTCCCCCAGCTCGGCGCAGAGTCCGTCGATCAGGAGACCCGGCGTCGTGAAGTGGGCGGAGAACTTGGACAGCCGCTTCTGCATCTTGCGCCTCTTCTCCCGGTAGACGGAGGTCAGCAGCTGCAGCGGGTAGGGGTTGTTGGACAGCTCGGGGTTCTGGAGCAGAGCGTGGTCAAGGGTCGGGACGGACAAGGGGACGAGAATTTCACTCACTCCCTCACCTCGATGTTGGCGGCCTCCCTGACCTCCGGCAGCAGTCCGGCGCCGAAGAACCACAGCACCACGTCCAGGTACTGGTTGACCAGCTGGCAGACCGAAGACTTGGTCTCCAGCTCCTCCATCCCTTCCTCGCTCACCACCTGCAAGTTTCAAATCGCCATAAAAAAAATATAAAAAAATAAAAAGACTGGATAACGTGGAGACCGGGTGCTGCCCGCTGCTTTTGAACTGACCTGGTCCCTGGTGACTCCTGCGTGCCTGATGAGGGCCTCGAAGATCATGCAGAGGTGCCTCAGTTGCTGCGAGTGCTGCATCAGCTGCCGCCTGGTGGTCTCCGTCAGCTCCAGGCAGGACAGGTCGAACAGCGGGGTCGTCACCCTGTACAGTAGTACACGTAGCACATTTGACCCAGATCCGCGGGGGCAATGTGGGTGGTATCTACAATCAACTTACTTGTCGATGATCTGCTTGATCTGCGCAACCTTCCGCCAGGCCCAGTCCAGGATAAACCTGAGATTGCAGCCCGCGTGACTGTACTTTCCTGGAATCAATTTTCATAGACAAGTTAATTAACAAACAAGTCAATAAGTTGTTGTAAGTCTCACCGTCCTTCCAGTGCATTATGCAGCCGGTCACCATGCTGACGAGGTGGTTCTCCAGTGCGGCCGTCAGCACCGCGGACCTCTGCTGGTCGGCCGTCAACAGCTGCAGCTGCGCCTGGTCGCTGGCCGAGGCGGCCGAGGAGGCGGCAGAGACCGGCTCCACCAGCCCGGCCAGGAGGCACAGCTGGTACAGCTCCTGGGGCTCCACCAGGCCGGTGCGACCTTGGAACTGGAGCTCCAACAAGACCTGGAGGAGAGGAGAGGAAGAAATAGGTGGCAACACTTCGCAAATTTCAATAGGAAGACCCCCCCAAGCGCACTTTCTCTCCTCACCTTTCTCTGCAATCCCAGGTTGGACACGTACGCGAAGCCCGTGTTGAGCGCGCAGACCATGTTGAAGGCCAGGCTGGACGGGAAGAAGTGCTGCTCCGCGTTCGACAGGGACTGGTACCTGGTACCAGTGGTAGCAAACGTGGGGAGAGTGGAAGTGGACGTGACAGTACTGTAGTAGGTACAATTACTCTTACCTGCTTATGCTTGCCCCGTCCACTCCGACGGCCAGCAGCTGCGCCAGCCTCTCGGCCGCCATCAGGTCCGCCACGCCACCCTGTCCCTCCCCGGCGCCCTCTCCGCTGCCGCCACTGCCGCCTCCGCCTCCGCCCTCGGACAGGACGTCCGCCAGCGAGCAGAAGCTGAAGTAGGAGCACTGCGAGTTGGCCTCCGCCGCCAGCTCCTCGTAGTCCACCCGGGAGGGCATCTGGGCCTGGTACCACGCGTTCAGGTCGAACAGGCCGAAGTAGAACTCGGGCCTCCCGACGACGGGGCCGCCGGGGCCGCAGTCCTCCCCCTCTGCGCTCGGGTGGGCCTCCCACAGGAAGAAGGCCACACCCTGCCCGGCCACTGCGCCCTCGGACTCGTCCGCGTCCGGCTCGGAGCCGCCGCCACCGCCGCCGCCGCCGCCGCCGCCGCCCGCTCCTCCTGGGGAGCCGCTCGGGCGGATGCCGCCGGTGGAGGAGGAGGCACCTGGCAGCGATCCCAGGGTGCAGCAGCTCAGCAACAGGCTGCCGACGTTGAGAGGCTGTCGTTGGGAGGAATGTAAGTACAGTAGTCGTATATACGGCAAATGGGAGGTTTGAGGACAAATCAACCTTACTGTGGTACCAGCGTTGGTGGTTGGGTACTAGGTACATCGTCTCCATTACCTTCCTCGCGCCAGGCTCCCCCGCGGCCCCGAGGCTGTGCTCGAACCTGGCCCTGCACCGCCCCCTCAGTCCGGAGTAGAGGACGCCGTACTGCTCGCTGTCGTCCCTGGAGTCGTAGGCCAGGGCGTGCAGGGTGAGGGAGGCCGGCGCCCCGACGCGCAGGCGCTCGGACAGGGTGTCCCAGTCGGTCTCGCAGCGCGCCGCCCACAGGTAGCAGAAGTGGCGAGGGTCGTTCTCGGGCTCCTGACAGGGCGAAAAGGAAGAAAGAAATTGCTGAAACACCCCGCACAGCACTGGAAAAAGCACTTGCTTGCTCACTTGAAAGCAAAAGTCGACGACGGGCAAGGCGTCCGCCTCGGCGTCGTAAGAGGAGCTGAAAAAAAAAGGAGGAAAAATTGTAAGAAGAAAAAAAAAACCCATACTTGTCAACACAACCAACACAGGACGTCCGTCCAACCTGAACTCCATCTCGCAGGCGGCGACGCTCCACAGCTGCCAGGCGCCGTAGTTGAACCCGACGGCGAGGGAGGCCAGCTGGGGCAGGAACCTGATCGCGCAGACGATGACCCCCTCCTCCGGGAAGTAGGTGGAGGTCCCGCTCTCCGAGCAGCGGTGGTGGAAGGCGCGGCTGCTCACCCTGGCAGTGAAGACAACCCAGCCAATATTGGCATCACTAGGAGCACACTCTCGGTGTCGACGCTAGTGGTAGTTAGCGACAGGGTCGACGTTTGGGTTGCTCTAAGGTTTTCATATCACTAATACACCACGTTAATACAGTACAGGCATTATAATAGTGAAAAAAAAAGGCTTAGAGCAACCCGTCACTAAATTCAAGCTAGCGATATTGGTTGGGAAGGAGGAAGAAAAGGGTTAAAAAATCGTGTCCAACCTGGCCGCCCTGTTGAGCTCGATGGCCAGGTGCTGTCCGATCTGCAGAGACCTCTGCCTCAGGTCGGCGAGAAGACTCCCTCCTCCTCCTCCTCCCGCCTGCTGTTGCTGCTGCTGCTGTCGCCCTCCGTGATGACCTTGTTCGTGTCCCTGCCGGTCGAGGGGTCCGAGCGGGCGGAGGGAGGCGGGGCTGCTCTCGCAGGAGAAGTAAGGGTCCTCGGACGCTGGAGGCAGTGAGAGTAGAAATGAAAAAATCTCCCGTCAAGCAAACATTCGGGCTGTCCCTTTTCCCCCTCTTCACCCAACCCACCCCAGAAGTCGGCGCCTTCGTCATCCCTCGGAGCAGAGGAGGAGGAGGAGGAGGAGCAGGCCCCGGGGCCGCCGTCCATCGCCAGGTCCACCAGGTGCACCTTCCCGCCCTGCGTGCCCACGGCCAGCACCCCGTGGAAAAACATCAACTGCGTAGGAAGAAGGAGATAAGTGAGTTCTACGTACAAATCTTGATGGATGGCCATTAATAAAGAAAATTTGTCAATATAAAAGTCTTTGTGTTTTTAAATGCTCTTTGTTTTAAAAAAAAAATCTCATGGACTTTTAGAAATCTTGCCACATCATAAATACCATACTTTAAGCAGAACAAGGTAGTATGTACCTCCTCCGAGAGCAGCCTGTGGTCCCCTCCGGCCCCGGGCGCCACCACCTCCACGGCGGTGACGGCCCGCTCGAACCGGACGCACCGGACCACCCGGGACCCGCGCAGGTCCACCACGCAGACCAGCCCGTTGGAGAGGCCGCACACCGCCATCCTGCGCACGGGCTGTGGAGGGAGGAAAGGAGGGGAAGGGGTGGAAGGGAGGGACTTTGCTTTTTTCTACCAAATCCACCCTCCACCACTACCCGACCAACATTGGTGCCACTAGGGGCACAACAACAACCCATCATAAATTCCCGCTGGCGATATCGGTTGAGCACGTGGCCCTTGCTCACCAGGCCTCCGACCGGCGGCCTCGACTCGAAGTTGTCCAGGCTGTCGTCGTCATCGTCGTCGTCGACGTCCTCGTCCACGTTGTCGCCGTACTCGTTGAAGTTCTCCTCCTCGTCCCCGTCCCAGTCCCTCTTGGCCTCGGAGCCCCGCTCCTTCCTGGTGGCGGACAAGGAGGAAGAGGCCGCCCCCGTTGGGGCAGGACAGAGCAGCTCGGTCACGCAAAGGATCTCCAGACCTAGAGAAAGGGGGAGGAAAAATAAGTACTGCATGTCAATTCCCACAAAAAGATTTCAAATTAAAAGAAAGAGGAAAATGAACGCATGTCAGTTCCCACAAAAAAGATTGAAAATTTAAAGACATGGAGAAAGAAAAATTAAAACGCATGTCAATTCCCACAAAAGAATCGCTTTTCTTTTTTTTTGCTTTACCCGACACGGCTTTTCCCGGCGAGAGTGCCTCTGAGGCCCTCCTCTCTCCTCCTCCTCCTCCTCCTCCAAAGGTCCAAGCCGCCACCCTCTCCCCCGCGCGGGCGTCCACCACCTCCAGGCAGCACCCGGAGTAGAGGAAGCACAGGCTGGCGTCCGCCGACAGGAACCCCCTGGTGGCCGGGGTGGCCGCGATCCTGGCCGACTCCCTCGGGGACCGGGAGGCCAGGTCGAGCCTGGAGGTCACGCAAGGCGGGAAGGGCGCGGTGGAGGTCACCGCGCCCAGGGTCGGCAGGTGGGTCATGGCTCGGGGCTCGGCTCGGCTCGGCTCGGCTCGGCTCGGCTCGGCTCGGGGCTCAGCGGGAGGACGACGGCCGCAGGGCAGGAGGAGCGGGCATGACTTTGACTTGGAGTTGATCTCGTTCTTGATCTCCTTTATTTTTAAAACGCTGATCGCTGACTTTGTTTTCCTCATGCCAAAGTGCCCTGACCGGAGAAGGAGGCAACAATTACCGCCCTCTTCCAAATCTATTTCACTTCAAAAAAAAAATGTACAACTTGGTTGAATTTTTTCTCCATTGAATAAGCTACAGTCTCATAGAAGTTACCTGAAGCTCTTAGATGCTGCTTTTTTATGATTATGTATAACTAAAGACGAAATACTTTGCTGGCAGATGTCGCTAAAGGGCGAGTTTTCCTGCATTGCCTCCTCTCTCCATTTCTTATCCGTGTGTCCCTTTTCCGCCTTTTTTTTTTTGACGTGCGAGGAAGGCTTTGTGACCAAGTGCGGCATAGACCCGACGAGCCACATAGATGTCACTTTTTTTTTGCGATCGTAAGTTTAAAACTTTCTATAAAATAGACAGTTGTATACCTAGATACTATAATTCCTACAGCAAGCAAGACAAGGCAACAATAATAATTTTCTCATTAAAAAAATAAGGAACATTTTTATAAAATTTAAAGCCGATTGCTTAGTATGACTGAGTTAGAGAACAATAGTTTCGGACATACCGGGTAGAAATAACAAGATAATAATAAGATTGTTTGAAAAATATGAAATGTAGTGTCAAAAGTTTTTGCTCAAAACTATACCACATTAAAATTTACTACAATTTTTAAAGCTTTTACAAAAATCTATAGCTGTTAACTTATTAATTTAAGATTTTTGTGCTAAATGCACTCTTTAAGCTACAACACAAAGGTCAAGAATTCCATGGTCACAGAGCTGTAGTATAGTATATCTCTAGATGTCGGGGGAGCAGCTGGCGATATTTCAAAAGCGCCAGGAGGTCACCAAAAAGTTCTGTCAAAAAGTAAACAAGCGACTAGCGATAGCGAGCAACAAGCATCTGTCGGGTAACTCAACCACCACCGTCCGCCGGTCTTCTCCACCTTGTTCACCTTGACCATGTCCGGACGGGAAGGAGGAAAGAAGAAGCCGCTCAAGGTGAGGTGACCCTGCCCTAAATTGTCGACAAAATTTCTGCGTCGGAGCTCAGCCGGGAAGTTTATTAAGGGGATGCGTTGTTGGTTGGGTGGCTCCGTCTTAACCAGAGCAGACAGCATCTTGAAACCTGAAGATTTGGCATCTTTTTTCTAAGTTAATGAATTGCCACTTACTCGTCTGTGTGTCCCCCCCCCCCCCTTTCAGGCTCCTAAGAAGCAAGACAAGGACATGGACGAGGACGACGTCAAGTTCAAGCAGAAGCAGAAGGAGCAGGAGAAGGCGCTGAAGGAGGCGCAGGCCAAGGCCTCCAAGAAGGGGCCCATGGTGGGGGGAGGGATCAAGAAGAGCGGGAAGAAGTAGGAGGCGGGAGGAGGACCGACAATCGTGTGGGAGCGGTTTGGAATCGGTTTTTTTTTTTTTTGTCATACACCTTTTTTTTATGGAAAAAAAACACGCGCATGAATTAGACGAAATGTTTGGAGGGTTGGTTGCCCCTTTCCATGCATCATTGAAAGGCAAGGAGGAAGAGTCTGCCAGGCAGCATCAAATTTTTAAAAGTACAACGCATTTTATTAATTTGGCAATACGCACTTTAGAGTGAATCGTGCCAATTTTAACCTGATATTTTTCCACAGCATTTCCAACAAAAAAAGTATTGATAAATTACTATGTTTCAAAAATTACTTCTGGCTTGTGACAACTACACAAATCCCATGGTTAGACCGACAAAGTTGTTAAGTGGAGTACCAAGGCACTTGACTTCGAAAAAAAAAAAAAAGAAAGTTTATTGACATAAATTCTTCAGGATCAAATGACGAATTATTCACAGCGATGTTACTCTACCACTTCTTGACAGAGTTAGCTAGTAATTACTACTTTCCGAAAATGAAAAAAATACCACTGTTGTCAGGTACGTCCAAACGATTAATTAAATACTGTAGCACTCTCAAGAACAGTGATCATCATCAGGGGATTAAAAGTAGGCAACTAGTTGCAAGCAACGGCGTTACTGTAACTAGTTATTACTTGGTATTTTGTGAGTAACTAGTTACGAGAGAAAAAAATCAAAATTTTGTAAGCTTTTATGTTTTTATCTATAAAATTTTAATAAAAGTGTGTCTGGCCAAGTTTACCTCCGGCTCAATGACTGTTGGCTATTTTGTTACGTTGGAAGTTGTAACATGAATTTAGTTCTGCAAAAAAAAACCTAACTACTGTACTTTTTTTTTATCAATTATAAACTGTTAAGACTTTTATACCCCTGGCGATCATCCTAGTTTACTAGGTAGTTTACTCCTTGTCCTCGCCCTTGTGCTTCTCGTCAAAGAGGCGCGACAAGGAGTCCTCGTTCATCTTGTCCCTGGACTCGTCCTCCTCCTCCTCCTCGACGCCTCCCTGAACCTCTCCCGCGGGCACCTCCCGCCCTTCCCCCGGAGGACGAGGGGCGGGGACGACTTTGGATCCGCCAGAGGATCCGCCAGAGAGGGCTCCAAGGAAGCTCGTCCTGGAAGGGAAAAAAAAAAAAAAGAGTTTTGGAAATGGGTTCGTGTGACAGGACGGTGCTGCTTGATCGACGGGTTAAGTGTCGTACCTGGCGGCGACGGCCTTGCCGGAGCCGGCGGCCTTGGCCTCGCTCTTCGTGGCGACGACCACCGGTGGCTGTTGCTGCTGCTGACCTCCGCCGCCGCCGTCGCCACCTTCTCCTCCTCCTCCTCCTCCTCCTTCTCCCGTATCTGCCAAGGGAAGCATCTGGGATGTGCCGGCCATTGTCTCCTTCGTCTCGGTTGCCTCGGTCATCATGGACCTCGGCGGGATGGACTGCAGCAGCTTCTCCTCCTGGAAAGGGTAGTCGCTGTCGCCGCCGGAGTCGCCGCCGCCGCCGCCGCCGCCGCCGCCGCCGCTTCCTCCTCCTCGGCCGCCGCTGCCGTCCACATCAGCCGCGGCGGCATCCGCCAACACGCTGTCCAGATCGCTCAGGAAGTTTGAGGTCTCCGTCGACGTTGTGGCGGCCGCGACGGCGGTCGTCACGGCGGTGACCAAGTTCCCGGGGGGGCTTCCACCTCCTCCTCCTTCACCAGAGACGTCGCCAAGCTTCTGGCCCTGGTGGAGGCTGGCAGACAGGACGTCATCCTGCTGGCTGAAGGTGACGTCGCTCTCCCCGCCCAGGCCCGGGTTCAGGATGGAAGAGTCGATCATCCCCGAGACGTGATCCGGGTGCTGCTGCTGCTGCTGCTGCTGGTGAAGAGAAGACACTTCGGCACTGCCGGTCAAGGAGGACACCGAGGTCTGTTGCTGGACCGTCCCCACTTCCACCGACGACAACGGCAGAGAGACCGGAGAGGGGCCGGAGGAGGTCGAGGCCGCGATGAAGCAGGAGGTGGTGGGGGTGGTGGCCGGGGGCGTCACGATGGCCACGGGCGAGTACGCAGCGAGCGGAGAGGATGTCGGCAGCGCTGCCGCCGACGCGGTCCCGGCGGCGGAGGGGAGGACGCTGATGCTGTTCCTCCTCATGGCGGTGGCGGCGGCCTCTCCGAGCAGGTCGCTGAGGGGCGACGTCGGCCCGCTGCTGCCGTGGGGCACCTGCTGCTGGTAGTGGCGCGCGTCCACGCTCGGAGGGTTGGAGTAGTGCTGGTGGTGCAGGTGCATCCTGGAGGCCGCGGACGCGTCCACGCTGGGAGGGCCAGAGGAGTGGGGCACAGAGTGCACCTGCTGGTGTTGCAAGTCCACGCATGGCGATCCAGTCATGGACACCTGCTGCTGCTGCTGCTGCTGCTGCTGCTGCTCGATGGTGGACGAACCCGACAGATGCATCTGTCGCTGCTGCTGCTGCTGTTCCAGGCTGGAAGGTCCCGAGGGTACACACACGGTCTGGTCGATGCTGGGAGGCCCGGAGGCGTGGATCTGGTGGTGGCCGCTCTGGATGCTTGGAGGCCCAGACATGTGGTGCTGCTGGAGCGAGTGGTCGACACTTGGCGGGCCGGAGATGTGCATGTGATGCTCCATGCTGGACTGACTGGACAGCTGCTGTTGCTGTTGTTGCTGCTGCTGCCCTTGCGGGTCCACGCTGGGAGGCCCAGACATGTGCGAGGCCTGCCCCACGCTCGGAGGACCAATGGACGAGGCGACGGAGTTGACGGCCTCCTCCAGCTTCTGCTGCAGCTCCTGAGGGAGAATCCCCGTGGCACCGGAGCCACCCCCAGCGGCGCCCTGTTCAAGCAGGCTGCCGATCTCGGCCGCTGACGCCGCCTCCTGTCCCGACTGCTGCTGGATGAGGGACGCCGCAGCCGCAGCAGCAGCGGATGCCGCCTCCGGGTGGGAGATGATGTCGGCGACAATGCCGCCGCCGCCGTCAACCTCCGACGAGGAGAGCACCGAGGACAGCTCGGTGGCGATCTCCGACTGACCCTGGAGGAGGTCGACTGTCGAGGACGAGCTGGTGGCCGCCGCCTCCGCCGCCTCCGCCGCCGCGGCCGCCGCCGCGGCCGCGGGGGCCTCCTTGGGAGAGCCTCCGATGATGCTGGAGAAGGAAGGCAGGCGGGTGGTGACAGTGGCGGCAGCAACGGCTGAAGCCGTGCCGGACGTCGCCTGCTCCCTCCCCGCGCTTGAAGACGGAAACGGCCCGAGTGAGTCGATCTCCCTGGCCAGATCGGTGGAGGAGATGCTGGACTTGCTGTTGGCAGGAGGCTGCTGCTGCTGCTGATGCTGCTGCTGCTGCTGTTGCTGGTGGTGGCTCGAGTGGTCGGAAGGGGAGATGTTGATCCCGTGCTGTTCCAGCACTTTCTTTGGGTCGACGTGGTCAGGATGCTGCTGCCTTCCGGCGGAGGAGAGATTGCTGCCCTCGTCCTCCTCTTCCTCCTCCTCCTCCTCCTCGCCTTCTTCCTCCTCTTCTTCCTCCTCCTCCTCCTCGCCGTGCATCTCCGGACTGTCCGCCATCTTGGAGTCGTCCAGTTCCGACTCGTGGCGCCGCTTCTTCGGAGTGGAGGACGAGCAATCCTGGGTGTCCTCGTCCATCATGACGCCCAGATTCTTCTCCAGCACCATCTGCGGCGCGCCTTTCCCGCTCGGGTCGCCGCCCGCGGTGCCCGGCTTGGTGTTCTCCGAGGAGGAGGCGACAGAGACGACAGAGTTGGAGTTGTCATCGTTGATCATGTTGTTCAGGCTGGAGGTGGCGGTGACGGAGTCCGAGCGAGGAGAGGTCATGAGGAGGCCGCCACCGGGCGGAGGTTCCTGAACAGGGGACAGGAATAATTACATCCGGAGAATTTACTTGACACCTCACTTTTAAAGGTTGAGCATCTCTTCCACTAGCTGCACAGCCTTCCCCCCTCACCTGCATAATGTTGAGCAACTTGTGGAACTCTTCCGGGATGTGCTTGGCCGGCTCCATGTACCACGGCCCCTCGTGCAGCCCCAGGGCGTTCTGCATGTTCTCCCCGAAGGAGATTCCTTCCTGCTGCTGCTGGGAGCTCGACGACGACGCGGGGGTCTCCCCGTACAGCTTGGCGTCGGTCAGGCAGTTGTCCACCAGCCGCTTGGCCTCTCCCACCATCCGCTCCAGATCGTCGAACATCTTGACCAGGCGCCTGATCCCCTTACCCGGCTGCAGCAGGGTCTTCCTCGTCTCCAGCTGCCACATGGAGAAGCTGTCGAACATCTTCTTGCCGGCCACGTCCAGAACCAGTTCCGCATCCAGGTTTTTCACCAGCTCCTCAAGCTGCGTCCGTGCCATCGGGATGATCGGCAGGGAGAACTCGGCCGGCATCTTCTTGCCGCCCGGCAGCTGGTGGTGGTGGTAGCCCATCTGGGCTGGCGGCATCGGAGGAGGAGGAGCGGGCTGCTGCTGCTGCTGCTGTTGCTGCTGCTGCTGTTGTTGCTGTTGGGGTTTGGGCGGCTCCTCCATGGGCCCATGGCTCGGATACAGCTTTACGTGCCTGTTCATCTTCCTGTCCCCCAAGTAGACCTTCTGGCAGACCCTGCAGCGGTACCTCTCCTGGATGCGGAACTTCCTCTTGGGCTGCGGCTCCACTGGCTCTTGGAGGGCGGTCGTCGCCGCCGGGGCCGGGGCCGGGGCCGTGGCCGCGGCGGTGGCCGGAACCGCCACCGCCGCGGTCGCGGCCTTGTAGCTCTCGTCCTTGGGAGCCGGCGGCTTCGACAGGCGGCCTGAGCGGGTCATCCTGGACACCACCGGAACTCGCTCCACCACGTCCAACTCCTCCTCCTCCCCCTCCATCTCCATCCCCTCCACGTTCTGACCCTCCCGCTGCCTCTCCTCGATCCTGACGTTCCTGTCCGAGACGATCCCCTCCCCTGCCAGCTCCTGCAGCTGCTCCCTGGACAGACCAAACTCCGCCCTCAGCCGCTTTGCGTGAGCCGAGGGGCTCTCCAGCTGGGCCGAGAGGTCGGACTTCTTGGGGCGGCCGCGCTTGCGGGCCGACAGCGCCCTGAAGACAACGAGTTTCAAAGACACTTTTTTTTTTCTATTAATCTGTACGTAGACTTCCTCGACTCACCTCTCGGACAGCTTCCTGGCCAGTGCCGATCGCGGGAACAGCTCGTGCGGGAAGTAGGTGCGGACCTCCACCCGGCCCCCCTCCTCCTCCTCCTCCTCGCCCCCCTCCTCCTCTTCCTCCGCGTCTAAGCGAGGCTCTTTCAGCACCTGATCCTTTCCTCCGCCCTGCCCTTCCTCTACCTCGTCCTCTGGAAAAACGATCTTGTACACGACCCTTCCGCCGCCGCCGCCCCCGCCGCCGCCGCCGCCGCCGCCGCCGCTTGAGCCGGGCCCCTTCTCCACCACGATCTCCGTCTCCCCCGGCGGGATCTCCGGCTTCGTCTTCTTCAGGATGTTGGCGATCTGCGTCAGCTGCACGTTGCTCAGCTGCTGGGCGGTGTGGAAGCTCTTGCCCCTCTGCACCAGCTGGATCGGGTTCTCTGAGGAGCCCAGGGAGAACGTGGTGGTGGCGGCTGCGGCGGCCGACGTGGTCTTCCTCCTCCTGCTTCCAACCGCCGACGCAGCCGGCGCCGCCGCCGCGGCCGGCAACGCCGCCGCAGCCGTCGTCCTGGCCGTCTGTGCAGGCGGCGCCGCCGTCTTGGGCAAGATCACCGGCATCGTCCTACAGACACACACAATGTAGTACAAGAAGAGATCGAACCCGCTGTCCGACTCTCCGTCTCCCTCACCTGGCCGAGCTCCCGGTCGCGGCCGCCACCCGAGCCGACCTCGGGAGCACCGCCAGCTTCGGCAGGATGAGGGGCCGGTGGTGGTGGTGGTGGTGCTGCTGCCACCTCGGGGCCTGCTGAGAAGACCTTGGGACAGGCGAGGCAGCATTATGGTACCGTACAGTTGTTGGGAGTAGCCGTCCTCTCATATGTATCTTACCTGGAAGAGGAGGCCACGGCCGGCGACATCACGGGTCTCATCATCATCAGCGGAGTCAGGTTGCTCTGCTGCCTCTGCTGATGCTGTCCAGCACCCTGACAAGAAAACAATATGGGGTTTTTTGGGGGGGGGTCTTGAAGGCTAGCAAGGAGTAGTGGGCAACCAACCTGTTGCACCTTCCTGCCCAGGATGTTGGCCTTGCTCCCGGCTGCTCTTCCCGGCTGCTGCGGCGGGAAGACGGGAGCTGCAAGCGCGGGCGCAGGCTTCAGCATGTAGATCTGCGGGGACGGGGAGAACTTGGCTACCCAACCAATATTGGTATCGCTACAGCCACACCAACGGCTATGCCACTAGTGGCACTTAGTGATGGGGTCGAAAGTTGTTCGCATTCGGTCACTTTAAGGGTTCTTTTTTTTTTCCCAGTATATTAACGCCTGCTCTGGCTTTAGGACAACCCATCACTAAATGCGTTCTGCGTTCATTCAGTGACGGCTCTTGTTATGAGCATCACTCGTTTTATCTGACCAACTGGGGATCTTACCTCCCAGGGTCGCGAGCCCCAACCATCTTTGTGACAGTATCTTGGGACCGAGTGAGTCACCCCTCCCCACCAGGAGGTCGCAAGGAGCAAGCATGCTAGAGCTTAACTCATTTGCATTTCAGCGGCCCTGTCACCTCTTTCAGATCTGGATACTCCGCCTAGCACAACACCGACTGGTTA
>JAAUYM010011469.1_pt1 | contig 14974 bp, 13 predicted proteins | sample 7278001 | NCBI WGS metagenome assembly JAAUYM01 (sample SAMN14350224, study PRJNA611818) | marine sediment metagenome | isolation source: surface marine sediment (1.8m) | place: French Polynesia: Moorea | collected 2018-08
CACTTTGAGTGGCTTGAGAGGGAGGAGAGGGAGGAGAAGTGGAAGTGAGAGGAGAAACTGTTGCTTTTTCTCTGCACGTTGAAATTATATGATTATATAATAAATTATATAAAAAACTATTTAAGATGGATTTTTAAAGTATCTGCACATAAACCTTGCAATGGACACTTAATTTTTCAATTTGCTTGCAATTCTTTACAGAAATGTATGAAAATATCATACACTCACTTTGTCTTTGCCTTGTTGAGCTGGTCCACCTGCTCGCCGAGGTCTGCGATGACGGCGTTGTGCTTCTGCCTGAGGTTGGCCAGGACGGTCTCGTGCTGCAGGGCCGCGCTGTCGTGGTCCTCTTTCAGCTTGGCGAGCTCGGCCTCTCGCTTTCTGCGCAGGCAACATTAACGTCAAATAATAAAACCGGAGTTGCCAGGTTTAAAAGGATCCACAGTCTACTTAGTTTTTTTTCTGTTTTTGCCACATTTATTGGCAAGAAGAGACTTAAACAAACAAAAAAAACCTTTTCTTGCTCGTTAAATTTTCTTCGTTTCTGACCTCAGTACAGTGGAACCTGCTAAGATTCTCTTTGCTGGTTAAGAATTTTTAGGAAGACATGACAAGATGTTTAAGATCTGTTAAAAAAAAAACGCAAAGCTGGTACTGCGGTAAGCAAAAACTCTTGTCTATGTCATTGCCAATCAACCAATGCCAATAATCTTGTTTTGCGGAAGGTTCCACTTGAGACTATCCAACCCATTAGCTTTAACCTATTTTGATATGTACTGAGGTAAGCCCAACTCAACCAGATTACTGACATAAAGCATGTTTTATTTTGGCGAATACAAAAATAGAAAGCTTTTAACCTGAAATCCCCCTCTTCTCCCGACTTTGAGCAGTTGGATTTTTGCGCCAATGCCCAAAATTACATCCAAAATAGCTTTTAAAAAAACCATCTAGCAACACTGTCATTTTCCTCCCTCTTTTGCCCGACCTGTTCAGCTCTATCTGCGTGGCCGTGGCATTTCCCGACTCCTCCAGCTTCTCGCCCATCTCCTCCAGGTCCCTGCTGAGCGCTTGCCTGGCCTTCTCCGCCTTGGCGCGGTTGGACCTCTCGATCTCAAGCTCCTCCTCCAGTTCCTCCAGGCGACTCTGTGGAAGCAAAAAAAAAACCAGTTAATTGTGTTTTCCAAGATGCATTTCAAGTTGCCAGAACGAACAGAGTTGCCACATTTTGCTGTTCAAAGCTGCTCGAGTTATTCTTGCTTATGACTCTTGTTGATTAAAACCGTCATAAGCAACATGAAGCAATGATGAAGATGATGACGACTTCTCAGTCCGCTTGACATCCTCTAGTCCAGTCGGGCGAGAAATGAAAGAGTCCCTCGCTCCCTCCCTCCCTCTCTCCACTCACCAGTACTTCTCTCTGACAAACATGTTGCTTTGATTGCCTCATTCCTCCGTCTCTACAGAGGGGGGAAAGAGGGAGGTCAAAGCAAAAAAAAAATCCTTCTTACGAACTTGACCTTTCTTTGATCTCTGAACGGCTGCATGGTGTTTCTCTAAGTAGTACCTACAGTCGACGCCAGCTAACTGGTTGATTACAAAAAAAATTCTATAATATATAGGTATATTGTATATAAATTCTATATTATATAAAATATAAAGATTAATGCCATGCTTCTGCCATAGGCTCTGGCATGTACAGTAGTAGTATCTTTTAGCTAACTGACCGCCGACTTCATGTGTATATCGGAGATCGACTGTAACTCATTTCCTTTCATTTTCCTCGCCCCTGCACTAAGCACAGTTTTTACACGGCTTCACTTTCCGCAAAAAAAGAGACGGACAAACTCATACAAAAAGATAAGGCCATTACCACGTAAAAGATAACAGACGTTCCGACGTCTCTCTCTCTCCCCCAAAAAAAGGCAATGATGTCTCTTTCCCCTTCCTCCTCCTCCTCCGGTCGCGTGATTCTAGCAGCCATTCCCACGGGAACTCAGTTGACTTTCTGCAACCGTTTGGGAAATGGAAGAGGGGGGAGAACCTCACAGAAAGAGAAAAGAGCAAAAAAAAACCTGCAACTACGTAGAAGAGAGAGAAAGAGGTACAGTCGATGTTCGGTTGTTGGAAAGTTCAGTTCTTCCTCTGTCTTGGCCTCTGTCTTGGCCTTGGACTTACTTTCGATGGAATCTAAGAAGAGATGCAAGAGCTTTGGAGGCGGATGGATGGACTGGGCAGAAAGGAGGAGAGAGGGCAGTGATTGGCACCACAACACCCACCCACGTTATGACGCTTGGCGACCGAAAATCCCTTTCCTGTCCTGGCCGTGCCGTATGTGTCACAAAAAAATGACACTCTTTTTCTTCTTTGTCGGTAGTGATGACAGACCATCCAACAACTGATCATTAGCCCCCAAATTTCGACGCACTGTGTACGCTTAATGCGGTACACACACTCTAGTAGGTCCTGACTGTATGCAGTACTGTAACTGACCAGCAGCTCCTTGATCTGCTTCTGCATCTTTCCGGCCAGCGACTGCTCGTCCTCGATCTTGGCTGCCACGGCGGCCATCTCCTTCTCCTTTCGCTGGATCACCTGGGAGGGAACCAAAAAAAAAAAGGATCTCAAAATTCAGTCAAGATAGCACGATACGTAGATCTAATATCTCCTCGAGTATGTAAAATTATGAATTATGAAACTATTTTGTATGGCTTTTGACATGTATAACTTGAAATCCATGCTTGTCTGCTCGCCAGCATGATGATGCTATGTACACCTCAGTCGCTGTTGGCCTCCTCTGCTCACCTGCGAGATCTCCCCCTTGTTCCTCTCCAGCTCCGCCAGCGTTTCCTGCGTCATCCTGAGGTCCCCGTCCAGCTTCCTCTTGGTCTTCTCCACATCGGAGCGGGACTGCGGGCAAGACGGAAGAGGGATTGAAAGAGAGATCAGAGGAGTTCAGCATCCTTGAGAAATGAACTGTCCTTACTTATGTACTACAGTATATGTGTGCTAGATACAGTCAAACCTTCTTAAGTGGATATGAGACAAGTAAAAATCCCAGATAAGTGAGAAAATCTGCCTGCTGCCTAGTTAGATCATTCCCACTGAGGCGAGTTCGACTGTAGTAATAAAGGCACCTGAAAATTTGTGCCTACTTAATTATACTTTTTATTAAGAAAAGAACGCCCATGAGGGAGCACCTCCGACCACCAGAAGAGCATCTGGATGGCTGCTGAGGAGTGAGTGAGCAGCAACTGTGGAGTGAGTGCGCGCTAACCACGTGCTATTTTTCGATCTGATTGATCCCCCATTGTTTTTACTTTAAACCTGTAGGTCTCTATAAAAAAACTTTTAAAAAAAAGGTTGTACCACGTAGTGAAATGGAGAAAGAAGAGGAATTCGAGGCATTTTCTCATCAAGAGCCCTTCGGGAAGGGAGCTTTCAGAGAGAAAGAGAGAAGAAAAGTTTTTTCCTTCTCCTTCCTCTTCCCTGGTGGCGAGAGAAGGGAGGTGGTAGGGGTGATCTTTTGGCACCAACTGCGAATCCTCCAAGTTCAAATCCCAGCCGAAGGAGGGGAAGAAGAAAGGGAGGAGGGAAAAAAGTTCCTTTTCACTTTCTGCCCACCTCAATTCTTAGGCAAGTGCACTGCAGATGGCTCCCTCCTCCCCCCTCGAGTAAAATTCTTTCCCGACCCTTCCTCCCTTTCCATGCACAAAGAAATGATTTTTTTTATGAAATATTAAAACGCAGAGCTATAAATTTGCCCGACTCGAAAGGGATTTTTTTTTGGTGCACTAAGTAATATTGCGTAGCACCGCCAGGATTAAACCTTGAAAAGGAAAGGGGGGGGGCTCTCATGCAATTTCGGAGGTCGGTTGAGCGGGAGGAAAGGGAGAGGAAGGGGAAATCCCTAAATTAAACCTTTATTTAGCTCTAAATTAAACCTTTATTTAGCCAGGGGTACAAAGACACCATATTTAAGTTTTGCAAAACTAAGACAAGGTCTGCAACAAACCCGACATAGTTCACTGGTTTTGTAGCTGAATTTTGTAGCAGCTGACACAGCAGTGACGACGAAAACAAGGCTTTCACAGACCGCGATCCTCTTGCCGAAGAGATATTTTGCCGGAGAGATGGGGAGAGAGAGAGAAATCTCATGAGAGAGTGCGGCAAGCTCCGCACCCCCACCCGCCACTCCACCCCGACGAAACAGCCATCACGCAGCGGGAGCCATAACTTTGTTTTCTCCCCCTCCTCCCCTCTGTCTTTTTTTTACACGAAATTTCCCCCATGAGAAAGGAGAGGAGAAGGAAAAAAGAGAAAAAGAAACTGCAATGGGCTTCCCCGTTCCTAATTGCAATTTTTTTCACACACACTGCAAAATGGTCTGTTGTTTATCTTCTGGAAAAAAAACATGGATAAATTGTGGGGGAAAAAAGGAACCAAGCAACAACAGAAATGAAAGAAAACACAGTACATTACTGTCTGTCCCAGAAATTAGTATCACAACAGACTGTAGTAACAGACTGTACCCTTTTTTCTTAGAACTACTACAGTCTGTGCCATAAACAACTTACTTTAAAAACCGTCTTTTTTTGCACCATAAAAAAATTAAATTTGCTTACTTAACAACTTTTTTCTGCAACAGCCTGTACTACCTTCTTCTCCCTCTCGACGGTGTCCTCCAGCTCGTCCAGGCTCTGCTCCAGCTTCATCTTGATCCTGTTCAAGTGGTTCGCCTTGTCCTCAGCAGCCTGCAAAAAGCAAAGCGTCATAAGGACTCAACTCTTCCATCCTCGCTCCCCTCTGCTCTCCTCTCTTCTCCTCTCACCTGGAGGTTCTCATCAGTCTCCTGTCTGCTCTGAGCTGCCTGTTTCTTCTCCCTCTGCAGCCTGACGTAAAAGAAAATGTGACAAGAACAGACTGTTCAAAGATCTGGCTGCGAGACGATGAAGGAAAGCAAAGTGAGTTCTTAAACTGCAAGGATTTTTTTTTGGACATGTGCACATACCCGAAAATTGCGGGTGCTCACAAATAATTAACTTTCTCTCAACAACAAAAACAACAACGAGAACTCATTGCAGTCTATGACCTGCCGAGTTTGTCGCAGGTAAAAATAAGAGAGAAGTAGCAAGTAACAAATTAGATCTCTAAAAGTTTAGTACAGGTACTACATAAATCCTGTCCTGACTGACTGGCATAACAGACCATACCTGGCCACCAGCTCCTCCTGGTTGACCAGCTCCTCCTGGAGGCTCTTGATCTGGGAGTCCTTGGTCACCTTGTCTTCCTCGCACTGCTGCAGCCTGGAAAAAAAAGTCGGTGGATCACCCAAAAGTCAATGCCCTTAATTTAAGAACGCATATGCTTTTCAGTAGTACAGCTCCCCAGAAATTAAAATTCTTTTCTCGCCATCTCTCTTCCTCTCCTCTTCGCAAAAGAGCTTCATTTATCAAGAGTTTCTCCCTCCCCTCCTTCTCTTCCATCTCTCTCCTTCCTCAACCACTTTCCCATCAACAGAATCGTGAGAATCGTGAGAAGAATCATGAGCCTTGTGCTTGGTGCTTCTCAACTCAAGCCCCGCAAGGAATCTGAATCTTGGCGCGAAAAGAAAGCTTTGAGTGACACATGAAGGTCAGGGTTACCATAGTAGGGAAACAACCAACCTGCTTCTTCTCCCTCCAGGAAATAGCCCGAAACCCCAACAACACTTTTTTTTAAAGTGTGCTATTTATGCATCTTTACTAAAAGACCCAAAAGGTGCTTCGTAGCCAATATGTCTATAAAATGGCCCACCTGGCAACTCTGGTGGCGGTTGGTTTTCTTTCTCCGCAGTCTAACAGTGTTTACTATTGTTCTTGACATTTTGGCTGTCGGACATTGCCAGGGTTGGTTGCGTCAAGAAAAAAAGAGAGGAAGAGGGGGAGAGAGAGAGAAAGATGAGCTGGGTTTGGTGCCAAATATCCTTTCCGTTTCGTTCGTCCGCTCTCTCCCTCTCTCTCTCTGTCTTGACAGAGAAGATGCGACAAAACTTGCCCGCGCTCTCAGAATGCTAAGTAATTTTTTGGGAGGGAGAGCATTTACAGTAAATACAGTAAATGTATATGCGTATTGTGGTTCCCCCCTATACCCCATAAAAAACCCATAGACTTTTTTTTGGCATTATCTGACCTGTCAAAAAACATATCTTTAAGGAAAACTGAATGTTTCACATAAAACTTTTGAATGGTTGGCTAATTTTTTGCGTTTATGCTGTTTAGCAAGCACTTTAAATAGCAATTTTTGCATACAAAAGTTGAAAGAGAGAAAACTCAAAGACCTGCTTGAAATGGAGGTGGTAGGAAGCAAAAAATCTTGCAGGGAATTGAAAAGGAGAGATTGGGAAATCGAATCAGTAGGAAGGAAGTGGAAGAGGAAGTGAAAGGTGTCTCTTCTTTCTCTTTCTTTATCTGAAACACTATCTGGGTGAGGAAGGAGGTGGATCAAAAGATTCCTTCCGCTTCCTTCCGCCCAAATCCTCCTGCTTCTCATCCGCGTATAATGCAGGACAGTAGATCCCCGCTATATAGCAAATTTCACTACCATCCTGATTTGATTAACAAATTTGAATTTATTTCATGATAATCTTCGTACTACGGTGTGCTCAGCTTGTGTGAACACTTTTAGGACTAGAACAGACTGTCCTTATAAGAGTGTTCTTATATCCGCAGCCATTTATCCTTTAAGAAACTGTTCATATAAGCAAAGGCTTTTAATTTCTGGTGTTTGACCTCTCATATCTTTCATATCTCCTCAAGTATGTAACGTTACAAAACTATTTATGTGGCTTTTGAAAGTACCTAGTACATAATCCTTGCAAAGGCAACTTGGAGTAATTTTTCAATTCGCTCACATCTCTTTGTGCACTTTGCTACATACCGAAGTTCTACTGTCCTAGTTCACTCACTTCTCCTCCATGTTCTGCACGTCCTCCTTGAACCTCTTGACGTCGCCCTCCAACTTCCTCGTGGCGTTGGCCAGCTGCTGGCAGGCCTCCTCCTCCTCCACCAGCTTGGAGGACACCTCCGTGGCCTGCTTGTCCAGCTCCTTCCTCTCCTTCTCGATCCTCCTGGCCTTCTCCTCCACCTCCTTGACGGCCTCGTCCCCCCTGGCCAGCAGCTCCTCCAGCTCGGCCATCTCCGCCGACAGCTTCTCGTTAGCCGCCTGCGCCCTCTCGCGGTTCGTCTTCACCGTGTCGATCTTGCCTTCCGCCTCCCTTGTCTTAGCCTCCAGGGTGGCCTGAAACATGTTCCAAAATTTTTGGAATGAAACTAGGACAGACTCTGTTCAAGGACCAATTGTTTGAGGTGGGCACACAAAGCTGGCAAGTTCTTATCTCAAGAAGAGGAACAAAAACAACTCCTTGCTTTCTTTGCGTCCTCTTCAAAGGTCCTGAATATCAGCACCTTTGAAAAGAAGCGTTTCGCATGAGGCTACACATAGTAGGTACAGTTTGCGCTGGTATGGGTGCCAGGACAAAGCTGTCCTGCTTGGTTCTAGTGAGAGGTCCAATCCAAAATTTCTTTATATTCAGTCTTGCATACTTCTCCTCTACGTGTGCTTTTATGCTAATGCAGACTCAATGTCTAACCTCACCAAGATTAACAACAGCCCTGTGCCAAGTGACCCTTGCTGCAAGATTAACATGGTCTAAGCCTAACATTTTTTTTGCAAAATCTCTCTTATAATTGAATTAAACAGACATGGTTGTCATCAGCATGCTGTACTAGGCTTTCTCAACAGCCCACAGGTCTCGACAGAATTAGATGTGTGGGTTTTTTTTTTAGAAATCAATTTGTGCAAAACTAAATCATACGCTTAGGTGCTCCTGTGAAGTGGTAATTTACTACTACGGTAATGGCAAGAAGCGTCCTGAATTTTCCATATTGGGGAGAAAAAAATCGTACTGCCTTTACACCTGTCCTTCAATTTCAAGGGGCTTTGCACTCTCAAGGACAGAGGTTCTCAACCGTTTTAGACGGAGATACGTACACTTTAAGACTCTCTCCCCCCATTTTGAAGGGGGAGAAAATACTAAGTTCTAAGTGTGCTATTTTCTTAATCTTTTTTTATCGCGACCGGCCTCTTGTAATCTCTTGTGAAAAAGCTTTGCGACCCACTCGAGACCCATTGGTTGGGAACCTCTCTTCTACTACTCGTACTACCGTACTACACTGCCCAATGCGCACTACCTCTTCCTTCGTACAAATCCCACGTTTTCCTCCTCCTCCTCCTTCCATCTTCTTACTCACTCATGCGAAAGATGAAGAGACGGATAAACTAGTGAGTGATGTTGTACTAGAACTCATCCTTCTTAACAGCCGACGATTTTTTTAAAGTCAATTATTGAAAATATAGCGTATTATGTTTAATTTAAGAAGTCAACTTTTGCAAGTGTTAGATTTCTGAACTGCATGCCGTCCTGATAAATAGCATCGTGCCGTCCCATTGATTACACCATTAAACCATTAAAGAAACCTCATCATCAGTACGTTTTGGTCACCTTGATCTCTGCAAACTTCGAGCTCCTGAGGTTTGGCTTGATGCCCAGCCAGAGCTGCCACCAGGCCCAGGCCTTGCCCATCAGGAAGTTGCGGATGGTGCGCTGGACGCAGTACAGCGCCAACTGAAGAAGAATCACCCGTCATTTGTCAGTCCTCTGTGATAAAACTCCAATATACTATGTTCTGAACGTACAGTAGAGCACGGAAAAGTGGACCACTGGATGAGTGGATCCAATGCTTCAGTGGGTCAACTTTGATAGAATCAAATGTTTGTATTTGCTACTGTTTGAAGAATCATAGTTGTACACTTAGGTGTATCAATTGCCAGGCCACTTATCCATACTCTACTGTAGTAAAAAACTTTTTTCAGAAACTCGCGCATACTCGGAAAACTCTAGCATTGCTTAAAAAGCTCTAGCATTGCTTAGAAAGTTCTAGGATTGTTTAGAACGCTCTAGCATTGCTTAAAAAGCTCTAGCTGTGCTTAAAAAGTTCTAGCTGCTCTTAAAAAGTTCTAGCTGTTCTTAAAAAGCTCTAACATTTCTGAAGAAGCTGTAACATTTCTCAAAAAAATCTTGGATTTTTCCGAAAATCATGCATTTCTCTGAAAAAAAAAAATCCTCTAGTGTTTTGCAAAGCCTCTAGTTTTTCTCTTCAAGCTTGCCTTCTGCTCCTGCAGCTTCTTGTACGTGATCCTGCCCATCTTTCCTCTGGCGGTGGCCTGCAGCCAGCTCAGGATCTCGGCGATCCTGTCCTCGCGGATCTCCTCCATCATGCCCAACACGCCGGCGCGGAAGAACACCTGTAGACAAGTCCACGCATTACACAACAGCACTTTAAAGGATTTTCCATTAAAAAACTGACACACCTTTAGTCCCGTTTCAACTTGCCTCATAGAATCTTCTCATTAAACAAAGAGGCAAAGAAATAAGTGTCTTTTGTATGGGACACCCTGTAGTAGAGTTGTAGTACAAGTATGTCGTTACAGGATATTAAAAAAAACGACACATTAACCTAGCTTTTTTTACTTCGCTTAATTATTGAAGAGGAAAGTACAAAAGTGTATTATTTTTTTTTCTGAAACACCGTGTTTCTGCTACAGTAAACTGCGTGCTACAAGCTACAAATAAGTGGAAGATTATTAAAACATCTTGCTTATTGTTTTTTCAGTGTCTGAGATAAGGTAAGTGAGTCAGGAAAGACCTTTCTTCTTAGGTTAATTATAACAGCTTACGTACGTACATATCAACAGTATTTTTTTCGGGAAAGGACGCACGTGTTGGCATGCAATTAGCTAAATTACTCACTCACTCTGTCGCATTTTAACCACTTTAAATCGTGTGTACTACACACAATGTTCTTCTGCACGCGCGGCAATCAACATGATTAGCAAAGGTGGCAAAGTGACGCATTCCATTTCAGATCATGGCGATGTCTGCGTGTGTAGTGACACATCAGTGCTACCAGTTGGGATGAAATTTGGCTGATGTTAGTCTGCTAAACACTGGCAACACTGGCACAATGAATATTCTATTCATAGTAGTGCTATGTGTGTCTCCGCGCAGGCGAGAAACCTTTGTGTATCCGAGCCGGTACTTCTCCTTCTCCAACCCGACGGCCTTGATGATGACCCTGGCCATCCTCTGGTCCCTCTTCTCCAGGTCCAGGGAGGACGACGCCCCTGGCGGGAGCACCATCGCCTCCCGGACGCCGTTGATGTCCAGGCAACCGTACCTTTTTTTTGGGAGTGGGTGGGTGCGTCGGTGTATCTCTCTTGTGTTGGTGCGTGGTACAGATGTTCCAGAAAAAAAGTACTACAGGATGTCCTAATAAGAACTGACACTTTATTGAGTCCTAACTAAAGTTTCTATCTGAATACCGTACATAATTCAAGAAGCGACAAGGTCAGTTTTTTTTCCTGAAACATCCTGTACGTACTTCCGGTCTCTTGACTTAAATTTTACTACTAAGCAAGTTGTCCTCAGTTTTTATTGAAACACCCTGTGCTTGCCGCAGACGTCGAAACTCTTCACCCAACCAGACTTGGTGCCACCATCTTAAATTAGTCAGCAACCTCCCTGTCGTCCTTTGTGTGTCTGTCACATTGCCATGGCAAGTTATTACTTCGTGCCATTGTGTTGAGAAAAAAAACTCATTGATGTGTGACACCTGTCCTGCTCTCTGAAAACTTTTTTTTCTGACTTTGTCGTGTGGAGAAAGCATCCTGGTTGGGGAAAAAAGTCTCTAGTACTGACGTGTGTGTGTGTGTGAATGTATAATTAACACTAATCTACACAAGATGTGCACTATACTAGTTACATGATTATGTCTACTAAGACATGTGTAACAACTACAGATTAGGGTTAAAAAAATCATCTTCTAGATGCTTCTAATTTCTACTACTGTACCACTGGTACTACTGCAAGCCTCTAAGGGACGCAACTACGGGAGGTTTCGCAAAAAAAACCCCAAAACCACAACACGTGTGTAGACTACTACACACTACTACATGTCCACTTAAAAAAACTGAATATGCACGTATTATTTTTCACTATTGCTTAATAAAGTGTTCAGGAGCCACAGAGAGCAATTTGACTTTCAAAATACTGACACAAAGTGAAATGAAGCAAGTATTCAGTTTTTTTTTTGTTGTTGTTGTTGAACATGCTGTCCTACATCTGCTGATCGAAATACTACTGCCACTTCTCGACCACCCCCAGCTGCGAAAAAAACCCATAATGACCTTGGTGTGTCCCAGCCTGTACTTCTCCTGCTCCAGCCCGACCTTGTCAAAGAGCCCCTTGGCCGCGGCCTTGTCGCTCTTGGCGTTCGCCACGATCGACGCCGCGAGGATGTTGTACCTGGACGAGGTCTCCGCTTATTACGTAGTATGCCAGGGTTGCCAACAATTTAACAATTTCATGGCCAGACGTAGCAAATGTGGCAAGTTTTAAAGTGCTTGCTCCTATAGCTGTAACTTTGAGCCTTGGCTGTGCTCTACGTATACTGGTTCGTTTTCTCCAGAAATTTCAGAAAAGTTGGCAACTCTGCTTGAAGTATGCTTACTAGTACATGTGGAACCCCCTCGTTAAATTAGAAATTTAAAGTAAGTGGGGATTTAGCTTAAACTGAACAGGAACCGTTGAGAACGAGATCCTGGACAAGTAGAAACTCTGAGCTTTCCCACTTTTAAGCAGATTGTTCTTTTTCTCTCTCTGGGAATCCGAAGTGAGTCTGGAAATGCTACTCTAGTTACAATAAGAGATAGCATTATTTTTTTTTCTGGCAACTGACATGTTTTTCTAGCAGTCTTCTTCAGCGGTATCCGATCCATCTTTGTGGGAAACCTTGTTTTTGTTGGTTGCCTGTTGCTACTCATTTTTTTTTTTCGCAGACATGTACTAGCACCTGGTTCAGGTTAATTACTATAGGTTTGCCCATTCACTAACTGTACGATAACAAGTTTACTGCATTTTGTACTAACCTACGAGGTAGTGAATGAGAGGATTATGCAGCAACAATTTACATACCTATAGTTTTTTTTCTATCTGTTCCTCACACCTTCTCCTTCCCTACCATCTTCTTTTCCCGTCTAATCTTCATCATTAATGCATCGATGGGCCCAGGCCCGACCTTGAAACTTTCTCTCTTTTTTTTCACCCCCGACGAGACTGTTTTCCTCCTTCACTCACCTCTGCTTGAACTCCGAGTAGATCATCCTGTTGGGGAATCCCTTCCTGCAGATCCTGATTCCCTCGAGGACGCCGTTGCAGGTCAGCTGGTGCATGACCAGCGGGGAGTCGATGTTCCCCGGCTCCTTGTGGGTGTTGGGCACCACGCAGCTGCGACAGACAATTCAGCAATCGAATTGATAAGATTGGAATTTAAGGGAGCAAAGTGTTTGGTCGGAAGAGCAGTGAAGGAGCAATTAAAAATAAAGTGTCCTGTCGGGTTAGGAGGAAAGACCAGTTGAATTTCAAGAAACAGAATTTTAGAGAGCAGTGTCCGGTCGGGAGAGAAGGAGGAGGAGAAGACAGGCGCCTTTGCGGGCGCAAATCCTGGAATCTTTGGGCGATAAGGGAAGTTCGCAACTGATCAGGAAAGTTTTGATGAAGTTTTTTTCCTACCAAAGTAAAAATCTTTGGTCTGGACACTTTTTTTTTCTCTCCAAAGAAGCGGTGGAGGGAAAAATGATTTCTCTTTGAGGGGGAAGAGTGATGATTGAAAAAAATATGTACGGTAGTACAGTGAAATCTGTATAATAGATGTACGTAAGGACAACTCGTACCGGATGAAGTGCGGCTCTGTGGCGTGCAGAGTGGTCATCAGGTTGGACAGCTGCTCCTTGTAGAAGGAGGAGACCGTCTTGCCGCCGCCCTTCTTCTTCTTGCCTCCCCTGCGCGATCAAAAACAAAATAGAAACATGGGAAAACGCCTGTTGTCTTAAAATACTAATAATAACAAAAAACTTTGCCTTCCGGTGTCCTCCTCCACGTTGGTCTGGCCGGGGTGGTCCTTGAACACCTCCACGATCAACCTTAAGAAAAAAAGGTTAGGGTTGCCAGAGTTCAGAGTCCGTTTCTCCACTGCGCAGGTTTTTTTTTAGGTGGACATGCTGTGCGTAGGCGTACTTGTTCTCCGCCTGCTTCATCTGGTCGACGACGGTGTCGTTCAGCGGGTCCTTGTTCTTCTCCAGCCAGTTCGTCAGGTTGTAGGAGACGGTGCCTGACGGGAAGAGGAAAGAAGGGGGTTCTCAACCATTTTCGGACCTTCAGACTAGTATAGTAGAAGGTCAAGCATATTGAGGGTTTGAATGCTTTAGGGCTTTCTGTTTCTAAAGCATATCTCTTGTGGTGACCCACTTGGAAGGCTTTGAGTGGAGACCCATGGGTTGGGAACCTCTGTGGGTAGCAGAGAGTTGGTAAAGTTCCTTTGCACAGTACGAAACTCATTTCATTCATTCCCAGTACAATAATAATACGTACGTAGATTCTGTCTTCATGCCAAAAATCTTGTGTCACCAGAATTTTCTTTTTTTTTCAAGTTTTTTGACGTTCCTGAGTCTCTCTCTTGCTAGAAAAAGAGACTGCGTAACTTAAGACTTTCCTTGTAAAAAAAATGCATTCTGTTTCTCTCTTTTTTCTAATCTGAGATCTTCTTTCAAAGAAAAGATCCAGCTTTTAATAAACTTTTTTTCTCTGGGAAATTGCGCGTGCGTCACGTCAACTTATATGTGTAGAACGTATGTCTCCACACAAAAATGAAAGGAAAAAAACATACCTACGTCACAGTTATATTACATCGGCGGAAAAAGTGCGAAATAAAATATTTTCCATCGCCCCCCTGACCAACGCAGAGCACACAGAACCAATCATGTTGTGACACCTTATTAGGACGCATTCTGTGCGAGACCAGAACGGTTTCATAACGTCTGGTGATGCATTGTGTGCCACCAGCTATGCTGGCAATGTGCTGGACTGCCAAACTATGCATAGTACCTATGTCCTACGCTGTGCATAATATGTCCTACTATGTTTGGTCTAGTAAGTGGAACATCAAAATTTAGCTGTGCTCTGTGTTGGTTGGACAGCTACCAAAAGAGCCGGACACAGTCGAACCCGGTTAATTGGAAATCTCGATTAAGTCGACCGATCTTTCTCGATTATCAAAGTTCGACTGTAATGGTGGTAGTACCAGTACAAAAAAAAATTTCACGCTTCAAGTGCGAAATTGACGTGAGAGAAAAACTACATTGTTGAAACTTCCCCCAACGAGGAAATACATGGACCCAACCACCAAAGGTGGTATGTAAAATGGAAGCTCAGTTGGAATGCTGTACCTACTGTATATGTACACGTACACATTGCTTACACGTTTTTGCACATTTTGCGCTGATTTGCATGCTCAGTCAGAGCTTATTAACCAAATTTCTGCATCGGAGCTCAGTCAGAAGTTTATTAAGAATGCGTTGTTGGTTGGGGAGGGGCTCAACAAAATTGAAAAACTTCTGGAGCGATGGCTGGAAGAATTGAAGAGTGAGGGGAGAGGAAGTAGAGAATTGGAAGGGACCAGTTCTTTTCCTCGCACGTGAAAGTCTCTCATCTGGAAGGGAAAGCTTTTTTCCCCTGTTTTCGTATGATTCTTGTGTAGCTTAAAGAGTGCATTCAGCAATAAAAATAGTACATTAAATAATAAATTAAAAGCTGTAAACTTGTAGCAAATGTTATTTACAACGCATATGCTTAAAGTAAGTGACTTCTAAGATATAAAAGAAAATCTTATGTGCTATACAAAACTCTATTCAAAGTTACTTCAATGGTTGCAATCTATCTATATATATATAGGAGAATGTCTGTCTGTCTGTCTGTAACGGGGTTGCGGGCCAGACGGTTGGACCGATCCTCACCAAAATTTGCATGTGGTGCTCTTTTTCA